>Ga0207851_100145_pt1 | contig 53492 bp, 57 predicted proteins | sample A23E3SouthBayCA_FD_187747 | JGI IMG/M metagenome (GOLD analysis project Ga0207851, IMG submission 187747) | Aerobic enrichment media microbial communities from Eden Landing Ponds, California, USA - A23 E3 (SPAdes) | ecosystem: Environmental > Aquatic > Marine > Unclassified | place: Emeryville... | reverse complement strand
CCCCGGCACGTCGAGGGCGGCGTCGATCCGCTCCGCGAGGACGCGCCCCCGCGCGTCGTCCAGCGGGACCGTCTCGTCGTCGGGTGAGAGGTCGAGATCCTCGATGGCCGCACGGGCCTCGGCGGGCGGGCGAAGGTCGCGGAACTGGCGTCGGTCCGTCACGCCGACCACTCCCAGTCCTCGACCGCGACGGTGTCGCCGGCGTCGTACCCCTCGAGACCCTCCGGGACGACCACCCAGCCGTCGGCGAGGGCGACGCTGGAGAGGACGCCCGCACCGCTGGCGCGGGTGGGTTCGGCGACGCGTTCGCCGTCCTCCTCGCGCAGGCGAACCCGGGCGAACGTCCGCGTCCCCGGCTCGCTGGATATCTTCCGCGCCAGTTCGGCCTCGACGGTCGGATGCGGCGGGACGGGCATGTTCCCCGCCGTCTTGAGGACGGGCCGCAGGAACTGGACGGCGTTGATGATGCAGGCGACGGGGTAGCCGGGGAGCATGATCACGGGCGTCTCCTCGACCACGCCGAGCGCGACGGGGTGGCCCGGTTTGAGGGCGACGCCGTGGACCAGCACCTCGCCGATGTCGTCGACGACCTCGGGCGTGTAGTCGCGTTCGCCGACCGAGGAGCCACCGGTGGTGACGACCACGTCCTTCGCGAGGTCGCGCTGGATCGCGGCGCGGATGGCGTTGGGGTCGTCGTCGACGACGTTGCGGTAGGTGGGGACGGCGCCCCAGCGGTCGGCCATGCGGGAGACGGTGAGGCCGTTGGTCTCGATGACCTCGCCCGGTTCCGGATCGTGTTGGACGAGTTCCTCGCCCGTCGGGACGACGCCGACCGTCGGCGGATCGTACACCTCGACCTGATCGACACCGACCGACTTCAGGAGGCCGAGATCGGAGGGACGGATGCGGTGCCCGGACTGGAAGAGTTCCTCGCCCTCGGCCACGTCCTCGCCCACGTCGCCGACGTTCTCCCCCTCGGCGACGGCGTCGAACACCTCCACCTCGTCGCCGACGGAGTCGGTCTCCTCGATCATGACGACGGCGTCGGCGCCGTCGGGGAGGTCGCTCCCGGTGTGGACGCGGACGGCCTCGCCGGGGGTGACGGCACCGTCGCCCTCGCGGAGGACGGCGGGCGAGCGGCCGGAGGCGCCGAAGGTGTCCTCGGCGCGGACGGCGTAGCCGTCCATGGCGGCGCGGTCGTAGCCGGGGACGGGCGTGGGCGCCGTCACGGGTTCGGCGAGGACGCGGCCGTCGGCGCGTCCCAGTGCCACCCGCTCGGTTCGGTCGTGGCCCGTGACCACGTCGAGAACGGTCTCCAGGGCCGCGGCGACGCGGGTTCGGTCCTTGAAGCCCGCGCGTTCGAGATCGTCGTGGCTCATACCCGCCCTTGCGCTCGGGGATACAAAAACCCGTCCGGGCGGACGGCCAGTGACACCGTCACACACACCGCGGCCTTTTTCGATGCCCGTTCCCTACCCCGACCCATGTCAGCACTGCGGGACGCGCTTCGGGACCTCCCCGAGGCGGTGTTCGCGGACCTGCTCGAGAGCAACGACACGTACCTACTGGTCATCGACCTACCCGGTGCGACGGCGGAGACGGTCGATATCCGCGTCGAGAAGGGACGGCTCCGCATCGAGGCTCGCCGCGAGAAGGCGCTCCCCGGATCGTTCGAGTACGTGCGCGAGGATCGGCCGCTCTTTCTCGACGCCGAACTGCCCCTGCCACCGGACGCGACGGGTGCGGGCGCCGAGGGGTCGATGGAGCGGGGTGTCCTCGAACTCCGCCTCCCCAAGTACGAGGCCGCGCCGGAGCAGTCGATTCCGATCGAGGACGCGTAAGCCCGGGTGGTCACGCTGGTCAATCTCCGCGCCTACTGGCGGTTCGTTCGCGTCATCCACCAGTTCCTCCCGCTGATCGTCACCTACGCCCGCGACCGTCGGAAGTACCTGCTGTTCGGCGGGTCACGGAGCGTCGCCCCCGAAACACAGCGCAAGCGGGCGGACCGCCTGCTCACGTCCCTGCTCACCCTCGGGCCGACGTTCATCAAACTCGGACAGCTGCTGTCGACCCGGCCGGACGTCCTCCCGCCGGCGTACATCGACGTGTTGAGCAGTCTGCAGGACGACGTCCCGCCAGCGCCGTGGGCGGAGGCCAAACCCGTCCTCGAATCCGAAGTCGGCCCGGTCGACGAAGTGTTCGACGACTTCGACCGCGAGGCCATCAGCGGCGCCAGCCTCGGCCAAGTGTATCGGGCCACCTACCAGGGCGAGGACGTGGCGATCAAAGTCCGCCGCCCGGGCGTGGAGGCCCTCGTCGAGGCGGATCTCCGGGCGCTCAAGTGGCTCCTGCCCGTTCTCCTCCGCTTTATCGACGAAGCGCGGCGGTTCTCGCTCGAAAACGTCGCCGAGGAGTTTGACACGACGATCAGACAGGAGATGGACTACGGGCGCGAGCGCCGGATGCTCGGCGAGATTCGGGAGAACTTCGCCGACAACGACCGCATCCGCATCCCCGAGGCGGTCGACGAACTCTCGGGCAGTCGCGTGTTGACGATGGAGTATCTCGGCGGGATCAAGATCAACGACGTGGAGGCGCTCGACGAGCAGGGGATCGACCGGAGCGAACTGGCCGAGAGCCTCCAGCGCATCTACCTCCAGATGATCATCGAGGACGGCGTCTTCCACGCCGACCCGCACCCGGGGAACCTGTCGGTCATGGACGACGGGTCGATCATCTTCTACGACTTCGGGATGAGCGGGCGGGTGGACGCCTTCTTCCAGGACAAGATCGTCGACTTCTACATCGCGGTGGCGAATCAGGACATCGACGGCATCCTCGACGCCATGGTCGAGATGGGGACGCTCAGCCCCACCGCCGACCGCGAGGTGATGGGCAACGTGATGGAACTCGCCATCGCGGACGTGCGCGGGGAGGACTTGGAGCAGTACCGCGTCCAGCAGGTGATCCAGCAGGTCGAGGACACCATCTACGAGTTCCCGCTCCGCCTCCCGCGGAACTTCGCACTCATCATGCGGGTCGCGACGGTGGTCGAGGGCGTGTGTGTCACGCTCGACCCCGACTTCGACTTCATCAGCGTCGCCACCGACTACCTCACCGAACAGGGGTACCGCGAGGAAGGGGTCAAGCAGGCCGTCGAATCCGCGGGCGACCAGTTAGAGCGGACGGCACGGTCGCTGGTGACGGTGCCGCCGAAACTCGACGAGGCGCTGGACCGGGTGAACCGCGACGACCTGACCGTCGAGGTGAAACTCGGCGACCAACACGACGTGTTGGACCAATTGGCGAAACGCATCGCCTACAGCATCCTCGCGGCCGTGGGCGTCCTGTCGACGGCCCTCCTCTACTCGTTCAACGAGGCGCCGGAGGCGGCGATCGTCGCGGGGGTCATCACCGTCCCCGTCGGACTCCTGCTCTACCGGTCGCTCCGAGAGAAGAAGGGCGTCCGGGCGCGCCCCCAGTTCACCAGACAGGAGATGCGGCGGCGGCGCGGTGACGAGTAGACGCGGTTCAGCGGCTTTCCAAACCGTTTATACACCACCTTCCGTTATCGGTCCGTATGGCGCGAGAGCAAAAGCAGGTGCGGGAACTGCAGGAAGGGAGCTACGTCATGATGGAGGACGCCCCCTGCAAGATCAACGCGTACAGCACGGCCAAACCCGGAAAACACGGCAGTGCCAAGGCCCGAATCGAGGGCAAGGGTGTCTTCGACAGCAAGAAGCGCTCGCTCAGCCAGCCGGTCGACGCCAAGGTGTGGGTCCCGATCGTCGAGCGCAAGGGCGGGCAGGTCGTCTCCGTCTCCGGCGACGACGCCCAGATCATGGACCTCGACACCTACGAGACGTTCACGATGCGCGTCCCCGAGGGCGAATCCCTGTCACCGGACGACGAAATCGAGTATCTGGAGTACGAGGGCCAGCGAAAGATCCTCGGATAATGGGCGTCGGTACCGACTCCCAACCACCATTATGACGTTCCCCGGTGCGGCCGCCGACCGCGAGGACGCGGACTACGTCGTCGTCGGCGCACCCCTCGACGTCTCCACGACGTTTCAGCCCGGCACCCGGTTCGGTCCCGACCGAATTCGGCAGTTCGCCGGCTCCTTCGAGGATTACGACCACCGAACCGAGCGACAGTTCTCCGATCTCGCCGTCCACGACGCCGGAGATATCCACGCGTGGAACGACGCCGCCGAGTACGTGGACTACCTGGCGGGCACCCTCCGCGACGCCCGCGACGACGGCGCCGTCCCCCTCGTGCTAGGTGGTGAACACACCGTCTCGGTCGCCGGCGTCCGCGCGGTCGACCCCGATCTCTTCGTCTGTCTCGACGCGCATCTCGACCTCCGAACCGACTTCGACGGGGATCCGTGGAGTCACGCCTGCGTGACCCATCGGGCACTGGAGCGAGCGGACCACGCCGCGATCGTCGGCGCGCGCGCCGGGAGCGAGGCGGAGTGGGTGCGAGCACGCGAGGCCGACGTGACCGTCGTCGAACCCGAGACGGTACGGGAGCGCGGAGCGGCGGCCGTCGTCGACGCCGCGGACGCGGCCGTCGGTGATCTCGCCGCCGCCTCGACGTATCTGAGCGTCGATATCGACGCCGCCGACCCCGGCGTCGCGCCGGGGACGGGGACGATGGAGCCCGGCGGGCTGTCGGCCCGCGAGATGCGGGCGGTCGTCCGTGCCGTCGCACCCCACGCCGACGGCGCCGACGTGGTCGAGGTGAACGACCGCGACGACGGACAGGCGGCGACGCTGGGTGGGCATCTGTTGCGGGCGTTCGTGTTCGCACACGCTAACGGCTAAATACAAACCCCTGCCGTCCGAGTGGCCGGTATGGATCGAACGGAGTTCGTCGACCGGCTGGACGACCGGCTTCGCACCGACGACTACGCGGACGTGGACGCGAGCGCGAACGGCCTGCAGGTCGGCCGTGCGGACGGCACCGTCGAGCGCGTCGCCCTCGCCGTCGACGCCGCGGCGGCGACCGTCGAGGAGGCGGTCGACCGCGACGCCGACGTGCTGGTCGTCCACCACGGCCTCGCGTGGGGCGGGTTCGACCGCCTCACCGGCCTCAACTACGATCGGATCGAACCGCTCGTCGAGAACGACGTGGCGCTGTACGTCTCGCACCTGCCCCTCGACGGCCACCAAGAACTCGGCAACGCCGTGGGCATCGCGGACGTGCTCGGACTGGAGAGCCGGGAGCCGTTCGGCGAGTACGGCCCGGAGTACGTCGGCACCCGCGGGACGGCGACCGATCCCTACGACGCCGACGAGGTAGCCGCGCTGCTCGACCGGGAACTCGACACCGAGACGCAGGTGCTCGGCTTCGGTCCCGACGAGATAGCGGACGTGGGCATCATCACGGGCAGCGGCGCGGACTTTATCCAGGCGGCGGCCGACGCGGGCCTCGACGCCCTCGTGACGGGCGAGGGAAAGCAGAAGGCGTACCACGAGGCCCGGGACCTCGGACTGAACGTCTTCCTCGCGGGCCACTACGCCACGGAGACGTTCGGCGTCCGTGCGCTCGGCCGCGTCGTCGAGAAGTGGGGACTCGAAACGACCTACATCGACCATCCGACAGGTATCTGAGCCGGCTGTCGAGAATCGAGGCAGCCGATTCAGGCCGCGTGTGTCGGAGAAACAGTTATGCTCGGTCCCACATCGGAACTGCGTGTCGACACGGACGGTTCGTCGTCGACGGCAAGCGCCGGACGCGGGCGTACTTCGCCGACCGCGACGAAGCGTACAGTCCGTGGCTCGGACTCCGGCGGCTCGTGGCGTGGTGAATCGCGCCGTTGAAACCCCCGGAGCGCCCAGGTCGGACGATGACCGACGACGATGCGGGTGCGAACGCTGACGAACACGATGGGGGACACACCCCCCGCGAGGAGTTCCACGAGAACCCGCTCGGCCACGCCGACGTGTGGGCGGGCATGAGCGTGGGCGACCTCGCCGACGAGTACGGCAAGGCGGGCATCGGGGCGGCGGAGCTGGGCCGCGCCGTCGACGTGTACGCGGAGATGCTCGACCGCGACGACGTGACCAACTTCTTCGGCCTCGCAGGCGCGATGGTGCCCGGCGGGATGCGGTCGGTGGTGACGGAGCTCATCCGCGACGGGCACATCGACGTGCTGGTGACGACGGGCGCGAACCTCACCCACGACTCGATCGAGGCCGTCGGCGGCAAGCACCACCACGGCCGGACCGCCGAGGCGGGGCACGAGCGCGAACACGACGAACGACTCCGCGACGAGGGCGTCGACCGCATCTACAACGTCTACCTCCCGCAGGAACATTTCACGCTGTTCGAGGGCCACCTCCGAGAGCGCGTCTTCCCCGAGTTCGACGGCGTCGTCGCCACCAGCGAGTTCACGCGGGAACTGGGGCGGGCGAATCTGGAAGCCAACGAAGCGAACGGCGTCGAGGAGGACGCCGGCATCGCCGCCGCCGCGTACGAACACGACGTGCCCGTGTTCGTCCCGGCGATTCAGGACTCGGTGCTCGGGATTCAGGCGTGGATGCACTCGCAGGTGTCGGCCTTTACCCTCGACGCCCTCGCGGACCTGACGAACATCACGGACATCGCCTTCGACGCCGAGAAGGCCGGCGCCACCGTCGTCGGCGGCGGCGTCCCCAAGAACTTCACCCTCCAGACGATGCTCACGGTGCCCGAGGCGTACGACTACGGCGTCCAGTTGACGACCGACCCCGCCTCGACCGGCGGCCTCTCGGGGGCGACCCTCGACGAGGCGCGGTCGTGGGGTAAACTGGAGAAGTCCGCGAAGAACGTCACCGTCCTCGGCGACGCGACGATCACCCTCCCACTCCTCGTCGCCGGCGCACGGGATCGGATCGACTATAGTGACGTTTGAAAGTCATCGCACACCCGATCGCACGCTGCCGTGCGATCGGGTGGGCAGACAGTTTCAACCGCTACTATAGAGCGCGTCCGCGACCCGCTCCAGCGTGGCCAGCCCCTGCGACTCGCCGGGGTCGGGCCCCAGCGAGTGGGCGGGGTCCGTGGAGACGACGAGCGTCCGCGCGCCGGTTCGCGACCGGGCGAGCGCGTGCGCCGCCGCACAGGTCGTCTTCCCGACGCCGCCTTTCCCCCCGTAGCGGACGATGTCGGTGTCCGTCTCGGTCATCGACGCCCGCTACGCGCCGGAGCGATAAAAAGCGGGTCGGGGGACATTTGTTCCTGCGGGGCGGAGCGTCGACCGGCCGATGACGAGCGCACCGCTCCGAGTCGGGGTGGCACCCGGCGGTGACGAGCCCTATGAGTGCCGAGGCCCATTTTCTGGTACCAGAATCGCCCCTAGAGTTAAAAAAGAAAGCTGCGCGTATTATTTTCATAAGTTAACCGCGTTCGTCCGCGGTTGGCTGACTGGAGGTGTCGAACGATGACTGGTTGGAAGCAGAACATGGGGATGTCGGAGGACATGGCGCTCGTGAAGTCGTACGTCCCCGACCAAGTCAAAGAGACCTGGAAGGAAGAGGCGGACGAGCAGGACGTCTCCCTCTCCAAGTACGTCGCCGCGAAGGTCGAGCAGGCACGCGCACAGCAGCACGTCCCCCAGACCAGCAACACGGAGGAAGTCGAGAAACTCCAGCAACGGATCGCGGAACTCGAAGACCAGCTGGACGAGGCACGGGCCCGACAACCCGAGGCCTCCGCAACCGTCTCCATCCTCGAAGACGGCGCAGTAAAACAGAACCTCTCACACCGCTGCAAGACCCTAGAGGAACTCCTCCGCGAACTCGTCGAGGACGTGGCCGTCGACCAGCTGATCCGCGAACCAGTCGAGACACGGCTCTACGAACTGGCGGCGGAGAAAGAAGTCGAGTTCCAACGCGGCGCAGGCTGGCGGCTCACCGGAGGTGAACGCCGATGAAGGAATGGGAGAAAACCGTCCTCGACAACAAGCACGACGCCGTCAACCAGTTCCTCCAGAGCAAGGAAAACACGGGGAAGTCGAAACGGACGCTCAACGCGTACAGCCGGATCCTCCAGAAGTTCTACCACGAACACTTCCCAGAACTCACACCACAGGAGACGGAGGTGCGCCACGTCGAACAGTACCTCGGAGCGCTCAACCACCGAGGCCTGACCCAGAACACGAAACGGCGCTACCTCGAATCCCTGTCCGCCTTCTTCACCTGGGCGATGAAACGCCCACGGTTCGAAGACATCAACGGGAATCCCGCGGCGGTCCTACTGGAGGACATCCCGAAGCAGGTGCGGAACCGGCCCGACTGCGCCACCTGGGAGAACGCGAAGAAGGTCGTCGAGGCCATCAACGATCCACGCGACAAGGTCATCGCCGCCTTCCTCGCCAAAACCGGGTGTAGGGTGACGGAAGCGGTCCACATCCGCAGGGACGACGTGAGGACTGACGAGGGATTCGTCCGCCTCAGGGAACGCAAAGGCGGGAAACAGACCGTCGTCCCCATCGACGGCGAGATGATCCGGGCCTTCCAGCGGTTCGAAGTCCTCCGCCACGGCGACACCGAGGACATGTTCGTCTCGATGAAAGGTAACAGGATCGGCCGGGAACGAATCCGCCGAACCATCAGAAGCGCCGCAGTCCGCGCCGACGTGATGGAGGAGGGAGAAACCCGTTTCCACAAGAAATTCACGCCCCACACCTTCCGCAGCGTCTTCACCACGCTGATGCGGAACCAAGGCATGAGCGATCACATCCTCCAGTACATCCGCGGCGACTCGGAGCAGGACATCATGGACGTGTACACCCGTGTCGACCGGACGGAGGCCCGAGAAGAATACCTGGAGTGCATCAAAAAGCTGGAACTCTAACTACGGAGGTGAATCACGAATCGAACACGACGTTGGCAAAGTCTTCAACGCCGACAACGAATTAATCGGCGGCACCGTCTTCCTCACTCCCGAGGAAGTCGAACAACTGGAGAGACAGGGCAGACTCGAAATACAGGCTGACGATTAACCTACTGGGAAGTGTTGGAGGAAGTCCATTGAGAAGTAAGCCCTGAGAGACGCCCGGCTCTGAATCCTTCGGGATCAGTGTACAGTAGTAAGTCGTTAGTTTCTCAGTACAGTTTCAAACCCTTCTGTCGAACCTGTCGAGTGCGTTTCTGACCTGTTTCAGGCCTGTCGCTCCCTCGGCCGTTTTGGTGTCGGGGCTGTCTCCGAGCCGCTTTTCAGACCAGTTTACTCGTCAAACAGTCTCCTCGCTCTCCGATAGATCGGTGCTTCCAGCCAGTCCCGCTCTTCGGCAGCTTTTTCCAGCCGCTCTAATGCTTCTCTGCGTTCGAGTACTCCGCGTTTGACAAGTGCTTTGAGGACTATGGGTGAGATAGCGATCCGGGTTTCGGTGAGTGTCTGTAGTTCGGGGAGTGCGCGGAGGTCGTCGGTGATGAGGAAGTCAGCCTCTTTATGCCTCGTGAGTTGTACGCAACTGCCTTCTCCTTCGTCAACACGGGAGGATTGGAAGTCCCGTGCTTCGATTTCGTGAACCATCATCTGTTCTTTCCGGTCCAAGACTTGCTGTGCGTGTTCAGCTGTTGCGTCTTCGTAACTCGTCAGGTTTTCCAGCTCCTCGATGACGGCGTCGGTTGTGTGGACGTCGAATTCGTCAAGTAGGAGATTGAGTGTGTCGGCTGCGGTGAGTGAGATGAGTGCGGAGGTGTCGGCGACGATCATTCAATCAGCTCAGAGTTCAGCGAGTTCTTCGGCTAGATCCTCGCCTTGTTCGAGGAGGGCTTTCGATGCTCGAACGCTTTCGGCGTCTTGCCGTCCGATGAACTGTTTCAGGGTGTCGAACCCGATTTCGTTGTCGAGATAGAGTTCGACAACTGCCTCTTTGAATTTCTCGTCGTCCTCGACTTCCTGGAGATACTGCTGGAGCGCCTCCTTGATGATTTCCGTCCGGTTCTTGTGCGAAATCTCGGCCGCTACGTCCGCCTTCTCGACCAGCTCGTCCGGGAGCCTGAAGTTGACTTTTCGCGTCATACCATCCACTTGTACATACGTTGTACCTACAAATTTATAAATGTAAACTCCAATCGAATCGCGGCCTCTCCTTGTAGAATAGAGTCTCGCTTCCTCGATAGAATGAAGAGGTGATTCGCTGAATCAGGTCGGTTGAGGAGGCGCGTCAGGCGGAGTATATCGGGTTTTTGCATCGGCATCCGTTTGCTACTGAGGCCTACGAACTGGGTTTCGCGGTCGGTGTGAGGGAGGATTACGGGTATCAGGTGGAGGAGTACAGGAACGTCGAGCTGCCGGTGAATATCTTGGACAACGATTTCCGCAACCCGGATCTGGATCGGTACTTGGAGCAGTTCGTGGAGTTGGATCCTTCCGTGGGGATCATCGGCGATGCGTACAGCCGGGCGGAGGCCCGAGAGTTGAATCGGGTGGTCGAGACGATTCTGGATGAGGATCCGTTCAAGCAGGTGGTTGCGGTGCCGAAGTGCCGCGAAGCTCTAGATGGACTCAGCGATGACGTAGTTCTCGGGTATGCGATGGGGTACAGCGACATTCAGGCCGAGGATTGCTCGGAGGTGCGTGATTGGCGTGGGAGGCGTGTGCATCTGCTGGGGGCCAGTCCCCCGAAGCAGTACGACGTGATTCAGGATTTGACCCAGCCCACTCTCTTCGATGATCCGCCGGCTGATATCGTTGGTCTGGATTGGAACGGTGTTCACGGCGTGGCGTTGAAGGGTGAGTACTGGTCGCGGAACGGCTGGCAATCCGCAGATCATCTCTCGGTGCGGGAGACTGTCCGGAAGTCGTTACAGGAGATCAAGCGGTACTGGCAGGAACGCGGTATCTGGCCCGACACCGTCCCTGTTGAGTTGTATGGAGAAGCGGTGGAGAAGCCCGACGAGTTTGTGTTCATGGATCGAGGCGGCGATCTAATTCCGGACAAGGAGGCCTTGGAAGACGCCTACGTCAAGGAGTACAGCTACGACGGAGACGAAGTGCAGTGGGCGTTTCAAAGCGAGGTGTACAAGAAGTTCGTGGAGTGGAGGGAAGGGTTGGTTTAGTGTGTTTGGGCCCAGAGTTTACCCATGGTTGAGAGTTCAGTGATGTATCGATTCTCGTCTTCTGTTCTGTCGACGAATCCTTTCTTCTCTAATTGTTTGACGTTGTACTGGACTTTGCTTTTGAATGAGTCGTCGTCAACATCTTTGCCGAGTCGTTCTCCGAGTTTTCTTGCGAGTTCGGATGTGGATTCGGTTTTTTCGACTTCGTGGAGGAAGTGAAGTACTGTTTTTTCGAAGTCGTGGAGTTCTGAGGAGGGTATGGCGGGGAATTCGACGTGGAGGCCTCCGTTCATCTTTTTTGCGCCTTTGGTGACGCCGCTTTCGGTGACGTCGTCGACGAGTGAGCTGATTTGTTCGAGGCGTTCCTGGGCCTCTTCGTACTCTTTGGGAAGGTCTTCTAGGAATTCTCTTTCTTCTTTCAGCTCTTTGATCATCCGGGTGACGAGGTATTCTTCAGGTGAGACGTAGTAAGTGTGTATCTGGTCGCGGAGTTCCGGGCTTTCGATTACTTGGGTGTTGGCTGCGCTGGCGAAGGCGAAAGCAACTGTCCGGGGCATGGAGGAGATGTTTACCCAGACTTCGTTTCCGGATTCGACCTCTTCCTGTATCATCTCGTAGGCCATCGGGTAGGCGACGTCGAATTCGAAGATGTCGTCGACTGATTTGATTTCGAGGTCTTTCCCAAGGATTGTGTCGAAGGTTTCCTCGAGTCTTTCTACCATTCGGCCGGCTAATTCCTGTGCCTGCTCGTCGCTGGTCTTCCGGGAGGAGTGTAAGAGTAGGATTCGGTCGGCTTCGAGGTTTCCTTGTGTTATTGGTTGTACTAATCTCTGAAAATCGAATCCGACGGGTATGATGTGTACTGTTTCTCCCATGCGTATTGGCCCCTGTAGTACTTCTTTGCGAGTCCATTCTAAAAGGTATGGGAGACACCCCTATCTTGTAGAAAATATTTTGCATGGGTTGGGGGTAGACTAGACGAAGCGTTTATCAAAGTTGGCCCTCTATGCATCACTGTCTACCCCACTTTCAGGTGCAAAATTAAATGATCCCCAACGCAAAACACCAGGGATTCAGCGAACAGAAGTGGCCTACCGGTCTGATACGGCGAGTTCAGGCACAGTCAGCGCACGAAGAGTTCATGCGCGACTTTCCTGGTCACGACGCGGCCATGCTGAAGATTACTACCGTCGAGACTTTGCTACGTCATCGAGGCCAGATCCGGGATACGTACTTCCCGGACGACTTCTCCGTGATTACCAGTGGCGTGATCCACGACGACGAATTGAAAGAGCTTCGCTGGAAGCAGGAGAGGAACGCGGTCGAGGCCTTCGGCCCGGACTATCACATTCCTACGGACTACCCTGTCTATGGCAACATGGAGAAGGAGGATCGGATAGCGAACATCGAGAAAATGATGGAGGGAACTGAGTGGATGTACGAGCAGCTCAGCGATACTCCTATCCGGATACTGCCGCTGGTCAAGGGTTATTCTCCCGAGGAGCGGGCTATCTGCTACGAGACTCTTGATAAGCTCGGGATCCAGTACTGCGCATACTACGGCTCCCAGTACTTCGGAGGGGAGATGGGTAACGGAGTCAATCGGCTAAATGAAGATGTCCGGGAAGCTGTCTCCAAGCCTGGTATCGACGGGATGCTTCTAATCGGCCTCCAAGCGAAGAGTGGCCTGTCGAAGATGCCGCCGGAGGTCGTTGCTGCGGCTGGTCAGCGCTGGATCGGTCAATCTGGTATGCGTGACGTTCCGATCCCGGCCGCTCAGAAACGGTATCTGAGATGGCGGGATAGCGTGGAGGAGAGTCTGGGAAGAGGTACAGCGACGCTTGATTCATTCATCGATTCGGAGGCGATGGTTCATGGGTAATACTCAAACTGTAGACGACTACCAGCAAGGACCGGGATCCAGTGGCGGTAGAGGACCGGTGGAACAGGACGATTCGCAGTCTACTCTGGGTGATGACTCGGCTCGTGAGGCTGACCGGGAGATAGAAGAGTCTCATGAGGAGTACGCGGATGAGGCCGAGATCACCGACAGGCAGGCCAAGAATATGCAGGAGCGGCGTGAGAACGTCGTTGACAACCTGGAAGACGAGGGCTTGGAAATCGAGGAGGATCACATCTATGGTTCGGTGATGCAGGGGACGATGACCGGCCCTCTTGACGAGGAATCGGACGTCGACGTACTCGTAGTTCTGGATGCGGAGAAGAACGGTCAGTGGGCCGAGGGAGAGAACGGGCCGCGTAATGCGTTGAATGCGGTCAAGAGGAAACTGGAGAAAAAGTATCCGAATCAGGAGGTGTACGTGGATCGGAACGTGGTAGCGGTCAAGTTCAGTGACTTTACTGTCGAAGTCACTCCTGCGTTCCGCTACAGCGATGTCCGTAACGCCGAGCATCCCGGTGATGAGGGTCTGTTGCGACCGATGGGGGCCGATGATCCGAACAACGGTTACGCGATTCCCGACACGTACGGCGAGCAGTCTTGGGTCGGGACGAACCCGCGTAAGGCCCAGTCGATGTATAACGCGGTCAACGAGAACAACGGCGGGAAGCTCCAGAAGGTGGCGGTCTCTGCGAAGAAGTGGAACGAGCAGAACGGCAAGCCCGTGAACTCGTACCATATGGTGATGATGGCGTACAAATACTTCCGTAACGACGCTCCTGCCGGGGCCTCCACCCAGGAGCACATGAGCAATTTCATGCGGAAACTGCCGCAGTACGTCAACGATGAGACCCGCGAACCAGTCTACCAGGAGCGCATCGACAAGGGGATGAGCGACGGGGATCGGCAGGAAGCGACGAAGAAGGCGTACAAGGCCAGCGAGAAGATCGAGGAGGCCGAACGCCTCAAGAACCAGGGCAAAACCGAGGAAGCCAAAGAAAAGTACCGAGAGGTCTACGGAGACAAGTTCAACTAAGGTGTCTTTATGGCCGGAAGTGATATCGATATCGACTTTCGAAATCGAATTTACAATCGGGCTTTAGAAGAGCAAAACAGCAACCTGTGGAATTTCAAACGATACTACACGGCAGCGAGTTTCTGGTCTGTAGTTGATTTTGGGACAGACGCCTATATGGCGCTCGCTGGTGCTGTAATAACCTATGGCTTGGCATGGCGGACAGTGCCAGTCTGGATAATGGCAACACTCTCGTTGTCGGTCGCAGCCATTTCAATATTCAAAGGGAACAGAAAACCGGGGAAACGAGCTGAGAAGATACATACTCTGGGGAGAAATTACCAGGAGCTATACGACGAGATTCAGGACTTCATAGAATTGGATCTGAAGGAAGGTGACCGAGAAAAAGAGTGGATTCGTGATCGATTCGATGAGTTGGCTTCAGAACGCCATGACTTGAAAGCTGAGGCTACCCTAAGCGGGATTTGGTACCGCTGGTTGAAATGGCGACGTGGCGACGAAATCTACGAAGAGGCAGCTACGACAGACAAAGAACGAGAGCTGCTTGATCCAGAAGGATTCGAACAAGAAGACTCAGAGGGAGAAGACGAACGATGAGTATACCTACCAACCAGTTAGAAACGTGGAGTAATCCTGGGGCCGATGACTCTGCCACGAAGACCTACAACCGGGTCAAGAAGGTAATAGAGAAAGATGATTCGATACTAAATCAGAAGGACAAGAATTTCGAAGTTTATCTTCAAGGCTCTTATCGGAATTCTACGAACATCTACGCGGACAGTGACGTCGATCTAGTCGTACAATTGAATTCTACATTCAGACGTAACCTTTCCCGGCTTAACTCCACTCAGAAATCCAAATACAAGGATTCGTTCTCCAGTGCAAGCTATGGATTGAGCGACTTTCATCAGGACGTCGTAGACACTCTTGGAGACTATTACGGTAGAAGCTCGATCAGTGTAGAAGATCGAGCATTAGTTTTAGATAGCGATTCGCTCCCTCTTACCGCTGATATTGTTGTCTGTCAACAGTACCGCCGCTACAACCGTTTTCAGAGTTTTTCTGACCAAGATTACGATGAGGGAATCCGTTTCAAGGATCAATCAACTGGAGAAGAGATAATCAGCTATCCTAAAATCCACTACGAGAATGGAGCTGATAAGAACCAATCTGTCCACAGCAGGTACCGAGAGACTATCCGTATCATCAAGAATGCCCGGTCGTACCTGATAGAGAAAGGCGAGATCGAAGAAGGCTTGGCTCCGTCCTACTGCATTGAGTGCTTGCTGTATAATGTTCCGTCAAGCAAGTACACCCATGATTTACAGGAACGCTACAGGAACGTGGTCGACTGGCTAGTAGCAGCTAAAATAGATGATTTTGAATGCCAGAACGAGATTCAGGATTTGTTCGGAAGTAAATCTACTCAGTGGTCTACTTCTGACGCGAATGAGTTCATTCGAAGACTCGTGAATTTGTGGAACAACTGGTATGACTACTGAGCATCTGTTCTCAGAATACTCCGAACTTCTGCTCCTGTTACTTCCTGGGTCAATTGTAGGGTTATAGCGGTGATTTGCAGGGGGTGGTTCGCCACCAAAATGCCGCTACGTATGGTGATTCGTCACTTCTGAAACTCGACTTTCAGAACAGGGGTGGATCGCCCCCTGTTTCGCTGTGTAATCCACGGGTGAGCTGCTCCTTTTCTATTGATGGTGAAGACTGTTTAGCGGGAGTGAGTCGGCACAGTTCTTTTGGTAGATTAGTTGATTGTTAGTAGTAGGCATGGGGATGTTGATTGGGAAAGTGGTTGAGAAACTAGCGGGCTGGATTCGTGAGAGGCTGGGCCTTGATGACGAGTTCGATGTTGAGATAGAAGACGGTGGCGAGGCCCAAGTTTCTAAGAGCGGCGTTGATGTTGAGTTGCCGGATCGGGGCAGCAAGGCTAAGAAGCGGTTTAGGAAGAGTTCTTATCGAAGTGACTCCGAGTCCAAGATAGCTGACCGGGCGGCTGAGAACAGCTATGTCTTTACTGATGTGATGGATGATCCCGGTTTGGTCGGAGCTGATTCTGAGGTTGAAGCGGTTTCCAAGGTTGCTGTGGAGAATCCGGGCTGGGCGAGCTTTGTAGATTTCGAGGCAGACTTGGGAGTAGATCCAGGCGAGGTTGCTGGTGCGACAGATGGAGATACGCATGCTGGGGAGTCAATGCACGGTGAGTCAGGTGAGGGAAGCCCTGATTTCGGCGGCAGTTCCTCGGATTCCAGTAGTAGTGGTGTGGAAACGGCGTCGGAGTCTGCGGTGACTCCAGCCGGGCCTTCGGCCCACGGTGATCTTGGAGGCAACAGTGTAGGCGGCTCAGGAAGCGGTGGTGACGGCAGTTCTGGTGGAGGTGGGAACAGTGTCTAGCCGCCGCGAGCAGATTGAAGAGTTGTTGGAAAGTTTTGATGTCGACTTCGATTTTGATTTGGATCAGCAACTGGATCAGGGCGGTGACTTGGTCGGTGAGGCCTCGGATCTACCCGATTTTGTTGAGGTCTCGTCGACCAGTATTTCAACTGTTGAAGGGTTTCACCCTGAACAGGGTAGTCCTGACGACCTTTCTAGAGAATTTTTCCTGAAGGACGGTTCTCGGGTTAGCATTCAGGTGAAGCTTAGGCCGGAATGCCCGTCATGCGGCTACATCTTCAACGAGGAGGACGACCCCGTCAACCCGGATTTCCCGAGTTGCACTGAGTGTGGTTCTATGGTTTGCCGTAACTGTCGTAACGTGTGTGAGGCCTGTGGTACTCCGCTGTGTAACAGTTGTACGATGGGGCATGGTGTGAAAGATGAGACGTATTGCCCTATCTGCCGTACTGATGTCGTTGAGGAGGTGGAGCATGGTCGTGAGTTGGAGAAGTCGGAACAGCAGCATGAGCAAAATTTGGACAAGTGGGAGGCTAAGCTGGAGGAGTTGAAGGAGAAGAGGCGTTTGTTGATGGAGGAGGATGATCAGGAGCATAGTCAGAAGATGGAAGAGATCCAAGCCAAGATTGACATGGCACGTATGATCAACGAATCTGAAAGCACTGAAGAGATCAAGCAGAGGCTTGAAGCAAGTGACAGTGATTTACGGCAGTTCCCTGAGTTCGGAAACCAGTTTTCTGGCTTGAAAGGCGCAGATTCTGATGAGGAGAGCGATGATGGCTACAGTTATGATGAGGTGTTTGAGTGATGGACCCTGAAGATATTGATGTTGAGGATTTAATTGGCAGTAGTGGGACTGATGTCTCTTCGAAGAGTCTTGAAGACATTTATGAAAAGGTCAGTATTGAAGGTGTTGTTTATCTTGATGATAAGGGTAAGATGCTGATTTCTTGTCCTTGTTACAAAGCCCGGAAACCGCTTGTTTGCCCTGTTTTCCCGGTTCCAGACCCGGATGGAGATACTAAGTTGGTGTGTTCGGGGCCTAAAATCAGGTATAATAACAGTAATTTAGTTGATGAGGTTGAGAAAGTATCTAGAAAGCCAGACAGCAGCTGTCCTTATAATCCTAATGGGTTGAGGAGTTCTGGTAATGATGACGGTGGTTCTGGCTGGCTTTGAGTTATGGATTTAGTTGATCTAGGGGGTTTTCCTGGGTTGGGCCGTTACTGGTTTTGGAGCAGAGAGTACGGTGCTTTGATTGATGTGGTTGAACAGGATCCCCGTTTTTATGTGCGCTGTGTGAAAGGTTTCAGATTGATTCGGCAGGGGGAGGAGGGCCGCGAGTTGTGGACTCGGAGTTTGTCGAAGATGACGCGGTATTTGCAGGATGGTTTTGAGCAGTTCCGGCTTTCTGTGGATTTCTGCGGCAGTATTGATTCTCAGGTAATCGGTGTTGATCAAGAGGTTGAGGAATTGGGCCAACGGTCGGCCCAACTTTTGTCTCGAAGGGAGGAGTTGGAAGGTAGGATTGAGTCGTTGCGGCGTAGTATGCAGTTGGAAGGTTCTGCGTTTTCTGATGAGGCTATTGAGAATCGTTTTGACCGGGCGAGACAGGAGTTGGAGGAGACTGACGCTGAGTTGGATCGTGTTTTGGAGAGGCTGGAGTTTCTGGATTCACTGGTTTCAGAGTGGCAGGATACGGGTTACTGTCTTGGTGTGTGTTTTTCTGTCTCTACAGGGTTTGAACCCGTCAACAATACTTCGTTTCAAAGCGTTGTTGCGGATCAATTGAAGAGTTTGAAGAGTCGGTGCGACCGCAGCATCAAACAAAGGTTGCAAGGAGAAAATTTCAAACTCCTGATCCAGGAACTCGATACACCTCTACAGCTGACGCAGCACCTGTACACTCCGCTTGTACACGTCGACGACGAAGACGCGCCAAAGGATTTGATGGAAGATGCGTTGGCCAAGTACATGGCTTACAGTGCGGAGGACGTCGAGGTAGATGGAGCGGTACGTGAGGAGTCGAATGCGGCTGCTGCCCGGTCTGTCAACGCTGTGCTTCAGTTGTTGAAGTCGACAGGTTCTGCTGATGTCTCCTCGGTAGAACTTTCCGGACCTCTGGTTGGCCATGTCCGTGATACACAGATGGCGTTCGGTTTTGACCCTGCGGAACAACCGCATTACTACATTGTCGGGGCCACAGGATCCGGTAAGACGTACACTAAGAGAGTACTGCTGGAGAACTGCTTGGCACTGGGATACAACGTGGTTTCGATTACACCGCGTGATCTACAGGCCTTGGCCGGATTCGAACCGTTCGATGGAGACGGAACTGGTTTGAAAGGCGATTATTACTGGATCGGCGATGACCTTCTTCTCGACGAGCCAGATGATTACTCAGAATTTTTCGATGGGGCTTCCTTCGTTTCTCTTCAGGGCCGCGGACAGGGTGATCGAGAGGAATTTGTTAGGCGGCTGTTTTCTGAAGCCGCTCGATTAGGCCAAGTAGATGTCCCTCTGTTTATTTTCCTAGATGAGGCTCATCTTTTCGCCTCTGGAGAAGCTGCTGAGGCAATTCAGAGTGCGATCCGTGAGGTGCGGAAGTTCGGTGTCCATGTCGTTTTGGCGACTCAGTCTCCTATGGATTTCAATAGGAACTACAAGCATATCCGGCAGAACACGGTTGCTAACTTCTTTTTACAGGGAGAGTACTGGAACTACGCTGATAGCTATTTGAGTTCTAAAACGGATATTACCGCTCTACCACAAGGAGTAGCCTGGTTTACTGGACGAGGATTTGAACCGGTTGAATTGGATATTCGCAAGCCTCTCAGCCGCGTTGACGGCGTTAGTCGCTCTGATCTGCAGGAATTGGATACGCTGTATTCGGATAGGGCCGTTGATTTGGAAGGTAGGACATCTTCATCCAGTGGGTCTCGCGAGAGTTTGGAATTGGCGGATGAACAGGCCAAGGTGGTTGAGGCGATTCGGGACTACGTTGCTGAGAATGACGAGGCCCCGTCGAAGAACAAAGTGATTGAGTATTCTCCTTTCGGAACAACGCGCACGAGCAGAATACTAGACGAACTCAAGGATACTGGAGCTGTGATTTCGGAAAAGGAGGAGAGGTATGGCAATACGGCTACAGTATTCACGGTGACGCAGATAGACTATGATTAGAGGAGGGAGCTCTTCTGGTTGTTGAGTCCATCGACTTCTTGGAAGTATCCTGTGTTCGGCCCCGCTTCTTCGTACATTAGGAAGGTCTGATCGTTTTCCTCATCCAGTCTCAGTCCTATTCTTCCCCGACTTTCTAATCTTCCGAGTGCTTGGGTCATATCTTCTCCTTCTGCCGTACCTGTTGCTAAATATACTACCCGTTCTGTACTCGGTGTTCGGTGTCTTTGGCTTCCTTGCCGCAGTATTTCCTCGTATAGCGTGAAATTGTTGAGAACAGGTATCACGTCATTTGACGACCATTCGTAAGTTTGTGAAGCTGTTTTGGCCGAGCTTGCTTCCAAGGTGTCAAGGATATCTGCTACTGTCTCTATGTCATCTATTTCATATTCCTCGTTTTGAGATTGGGCAGTATCAGGATATTCTGATTCGTCAAGATCCGGATTCTGACCCTCTACACCCATCCAAACATTTCCCTGCATGGCTCGTCTCGGTATATCACTCGGCTCTTCCGCTCGAATCAGGAAAGAGACGGTATATCTCTCAGGCCTCAAACCATCCTCAGTAAAGCTTTGTTCTACTTCCTCCACCTGTTCGAATACTCTTTCATCCACTGAAATATCGATATCCAGATAGCCTTTTTTCAATCAGCCCACCAACTATCTCCACCGCTACGTGACAAATTTTATATTATTTAGGGAGGGGCCAGCTCTACCTTTTCATTTTCAAAGGAAACACAGCCTCTCATCATCTACTACCCTGTTCTCCCCGCCTTAGTTCTACACAAGGTGATACTTTATACAAGGTGAACAGTACGCTTTCGACGATCTAGACGAGCTTTACGAAACCGCTGAAGAGCTTCCCGTGGTCGACCGGCACGATGTCTACGCCCACCACACCGGAGAGGATGAGTGGGAAGAGGTGCCGTACCGCGACAGCCTCTGGACGGACGACGGAAGGGCGACCGGCGTGGTCTCTGCCTCCCAGGACTTCTACAACATCATCCAGTACGGCGATGTCTTGGAGACTATCGGTGACGCCGTTGACCGCCACGAAGACATTACGCCGAGAGGCAGGGTCTCGATCTCTCCGACGGCCCACAAGATGTCGGCCTCTATCGATTTCGACGGGGCCACGGTCTACGCCAACGAGGACGATCCCATCGATCTCGGGTTGCAGGTGCAGAGCGGGCACTCCGGTTTCCACGGTCTGAAGTACGATGTCGGGGCGGAGCGCCAGGTGTGCAGTAACGGGATGACGGCCTTCATCTCCGACCTCAGCTTCGACCAGACCCACAGCGATCCGTTCCAGCCCGGCCTCGCGTACAACGCTGTCGACGCCGTCATCGAGAGTCCTGCCGAGATCGAGCATCGGTTGGCTCAGGCCCAGAATCGGGAGTTGATGAACCAGGACGAGGCCCTGCTCGTGTTGATGGATTCGGGTATCGGCCGGTACCTCGAACAGCCTGTGCCCGACCTGCTTAACGCGCTGTACGACGAAGTGGAGGATCCCGAGGCACCGACGCTCTGGGAGACGTACAACGCGGCCACACGCGCACTCACGCACTACACCCAGGTTCCCGACTACGAGTTAGCCGACGGGTTCGAACAGGCGGCCCAGCTTCTGGAGACAGGCGGTAACGAGATTCCCGAACCGGAACGACTGGGGCAGCAAGCAGTTGAGAAACGGACCCGTGAGCTTGTGGAGCGAGGTGATTCCGAGCCGCTGTGGGAGGGTGAGACCGAAACCCTGCGAGAACTCCAAGAACTCCACGACGTGGAGGCATGAAACAGATGCTGATTCCACGGGATCAAAATCCGGAACGATGGGTAGCGGTGAGGTACAATTACTGACTTCGACGAAGAGAAACCGATAGCGCGGTGGGAGGCGGCTTTCCTTCCGGACTGGGAGTGGGAGGCCTACGACAGGGAGGAGGACGGCGTCTACTTCGGCCGCGTTCGCTCCCCGAACACGTACGGAGAATGGGAGTACGGCTACTTCTCCCAGGAGCAATTGACGGAGGCCGGTGCGTACCGAACTGATCTAGATCCAGAGGATGAAGCACCGCTATTTCCGGATGGCGGAGAAGTTGAGGACATCGTCGCGGTCTACGAAACCGAGTTAGCGGCCATGCTCGAAGAAGGTGATGACGTATAGACGCAGTCGATGAAATCCTGGAAGAGTATGTCGACGAGCGCCACCAGTTCCAAAGGAAGCCGTACTGGCTCTTCCTCGACGCTCAGGACGAGCTGAAGTGGGAGACGTTCGCGTACTTCCCCGAGGCTCACTACAACCGGGAGATCAGCAAGCGGATCAAGGAGGAATGGGAGCAAGAGATTCTACCTGACGGCGGTTCGAGGACGCAGTACTACTGGAGTGGAGAAGAGGGAATCGTCTACCACACTGACGCCGGCGACGAGATGGTCGACCCGTTCTTCGGCTCCATCGAAGAAGCAGAGCGCTACCTCGAGGATTTATCTGATAGACACGGCAAGGAGCAGTACATCGGCTTGGTACTGAGAAAATCCGGGAACAGAAAGGTCGAGGAAGCCACCGAGGTACTCACCGAGCAGAGTGGGTTAGCGGACTGGTGATGCAGAGTCGACGACTTCGGAAGGACGCTCGATATAGCGAAACGCAACGATCTCCTCAATGATTCAGAGGTACGGAAGCTCGTCTTAGCCGCTGGCATCTCCAACAGTCAGCCCCTCCAAGAAACCGCCTCGAAAGCCGTACTCGGGAAGTCAGTTCAACACTGGGAGTATCCCTTCGATCAGCAACTACACGTAGGAGATATCACGTTAGGAAGGACGTTCCGGAACCAGCGTTTCCAGCTCTCGCAGGATGACCTCACCAAGCATCTTCTCGCAGTCGGCCAGTCAGGTTCGGGGAAGACCACGCTGTTCTACTCATTGATGGAGGAGATAGAGAAACCGTTCTGGGCGTTCGATCTGAAGCAGGACTACCGGCACGTCGACGATGTCTTGGTACTCCCGTGGACGGAGCTCCGGTTCAATCCGCTGAAGCCGCCGGAAGGAGTCGCTCCGAGAAGATGGGCCCAGGTCTTTGCGGAGATCTTCGGCCACGCTACTGCTCTCCTCAGTGGTTCAAAAAATTATCTGGTGAAGAAGATCGTCGAGCTGTACCAGCTGTACAACCTGTTCGACCGAGTCGAGAAGCCGTATCCGAACCTCCACGAGTTGGAGATGTTCATCGACTCTGATGGGATCAACTTCGTCAGGAAGCAGTCGGATTACCGCGACACTCTTCTCAATCGTTTGGAGGCGATGAACCTTGTCTCGGGAACCGTCTTCGACTGTAGTCAGGGCTACTCGATCCAAGAACTTCTACAGCGAGATGTCGTCTTCGAGTTCGACGGTCTTTCCCGAGACGTTCAGAACTTCCTGATGGAGATCCTCTTCGCGCACGTCTTCGAGTACCGGTTGGCGCAGAACCATCGTGATGAGGGCCTCAATCACGTCTTTTTCCTTGACGAGGGTAAGCGAGTCTTCTCGGTGTACAAGGAGCGGCAGGACGCCTCCGGTATCCCAGAAATCGATGAATTGACGGCGAAGATGCGAGAGTTTGGCGAGGGTATCGTGGTTGCGGATCAGGAGGCTTCGAAGCTAACCGATTCGATCAAGGCCAACACCTACACCAAATTGCTTCTACCTACGGCGGGGAGGAAGCAGTTCCAAGCGGTTTTGGAGGCGATGAACCTCTCTGAGAGGCAGGCGGAGTTCGCCCAAGACCTCGAAGTGGGAGAAGCGATTGTCCGGGTCGGAAGCGGTGACCCAGTCCCGGTCAGGCTCCAGAACTACGAGATCGAGAAGCAGGTTTCGGATGGAGAACTCCGAAAACAGCAAGCGAAGAACTGGGAGGAACTTGATTCCACGCCGAGAGACGCGACCCCTGAGTTCGAACAGGCCATCCTCTCCGATCAGGGGTCAAGAGAAATTCCCGACGATCCAGAAGGAGAAATCGAAGTACCTGTAGACGCGGATCGATTACTGGAGGATATCGTTGAAGATCCGTTCAAGTCTCTGACTGAGCGGTACGAGGAGTTCTCCAGCAGCTACAAGGGAAACAAGGCGAAGGACGACTTGGTCGACCAAGGCCTCGTTGTCGAGAGGAATGTCAGAGTAGGCGAGCAGAGGAAGCTGCTTCAGTTGACGGAGAAAGGTCGGGACTACGCCGAGTCTCTAGATCTGGAAGTGAAACACACGGGTCGAGGCGGAGTTATCCATCGGTACTGGCAGCATCGGATCAGAGATGCATTCGAAGAAGCGGGTTGGGATGCGTTCCTCGAGAAGTTCGACGCCGATGTCTACGTCAACATGGGAAGCACGGAACTAGTGGTTGAGGTGGCGATGGGCAACAACCCAAGAGAAATCGACCACTTAGAGGATCACCTCAAACGCGGATTCATCGTCTGGATCGCCTGCCGAAACGAGGAGATTCGAGACGGACTAAAGCAGAGACTGGAAGAGAACGGAGTAGATGAAGATTCCGTGGTGTTTCGACTGTTTCGGCAGTTCAACGAGTTAGAGATCGATGCTAAGTGAGCGTTTCGGGGAGTTCGGCGTATCGGAATATACACCTTTGTTACTGGATGATATCTAATTGCTCTTGGACGCCCTCTTCCAACTCATCCAGATCGTTTTCCATTTCAGCTAAATGCTCACGATCTTCATCGCTAAGCGTAGCCCGCTTCCTAATGTCGGAGAGGTTGTTTCTATATTCCTCAATTTCAGTCAGAGCATCACGGTATAGCTCCACTGCGCGTTCATAGTTTCCGTTCTCAGCTGCAGTCGCCGCCGTCTCTTGATAGAAAGCGATTTTATATAGTTGAAGATTCTCTAGGACTACCTCGTCCTCAATTCCCCCCGAGTCTGAGCCCATCTCATTTTTCATATTGGATGTCCGTTATTTAAATAAGTGCGGCCAGTACTCAGCGATTCTCCTCAGAGCCTCAATCCAGAATGCAATCCTCATCAGATCATCTGTACTCCTTCTAAATCGGACTTTCAACCAATTAAGCCACCACCTAATTGGTTCATCTAGTTCGTCCTCAGGAGATAGCTTGATCAGAAATTCCCTGATCTCACCGATAACCTCTTCCCCGTCTTCTGCTTGGGCTCGAACCTCGTCGTCGGTACTTTCCAACAAGTCCTGCCCGTGTTTGACTAAGTCACCCACCCGCTGGCGCTGCTTTTTATTGATCTCCTTCAGATCCTCTTGAGGGCTGTGGCGGAGCTTCTGTGGGAGAGGGTTTGATTTAACGATTGCAAGCGCCCTAATAACAGGGTCACCTCCCTCTTTTTCGGAGACGTACCCGACGACTCCGATTGAGTATTTATTGAGTATCTCTTCGGGAGGTGCTTCCCATTCTCCAAAGAATTCAACCGAAATACTGGGAGAGTAGGAAAGAGGATCCTCTTTCAATCCAAATTTCCGACCCGATAGCTGAATTGAGCCCGCATAGCCTTTCAGAAGGACGATCTTCCGCCCTAGATTATCTCCGTCGGCATGAGCCCTTTCCAAGATATTTCGGATGCTGAATCTAGTGCGGTTATCGACGTAGTGATCGTCGGCATCAGCATCATCAGCATCATCTCGCTCTGCCGGAATCCACTTCTTATCCTCAATCAAGCGGAGAGCTAAATGGATGATACCCGCGGCTTCATCACCGTGATCACGAACGGCTGCCGGGCGAGAGCTCTGGAGACACTTCTTTATCAACTCGTCCACGTTCCCAGTAGAGCGGGCCTTCCTTCTGAGAGCGTTGTGGAGGTCGCAGTCAGTTGCAACACAGTTAGACTCATTTGAGATCCAGGAACGAATAGTGTCGGTGTGGGCCCACCAAGTACTGGTACGGCCGTATCGAGCCCTAAAGTGTTCGTAAACTCCGCTGAATTCTGGGTTCTGACCGATTTCGTCAAGCAGCTCACTGCCTTTGTCCGTTAGGTAGTATGAATCAGAATCCACTTTGTCGGATGCGGAAGGACGGGTTCTGACCAATCCTTCCTCTCTCATTTGACAGAGTGTTTTCTTTATTTTGATACTGTTGACGCCTCCCATGTATATGGAGAACGGCTTCAGCGAATCGATGTCTTGGGCACGAACGAGTTGAAACGCGACCTTCTGGATAGTGAGTTCAGTCGCAGTTCCTTCATCAGCAACGTCAATAATCCGCAGAAGATCCCGCTTTGTGTCCGAGAGGCTGTCATCGGCCGTATCATCCCCGCCGTTCGGGTCATCCCCACGAGGGGGCATAGCTGCCACTTGGCACCACTTGACAATAAAGATTTTCACTCAAAATGAGAAAATCGGTTCAGAAACCGTATTGAGGCGAATTAGCCCTTATCGAAAGGACTTAATCCCTGACGATTCAATAATACGTGAAATGAGTCAATTTGCAAAACGGGTACATATTGTTCCAACTACGTTGGATCAAGAGCAGGTTGGCTACCTGTTTGATGAAATAGCTGCGGATCGAGTATATATTTTGGATAATAAGGAGCCCCTAGGTTTTGACGAAGGGGTACAAGACCTCCCACGAGAAAGAGTTGAGCAGGTCGTCAGAGATCGCACGCGTTGTTTCGATAATGGGGAGGTCATGATTAGGGAGACCGATTTCTATCAGTTTCGCAGAGCCTTGGTAGATGTATTCGAAATAATTCATGAGGAAAAAACGAACGGCAATGATATTATTATTAATCTAGCTGGGGGAACCAAACCAGTAGCAATTGCTCTTGCGTTTGCTTGTTCACTCGCTAATGCAGGACAACTTTTCTACGTGGCAAAGCGCTATGAAGAAGGGAATGATCACAAAGTAACGCCTGCTGGACCGTATGGTCAAGCGTTCGGTGCTAATCCACTGCGGCCCCTGAATATTGCTAATGTGATCCCGACTAATGAAAAGAAACAGAATCTGCTGAAAGGCCTGCTTAAGGCTGAGGAAGCAGCAGGTGTAACAGAGATTCTAATATTGCTTGGGAAAGTTTCAGAGAAGCCTCCGTCAGACGAGGAGCGGAAAGAAGAACGCAACCGAATTATTCAGCGTCATCATCGCTATGCGCATGATTTAGTTGAGGGTGGTCTTTTGGAGAAACAGAATAGTACCTATATCTTGACGGAGACTGGTAGTCTGATAGCTCAGCTTGTGAAGATCATTTCGTCTGATACGTAGTTCAAGGGTTCAGCCATCGGATCAAGTTTCAAATTGAAAGGCCTTGATGTCGGGGATAATGTGCAATCTTACCCTTTATTATTTAAAAGTCAAACACCAATTTTCGCTTGAAAATCCAAACGAAAGGAGGAGAGCAAAGAAGAGAGAACTTAACGGAAAATAAGCTGGTCCACCCGGGACCCCTATTGAGGGTTCGGTGGTCCGCATCCGAATTGAGGCCCTGAATGGCCAAGAGAAAGGCGCTGAGATTCTGGAATTAGAGATGCGCATGGTTAGTGACATTCTTCGGAAGACCACCAAACCCTGATTCGCTTGAGTGTCTCAGCGGCTTTCGGCCAAGAGAAGTCTGGGCTGACCGTGTTCTCCTCCAGTTTCCGGAACGGTATCTAATCTATGAGCACAACCGAGTACATCAACGTCAACAGAAGCATTCAAAATCTCAAAGAAGAGGTCAATCAGGAGAACTTCAAGGCTATACGCGGGTTCATCAATCATTGTGCTGCGGAGGGAATCGGAGATAGCCAGCAGCAGCGTCATATCTACAGTCTCAAGACCCTGCTTCAGAAGTTCGCACCCGAGAATTTCGAACTACGTGGCGCAACTGAGGAAGAGCTCAAGTTGGTGTTGGGCGAGGTCAATAGGAGCAGTTACGCGGAGGCGACGAAAGCGAAGTTTCGAGCAGCTCTGAAGAAGTTCTACAAGGTGGAGAACGGAGGGACAGAACACCCAGAGAAGGTAGATTTCTTCTCAGTTCACAACGGAAATCGAAGCGGTTCGAACGTCTCACGCGACGACCTGTTTACGGACCAGGAGCTGAAGGATCTTCTCAGAGGCTTCAACAACGTCAGGGATCGGGCCTTCACGATGGCGCTCTACGAAACAGCTGCAAGGCCTGGAGAGCTTCTGAACTGCAGTATCGGTGATTTCACCGCCAACGGCAAGGGCGACTTCATCTTTCTTGAGGGCCTGAAGGGGACGCCCGACCGCACCAATCAGCTGGTTCGGGCCGGGCGAACCTTGCGTGAGTGGCTTGCTCACCATCCGTTTGGAGGCGAGGTCGGAGATATCGATGATTCCTCGGCCCCACTGTGGGTGAAGCTCCAGCAGCAGCGGTGCAAGAAGTGCGGTGACTCGTTCCATCGGCACAAGGAGGCCTGCGATTACGTGCCTGACAAGCAGGATAAGATGAACTACCCGGCCTATCGACGCCGATTTAAAGACGCTTGCGAGGAGGCCGGTATCCCAGAAAACAAGCGGAGGCCGTACAACTTGCGGCACACTCGATTGACGGAGGTGGCGACGTTCATGGGATACGAGCAGTTGAACAAATTCGCTGGCTGGGTACCCGGATCAGGCCGAGCCAAGGTCTACGTCCACCTCAACAACGACGACGTCAACCAAGCCATCCGAGACGAGTTCAATCTCGATACGGAGGAAGACGAGGAAGAGCAGATGCAGGAATGCCCGTTCTGCGGCACCACAAACCAGCCGAACTATAGCGAGTGTCGGGAGTGTGGAAGACCTCTCAGTTTGGAGGGAGAGACCGAGAAAGAGGAGAAGCAGGAAGTCTTGGAGCGTCTCACGGAATTGGAAGAGAAGGGAGTGCTGGAGAAGTTGGATCAGCTTGAGAAATTGGAGTTTGGGATTTCGGATTAGAAGAAGAGTGGGTCTCGTCGACGAACTTCGTAGTTATCGCTCCTCTTTTTCTCCTTCTTTTGTCGCTCAGTGAGCTGAGATCGTCCGGACTTCACTTCGACCTTCTTTTCCTCAACAATGTCTCCCGTCAAAGGATCACGTCTTCTGGCTTTGAAATCCGCGCCCTCGTGGACTCGCTCAACCTCGTAGCCCTCCATCAGGAGTTCCGTTTCAACTTGCTTCTCGGCCGCTCTACCCCTCCTATGGTTACGCTTGGCTCGTTCCTTTTTCGAGTGGGGACCGAACACGTCGTCAAACAGGGACATGACCTATTATTCGATCTTTTCTCACTTATAATTAGTGACAGTCGGAGGGCGGTCAATGGAATTGAGGACAGACTCAACGTGTAATTTCATTCTTGAACAAACACTATCTATGGGACGGGCCCCACCGAAAGAGATGGCAGAAGCCGAGGAACTCTTGGACCAAATCGAGTCCTGGAGCGAGGAGGAGATCGAGGAGTTGCCTAAGCTGTATCGTGAGAAGGTAAGGGAATTCCGCCGGCTTCGGAACCGGGGCGAGGAATAACTAGTAACCCAGGTATTCGATCATAGTTTCCTGTGGAATACTTCGACTACGGAGTCGAGAACCTGGATACTGGATTCGACGTGGAGGAGTTCCTAGAGAAATCGCAGCAGCATCAGGAACAGCGACTGGAGCAGCAGCTTGAGCGAATCAAGAAACAGTTGGAAGAGCGGGATCGAATCTTCGAGGAGAACCGCAACGAGTTAGAGTCGAAGCTTGACTGGTATCTGGAGCGGTTACGGGAGGAGTACAACTCGGTCGGGCCGGAATCAGTAGATGAATTGAAGAGGAAAATCGAGGAGTTCTACGAGTCGATCAGGAAAGAGCGGCGGAAACACTGGCGCGACAGGCAGGAACTGGAACGGGGGTGGAGAGAGCTACAGAGGGAGCTTGATGAGTTGGAGGATACCCGTTTTGACGAGATTATTGAATTCCTCGGCAACTGATACATGTCCCGATATAGCGCTGATCGGTCTTGTTAAGATGTTTAATCAGAGACAAGTTTTTCGATGGTTATACTGAGCAGAGAGCGAATATCGGCGGGCTGTATTTGATTGACGCCAGATTTATGTGTATATCAATCATTCGATATTATATGGTAGAAGCAGACGAATTAAATGAAGGAGACGAGGTAATGATCACAGGCCGGCCAGCACAGGGCGATTCTCAAGTCGCTGTTGTCATGGACGCCGGAGAGATAATGTTGAGAACCCCCAGCGCAACTCCCCGTTCGCGGGGCACTATACACTCAGACGTTGCCTTAGTTAGTATTGAAGATGGACGGTATGCAGTAGTCCAGCTGGAAAACGTTGAAACGTAATCAACACTCGAATAATTGAGCGTCAACAAGAGACATATCTCCTGTATGCAGTAGCGGATTCCTCTCACCTTCTGAGAGACTCAATAGAGCCGATTGATGTTGAGGAAATCATATCAATTCAGCTGTTACGGTCGCTGGAGTCGAATCTCCCGCGTCTTCCCTTTCTCGCCGCCATAGTAGTAATCGGCTTGAATCAAATCAAGGAGTTCGAGTTCTTTAAGGAAGTCACTTAGCCGTCTGTTGCTCAGAGCGTCCGCTGAGTCAGTCGTACAAAGTTCCTGATACCGCTGGTAAATCTCTCCTGTCCGAATCCCGTTCGCTATCTCTTCGTCAAGATCGACGGCAGCGCTGTACAGTAGCTGATGGTGTTGGGTGAAGTCGCTAAGGAGTCGCTCCGTATACGCTTCACGCGCTTTCGGATATGAGTCAGTTACATCCGTTTTTGAAATCGCCTCATCAGCGTTTTTCGCTGCTGTTCTCAGCCAGCAGAGTGCGAATCCCGCATTCTCTGTCGATGCAGAAATATGATCTAATGCTCTGGTATGGAGACTTCGTGGAGTAAGCGCTTTCCGAGCTCTTTCGGCAAGTATCTCGAAGATTTCCTTGCTGGGATAGGATTCGAGCGTGATCGTTCGAGGGTAAAGGGAGCTGAATGTTCTTTCTTCAACTCGGTCCTCGATACTCGACTGACCATTAGAAATCAATACGAGGCTGAGTGATTCTCTGTCGTTGATCCGGGAGAGAAAGTAGAGCAAGTCGTTTCCGTCGTTCAGGAGAAGAAAGTCGACTTCGTCGAGGACGATAATTGTCGGAAGACCTCCGATTCTCTCGTCTATCTGGCGCTGTAGCGAGGCCGTGTGGTGGCCTTCCTCTGCCGACTCTCTCAATAATCGCTCGTAGATTCGAGAGAGTCCCTTGTACTGAGTGTTGAACCGATTACAGGGGATATAGCAGGTCGCAACGGAGTCGCCGAGTTCGTGGAGATGTCTTCGAACCAGATGGGTTTTCCCGATGCCGCGGGGTCCATTGATTATCAAATCAGTCGATCCCGACTTCCTTGCCGTCGTGAAGAACTCTCTAAGTGTTGGCAGCGTATCCTCTCGGTCCACGAAGCTCGCTGGAATATAATTCGCTTTGAGGGGAGTAAAGTTCTGAATAAGGGAGCTCATAGCGTCAACTGTACGTTTTGAATTGATGTACTGCTGAGGAGACGGTTTTCTGTTGGCCTTCTCTTGAGCGGATTCAATAGAAAAATTCGGCAATCGGTTGTTTATCAATCCCATCCGAAGCACGACCCATGACAACGATATTTGAAGATGAGGACCTGAATAGTTACGCGGTGGTTGCTCCTGTTCGGCTCATCTAACTCAGGCAATAGCGTATTTCGGGACAGATCAGTACTAACGTCAGATCGTCCGCTGGACACGCCTATCGGACGGGAATCCGAGATAGAACGGATAGCCGGGGCTGTCCAGCCGTTAACTCGGAGAAATCCCGCTGAGAACCTGCTGATCTACGGTCCGGCAGGAATCGGCAAGTCGGCCTGTGTGCAACACGTTTTCGACGAACTGGAGAATCACAGCCGAATCAAGCCTGTCTTCATCAACTGCTGGCAGTACAACACCAGATCGTCACTCCTCACCGAACTCCTAATCCAACTCGGATACCCAGCGCCTCGAAAAGGCAAACCGGTCGACGTACTCCTCTCGAAGCTCAGCGAGTGGTTGAACAAGAACCGCGGAGTTGCCGTAGCGCTCGACGAGTTCGACCAGCTCGAAGACAAGAACAAGGTGATCTATGATCTCTTGATGCTTAATCAGGAAGTAGAGAACCGACTGGGGATTGTTCTAATCTCGAATCAGCCGTCGTCACAGCTCTTCCTAGATCCGCGGAGTAACAGCCGGCTATCCCTTTACACACTCCAGTTCAAACCGTATGATGCGGAGCGATTGGAAGATATCCTGAGAAGCCGAATCGAACAGGCCTTCCTACCAGGAACGGTTCCGGAGGAGGTGATTCAACGAGTCGCTGAACAGGTGGCAGCTGAAAGCGGTGATTGCCGAAAAGCACTAGAGACACTATTGAAGGCCGGGCGGAAGGCAGATCAAGAAGGAAAAAATGAGGTATCTATTGAAGACATCAAGCGATAGAACCGAGTTATTACAATCTTGAGGGTATTCTACTTCAGAAAAAGCTGATTTTCGCAATAAGCGCGAAGTACTGTGCGAGTCAAGACCACGTAGCCTTGTTTTAGTTTCACTTTCACTGTGGTTGGATGAACCTTTAGCAGATAGGGATGGTAGAGCTGGGCAAGCAGAGGGGTTTCAATCGTGCCCAGCTTCGATGTGGAGAAAACGGCAATCACCGTCTTTGAGATTGACGGTTTATACCTGTTTAAACAGTATTTCGACGAAGATGGCCTGTTCCAGGAGCTTGAGGACTACTACAATTCCGAAAGATATCGGTTCGAGGTTCCGGGGGACGATATCCAAGAAACAAGTCAAACTTTGAACGATTATTTTTACGAGCTGAAGCTGGCAGAGAATCCTGCAGATTACTGCGCTGTTATAGACAAGGATGCTGACGCGTCGGACATCATGAGAAACGCGGTGGCCAGTCAAAAGCACAGAGACTGCGTCATTTTCCTCTTGAAAGATAAGATATCGCTCAGACAAGCCAAGGAGCATGGCGCAATATCGCTTGAAAAATCGGAAATTGACAAAGAGGTTCTGAGATGGAAAACCGACGGATCGTAGCGGGGGCATTGGGTGGTTCAAACGGAAAATTGAAGTGTCTAGCCGGCACGAATCAAACGAAGAGATTATTAGCATGAGTACGGACAATCTCGAAGTTTCTAAGACCGGACAAGAAAAGGGAGAATCCGTATTTGACACCCGGTCACTCAAGGAAATATATGAGGAAATACAGAACACCTATCTCGCGGACAATCGCCCCTGGGTCATCGGATATAGTGGTGGAAAGGACTCCACTACCGCCCTCCAACTAATCTGGTACGCTATCGAAGATCTTCCAGAAGAAAAAAGAAATAAGCCGATATACGTTATTTCTAGCGACACATTAGTCGAAACACCGAAGATAGTCAACCATATCGTCTCTACTCTCGAAAACATCAACGAATACGCAGAAAAGAAGAATCTCCCGTTCACGGCCCACAAGGTCACTCCCAAGGTCGACGACTCATTCTGGGTCAACTTGATTGGCCGAGGCTACCCAGCACCGAACCAAAACTTCCGCTGGTGTACCGAGCGGCTCAAGATCGACCCTGCTGACCGCTTCATCGAGAACAAGGTCTCCGAACACGGCGAGGTCATAGTCGTCCTAGGAGCACGCAAAGCGGAATCCGCCACCCGCGAACAGGTGATGGAGATGCACAGCATCGACGGCAGCGTGCTCTCTCGCCACAACAAGTTCGCCAACGCATTCGTCTACACTCCCATCGAGGACTGGATCGTCGACGATGTCTGGACGTATCTCATCCAGGCCGTCGAAAATCCGTGGGGCAAGAACAACAGAGACCTCGCAGCACTCTACCAGGAAGCTGACGATGAGTGCCCGATGGTGATCGACACGAAGACCCCGTCCTGTGGGAACAGCCGGTTCGGTTGCTGGACCTGCACCGTCGTCTCCGAAGATAAGGCGATGCAGAACATGATCGACGAGGGCGAGGACTGGATGGAGCCCTTGCTGGAGTTCCGTGACTTCCTCAAAGAAACCCAAGACCCGGAGAAGAAGCCGAAATTCCGGCAAGTAAAGGGCCGTCAACACGGCTACGTCAAGGAGAAAACCAACGGCAGCGACGGCATCATCCCTCGCGCCCACAAGTTCGAGTTCTGCAAAGATCTGCTCCGCAAGCTCCTGGAAACGCAGAAAGAAGTCAACGAAAGCCTCCCTGAGGACGAGGAGATGGAGCTGATCCGGGAGGAAGAGATCAGAGAGATCCGACGCCTGTGGCGTGAAGAGAGAGCGGACTGGGCTGACTCTGTACCCAAAATCTACAACGAGGTCATGGACAACAACCTCGATTGGGTACATGACGACCTCGGCTCTTTCGGAGAGATGGAAGCAGAAGTCCTGAAAGACATCTGCGAAGACCACGACGTACAACCGGAACTCATCAAACGCCTGCTCGACACCGAGTTCCAGCACTACGGAATGAAACGCCGGGCCTCCATCTACAGCGAGATAGACAAGGTCATGAGAGAAGACTGGCGGGACCTAGAGGAAATCATCGCAGAGATCGAAGGGGAAGACCGGATAGAAGCATGGCAGTACGACGGTATCGGAGGAACCTGAAGATACTCTATGAGAATAAACAAGCTGGTAATCACCGACTTTGGACCTTATCGTGGACGCAACGAGATCACTCTCACATCAAGTGACGACTCACCCATCGTCTTGTTCGGCGGGAAAAACGGGGCAGGGAAGACCACACTGTTCGAGGCCATAGGATTCTGCCTCCACGGGAAATCCTCACTCGGCCGCCGTACCGCCAGAAAAGACTACGAGCAGGCTATCCGCAGCAAACTCCACGAATACCCTGACGGCAAAGCAGACAGCGCCGCCGTCCGGCTGGAGTTCGAGTACGCCCATATGGGCGAAGTCGACCACTACTCAGTCGAACGCTCATGGCGAGACAGAGGCAAGAGCATCGTCGAAAACCTGGAAGTTCGGAGAAACGGGCAGATCCCATCCGAGCTGAACGAAGACCAGTGGCAGGACTTCCTCAAGGAACTCGTTCCTCCCGGAGTCTCACAGCTGTTCTTCTTCGACGGCGAGAAGATCCAGGAACTGGCATCCGCAGTCGAATCTGATGCCGACTTCGAGGACTCGATGTACTCCCTTCTCGGCCTGGACCTGATCGAACGACTGGACACCGACCTCTCTATCTACATCTCCCGCAAATTGGAAGAAAGCGGGGTCGACGGCATCAACGAGGAACTCGAAGAACTCCGAGATGAACGAGACCGGTTCAGGCAGGAACTCGAGGACTTCAAGCAGGAGAAAGAAGGGAAAGAAGAGAAACTGCAAGAACTGGACTCGAAAATCGACAGCAAGGAATCCAAAATCGCCCAGGAAGGCGGATCATACGCCGACAAGCGAGAAGATCTGAAAGAGCGACGGGCAGAACTCAATGCCAGCATCGAACAGCATGAGGATCAGATCCGAGAGATCGCCATGGGTGCATACCCGTTCACCCTGGCACCTGATCTTTGTGAAGCCGTCGTCGACCGTCTTAAGACCGAGACGGAACGACAGAACAAGGTAACCGCCAGAGACGAACTCACCGACGAACTCAACGACGTTCTTGGAGACGAGGAAGTCTGGCAGGAAACCGATGTCCCTGATGACCAGGTCGGGGAAGTTGCTGAACGTATCCAAGAAAAGCTTCAGGGCCGTCTCGAAATCGATGAAGAAGAGCCAGAGCTTGCCCACCAGTTCTCCGAAGCACAACGCCAAGAGATCTACTCACTGGTGGACAAGGCGCTGAATGACGTTCCTCAGCAGCTCTCAGAGGTAACTGAAGAACTGGAAGAAAAGACCCGAGAACGCCAAGAAGTAGAAGCGGGCCTGGGCAAAGCACCTGATGAAGAACTCATCTCCCCGCTCATCGAGGACCTGAACGAGCTGACGGAAGAGAGAGGTGCGATCAAGTCTCGTCTGGAAGAGCTCGAAGAGGAAATCAGCAAGTCACAGACCAAGCTCGAACGGAAGGAAAACGAGATTGAGAACAAGCTGGAAAAGAAAGCTCGTGTGGAAGATGTCTCCGAGCGGGCGGACCTGGCGACCGACGTACGTGACGCTGTCCAGGACTTCCGTGAAGAACTCGCCAAGAAGAAACTGCGGAAGCTTGAGAGTAAGCTCAGTGAACGGTACATCACGCTCTCCAACAAGGGCGAGTTCTACGACAAGATCGAGATAGACGAAGAAACCCTTGACATCTCTATCAAGACTATCCACGGCAACAAGAAGCCGCACACAGAGCTTTCCGCGGGTGAGCGACAGATATTCGCCACCTCTCTACTCTGGGCGCTAGCAGATATCTCCGACCGTCCACTGCCGTTTATCGTCGACACGCCTCTCGGACGCCTCGACAAGGATCACCGGGACAACCTCATCACGCACTTCTTCCCCGAGGCAGCCCACCAGGTCATCATCTTCTCCACCGACACCGAAATTGACAACAGCCAGTACCAGAAACTGGAGGGCTACATCTCCCAAGCCTACCACCTCGAATACGACGAAACAGAAGGCCGGACCATTCCCTCGAAGGGCTACTTCTGGGGCGACGATGACGAAAACCAGCAGTCCCTGGAGGAGATCACCTCATGAGCCAGAAATTCAACCGCATCACAATCGGTGAAGACGCAACCAACCGGTTGAAAATGCTGAAAGCCAACACCGGCATGACCCCGAACTACCTGTGCCGGATTGGATTCTGCTACTCCCTGAACGAACCACGGCCACCGAACCCAGAAGAATACGACAACGAGGGCCAGACGTTCAACCGGTACACCCTCCTCGGAGAACACGACGCACTCTACATGGCCCTCCTGAAGGAGCGACTGATCCAGGAAAACAAAGACCCTGAAGAGGATCTGTACGACGAGTTCGTCGCACACCTCAACCGAGGAGTGATCAGAGTCCACGGCAACGTCGGAGACCTAACCGACCTCGAGGATCTAGTTCCCGGTGAAGTGAAAGGGAAGCACGCTCAACCGGAAGGATAACATGACTTCTGACGTGGAAACACCCATCTACCTTGACCACCACGCCACCACCCCTGTAGACGAAGATGTCGTCGAGGAGATGAAACCCTACTTCACAAAAAACTACGGGAACCCTGCTAGCGAAGATCACATCTACGGGGCCAACGCCAAGAAAGCAGTTAATGAAGCCCGAGAACGGATCTCAGAAGCATTGAACTCTCGCCCCGAGGAAATCATATTCACCAGCGGAGCCACTGAGTCTAACAATCTGGCTATCAAGGGAGCCGCAGAGTACGCAGATAAACACGGAAAGGGGAGCCACGTCGTCACAGCTGTCACCGAGCACGAAGCCGTCCTCGAAGCCTGCGAAGCACTGGAGGAGAAAGGATTCGACGCTACATACCTCCCTGTCGACGAACACGGCCAAGTCGATCCTGCCGACGTAGAAGAGGCGATTCGCGACGACACTGTGCTGATCTCGATCATGGCCGCAAACAATGAGATCGGCACCACCGCCCCTCTCAAAGAAATCGGTGAGATAGCCAAAGAGAAAGAGGTCTTCTTCCACACTGACGCAGTCCAGGCAATCGGCTACCTCCCCATCGACGTCGAAGAAATGGGAATAGACCTGATGTCTATCTCCGGTCACAAGATCTACGGGCCGAAAGGCGTCGGCGCACTCTACGTCCGCCGGAGGAACCCCAAGGTCAAACTCGAACCACTGCTCCACGGCGGCGGCCACGAACGAGGATGGAGATCTGGCACACTCAACGTACCCTCCATCGTCGGATTCGCGAAGGCAGTCGAGATGGCCGACAGGAACAGAGAGGAACGCACCAGCCACGTCGACGACCTCACCACCTATATGTGGGAACGCCTCAACGACGAGCTGGACGACATCGTCCTGAACGGCCACCCAGAAGACCGGATACCCAACAACCTGAACATCAGCTTCACCGGCGTAGAGAACAAGGCCCTCGTCAAGAACCTGCAACCCAATATAGCGGTCTCAGCAGGTTCAGCCTGCACCACAGGCCAGGTCGAAGCCTCACACGTCCTCCAGGCCATCACCGAAGACGAAGACAGGTGGCACAACGCTATCCGGTTCGGCCTCGGGAAAGACAACACCAAGGAAGAAATCGAGTACGCCACCGACGAAGTAATCAAGATAGTTGACAGACTCCGAAACCTCACTTTCTAGAACTACAACGTGGGGCCAAAGCAAGTATTTATTTGCGTCAGTGAATATTCAATTTACCAACTATTATTTTTTTGCACTTTAAATTCGCCGCCGCATTGCTCGCACCGATATTTCTCGGGATGTTCAACTAGCTTCGATTCCCGATATCTCGCAATTTCAGACTCACAGCTCCGACAGACGACCCACCATTTCGGCTCTGTGAATATTTTACAATGTATAGAAGTATCCAGTTTCTCAGCCCATTCCTGGAATCTCGGGCCGTGGCTCGTATCGCTCACCGTATTCAATAGATGGACATGGATTAGCTCGTGACGAACAGTTGAGGCAGTATCAATCCAGCCGTTTTGCTTGAAGTGATCCCAAGTGATGCTTATTGCAGTCGGCTGTCCGTCGACATGCTTGACAGCACCAGCGCGACGTTTTGCTCTCAAGCTAACCTCCCATGTTAAGGAACTAACATCCACATCTAGCCCGTACTCACGCACCACATTACGGGCATAAACTTTCACTACTGATAGAAACTCTTCCTTAGAGCAATCTGGAGATATCTCAAACCACTCCGGGTCAAGCTTGACCGAGGTCGTGTTCCGGATATTATTTTCGCTAATCGTCATAATTCGGTCTCTACGAACGATGGGTAATAGCGATAGATTTTCTCGTACATCTCCTTTTTGTCATCAGAGATAGGGACTTCATTACTAATCGGTTCATCAGGAAGTGCCTCGTCGAGCGATCTCGCTTCAACAAGGGTCAAGTTCGGATTCTCGATCTTGAAGAGGTCTGAACCCTTTTCGACGAACTCAAATTTCTCAAAATTAGCCTTCTCTATGGAATCTGTCATGTTCTTGGAATAAAGCACACCGCCAAACGTCATCATCTTTGCATCATCCTCATACTCAAAATTCACTAATTGTTGGAATTTTATTTTATCCTCCTCAGCTACACCTTTATTTCTGGGTCTGAGGTAATATGAGTCGATAACATTAGAGAGGATCTTCCGGTACGCCTTCGCTTTACCGTTGCCGAATAAATCAGAGTCATCGATAGCATCAGGGACGTTATCCGAACCAATCTCTTTCTTCAATCGATCAAGGCGGGATTCATCCTCTTCCAAGCTTCTATCCGTATCCGGCACAGCGTTCAAAGTGGTGAAAAAGAAGCTGCCTGGCGGAGCCTCAGAAAAGAACACTTGGAATTCGTTGTCGATCATTGATTCCTGTAGACAGGTCTCATAGTCCAGCCAAAGTATTGTAGGCTTGTCCCAGTCAATTTCTGAGAGCGCATCCTTTGAATCCTTCAATATAAGATCTATACAGCTGTACGGTGAATTGAACTCAAATCTCTCTTCATCCTGGAAAACACGCTCTATACTTACCATATCGTTGATCCCATATTTCTGGTGCAGTACCCGGAATTCGGTGAAAAAGATCGATCCGAAGCCGATGTACCGGTAGTCCTGATGAGGATGAAGATGAACTGCTTTCTGTAAAAGCTCGGCCATCATTTTTCTCTCAATACTCTTCGCAGGTCTTAACCTGAAATTGATATCATCATACGATGGCATGATTTATTCCTCGATATTATCTGAATAGAAATACTCAAAGGTCTCAACGCCGACTTCCTTGTACGTTCCAACCCCCAACTCGCCTTTAATGTCCTCGATTCTCTCCTTAGACCTGCTATAGTTGATATACCCGACCTCATCCTCTTCTTCAACTTCTTCAGGGTCTGGAGCCGTGAAATCCCGTTCTTCACTGGTATCCATCTCATTAATATCAATATACTCCCCGGAGTTGATTCTTTGTTCAATTGGTGAATTCTCGCCCTGCGCTAAATCCATATCGGATTTCTGACTGCTCACTTCCCGTAAGAAATTGAACACGGAGCGAGTTACTGTAATCATTTTCTGCTTTCCCCTCTGGTACACACCAGAGTCAGGGTTTATGTCCGTCTTCGTTGTATTCCATGGTAGCGCACCAGGATCAGAGCTCTTGAAATTAATCATGCCGCGAAACCGGGCAAAGTCGTTGTGGTATTTCGGGAGAGGGTCCCCCCAACCGGTTATTTTTGATTGATCGGCTTCAAGAACCAGCCGGCCATTACAAAAGACGTACCAACCAGCCTTGTCTGGATCTGCTTCCCCTAAACCTGCTCGGATATCGACTTCTATATCGGCTTCTTCCTGCTCAAAATTAAAGGTCCGAAAGGCCGGTTTGAAGTTATCATCTTCCAGCATTTCCAAAGGCGAGTAACCAAGTCCCTCATTATTCAGAATAATTTCTAAGCCCCGGTTGAGGAACATACTGAATTCTGATACCAAATGGCTTCGCAGCTTGGAGATGAAGAGATCATCTCCAAAATTCTCTCTTGCGGAATCGTGTAAGTCTGTAATTTGGATCCTTGTCCCAGACTCGTCTAGAGTGCATCGAGAATCATTTTCTTCGAGAGGTTCCCCGGTAAAATTCCATTCATTGTGTTGTTTCCACTCCTCCGAATTGATCTCGATGACATACTTTTCGTCATTTCCGTGATAGTGTGTTTCTAGGAGGAAGTTATCTCCAAGCCTGAAAAAAGAGCGCTTCATGCCGACACCAAATTTCCCTATTTTGGATGGTAGATCTCCACCCTCCATATCGGGTCTACCAAATCGGAATGCATAGTTTTCAGCGAGATCTCTTGGAATGCCGCCACAATTGTCTTTAATCGTGATTTCGTCAGAATCCGCCTCAATTCGAACATAGAGCCCAGACAAATCCTCTTCATCATCTGCAATTCTTGTAGCCCCGTCGATGCTGTTATCCACGAACTCGGGGACTGTGTCAATCAGCTTCACGTCCCGAGTGATAATTTCGATGAAAAATTCCTTGACCGGATGAGCGTCGATATCGAATGTGCCTGTGTCAGAATCGCTCATGCTTTCTACTTAAACAGGTTCTCCCCGCGCCACTGTAAAAATACTTGGCAAGCTCACGGACGATCAAACGTTGACTAGATTTTAGTGGAGTCATCAAATACTCTTTTCCAGATTGATCTCGGTCCCATCCGAGTTTGAGATTCCTGTCTCAAGATGCGTAAGACCAGCCGCCACATGGGAATCTGTGGGAAAAGTTCAAATGCCCACCAATTATTGCTAGAATTTAGATGGCAAGTTCTGACAAGGGATTAAGAGACCTGGATCTCCCCGACGTCATCGAAACTTCTGAAGTAGACTTTGCGGAGGAATTTTACAACCCCGCCCTGAGTGCATCGGTTGAATACAAGCGAGGTGTCGGATACTTTACCAGTAACTGGTTTAAGTATGCCTCAAGAGGGCTGAAGGGACTCGCAGAGAACGAAGGTACTGCCAAGTGGATAATCAGTCCAATACTGGAGGAAGAGGACTGGGAAGCCCTTCAAAAAGGGGAGGAAGCTAAACGAAGCCAGGAGCTATACGACCGCCTCGAAAACATGGTCTCCGACATCGAGGAAGGACTCGAAAAAGAGACCCAGAATACTATTGCGTGGATGATCGCTGACGGTCTTCTTGACATCAAGCTCGCAATCACCGGCGAAAACCTCTCTGGCGACTTCCACGACAAATGGGGTATCATGCGGGACGCCAACGACGACAAAATCGCCTTCCACGGCTCTCAAAACGACAGCAGCAAAGGATTCTCTAACTATGAATCCTACACCGTCTTCATCTCTTGGGCCTCAGAAAGAGAAGCGAACAAACTGGCGAAACACGAACGACGGTTCGACGAGATCTGGGCCAACGCCAAGCGAGGAGTCTACAGCCTCTCACTCCCCGACAGCATTTCTCTAAACATCGCGGAACTCCGAGACAGAGACCGTCCCTACGAAAACCCTTCAGAGTCGAAAAAGCTGACCAGCGCCTACAGATGGCGGCACCAGGAAGTAGCCGTCAACAGATTCCTGGAAAACGGTCACGGTATCCTCGATATGGCTACCGGGACAGGGAAGACTCGGACCTCGCTGAAAATTCTGAACAGGTTGCTCAGGAAAGACGAGGTAGAGAACATCGTCGTCGCCACACGAGGAAACGATCTCTTGGATCAATGGTACGACACATTATCGGAGAACTTCAGCGCCGACGAGATGTGGATATACCAAGAATATGGAGGTGACCACGATCTACCTCAATTCCTGACGAAGAACCGGGACAAACTGGAGGCACTGATCGTCTCCTATGCTAACCTTCACAAGGTCATCGAAGACGATCTCAATAACAAGCTATCCAGAACCCTGCTCATCGCAGACGAAGTCCACAACATGGGTGCCGACACCAAGAGAGAAAACCTATCCGAGAAACTGGACGCCTTCAAGTACCGTCTCGGGCTCAGTGCTACACCCTTTGATCCCTACAACCCAGATAGGAACGAGTTCCTGAAACAAGAGGTCGGCCCAGTCGCTTACGAGTTCAGTGCGGAAGATGCAATCAAGAGAGGAATCCTCTGCGAAACCAACTACACACCTCTCTTCTATGATCTATCGGAGGAAGATAAGGAAGAGCAGAGATCGAAGTTTGGTAAATTCAAGGGGATGAAGCAGGACAACCCGAACATTCCGAAAAGCCGGCTCTACATCATGCTGGCAAAGGTTCGGAAAACCTCAGAAGAAAAGCTCCCCGTATTCAGAGACCACCTAGAAGACCACCCCGAAATCCTTGAAGACGCTCTCATCTTCGTTGAAACCAAAGAGTACGGGCTCAAAGTCCAGAGAATCATACAAGACTTCACCAAAAGCTACCGCACCTACTACGGTGAAGACCCAGAGGAAACGCTGGAAGCCTTCTCAAACGGAGAGATTTCAACCCTGGTCACCAGCAAGGCAATCTCGGAAGGGATAGACATCAAATCAGTGAAAAACATCATCCTGTTCACCTCTAACCGCTCCAAAGGAACTACCATCCAGCGAATCGGTAGGGCACTCAGAACTAATCCTGATAATCCTGGGAAAACAGCTAACATAGTTGATTTTGTTGTCAGAAGTGACATCGAAGAAGAACCAGAGGACGACGAAGTCGACATCCCACCCGACAAGATCAGATACGACTGGCTGACAGACCTTAGCAGAGTCACTAAAGAGGAAAGCTAACATGGTAAGCAAAGAAGTCGAAGAAATTGCGGAAGAGGTAATGGAGAAACACGGTCAATCAGATGAAGTCAAACAGCAATTCCTCAACTTCTACGAAAATACGATAAACAACAATCTCGGCGGAAACGATCTTCAAGGACTGATCAACACGATAGAACTAACCGAGGAGGAGAAGCTCGATGGATCTTAGAATCAAAGGAATCCGGTACAAGAATATCCGGGAGTTCAAAGACCTAGAAATCGATTTTACAAGGGACTCCGGTGATCCTCACCACATCTCCCTCGTCCAGATGCCGAACGGTACCGGGAAAACCACCACGATGGACCTCATACGAACGGTCCTGACCGGCCAAGATCTGGATGAAAACGAGGAAGGCGAGATCACCGTCAGCAATCTTGAACCCAAAGATTTCGATGCAATAGAGGGCTCGTTCGAGGCGGACTTTGAGTCCCAAGGAGACCAGTTTACCTTCCGACTCGAACTCGACTACGAGACAGGCGAGCACCAATACCGAACCATCCGTCCCAGCGAAGTCGGTGGAGGAGATATGCTGGGTCACTCGCTACCTACCCAGCTGCGTACGGTTATCAACGAATCCTTCGCCAATCTGTTTGTCTTCAACGGTGAGCTCACGGACGACTTTGTCCAGACTGGAAAAGACGAGGCAGAGAACGCTCTGAAGATTGTCAACTACCTCAACCGCTTGGACGAACAGAAGAACAAGATCGAGCAGGAGGTGGAAGAAAAGCAGGAGGGAGAAAGCGTCACTAAAGAGTCGGGATTCAAGAACATCAAGGGACGGCTCGACACCGCCAGAGAGAAGCTGGAGGAACTCGAGCAGCGGAAATCGACCCTTGAGAGGGAAATAAAAGAGCACGATCAGGCAGTCCAGTCTCTCAGCACCGAACGCAGTGAAATACTCGCTGAGAACCAGGAGCAACTGGAGAAAGACAAGCGGCTGGAACGTGAGATCCAAGAACTTCGGAATGACATAGAGAGCTCCACCGACGATCTCTTGGAGCGGATGCGCGAACCCAGCAAGCTCCATCAGGGGTTCAACGACGACATGGGGAAGCTCGTGGATAACATGGACATCATGGAACTGCCGAAACCGACTTCCCAGGAGTTCTTCACGGAGCTATCCAACCGCCCAAAATGTATCTGCGGTAGGGAAATCGATGAGGAGCACGCAGAGAAAATCTTGGAGAACTCCGAGCACTATCTCTCTGAAGAAGATATCGGGGTTCTCAACCTGCTTAAAGAGAGGCTCAGAAACGTTTCTGACTTCGAAGACTACGAGGACAAGTTCGATGACCTAGAGGAGGAGCGGGAGGATCTTGAAGGTAAAAAGCAGGAGAAGGCAAGGGTCGATCTCGACGATCCAGATATGAACGAACGCCTCCAAGAGATAACCAGGGAGAAAGAGGAGGAGAAGAGAAAAAAGAAGGAAAAAAAGCAGGAGCTGCGTGAGCTGACGAGCACAGACAAGAACGAGAGAGAAGAGCTCGGCCTGAACTGGAAGAACAATATCCATCTCTGCCGTCAGAAGGTCGAAGAGCGGACGGAGAAAGTCCGAGAAGCCAGCAACACTGTCAACTTCGGTAAAAGAGCCGATATCCTGGAGAATATCTTCAACGACTTCATCGACAAATATCTCACCAAGCTCAAAGAGGACCAGATTGAGGAAACCAACGAGCGGCTCCAGAAGATACTCGGTCTCTCCGAAGTGCAAATTGAGGAGATAGACAGTTCCATCCGAATCGAAGGAAAAGAGGATGTCTCCGAGGGTCAGCGACTATCTGTCGCCTACGCCTATCTCTCCACCCTGTTTGAAGACTCCGCAGTGGACGTCCCGTTCGTCATCGACAGCCCCGCAGTCAGCATTGATTACGAAAAACGAGCAGAAGTCGCACCCATCATCTCCGACCTGTTTGACCAACTGGTGATCTTCGTCATCTCCTCCGAACGCGAACACTTCGTCAGTGAATTGAATTCTGGAGATATCGAGTACTGCACCGTCCACAAAACCGAGATCCCTGGTGAGGTCGAGAAAAGTCTCGATAAGGACTACTTCATGAATTTCCAGTCCGAGATTGAAGAGGAAGATGCTGAAATAGGGGAGATGGCCTAAATATGTCCTTCAGACTCAGCAAAGAGGCACGCAGCTACTACGGTAACATCAACAAGGCGACCTCAATCAATGAACTCGAAACGGACTGGGACAAATACTATCTCTCTGCCATGGCCGGGATCAAGGCTCGCAGCCGTGTCCCAGACGACGAAGAGCCTCCTGCAGAACAGGAATTTGTTGACTATGTCATCCAAGCCTACGAAGACCAGAAATACGAGATCTACGGCTCACTCATCGTAGCTGAAGTTGACCGTCAAGGGATTCCCTGGGGGCAGAAAGAAGAGATCAGGCAACTAATGTTGAATCTGATGGATTCTGACAGCAACACCCGTCTCTCTGAGGAAGGGAACCGCGCTCTCAACTGTTACGCTGAAAAAGGTGCTCGCCTCATCAGAAGCGAAATCAGGCCACAACCTGAGCTCGACCAATTCCTCAAAGAATACTACGAACTACTTGATACGCTCAATTAGATAATCGTCCGGGTTCGGATAATACAGATCCACATAAGGGAACTCCTCCTCAAACTTCAGAGAATGTGCGTATCGCCATCCATGTTAACTAGTACCAAAAAATACTAGTTCCTAGAGAATTTAGTATATTATCTGCCGGGCAGAGTCCCGGTGATAAAATGTCAGAGTGCCGAGGCCCCATTCTTCACGGTTGAAGGCATCTTTGCGAGTATCTAGTTGTGGCCTCAATAGACAGAGGCCTCGGTCACGTCGAAAACCACCACCCTCGGCCGGAGGCGTGCAACCGACGGAACGTGCGAGGCGCCCCTCGACCGAGGGTTGATAAATTCGTATATCGAAGTATACGTTGGGATGAGTAAATCGGTTCGTGTCTCAGAGGAATTCCACAAGTTCGTAAAAGCGCACAAACGAGAGGACGAGACGATGGAGGAAACGCTCCGTCGCCTCATCGGAGGTCCAGATCCGGAGGCTGTCGCAGGTATACTCTCGTCCGAGACGGCGACGCTCATGCGGGACCGTCTCGAAGAGAAGGGGGAATCGGACGTCGAAGACAAGCGTGAACTCAGGGAACGATTCGAGTGATTCTCGACACCTCGTTCGTGATTGACCTCTTCGACGGCCGTCGAGGTGCGTTTGAAAAGGGAATCGAGCTTTCGGAGGCCCAGACTGTACAGCGCGTTCCCTCACCTGTCGTTATGGAACTCTCCTACGGAGCCGAGTTCGGAAGTGAAGCGGAGCGGCGGAACATCCAGAACGCTCTGCGGATGTATCCAATCGTCGAGCAGGACGAAACAATTGCTCACCGCTCTGGACAGCTACTCGCACGGGCCGACAAGAAGACCGACGGAGAAAGCGGCATCGACAAGGTCGATCCGATGGTCGCGGCGGTGGCAGATCTCCACGACGAACCCGTTCTCACCGCGAACGTCCGAGACTTTGAACTGCTCGGGGTCGATGTCGAAACGTACTGAGACGTGGATAGAGTCGTGAGTGCCGAGACCCATTTTCCGGTCTCAGAATCGCCCTAGAGTTAAAAAAAGAAAGCTGCGCGGGTTATTTCCGCATCCGAAAGCCGAATTCCCACGCCGTTAACGCTGCAATATTTTTACCAGTTGCCCCAGCATGTAGTAGCAACAAGGGGTTCTGTATGGATCGACGCCACTTTCTCGGACTGACTGGTGCAAGCATCACAGCGCTTCTCGGGGGCTGTTCTTCTTCAGGTAGTCAGAGCACTGCCACCGCTACGGATACCGCCACCGCAACGGCGACGCCGACAGCTTCGCCAACTGCAACAGAGACAGCCACACCAACGGAGACCGCGACCGCTACCCCGGCCTCGGATCCGTTCAACATCGACAGGCCGTATCTCGAATTTATCGAAGAAGAGTATCTCCCGACCGGTGAGCAGGCCCGGAAGATTGCGAACAATTTCGATACTGATGCGGTGGATATGGGTAGTCCTCAGGCCGGTGAGCAGGTCTTGATGCAGATGGACGATATCCCGGTCGTGGATACCGGTACGTCCTGGAGCAGTGCGTATAGTACTGCCCGAGCGGCCCAGTACGCCGTCACGGAAATACTCGGTGAATCAGTCGACCCGGAGAACAGCAATTCCATCCACGTCATGCCAGTACCACTCGTCCTCTCAAGCAAACAAAAACACGGTGTAGACTTCTTAGATTCCCATGGACGGACTACACTGGCCGCAGAATATGGAAACACTTCACCAGAAAATATCCTATACCCTGGAGAGAGTCCGGACGAAAAAGTAGAAAGTGTAGAAGGATTCATCCAATCAACCGTTCAACTAGAAAATGAACAAAACGCCGATGTGGACTACAGGGTTGAACATTACGACCGTTGGGTTGAATCAATCCAAGAAGTAGGCCACTCTCCTGTTGATGTAGACTGGTACCATACCCAAGTAGGAAAGTTAGTTCCTGATCTCTATCCTGCTGGAAAAATTCCTGCGAGGCCGCAGGCTTGGCTTGCAGAGTCCGGTGCAAAGTTGCTCGATGAAATGGTTGTGGAGAATTATAGCAGTACGGGAGAATTGAAAGATGAGGATTTCATTGGGATTACTCCGTACAAACAGATGCACGAAGGATTCAGCAACAATGTGGCCACAGATGAAATCGGCCTAATTCACGCAGAAAACGGAGAACTTCAAGTAACAGGAGTTCCTCAAGATCAGTATGACAATAGTCAGCCTTTCGCGCCTGAACCATAAATTAAGGCGATAAAGGAGAATCCAGGAAAGTTGCCAACGGGTCTTTTCTGGGATTACTTGTTGATGGTGAAGGCCCGGATCCTCCTTCTGGGAAGTGTTTCCAGAGTTCGTCGCTGGTTGTGGTTGTTCCTTGGGCTTTTTGTTTCAGCCATTCTTGTTCGGTGGGGTAGTAGTTGTTGCAGGTGTCGCCTTGGAATTCATCCGCGCATCTAGGTGTGTTTGTCAGCATGGGGCCTGTGCCGTCGAAGTCGACTTCAGGTAGTTCGGGTCCAAGGTCGATGCTGGTGTTGGTGTCCCGGACCTGGCCTTCGAAACTGCTTCCTTCTACGATGTATCCTGTATCCATACTCCCTGTTTTCTCCGTGACTGATCCGCTGCTGTAGATCCATCTGCGCGTTCCCGGTGTTATCTGCCCTGCTACCCCGCCCGGTACTCTCTGCTGGAACCCGTATATACAGGCGCACAGGGCGAACTTCCGGCCCGAGTCGGGGGCAGTAGACGAAACGCACGATCTAGATCTCGGCGTAGAGTACTGGTCAAAACGGTGGTGGAGAGAATTCCTGAGAAATTGGCTAACTCAGGATCTTCCAGTTCGCATCAGAACGGGGGTGAGCCAGTGCATAGTTTGAGTATATAAGTTTCTCATTTTACCGATGCATAGCTTAGGTATTTAAATTTGGAGGATAACCTATGCATATGCTCTTGGAAAAGCCGGATAGGAAACGCGGGTTTGCGAAGGAGCGAATCATCCGTGTCCTCTTGAACTGTGACGGCGGTGAAGTTACGAAGTACCGTGTTGCGAAGGAGGCCGAGACGAGCGAGGCGTGGACCCGGGAGTACACGTCGAAACTCGAGGATCGGGGCCTGTTGGACGATACTGAGGTCTTGGAGCCTCGAAAGCTGTACGAGGAGTGGCAGCGGATACGTATCGAGCCGAACAAGCTGGATGTAGCGCTTCAACAGCCCGAGAAACTGCTGCGGGAGACGGAGCTGGATTACGCCACGACGACCTACGCGGCCGAAAACCTTCACCAGGGCTTCCTGTTCAGTTCTCGGACTGATTTCTACGTTCACCCGGACCAGATCGAGGACTGGCTGAAAATAGTGGAGGAGAAGGGGATGATCGGCGGCGGCAACACCCGTCTCTTGGCGACGGAGAGTCACGTCTTCTACGAGAAAAGCCGCGTTCGAGAGCTGGACACTGTCTCGGTTCCACAGCTGATCGTCGACTTGTTGGACGAGGGAGGGCCGTGTGAGGAAGCTGCGGAGAAACTCATCGACAAGTTCCACGGGGGATCGTGATGGTAGAGCAGTACTACGTCGACGAGATAACCCAATACTCTCGATCCGAGCTACAGTCCGTCCTTCGGGCCGCGCAGCCTCCGGTATGCCTGCTTGGGGGCTGGGCAGTGCATTTTCACGTCAACCCGGCATTCCGGGAATCGAGGGGGCAGGATTACATCGGGTCCAGGGACATCGACCTCGGTATCCACGTCGATCCCAGGAGTTCTCCCGAGGAACTGGATCAGGGCTCGGTCGGGCAGACGATGAGGGGAATTGAGGGGCTTGGCTTCGTCTCTCATCGGTTCGGATTCAAGAAGAGTGTCCACCGGGATTCGGGAGAGACGCTTACCGAAGATGACGCTCAGGAGTACGGGATGCACGAACTGTTCGAGATCTACATCGACGTGATTCCGGATCGGAGGGAGCCAGAGAACTTCGAGGCGGCGTTCGGATTCAGGCCTCCGGCCGAGCCGCTTCTCCAGCCAGTATTCGAGGACGGTGCAGGAACACCGCTGAGAGATGCGGTGGAGTGGGATATTCCCGATGTGTTGATAGCGGACGTTCCGGTACTGGCGGCGATGAAGGCGCGGTCCCTTCCTGACCGGGAGAAGACACAGAAGCGTGTGAAGGACGTTGCGGATCTTCATGCACTCCTCTGGTATGGAGGCCTGGAACTCAACGAAGTGATTCAAGAACTGAAAAGTTACATTTCACAGAGTGACGTTGATCGGCTCTCGGAAGCTGTCGACGAGACAGTCCGGAACCAAGCGGCCGCGCTGATCGGAGAGGATCCGGCGACGATTCAAGCCTCGCTCTCTCGACTCAATATAGACTAGTCGGGTAGGATATCGGTGAGTCCATCAACTAGATCTTCTCCTTGTTCAAGCAGGGCTTTGGCTTCCCGAGCGCTTTCAGCGTCTTGCTGGCCGATAATCTGCTTCAAGAGATCGAATCCGATTTCGTCGTGGAGGTAGAGTTCGACGACTTCTTCTTTGACTTCCTCATCTCCCTCAAATTCTTGAAGGTACTGTCGGAGAGCGTTATCGACGATCTCTGTCCGGCTCTTGCTCAGAGCTTTAGCTGCTATCTCGATTTTCTCAACGAGATGGTCGGGCAACTGAAGGTCAACCTCCGGCGTCAAGCTGTACCACTCCTCATTCGATATGTTCCTTTCAGGCGTATAAATCAGGGTTTTGCACCAAGTGAATCGCCGCCTTTCCGAGTGTTGGAGAAAATCAGGTTGCGATGATCGACGATGGTGATTCGCTGAATCAGGTCGGTTGAGGAGGCGCGTCAGGCGGAGTATATCGGGTTTTTGCATCGGCATCCGTTTGCGACTGAGGCCTACGAACTGGGTTTCGCGGTCGAGGATTACGGGTATCAGACGGAGGAGTACAGGAACGTCGATCTGCCGGTGAATATCTTGGACAACGATTTCCGCGACCCGAATCTAGATCGATATTTGAAGCGGTTCGAGGAGTTGGATCCTTCCGTAGGGATCATCGGCGATGCGTACAGCCGGGCGGAGGCCCGAGAGTTGAATCAGGTGGTCGAGACGATTCTGGAGGATCCGTTCAAGCAGGTCGTGGGTCCCGACGCGGGTGACGCGCGGCTGGTCGGTCGAATCGCGTCTTTCGCCCGGTTCGAGGAAGAAGTAGACGCCGCGGGCGGGCCAGTCTATGTACCCGGTGCAGTTCTTGAGTTTCCGCGTCCCGCCGACGCGCCGTTCGAACCGTGTGGGGCAGTCGACGACGGCCCGCCGCCACCGGGTCGTTCGGGGTCACGGCGTTATCAATTCGTAGAAATTGCGGGCATCATTTTTTAGCTGATACGTCAGCCACACGACTATGAGCCAGTCGGCGACACCGGCGGCAGGCGAGTCGGACGAGGGCGCTCACGAGTTCACGCTACAGCTCCTCCTCGACACCTTCGATCTCCCCGCGTTCGCCCTCAACCCACGACACGAGGTGGTCGCGTGGGACGAACAGATCGCGGCGTTGCTCGACGCGCCGCGCGAGCAGGTGCTCGGGACCGACTCGCTCGGCGCCGACCTGTACGGCGACGATCAGCGCAACCTCACGCTCGCGGAGAAGGTGGTTCGGCGCCCCGAGGACGCCCAGGAAGAGTATCCGGAGGTCGACCGGACGAAAAGCGACTACGCGCTGCTCGACGGCGAGTACGTCTACGAGGACACGAGCACGATCAACGGCACCGACATCTGGTTCATCGCGACGCCCGTGTTCAGGGACGGCGAACTCGTCGGCGTCGTCGAAATCGTCCAGGACCTCACGAGTTCCGCCCGCTACCAGGAGGAACTCGAGACGCTGTTCAGCGAACTGACCGACACGATCGAGGCTTACGAGCGGGGCGAGTTCTCGGCGCGCGTGGCGTTCGACACGACCGACAGCCTCCTCGAACCGAAGTTTCTCCACGTCATCGACGCGATCGATGAGATGGGCGCCGCAATCGACGACCTCGTACGGGAGGTGCAGGACGACACCCGCCGGCTCCAGCGCTCCGCCGACGACATCGCCGAACGCTCCCAAGAGATCAACGACGTGTCGAGCGAGCAGGCGTCGAACATGACGACGATATCGAGTGAAGTCTCAGACATGAGCGCGACCATCGAGGAAATCGCCTCGACCGCGGAGGTAGTTGCGACCAACAGCGACGAGGCCGAAACTCTGGCCGAACAGGGTGCCGACCGCGCCCACGAGGCCGCGTCGGTGCTCGAAGAGGTGTCGGAGTCGGCCGACTCGGTCACCGACGACGTCACGTCGCTCCGGGGTCGGATGGACGAAATCGACGAGGTCGTGACGGTCATCAACGACATCGCCGACCAGACGAACCTGCTGGCGCTGAACGCATCCATCGAGGCCGCACGCGCCGGCGAAGCCGGCGAGGGGTTCGCCGTCGTCGCCGACGAGGTCAAATCACTCGCCGAGGAGTCCCAGGATCACGCCACGGAGATCGAGGAAAAGGTGACCGCCATCCAGGCGGAAACGGAGGACACGGTCGAGAACCTCGCGACGACGACCAAGCGGATCGAGGACAGCATCGAGCAGGTGGAAGACGCGATCACGCGATTCGACGAAATCGTCGAGGCGGTCGGGGAAGTCGCGGACGGCATCCAGCAGGTCTCCGACGCGACCGACGATCAGGCGGCCAGCACCGAGGAAATCGCGGCGATGGTCGACGAGGCTGTCGAACAGGCCGAGACGGTCAGCGAGTCGGTCGACACTATCGTCGCCAACACGGAAGAGCAGGCCGCCATGGTGGGGGATCTGAGCGAGTCAGTGGGACGGCTGGCGGGCGACCGATAGTATCCGAGGGACTACGTGGCTGCCCGACGGAGGTGGGGGTATGACGGCCGCGTCGACCGGCGGCGACCGCGACACTCGCGATCTCGTCCGCTTCTACCTGCTGGACCACCGAACCCCGCTGGGGAAGGTGATCGACGTGGCGTTGCTGGTGCTGAACCTGGTGTTCGTCGGCGTGTTCGTGGCGGAGACGTACCCGCTCTCTTCCGGCACCGACGCCGTGCTGTGGGAACTCGAAGTCGCCATCGCGGCGATCTTCCTCGTGGAGTACGTCCTCCGACTCTACGGCGCCGAGAACCGGGTGGCGGAGTTTTTCAACGGCTACACCATGGTCGACCTGCTGGCAGTCCTGCCGACGCTCGTCGTCCTCGTGTCGCCGCTCTCGGTCGTCGCGGGCATCGGCTTCCTGCGTGTCGTGCGAGTGGTTCGGGTCCTGCGCTTCTACCGGTTCACCCGCGACGCGGAGTTTTTCTTCGGCACTATCTCGGACAACACGCTCCGGGCGGTGAAGCTCCTCCTGACGGTGCTCGTGATCTTTTTCATCTCCGCCGGTCTCTTTTACAGCGTCGAACATCGGGCGAATCCGGCGGTGAACACCTTCGGGGACGCGTTCTACTACACGGTGGTCACGCTCTCGACGGTCGGCTTCGGCGACATCCTGCCGGTGACGACCGCGGGTCGGTGGGTGACGGTCGCGACCATCCTCGCGGGCGTCATCGTCATCCCGTGGCAGGCAAGTAAGATCGTCAAGGAGTGGGGACACAGGGGCAAGGTCGAGGTCACCTGCCCGAACTGCGGCCTCGCCCACCACGACGCCGACGCATCACACTGCAAGGCCTGCGGACACGTCATCTATCAGGAGTTCGACTCGCGGGAGTGACGACCTCGTCGGAAGGCGCGCCACTTCGTGACTGACCGGGCACCGAGCGACGGGGAAAGCGACGTGTTCGGACGAACGACCACGAAGAAATTCCATATCGAAACGATCGTCCGCCCGATCGTCGAATGGGAAAACGAATGCGGAACCCTTAACCGTCCCTCCAGTCTGCGTTCAGTTGCAATGGCAAACGGTAAGGTTGATTTCTTCAACGACACAGGCGGCTACGGTTTCATCGACACTGAGGATGCTGACGACGACGTTTTCTTCCACATGGAGGACGTTGGCGGTGAGGATCTGACGGAAGGGACCGAGATCGAATTCGACATCGAACAGGCC
>Ga0207851_100143_pt1 | contig 53832 bp, 31 predicted proteins | sample A23E3SouthBayCA_FD_187747 | JGI IMG/M metagenome (GOLD analysis project Ga0207851, IMG submission 187747) | Aerobic enrichment media microbial communities from Eden Landing Ponds, California, USA - A23 E3 (SPAdes) | ecosystem: Environmental > Aquatic > Marine > Unclassified | place: Emeryville... | reverse complement strand
GAGCAACAGTTCATAACGTCGACCCACATAAAAAGGCAGAAACCGGGTAGCTCACCGGGATTTATTGGGGGCGTAAGCAACTGAGAAGCCAAGGGCCGGCTTTAGGGCTAAGGGTTAAAGCCCTTCGTATAAAATACATAAGCAGAGATGGGAACCAGAGACGAAATCGAGAACCTCCAAAAACGCATCAAGAAACGGTCAGGTCTGGACGATGAGTCTCCTGACGATGATGACGCACCATCGATCTCGGAGGACGATGCTGAGGAACTCCTCGAATTCAGCCGGCAACTCGACCTGCTTAGCTCGAAGTACGGCGACTATAGGCACCTCAAGCTTCTCCGTCACTGCGTCATCATGGCGGAACAGGTTGGTGGGCTCGCCGACGCGCTCGAAAGTCGAGATGCTGCCGAAGAGATTGTCGTGTGGATCAACAGGGAACGAGGCGTCCCAGAGTACAGTGAAGAGACGAATCAAGATTACCGGGTCGCCCTTCGTATCTTCGGTAAACGGACTCTCAAGATGGCAGATGATGAAATGCCGGATTCGTTGGCGTGGGTTCCAACAGGCACGAGCAATTCCTATGACCCCTCGCCCAGCCGGTCAGATATGCTGGATTGGGAGGAAGCCAAACGAATGGCGGTCGAGGGAACGACCAATTCACGGGACAAGGCCCTAATCACAGTCGCGCACGAGCTCGGACCGCGAGGAGAGGAGATGCACGAAGTTAAGATGGGGCAGGTGAACGACGCAGACCACGGGATCCAGATCAGTCTCGACGGGAAACAAGGGGAGCATTCAGTCACCCTGATCAACAGCGTTCCCTACTTGCAGCAGTGGCTCAGTAAGCATCCCGCGCCAGACGACGACACGGCATTCCTCTGGTGTAATCTCGACGACCCACATGATAATGCGAGCTACCAGACATTCCTTGGTCGGTTCAAAAAGGCAGGAGAGCGAGCGGACATCGATAAGCCTGTGACACCTACGAACTTCCGGAAATCAAACACCTACTGGCTCGCCAAACAGGGAGCGAATGAGTCGTTCATCAACGAACGACAAGGCAGAAAACCGACCTCTGACCACGCGCGGCGGTACATCGCAGAGTTCGGACCTGAAAACGAGAATAACCAGTACGCAGAGCTTCAAGGCCTCGAGGTACAGACAGAGAAAACGGAAGATCGGACTCCCCTCACGTGTCCTCGGTGCGACAAGCAGACTCCGCGTGACGAACCCTTCTGCGTCTGGTGTCACCAAGCAATGGAGCCCGAGGCGGTACAGGAACTCGAAGAGCAGGAGGACGAACAGCGGCGGAAGCTACTCCGAATCGCTCAGGAAAACCCAGAACTCCTCGAAACGCTCGAGGAGATGGAACCGCTCGTCGAAGCACTCGGTGGCGATGCGGAACTAATTGATGCGGCAGCAAGCTTCACCGAAGCAGTCGAATGAGATGAGGAGAATTGAGATCGACTTTCGGTTCCAGTTGGCCGAGATGGGTCTATCGTAGAATAGTTCACAGGCCTCCAGTTTGATTAGTCAATAACAGAATCATGGACGACTCCCGAAATCACGAGCCGTTCCCAGTGCTTCCGGGAACCGACGAGTACGAGGTTCTCAGCTTCTTGGTACGGAATCGAGGCGAACGGTTCACTTCCTCTGAAATCGCTGTACACGCAGATGTCACCGAAGCAAGTGCGCCTGAAACCCTGCATGATCTCCTCGAAAAGAATCTCGTCGAATACGATCAGGAGGATTACTATGTCGACTCAGAGCGTGCAGAAGATGTCAAATCTCGACTGGAATCGGTAGACGCCGCTGAACGACTACACGAGACTGCTCCCGACGACGATATATACGCAACAGCTGATTGGGAAGAGGATTTGAATTCCTCTTGAGAGGATGTTAGACAACAGTTCCAACACCTCAGTCCCTTCCGATATGTGTGGTCAGTACAGGTGGGCGAAATAACACAGCTATTGGGGACATATACAATTCCGGTCATAAGTGCCGTACAAGAGTTAGAGGATCTGTGCTGCAGGGGATTGCTTGTATTTCGAGTTCGGTTTATACTCAGTTCCTGCGCTCACTATACGTCCGCCGCCAGTCGCGATTTCTACAAGTTCCGTCTGAGCTGACTCTTCTATAATGTTGGATTTCGCGCATTCGGGCTGCCGTCTCTGAGCCTGAAGTATGTCAACCCGCACTCGGTGTAGCGGTCGCCGTCCGTGTTGTTCCAGTCTTCAGCGAGGTCCTCGACGATTCAGAGATCGCCGTTGAGGCAGTGGTCTGGCGGATAAACACGGAGTTCGATGCGACGACGCCGTGCATATTTAACCGGCGTGCGCCGCGTGAAACACGTATGACTGATCCGGGGAGAGACGAAGGCGGCTGGGGTCAACAACTCGGGTATCAAGGTGAGGTATACGCGGAAATCCAGTATGTCAGCAACACGGGCGGGAACGCATTCGGTACTGGCGTTGAAGGCCGGTTCGAGAATGAGTTATTGATGCTCGGACAGATATCCGCGTCTCCCGGTGACCGAGTTCCTGTCCTCCCGCTCAACGACGACCACACAGTGACATACGATTCAGAGTCCGCACGCGTCGCCATTTGCACGGATCGCGCTTTCTGGAGTCCACGGTACTTCCGACACTTAAAGAACCCGAGCGGCATGAGCCGATCGGCGCTCAATGAAATCAAAACCGCGCTCATCAAACGCGAAGGTATCCCGCATAGAAATGCCTTCGCGCGCGAACTCACGCCAAATACCAAATCCATCCCACTCGCTGAAGACGCGCCACACGACCTCCCCACGCGGTACGCCCCACAACTCCTCGACACCGACCCTGACGCAGGCGATACCGTTGAAGGCGTGGTGAATCGCGTCACTCGCCACGGGGACGCAATCGTCACCATCAACACGTCCGAATACATAATGCAAGAAGATACGGCCACAGCGCCGGGCGAAACCCTCCCAGTGCGTATCATCAACTCGCGTACCGTCGTCACGCCCAAGCAACGCGACGACGTCAACTTCGAACCGCGTGGGTATCCGCGGGAATGCCGCGCGCAAGTCTACGCCACTACGAACAGCGACAACACGCGTGTCATCGGCATCGACGACGCCATCAACGGCACGACATACCTTACGGGCCCGCTCACCGTTACTATCGGCGCGCACGTCCCTATTGTCCCGGTCCGCGGGAACCAAGACAACGAGGACTACGCGGTGTGTACCGCGCCCGAATTGTGGGATGCTGACTACACGGCAGCGATGACGAACATCACAGCGCCGTCGAAAACCCAATACGAAGACCTACGCGATGAATTGCGTGCTACTGCGCGTAGCGACCCCTCGGAATTACCCGAGATCCCGCACCCCGGCGCTGAGCAAATCACCGACGGCACCATCGTACGATTCAGCAACAACGGCAACGCCGTTATCGACGTCAACGGGAGTGAATACACACTCCGCGACAACGCGGACGGCCTCGAAGTCGGGGACACCGTGACGGTCGCCGTCGAGAACACGTCGTTCGCGCATCTCGCAAACCCAGCTAACGCGGAAAAAACGTGGGTCGGCCCGCAGCCTGACGCTGAGAACGGCGCGCAAGACCCCACCAACGGCGACGCCAGTGCTGATGCTGACGCTGATGTTGCGTATGATGATGGCGAAGCGGGTGGGGGTGGTAGTGCGGGGTGTTCTGAGTCGCGGAACGCGTCGAGTGTGGGGAGTTCAGAACCCACGGATCCTACTGGTTACTCGGAGTGCGGCGACCCGTCGTTCTATCCCGGTCAAACAGCTGACGGTGAAGTGCAGCACGTCAGGCACGACGACGATGGAGACGCAACGGTAGTTGTCGCGGTGGATGACGAGGAGTACACAGTACGAGAATACCAAGAGGACGGTGCTGATATCGCTGTTGAGGACGGGACGCGCGTGATACATAGAGTCACTGAGCTTGATGTTGGCGACATAGTGACCGTTCGCCGCATAGACGCGACGAACGTCACGCTGCACGGGCATCAGAGTGATATTGTTGTAGATGACGCGCACTCGGCCGTCGAAGAAGAGGTACACGTGCATGTATTTGAGTTCACAAATGACGGGCACGCGTACGGTATCGGCACCGAAGGCAAGCTGAAAGGCGACATCATTTTCCTAGGACCGTTGACGTGTCCACGGAACACGCACGTTGCGGCAACGCCCATAGATGCCCCGGTCCGCGGTGACAAGGTAGCAGTGTGTACCGACCCGGCCTTCTGGAATGACGCGTATCTAGATGAATTGGCGCGCGTTACCGGCCTTCCTCGGGATCGACTTGAGACCGTGCGTCTCAACCTCGAATCGGAACCCTGTAACGATACCGCGAGTCCACCAGAAAACGATTCGATGAGTACGCCGAGTGACAGCGCGGTAGATGCAGAATCCGCGCACAAACCGTCTGAATCCAGTAGAACGACCACCGAAGTCTCACACGGTGATGAATCACAGCATTCGAGTCCCAACTTGACGGAAGAAGATGAATCATTCATTAGCGCGCGTCGCCGAGAGCGCGACCAAGCATTCGCGCAGGAAGTGAAAGACGCGTACGATGAGCGGTGCGCGGTGTGCGGCGCGCGGCGCGTCGCGCCGAATGGGAGCATTGAGGTTGAAGCCGCACACATCTACCCGAAAAGCGAGGGTGGCGTTGATGACGTGAGGAACGGGGTCGCGCTGTGTAAACTGCATCACTGGGCGTTCGACAATGGGTGGCTCTCCATCAGCGACGACTACGACGTTATTGTGCGTGACGCCGAGGACCGCGACGGGTACAACGAATTCAGCGATCTCGACGGAGACGCGCTGCATCTCCCAGACGAGGAGAACCTGCGCGCGCACCCGAAATTTCTCCACCAACATCGGTTACTGCACGGGTTCGAAGAATAGCGAATGTCTTGCTGTGTCGAGATGCGCCCTCGAATCGGCTCACTCCACATACCTCCCAAGGTAACTAGATATACACCGATTTCTACCGACGTGTCGATTACCCATCTTCGCCGCCGTTTTTGTAGACCATACGAGATACGCGACTTGTATTTTGGCTCAGGGAGGGTTGCTTCCAGCGTTTAGCGGGGAATACGAGTCTGTATGATAGGCGACTCGCCAGAGTTTGAGAACGGCACGGGTGACCAACTCTTCGGGGGACTGCGTGATACAAGAGTCCTCGACATCACCAGGATCTGAACTCGCATCTGGGGGCGGATGGTAATGTTCTGTCCCAGAGACATGGATGTAGTCCCCGCCGTGGAGATGGTTCCCCCAGCGAAGATTCACGTCTGCGGTATCCGTATAATGGAACTTGTAATCATTCTGTACCGTCCATTGGACATCGATTCGAGCCCCGTCGGCGTCACAGAGTCCATCGTCGAGGGAGACTTCGAGTACTGATGGATTAAGATAGTCGTCGAGACGGGCTGTTGCAAGCGGCTCCAGCTCTTCAATGATATCGCGGATTGAAAGCAGTGCTGGCCGATCAATTGCGCCACGGAGGGTATGATCCTCTGCCTGTGGGCCGGCCATATCTCACGCGGGGACGCTATCGTCCGTGGAGCGACGATCGCCGTCGACGAATTGCTCGGCGTTCCCGATCGAGAGGGCAGCGTTTGCAAATGCGAGGTTCCGCCGGAGTGTCTTCCAATCACGAATTGTCTCCGGATCGGGCTCGTCTGGGGTGGGGTCAGACGCAACGAGTGCCTGATTGGTCTGATCGACAGCCAGTTCCTCCGGTGACTCGACGTCGAACTTTGACTGATACTCAGAGAGTTGCTCGCGCATCTCCTGGATCCGCGCAACGAGTTCGTCAGTCGAGACATGCTCGAGGATATCCGCAGCTTGCTCGACGACCAACGACTCAGGCGAGCGGCGATACAGCGTAGCACCGTGCTCGCCAGTCTCTGTCTCGACGAAGCCTTCCTCTGCGAGTGTATTCAGATGTTTGCGGGCAGTTTTTGGAGCGGTCTGTGCGTCGTCAGCAACTGCATCAGCCGAGACGGGGCTATACGTATGCGCAACTACGCGCCGAATGCGCTCATAGGGGGTCGTTTCAGCCTCCCACTCCTCTCCAACTGCTTCATTGACGTCCGCAAATTCCTCTGGTGGGTCTCGATCGTCCATATAGATACGAAGCAGGTGGAGGAATATAGTACTTCGGCACAACCGTATTTTACTTCCCCTCCCGTACAAGGTGGGAAAAAGGGCAGGCCCTCTAGAGATAGCCGCAGATAGAGTACTGCGGTGTTGATCCCGCTAGTGTTGAAGGTGGAATTCAGATAGGCTAACGTTCGCCTTCCGCTTTCGCGAATAGAGACGCTGTCCAATCGAAGCAACAGCATCTGCATAATAGTCGCCCCCCGCTACGTCTTTTGAAATGTAATAATCGGGTGTGCCTTCTCTGGCTTGATGTATGTCGTTCTTCTTCCCGACATCATCGTAATCAATCTCTTTGGTGAACTCTTCCGCGCTTGGCAGTTCCCAGAGTGGCACATTTGACGCCAATAGTACTGCTTCCGGGGAATGATCAAATTCGTTCTTCCCATCCTGAATCCCTCTCCTTGTTGCTCGATGGAATTCCAGTGCTTGATGGGCTACCGCTTCAGGAGAGGCCAGATCTGTATCGATTTGCGCTAATCCAATATACGAAAGAGCAACCAGATTGCGTACACACTTAACTGCGTGATTTCCTTCCAACTCTTCTAAATTTTTGTTATTATTCGACACATCCTCAATGTCAATCGAATCTCGAAGCTCATTACTCTCAGAATGTTTCAGTTCCTCAAAGGCCATTTGCAACTGATCCCGATCCCAGTTCTCCATCAACAGAATGAAATCCTCCATTGCTGCTTTGAAATGCTCTCGTATCTCTCGTTTTCGTTGAGATTTCGTTGATTGATGATCGTAGTCAGTTTCGTCCAGCAGCCAGTCCTTGTCTGCATCACGTAGAAAGCCGTTCGACTCGTCCGATTGTCCCATACGCCTTGAGAATATTGGATACGTAAAATAGGTTGTTCAAACGTCGGGGCTATGACGTGTTAGCCGGGTTTCGACAAACGACACTATAAAAACCACTTCTGAAAGCCATTTAGAGCCTATTCATTAGCCTATTTCTGGCAAATCAGATACAACGGATCTACACTCTTTCGTTGTATTATGCGGTCGTCCAAGGGATCCGACCCGATAGAAAAGTCGAGAGAATGGTTCTACGACATCCAAGAGACAAATCTGTCAACTCTGGAACTCACTGACAGGAGGTGCTTGTAATGGAAGATCTTGATCCGGACCAGTATGTGAATGAAAACTCAGACCAGCTCGCATACGTCATCAGACATAGTAACGACCGATTCGTCCGGAGCCTCTGTCTTGCTGCTCTTGTTGAATACGGCGACGATGGCGATGTCGATAAGGTGCGAAATGAACTTGAACAGTTTCAGTCAGTCAGTGACAGCTAAACGAAGTGATGAAAATGACAGGAAAGGGATTCTCGTCGCTCTCTCCCCGACAAGTACAGACCTACGAAAGGGCAATGGAACAATCTGATGTACCGGTTAGAGCATTAACTGGACAGTTCCTCCTCCATACCGGGATGCGGAATGGAGAGTACAATCATATGCGGCCGTCGTGGCTATCGACGGACGGCGGAGACCTTCTAATCGACATTCCCGAAAAAGAGGAATGCGTCAAAGGGGCTGGTCCAACAGGAGCTGGAAATCAGAAACAGAGAAATCTGAACGACAGAGGCGAGCCCTGTACTAAATGCCGAAATAAACCGCACCGGGAAGACGACTATTGGGAGGCCACTACCTCAGCAGCTACCCGAACAATTCGGATTAGCAGAAGCCACCAAACGCTAGTTGAGCTTCTAGACTGGTGGAAACGGGGATTCGACTTCATTCCGCTGTCTCACAGGGGAGTCAACTATCATCTCAATCGGCTCGCTGATGAAGCAGGCTTGGATCGGCGTGTAACTGCACAAGATCTCCGGTTTACACATGGAATGATGTTAGGAAGGGAAGGCTGGACAGCGTCCCAGATTAAGACGCGACTGGGCTACAGTTCGCTCGGACCTGCTCAACAGTTCACAACCGATCCCGAATAGATTTTCTACAATTCGACCGCCGAGATAGAGATTCAATTCCCGTCCCGCTTTCCAGATCTGGGAGATGAAGAAATCCAATCAATCTGAACGAGTAGCTGACGGAGAAGACCAGCAACGGTCTGACCGAGAGCGACATCTCCTTACTGGAAATTATCAGGCAGTTCGTTCTGATCAGAGAACTGCATATGCAACGTCAGAGTGCACGTGGGCCTGCTGCCGATGGTGTGAAGAGGAGTTCGGGAACCGAGTTGAACATCATCGCCATCGCTGTCCGGAGCAGGCGAAGTGGGATCGGGTTTGGTCATTTGAGCCCGATTCAGAACCAGTTCTTCGGCCCCAAACTCACGAGATTGGGGCGAAGCTATTGTTCACCAGCCAAGATGAGGGTCTGCTGCCGTTCATAGAACTTTCAACAGCGTTAGACTGCCATTTTGAATGGTCGGGATACAATCCAGAGACTGGTACCGTCATTGCAGAGGGGGACTCAGTCGGCCAATTTAACGCTGCAGGAGAAACGTGGGAATTCAATCATAGTGAGTCGAAGATCACGACCTGGCAAAGCAATATCAAACCCAGAGACGTCGACGACTGTAGTCGATACTTCGAATATAACGTTGGGGTCGTCACGACAGATGACGTTGGACGGAAGCGAGTAAATTTCCAGTTTCGACCAGCGCTATCAGACCCACATCATATTGAGTCGAACGAGCCAATTCGACCAATACCATCAACTCTACCAGAAGGTATCCGCGTTCAGGTGGACTCTGTGAACGTCAATCAGGATGCAATCCTGGAGATTCTTCAATCCGTAGCGGCTGTCCTCGACGTTCGACCCGAGTACTTTGGACGGGAGCACCTTCACGAATGGAGCCGCGTCTACAATTATGCCCTCTATGTACGTGTTCGCCGGTCGGTATCAGAACAGCGCCTTGCCGGATCGGGTGGGCTACTAGAGAGACTCGCCGTCTTCTCCAGCCGTCGACGGGGGGAAGGACACTACGAATGGGACAACACAGAGATAACGGCCCACTACAATACAGTCGGACTAAACCAGACTGCACTTCAGAATATTCTTCCCGACCAGCACATCGGAAAAGTGCTGAAACTCTACCATCTAAAACAACCCTCAGCGAACGCGACAACAGATCCGACATCTCACCCAAAGCTCGAAGTTCAATTCTCGACTGAGTATAGCGATGATGCGGCTATTCCATGGCAAGACTCTGATTACGATATTGCAGATCTCAAGGAAGAACTCGATGAATATCTCCTCTGTCAGTTGGATTGGGCAGGACTAGCAACAACTGCTGAGGCCGATTGGGTTGTTCCAGATGCCTATTGGGAGCCAGAAGATACGGATCGAAACATCACCGTGTATCCAGATCCACTGGAGGAGGTCAAGGAAGCGGAGGAAGGATTAGCAGTCCATCACTTACTTGACAAGGATACAAGTCGTGGCGAGCGTGCTGTTCTTCGTGCCCTCGCTAAAACAGGCAGAAGTCATTATCAAAACCTAGCTGCTGAAAGTGAGACGTCAACCTCAACAGTCTATCGGGCAGTCGACACGTTCTCTAATATTATCAAAAAGACCAACGGGGTTTTCGAGTTCGCTGATGATGTACTCAGAGACAAATTTCAAGAGCTATTCGAGCACCTCGAAGACGCATTAGAGTGGGTCGAACAAGGCATCAATCATATCCAGGACTCAGAAAGGCTCATCGGTGAAAACAGTGCGTTTGCTAGTTGGGCGCGTCGGTATGGTGTCTCAGTTCTTGAGAAGGAGGACTCGATTGAGATTGAATTCCAGACGGGGAGACACTCAAAATATGAGCTGCAGAAAATTCTCCGGAGTGGATACAAAGCCGCACGTCGAATGGGTTCGCAGACAGCCCACAAGTTGATGAGAGCGACTATCCGATATCGAGATCAGGATGGCAATAAACTCAAGCGGCGATGTTTCATCCCACAGGGGACTTCAATCTCCGTCCTTGGTGACACTACTCTAACACTTGGCTAACGACGGCTGAGTGGCAACACTATCCAGCGACCTTCTCTCCCGGCTATTTTAGCAGTATAATTCCCTTCAGTTGTCACAGCCATGGCTCCGCACGCCTCTAGTCGAGAATCTGTGCGACTAATCTTTGCTTCTGAGGAGAACATTTTGCAGCTACTGGGAAAATCACCATAGGACGTGTGCCAAGGCGGGACCGGATTCGAAGACAGGTGTAGCTCTGACTCCACTTGAACCAGATGAAACGAAGGGGGGTGCCAGCTAAAGAATTAAGTTGTCTAAGACAGCATATTTATCTAAGCCAATAATGCCGTCAAAGATAGCAGTGAGCAATCAAAAGGGCGGTGTAGGGAAGACAACGACTGCCATAAACGTCGCTGGTGCCCTTACAAATCGAGGTCAAGACGTCCTGCTTGTCGATCTGGATCCGCAGGGGCATGCAACAGAAGGACTCGGACTATCAGACGTATACGAGTCCTCAGAACCACACCTCGGTAGTGCTCTCACGACAATAGATGAAGTTCCAGCCATATCCGACATTATGTACTCTCAAGACGAGTTCGATGTTGTCCCAGCAAATGTGGATATGTTTACTCTCGAAACAGATCTAACCGGAGCCATGCGGTCTCGGGAACGGCTTCAACTACTCTTTGATAGTCTCGATTACGGCTATGACTTCATTATCGTGGACTGTCCGCCTTCTCTGGGTCATCTTACTGATAACGCGCTATTAGCCTGTCAAAATGTGCTGATTCCTGCTCTCGCAGAAGGAACGTCCATTCGTGCTTTGGAGATTCTATATGACCAAATCGAATCGATCGAGCAAGGATACGATACCCAGATCAACGAACTGGGAATTGTCGCAAATCGCGTAGAACACGATGGAGAAGCCACGGAGATGATGGACTGGTTTGACGACACATTTGGTGGCCAGCTCCCCATTTGGGAAGTTCGAAAGCGTGTTGCTCTCAAACGAGCATGGAACAACGGCGTCTCCATCTTTGCACACGAAGAGGACTCCGACATGGAAGCAAAATTCGCTGAGATCGCTACGCATCTGGAGGAGGTAGCATGACGAACCAAGACGAACGAGAGGAACGGGCTGATCGTCTCAGAGAACGATTTGAGGACGGATCAACAGAAGGTGAAAACACAACAAGCGAGAGCCAGTCTAATCCATCTAAGATAGATATGACCGAGGAATCTGAAGACTCTATGTCGGCTCGTTCAGACAGGGCGGTCAAAGACCGGCCAAGTGTTCTGATGTACCTTCCTGAAGAGATACGGCAAGAACTCGACATCCGTTTTGACGAGCTCAATGCACAGTACAAACGGCAGTATGGAGAGGCTTTAGAGAAGAACCGAGATTACTATCCAGCTGTTGTTGAAGCTGGCTTAACCGATAAAGACCTCAAAGATATCTTAGACCTATAGCACGATACGGATTACTGGACGGGACCTGAGCTCGTGATGAAGCGGTCGGGGGAGAGGAACCCGAAGTTGACGGCAGGATTTCTGTACAGTATCCATTGGTGCCCACGAATACCATCAATGTAGTTTTCCCTGAGATATGCTGAAACAGCCTTTGTGGGGGTGGAATCTGATTAATAGAATCAATGGACGATTGAAGTTATAACGGTTTTCGAATTGATGTTTCGCTTCTTGGCATAATATGTGGTACTATTTCAGATGGGTCTTTGGAGCATAATATAAAACGTCTGTTAGAATTACGATGGGGAGATTCCAATACGAATCTGGAGAACAGGATAGAATTCTCGATAGAATCCCATTGGTGTTCATGAGTACCATCAGTGGAGATCTCACTGAGATACGTCGAAACAGGAGTTAAGGCGCTTGTCTACGACCGATATCATCAATGGAGCATTGAGGTTATAATTATGCCTGGGTCGACATTTCAACCTCTCGGTACAAAAGGAGAGTATCAAGACGGAGTCTTCGTTGTTCACGAGGACTCGGAGTTAGCACGCTTCCGCAATGCGGCAAAAAAGGGGGACCCTATTGAGGAGCTCATTGGACTCACAATGACCTCTACAGGGCTCCGAGCCGCTGAGATGGCTCATATGCGATGGGAACGTTGGCTGAAAGGGGAAGTTGATCAAGGTCGACCAAACATTAAGGTTCCCTATGCAGATATCTGTTTAGTCGGTGGCGGAGAAGCAACGAAAGGGTCAGAAGGTGGGAATACAATCGATATTGAAGCAGGAATCTGCTACGATTGTAATAATCGATCACATGGCGCCTGGGTCCCCAGTTGGGCACAATTTAGTCCGAAAACGGAGAATAGCGCAGGTCGGACGGTCCCTGTCCGAGACGCAGATACGATTCAAATCCTCCAATCGTATTTTGAGGTATTTGAGAAGGTCTGTTCACCCGACCATGTGAATAGACTCGTTAAAAAGATCGCCGACCGAGCAGGATTGCTGAAAGAGACCCCCCATTCAGATTATCGAAGTCATTGGCCAACTGCTCATAATCTTCGCGAGACCTACGGCACGATACTGGCTAAACGAGATGCTGGTGCCCATCGGATCCAGGCACTAATGGGGCATCAGAATATCCAGACCTCGCAAGACTACATCGATCTCGTAGGTCGGGATGTTCAGGAATATTATGATGAACATTGGCCGGACAGTGAAGAGCAACTCTACGGGTGAACTACTATGAGCAGCGATCAATGGGGTGAGTCGATTGCATCGCGGTTTGCTCCCCTCGACCACGATGAAAGAGAGTTATTCAAGGAGTGCCTCACCGAGGAGCCGTTAGTAAACCAAGTGATTGGATATCTCGGGTACGGCGCGGGATTACAACTGAAGACAATTTGCCATATGCGCTCCCGGTGGATCGAATCGGGGGAGAACGGCCTAATCGTTCGGATACCGGCCGGCACGTATGAATGTGATCTCGGTAATGATGATGCTCCATGCCACGAGTGTCGTCGATACTCTGAGGGACAGCTTGTGTTCCGTGAACCACCTCGTGGAGTTCCGGTCCGTGATCCCGACGCGATAGACGCTATCGAGTCGTATTTTTCCTTATATGACCGGGTGATGAGTCCAAGTGGAGCAACAAAATTACCGTCTCGCCGGTGGCAGTCAAAGACCGGTATCACTTCGTTAAGCTTCAAGACATTACGGAATACCTTTCGCGTTCGGCTCGTTGAATATGGGTTCTCTCGTGACCAAATAAAGGAAATTGCCGGGTTAGAGACGATACGAGCGGTCGCGAAGTATGGCAAATACGTAGAGGGACCAAACCCATTTCGGTGCCAAGCGGAGACAAATGATGGCCCTCAGTGCCCTCACGGAACCCCTCGTGAATACGACTACTGCCATGTACATCGAGACGAAGGATCGACTACCAACGTCTATGAAGAGTACGTCCACTACACCTGCGAGGCAATATTAGATGATGGAACACAATGTGGAACTCCGGTTTCTGAACCAGGTGAGAGATGTCTTCATCACAGCGAGAACGCATACACGTGTGATGCTCTGAGATCCAATGGAGAACGCTGTAAAAAGCCAGTCAGTGAGCCAGATACACGATGTGGATTTCATCAGGACTCTCAGCCAATCTGTGGCGCTGAAACGAAATCAGGAGTCTGTCAAATGACGGTATCACATACGGATGAATCCTGTCACTACCATTCTGGACATACCTGCAACGCGCCAACAGGTAATGGAGAGCCATGCCAACGATCTGTCGACGATCCAGATGAGAAATGTAGTCTACATAGCGATTAGTGAATGGCTCTACTGTTCGATCCGCATATTCATGTATCCGCCTTTGACTACTTCCTCGAACCGTTGGGACTCCACGACTGCTTCGAGCTCAGCTTCGGTTCTCAAAACCTTTTCTGCCGCAATTTCTGTTTGTGACGGCCAAGCCGGTGTTCCAGCATCAGGAACTGAGACAAGACGAATAACGTACGGAATATCCCCGTCCCGAACGAATGCCTTGGCTTGACGGTACTCGTTTGTTGTGAGCCGGAAATTAAACGGCGGGGTGGTTCCGTTCACGGCTTTGACCTCCACGGGAACGAACTGGAGGCCAAAATCATCGGTCCCTTCGTCATCAGAAAGCGGTCCAAGGGGGTCGATGACGTCGAATCCTGGTCCCCGTTCCATTGTGACATTGACGAGACGAACGAGCGGGAACTCGGCGAACGAGTCTTCATCTACTTCTGCTCGCCAGTTGCTTATCGTACTGTGATTCAGGGCTTCTGAGTCTCCCAAGAGTGGGAGGAGATCAGACGACCACACGTTCTCGACATGCCACTTGTATGACCGCTCCTGCTGATCAGAATGTAACCGTTTGAACCGGGAGCGGAACTGGCGAATGTCTCCAGCAGGATGCTCGTCAAGCCACGTAGCGATTCGATCGAGGACACCAGCCATAACGTACGCTTCTGCTTGCTGGCCACGCCCGCGATACTGTGTACTCCCACCGCCGCTGCCGCCACCAGTCGAGACGGAGAGAGAACTATCAGTACCAGCTACCTCGACGCCTTCAGGAACTATGGAGCCATCAGAACTCCCGCCCGCGATTTCGCCATCAGTATCGATCGCTGTCGCGAGATCTGCAAACGCTCGCTCTTGATGGTCCTTAGCCCCTCGATCAGTTTCCGGTTCCGGAATCGTTCTCTCTTCAACGTAGGTGGTAACGAGACTGTCCCAGTCGAATTCGACCTCCGGCAGTTCACTATCGATGTCCTCACAGAGGGTTTCAAGGAGAGCGTGAATTCGGTCGTTGATGCTGACGTGCGCAACGAACGGCGGGCAACCGAGCGTTGTCGCATACGATTCGGGGATTGAATCCGACCATTCGGGAGACGCAGATGAGTGGAGTTCGCGGAGTCGTTCGCTCCAAGTGTTGAGTTCAGTGAGTTCTGCAGGATCGGTCTGTTCCCAGAGTTCGGCGACGGTTCGAAGGCGCACGTACGCTTGTCTGGCATCGCTATCGAACGGTGGTCGGTCGAGTGCCCCGCGGTGAGCATCGAGCCAATTGATGACAACACCTACGGTTGCTTCATCAACGTCCTGTGCTTCCAGTTCGCGAACCCAATAGGTAGCCGTCTCGGAGAAGAGGCCCGCAGCGATGAACTGCAGCTTGTCCGGAAGTGTTGCGTGGACACCATCGATCCATTCTCGGATCGTCGGAGCAAGGTCTGTGAGATCGTGGTCAACATCGGCGTCAGGGTTCGGTTGTTCGCCCGTTGCGTACCACTCCCGGATGAAGCCGATCGTATCGGAGTCTGCATCCTCAAGCGCATTGAGAAGCGGATCAGCATCAACTGGAGTACGATCGAGCCGAGCTAGCAGATCGTTGAGTGCTCTGACATCGCGCTCAAACGACTGCAGCGCGTTCGATCCGAGCACCTGTTTGACCGACTCGATGGGGAACGTCCGCTTCTTCCAGCGTGATTCAAGTTCATCGACCTCGACGTCGCTGCGCAGTGCCTCCCGGAAGGTAGCAACTTTCGTCGGTCGTTCGACGAGCAGGGCGATCCCCATTGAAAGCCCTTGCAACGAGAGTGAATCACCGGCTTCGGCGGCATTCAGGAGGAGGGCCTCATTGCCGTCGTCAGTCCTATAGAGTGCAGATGCGGGATCTGACAGTTGTCGAAGCACATCGTCGGGGAACGCTTCTACGACAGCGATATTTGCTGCAGCAGTTGCGAGATTTTCTGCAGTATCTACGATTTCTTCCTCATCGGATCGTTCCGTCGAAGCAACGAGAAGATCCTGCCGTTCCGTCAAGGCCTGTTGGAACTCGGCGACGCGCCCGGTGTGCTGATCAGTTACGACAGCTAAGTCATCATTCTCCAGATCAAGTACGAGCTTCGATGCCTGTAGTTGGTCAACTCCGAGTGCTGTCGCCAGCCGAACGAACGGCCCGCTTCTCGGTCGAGGAAGAATATAGTAGTCGTTTTCTTCGGCGGTCTGCAGCTCCCACGGTTTGGGAGACTGATCCTGATAGTAGCGGATCTGGTCTGTATTGTCCTGAATCCACTCGATAGGTGCCGTCAACCACTGGTCGCCGTCACGCAGCGGAAGGTGCGTCAAGGCACCCCAGTCCAGTTCGTCGCGTTGATCCGCTGGCTCGTCTGGGAACGCTCGAACCAACGGTTGTAAGAGTTGAGTATACGCTTGATTCCAGTCGTTGATGCGTTCACCTGGAATCCAGAGACGCGCTGGATCATCATCTGGTAGTGGTCCATCGACGAGAACAGATTGCAACTGTTGTAGCCGTCTCATCGCACCGGTTGGCCCGAGGTCGTTCACAGGTTGAACGTCAAGCGTATCGAGTAGCTCCTCGGAGAATCCGCTATCCTCGCCAACGTGCGGAAACATCCGAGCAGCCTGTGCGCCACGGCTACTTTCCTTCCGTACGGCGAAACGAAGCTTCGAGGTATACTCAGCCCACTGTTCGGCGAGCTCATCGTCGACATCAACAACAGGATTCCAGATCTCGAGGCTGCGAAGCTGCCAGTTCAACAGACTCGGTACTGACGAGGCCCACGACCGTCGCTTGTGGCCGTTGTTACACGACCAGCCGGTCTGCAAGAGCGACGAGACGAGTGCATCACCGTGTCGGCGGAGAACTTCTCGAACCGCATGGGCGCGCTGAGAAAGACGTTCAGGGTCATCTATCCAGACCCACGAGGCCAGGTTTACTTGAGAGAGTTCACCATCTGTCTTGACGTTACATTTCGGGGAATGATCGGCACTAACCTGCGGATGATGCTCTACACCGGTGAGAAGTGATACATAGTCTGTGTTCCCCGAAAGAGTCGTCTGTAATCTTTGGACGATATCAGGCACAGAATCGGTGAAATCGTCACCACCCCACTCCGTCGGGTTCCAATGGTGGTCCCGACGCATCGAGGGGTGGTCGTCACCGTACATCCAGAGAACGCTGACGCCCGGCAACGAACCCGTACCAAGGAGAGACAAAGCGCGGACGAAATCAGCGTCCGAAACGTCCCGTTTGATCTGTTCACGAAAGGCCGCCCATGTCTCTGTATCCGGGGACGGCCACGTCGGGGCAGGATACTGATCTGCGGGGACGTCAGTCCAATCCGCGGTCACCTCGCCGTCATCATCTGTCTGCTCTTCTTCATCGGATCTGAGTGCTCGCTCGCGAACTGACTGCCACTCATCCGAGAGAACGGTTTCTGCAATCGGTTCCGGCTGCGTTCGATGTAGTTGGAGATCACAGGTACGAAGCTGTACTCGTCGACGGAGATTCGCTCGCTGATCGCCTTCCTGTTGTGTGATCGCGGTTTCGAGGTATGAGAGCGGGAAGAAATCGCCTTCTCCCATCTGGAGGTCGTCCGATTCGGCTCCGATGCGATCAACAAGCGCAGTTAGAAACGCGAAATCGATTGGTTCGACTGTTTCGTGTCGCCCATCAGCGAACGTGTCGAGGAGCGAGCGGACAAAGCTCGGAATGCCTTCGTACGCGCGGAGCCCCCAGACCCGGCCCGCCGTACTCAGAACGTGATGAACGGTGGCGTCCTCCTGAATAACGTCATCGAGGAAATAGACCGTCATATTAGAGGTTCGCGGTGGCGTCGGCGGTCGCTCGATATCACGAGTGGTCGATTCGATATCCCAGATCACCGACCGAACGCGACGCTGTGTACGCTGCCCACCTGTCGGAGTTTGACGTCGTTCGATTGTGACGAGCGCAAGTTCTTCATCAGGGTCGACCTCGCGAATTCGACACGGTAAGAGATAGATGCTGTCGAATCTATCGCCAAGGTCGGTGAGTGTCTCATCAAGAGATTCATCGCCTTCCGTTGCAGCTGCCAGCAGAGTTACTGTGCCTCGAAGGAGGGTTCTGGCAGCAGCCGCGGGAACGATCTGGGCCGGCGGATCGTCATCTTGCATCGCAAGCCCGGTTGCGAGTTGTTCAACCCACTCCTCGAGTAGTGCCTTCGAGGCAGTCTGCCCGTCCTCGATCGCGAGAAGCATTTGAATACGCTCGCGCCACATTGACGGGATTGCGAGGACAGCATTCAGTGCTTTCTGAGTGAGTAGCGGTGATGACTCTGGAGCGGTCTCTATAGAGCGCTCTAGGTGGTCGACGAGCGTTCGGTATGCGAGCTGGCCTTCGAGGACAGAGCTATCCCAGTGGAGCAGCGTATTTTCTGGTTGGCGTGGCCCATCCACGGTTGGGATACATTCGGTCGCCCCGAGTCGCTCGAACAGTTCGAGGCGGAACCAGTCGAACAGCTCGTCGTTCGACGTTGGTTCCGATATTTCGTCGACATCTGGAATAGACGGTAAAAGACACCACGGAAGATGTGAGCTATAACTGGGCGCATCTGGGTCGGTTGCAGCAATAGCAACTTCCTCACCAACTAACTCGATGAGATCTAGTCCCTCCTGAAGAACGCTCCAGTTCGCCGCCAAGTTGTTCGAACTGAGGTCCTTACGGTTCGTTTCGACCCGGAAGCGACCGTGAAGACAGAACGGAAGCTCGACCGCGCTCGTTCCTTCAATCGGATAGAATAGATAGAGAGGGTACGAGGCAGTTGGAACTGAGCCACCGTCCGCAGCCTTGTTCACGAGTAGTGTAGTATGGTGTTGACGGGCGTTCGTGAATTGGAATTGATCGAAGCGATGGGTAGTTTCGGTATCATCCAGTGACTGTATATGGACATCAACTTCGCTGTGTGCGAGATCCGGGGTCGCGACATTCGGGCTTGAATCGCGTTGGATCTCCCACCGTTCTTTGCGCACGGTATCGCTGCCGCCATCAGTGGCACGCTCAAGCGTAAGCTCCTCAATACCGCCGAGTTGAACGAGCGTTTCGGGCTGGAGCCCATCTTCGCTTGCTGTCGCAGAGAGATACTCCCAAATCCGCTGCGGCCGATCCTCAATCGATCCAGTATCCTCCTCTTCGGGAGTCGAAGTGCCGATCTCGGAGAGTTGTGAGCGCCACTCAGAATCTTCGTACCGGATGAACACTGCAGTACGGAACTGACCCTCGATCGAAGTACTGGAGGAACCAGTTAGTAGCTCACGAACACGGGAGCGAACTGGGTCGGAATCTGCTTCCGATCCGTTCATAGCTAACGGAACCGGGAAATTGAATAGCGGGAGTTTGGAGATTGAATCCTGAATCCCGCCTGTAAGCGGAATAGTCTCGTCTGGACTGCTGTTTGTCAGCAATTCCTGTAGAGATGCATCATCGAGATCGCCGGTAAGATTCGAGATGTTGCTATCCTGGCCTAGCCGGTTACGGATAGCAGCAACGAGATATGCGCGACTCAATTGAACAGCAAGGATGTCGTCAGAAGACTGGTCCGGCCGAGTGAAGATCTCGAAAGCGTCACCCGTTGCGAGGATGGATTTCAGGCCGACACCTTTGTGACCGATAGATTGATTGTCATCTCCCTTCCCGGTCTCGCCGATCATCGTGACGGCATCTTCGACTTGTGGGTCAAAGAGATCGAATCGGCTGCCCGTATTAGCCACTAACACCCCTTCGTCGTAGACGCCAACGTAGACACGGCCCTGCTCTGCATTCCCTTGCCAGATCGCATCTCGAGCATTCTGAAGTAGCTCGAGGATTTCTCGCCCTTCGTGCCCGCCAGCAATTTTCCGTTCGGCATTACCGATGATTACCTTGTCGCGGAGTGCATTCTGAGCGGCTTCTGCTGTATCTGTTTCTCGAACGTGGGATAGAAAATTGTCCCATCGATCTTGCCATCTGGTCCGCAGTTCCTGCTCGGACAATACCGACATTAATAGAAAAGGCAACATAGCGAATTCTTATCAAAGTTCGCAGGACAATCGACGTCGTTGCAACTATTACATAACCGAGATTACGACTCAACATGCTCAGGATCAGTGAAGACGAGGAAACGACCGCGTTAGACCCGACCTCTCTATCGGAACAAGGATACAAAGAAGAAAACCTGCGGGAATGGATCCTCGATAACCCCCGTTCGATTCTCGGCGAAGATATCCTGATCATCGGTAGAGAGGTCCAGGTCCAGAATATTGGTGACGCTATTGATCTACTCGGGATTGACAGAGACGGTAATGTCGTAGTTATTGAATTGAAAGCGGGATCGTTGAGTGGCAACGTTGACTTTCAGGCGCTGAAATATGCAGCCTATACTTCATACTGGGACTGGGATCATCTTAGTGCTCAATTTGACAAGTTTACTGACTCGAAATGGGGCCAGAAGCTGTACGACGGAGAATTCGACTTCAACGAAAAGTTGGAGAGCTTTTGTAACGACGAGTACGAGCTAAACCAGAACCAACGAATCTTGCTGGTCGGAGAGGCGATTCGTGAGCGATTAGATTTGGTTGTAAGATGGCTCAGTGAAAGAGATGTAGAGATTTCCGTTCTGGAAGTGGACCTGCTACAGGATGGGAGTCAACTGTATCTCGATACGGAACAGACAGTTCCGATACCTGAGGATACTATCTCGGAGATCAGTCCAAATACCTCGAAGGAACCGTGGAAAGTGGATGGAAAGAGCTGGCATCTGGATAAAAAGCTAAACGACGATACAGCGGACTATCTGAGGGAGGTCGTCGAGGCACTTGGTAACGTTGAATCACTGGACGGTCCTCACTGGGGCCAAAAGCAGTACGTGTCCTTCAAACAGGATCGGAAGAACCGCGTTATCGCCCGAACTCGAACTGAAGTCTTCAAAGTCGAGATCTACGATATATCCACTGACGAGATCAACGTGGAAGGATTAGCGGATTCAGTCGGAGTGGCGAACGACGATGTCCGTGCTTATGCTGATGATCTTCGAGGTGGTAGATCCGGTGTTCAAATTACCGTCCGTGAGGAAGTGAATATCGACGCTGGACAACTCGCAGAGAACGTGGCAGAATACCTCGCGAAGAGCGAATAGTCGTTTTATTCCTCAATCCGCCGAAAGAGTCTGTTCTAAGGTATCGGCAGTCTCACGCCGAGTGAACTGTCCACCGTTGAGGGACCAGTACTGTGCAGAGAGGTCATTTGACGCTGTTATACGGACGCACTGAGGATGGCAGGTAAGGAAGAACACCTGATTCAATTCCGTTAGTTGGTCGATGACTTCGAATACGCGGCTCATATGATTTGGATCGAAGTTCGTAGCAGCGTCATCGAGTACGATTGGGAGCGAGACATCCGTCTGTCGGATTCGGGCTAACCGGACGGCCAGGAAGAGTTGTTCTGCAGTCGCGCGACTCAACTCACCAACACCGTGGGCAGGCTTGTCTTCCCGGAGCGCACGGAATTCAAGGTCCTGAATATCGCCGTTCAGTTCGATTCCATCGTACTCTTGCGTGATCTCGCTGAAGATGGTACTCGCATCATCGACGAGCGAGTGAACCACATCTGCCATCAATCGCTCGTGCAGCTGCTTGACAATCTCCTCAGCAATTCGGTTGACAGCGTAGGTTTCGCCGAGGCGTTCGAACTCGACCCGGCCTTCATCGATCTTCGCTTGTGCCTCTTGCAGATCGTCTTCCGAAGCAAGTTCTTCCTGGCGCTGTTCGAGTTCGATACAGGCTTCTCGTAATTCCTCACGCTGGGTCTCCAGTTCGTCGATCTGGCTGTTTTGTTCTCGAATATCGTCGGCAATTGCATCCGTGTCCGCGTACTCGGCAGCGGCCTCTTGGACGATGTCGATCCACGGTTCGTCATCATCTCGGAGCGGTTCGAAGACTTCCCGAGCAGAGGGCGTATCTAAACGTGTCGTGACTTGTGTCTGGAGTTGCTCATATTCCTCGAATGCGTCTTCGAGATCTCCGACCCGTTCGGCTTCGTCTTTGAATGCTTGGATATGCTGGAGAATCTGGTCATCGTTAGTAGCGGCCCCAGCTGACTTCTCCTCGTCCCATTTGCTAAGTACAGAATCGATATCCGCAATACAGTCATCGCGTTCGGATTCAGCTCGTCGAACCTCCTGTGCCAACTCGAGATCGGCCGCGACTCCTTCGAGCGTAAAGAGAAGGCCGTTGGTATCCGTCAGCGGATCTTCAGCTGTCCATGAAACCTCCGTTACGTCGGCAAGTAGTGATGCGACCTCTTCGAGTTCTGTCGCGAACTCTGTATTTTCTTCTTCCCATTCCGTCCGGTCGTCCCCAAACTCACCAATCTGCTCGTCGAGTTCGACAACTTGCTTGTAAAACTCAGGGACGTCGTCTGTCGGGAGTTCCTCGGGAAGACCTAATTCCGTTATGAGATCGGTCAGCTCTGCTTCTTTTTCGGCAATTTCTTTCTCGAGTTCAGCGCGCCGCTGCGAGTCGGCTTCGATGTCTCCCTTGAGTGTCGTTACTTGACTTTTCACTTCTCGGTAGGGATCGGCGTCGACAGTCGTCTCGACGGAAACCGTCGAGTCGATTGCATACAGTCCAGCACCGAGAATTCCGAGTCCAACAAGCCCACCAACGAGGGGAGTGGCGACAAACCCGACACCTGTACCGGCCACGATAGCGAGCCCCGCAATAAGCGCCGGCTTACGCTTTGAAACTGTGATCTCTTTCGTTTCCTCGTGTTCTTCCTCCATCTCGGCCAATTCCGATTCGAGTTCCCTCTTTCGCGTCCGGTCTGAGTCGATAGATTCCTCCAAGCTATCGTGTTCAGCCTGAAGGTCTTCAATCGTTGACACAATATCGTCGACTTGAGCCGTGTCGACGGCACTTGTTTCTATTGCGTCGATATGCGTGAACGACTCGTCCCACTCCGAATACAAGGAAGAGATCTCCCGCTCAAGATCTCTCTTTCTGGTTTCGAGTTGATCCCGACGCTCGGTGAGTTGCTCGGCAGTTTTGGCCCATAGCTTTTGATTCTCTGCGAGTGACTCAATCTCCTCCTCGTGCTTGAGAAGCCACTCGTAATACTCATCAGTCGTCTTGATCGACGCTTCCTGAGTGAATTCTTGTTGTGCCTCGGTAAGCGCCGTCGTCGCCGTCTCAAATTGTTCTTCGAAGTGCTCTAAGCGATCGGTTAGGTGCGTCGGGAACTCCTCTACGACGTCCTGATCGACGTCTTCGAGTTGTGCGTTCAGCGTCCCGATCTGTTGTAATGGATCGAACAGTTCGTTGAGGATGTTCAACCGGTCTCGTATTCGTTGCCGACGCTCTAGTTCCTCTTCAATATCGGCTTGTTCCGACCGTTTTTCACTAAGTTCCTGTGTGACGGATCGGTATTCGTCGACCTGTTGGCTTGCTTCTTTCCGTGCCTCGATACCATCCCTGACCGTCTGATATGGGTCGTAGAGCTGTGACGTCTTAGTATTCGGATTTCCTTTCGTGAGCCCGATTGTGTTCGCTCGCTCGTTGAATTCTTCTTCGATTTCAGGGATTTCGGCGATGTCACCGTACGCGCCGCCGAGTAAGACACGAGCCAAGTCTTCAGAATCGTCAATCCCTGGCGGAAGTCGTCGCAGTTCATCGAGACTGATTGTATAGAGATTCCGGTACTGCCGTTCGGTGACTGGCCCGAAAATGTCTTCAGCGTCAATCTCTGGTCCATCACCGATAGGCGATACGGATGGAGTTGCATGCCCCGTCAGCACGTAACGATAGCGATTTCCTTCGTGCGTGAGTTCAGCGTCGATGCGATATTCGTCAGTTGCTGGGGGGATCTCGTTGCTTCGATCCACGCCATCGGGGAACTGCCGCAACGTCTGCATAAACGTCGTTTTCCCGGCTCGCTGCGGGCCACCAATAACGACGAGATTCTCATCGAGGTTTTCGAGTCGAGCGTTCCGGAAGCAACCGAAGTCATCGATCCGGAGTTTGTTCAGGTACATTTACGTTGCCCTCCGTAGTGCCAGTTCCTCGAGTACGCGCTCCTGTGCGCGTTCGATGAGTTCGTCAAGCCGGTCATCGGTGAGCGGGAGTTCGTCCGGGCGACCGTCCTCGTGGTCATCAACAGATTCCCAGGCCATTCCAACTTCATCGCGGAAGTGCTCGCGCGCCTCCTCTCCATCAAGCTCGTCGACGAGAGACAGGTACTCGTCGATCACTCGATCATCGCCGCGGAGCTCGTCGATAGATGGGATCGGCGGTCCTGTCGAGTTCCGGACTGCCTCTGTCCAGACGAATGGCTTCCGTGAGGTGAGGCCGTCTCGAAGCCGGCGAGTGAGTTCGTGAAGCGCGTCCTCATCATTCGACAACGTCTCGTGAACGGGTCCGTTTCCGGTCAGTTCCCATCGGCAGACATAGCCGTCGATCCCCCAGTCAGGATCGCGAATTCTCACGTTTGTTCCGTCGAAAAGGTCTGTGGGAACGGTGAAATCCTCAAGCTTCTGCTCGATACGGCGCTCAATATCGGGAATCGAAGAGATATCTTCGTCTCCGACATCGACTTCGACTGTCTGCCAGACGACCGGGCTCGTTGGGACGAACTCGATTTCATAGTCGCCGTCGGCATCTAGTTCGACAAGATAGCCACCACCAAGTCCAGGTTCTGTGATTTGTCGGCCCTGTGGGACTCCTGAATAGGCAATTGGCTGTTCGTTCTCGTGGATGCGCGGATCGTGGATATGGCCAAGCGCCCAGTAATGAATATCGTCCTTGCCTTCGAGATCGCTACGGCCAACCGGGACGTACTGCCGTCCATCGGGGTTCAATCCCGTGTGAAGTACGCCGATGTTTGGAACTCGTTCGTCAGCTGGTGTGAATCGGCGGTACATCGAACGGCTTTCGTGACGGTCGCGATAGGATTGCCCCCAGATCCTGGCCGCTGGTGATTCTTCATCGGGATAGTGGAACTCCTGAGGGTCTTCATGGTCGAACTCGTAGACATTCTCCGGCAGGTCGACGTAATCGGTCGCGCTTCCGACAGGGTCGTGATTACCGTAGGAAACGAATGCAGGGATGTCCCGGTCGGCGAGTCGATCGAACTGCTCTTTCAAGAAGGTGTTCGCCTTGACGCTCCGTGAGTCTTCGTCGTAGAGATCGCCCGCAATAACCACGAAATCGACGTCTTCCTCAATCGCCGTATCGAAGAGTCGCTCGACAGCCGTATAGATAGCCGAATTGAGTGTATCCACCGTTTCGGTGGCCTGGCGATGCTGTGTTTTAAGCTGACTTCCCAGGTGGAGGTCCGCAGTATGAAGGAACCGGACACTCATTCGGTTTCTAACCAGTATTGACAGTAGTATGAATCATTTGGTATCCTCTATGTCGAGTTTACTTTTCGGTCCCAATCCAAACAATTGTCTGATACCTCAGAGAGCCATCGCTTGCCGACAGCAAGCTCAACGAGAGCGGCCGGGTCTGAACTAAGACGATCGAACCCAGCAGTGGAAATTAAAAATGGTGCGGGAAGATGGACTAAGTATGGGTCTGATAAGCAGGCTGTGGAAGATGGTTAAATCAGGGGATAGAAAGCCCGGAAGCCCGGATGAGGACGTCACGCAGGACGGTACAGGGATCTCATTCGAGATGACTCCTCCCGAAGATTCTATCGATCCTGACTATCTCCAAGATGTGATCGCTGAATTCTATGACGTTTCCCGATCGAGTGCAGAAGTAATTGCAGAATGTATTGAAGAAGGGTATTTCGAGGGGTACGGCTATGACAAGATCACTCGGAACGTGAAGGAGGAAAGTATTGAGTTAGATCGTGATGAGATCCACACGATTGTATGGACCGAGTTAGGCGGTGTTCAGACTCGTCGGAATATTGCCGACGCTCACGAACAAGCAACTGAGCGAGAATTCGTTACCGGGGTTGAGTGGTCCGTTCCGGGCGACGAACGTGGATGCTCTCCCGTTTGCGAGGCTACTGCAGAGGAAATTGATGCTCGCGGCGGCTCTGTGTCAGCTCCGGAACTGCAAGAGATTTTGAGGGCAAATGCTGAGAAATATGAGGACGGAACACCGGAGCGGATGGATGATTGGATACCGCATAAGGAATGTCGATGTACTATTATAAAAGCCCTTGAGTGAACTCTGAGAACGATTCATTATGCCGACTCTCAATAAGCGGGTTGATAAGTCTGATCGCCTACATCCTCGACAGACGGACTATTACATTACTGCGAAACCTCCTGACATCGGGTACATCACCTATCAAGTGGACTCGAGAGCAGTTACGTTTCTCACCGAAACGTGTGAATATACAGATGGCGACGATCTTCCATGGAGTCTTGTTCACACGCTTCGGCAGATCCGGGATCTATACACATTGGAAGAAGGACGTCCCCGGAATGCGAACCCTGAGCCATCAACCTCTGAACAGGTAACTGTTCCATCGCTAAGCTCCGACACGATGGACGCTCTCGGGGACTATCTTGCTTCCCACCCCGACGTTATTGGAGATATCGGTGCGTTTCGAACCCGACTCGCGGAGAAAGACAGTTCATATACAGACGTAATCGAACGCTCGGGATACACGCCTGATGAGCCGCTTGGCTTTGAGTCTAGCGGCGACGGAACACTAGACCGGATCGCTGAACAGTATTTTGGCGACGATACGGACGGCTATATTGAGTGGGACGGGAGCCGAATCTATGATTACATAGAAATAACTGACCGAGATGGGAACGTCCACAAGTTTCCAAAAATCGATGGCCGTCTCAAGGAAGGAGAGTTACTGCGGTTAAGTCGTGACCTCTACGAACGCTGGGGCCCGCAAATCGGCGAGTCTGATGTCAATTCTCGACGATATGAGCCGAGTGAAGATGGGTTTCCGAACCGATGGATCGGTCAGAGAGAGCACGCCCCAGAACCCAGTTTAGATCACGCGAAGTCCCCACGAGCATTCTATTATCGAACGATTGCAGGAAGAAGCCACTACGCGCCAGGGAAGGAAGCGGAGGAAGCGTTCGAGACAGTATGTGAGTATTCGCTTGAGGTCTACAAAGCGAACTTTCCGACAGCGGTTGATCCGAATGATCTCGAAACAGAATACGTCACTGTCGAGGAAGCGACAAAGCCGTGGAACGACTTCCAAGTGCCGCCAGGGTGGGGGGAACGATATTCTGACAATGGCGGTCTCCCGCCGTTGAAACGCGACTCAGAACCATCCCTTCCTGAACATGCCCAGGCTATAATCGAGAGACATAGTCCAGGTGGGTCTGCGTCACAGTGGTTCTCCTCTGTTGAGGAGGACAGAGAGTATATGACGGAGCATCCGTATCGGGATCTACTGATTGCCGCAGATCGATCTGAGTATCATGTCACCGACTTCCGTCGAAGCGGTGCCGCACATCCGATATTCAATGTAGAATTCGAGCATTTGACGGCATATATTCAGATTGATCGTACAGAGTGCTTAATCACATATGAGTCGACAACTGGAGAGACAGAGACACTCGTCTATGATGGTGAGACGATTACCGAGTGGAACTTCCCTGATGAACTGGGCGTTTCTGACAGTACTATCGTCCTCGAAGAACTCAGCAACGATCTCGAAGAAGCTGCCTCATTTGCTGACCGCTTCCAAGACCTCTGGTAAGGATCGAGCGAGCGCAGTTACGAACTATGGGGGGCTAATTTCGCTCTGATTCACGTGGGCTCAAGCTCGTACAGTTCTGTTGCCAATTGATCCAGTTCATCCCGTTCGTCGATTGTTTCGAGCCACCGATCTGGGAGTCCTTCTACGCCAAATCGAGCGCCTGCAACTGCGCCCGTAATTGCTCCAATAGTATCGGTATCCCCACCACGATTGACGGCTGTCACGATCGCTTTCTCAGCACTATCAGCAGCTAAGGCATCGTGAAGTGCAGTCTGAAGTGAGTGAATCACGTAGCCGGAATTTCTGAGGGATTCAATCGGCTCTTCCTTTGCTACTGGATCAAGTGCATCAATGAGTTCCTCGGGAGCCTCCGCTCGGACGCGATGTAGGGAAGTTTTGAGTGGTTCCTGTTCTCCACGGAGTAACCCAGCGAGAGTCAGGTTCAGTATTGCACATCCGAAGGTGCACCGAGAATCGGCGTGGGTGATCCGGGACGATGCGTTACTCACAGAGAAAAGTTGGTCTGGGTTCTCGAGAAATGCGATCGAGTAGGGTGCACAGCGCATTATGCTCCCGTTTCCGGCATTTTGTCCTTCAGGTCGATCTTCCCAGACTACTTGTCCAGCCCCATTCCATGGCGTTCCGTTCTTGATTCGTCTGAGAGCATCAGCAGTCATTAGTCCGATATCGAACGGATCACTCCGATACCAGTCGACGAATCGGTTCGCAACGTTGGCTCCGTCAAATCCCTCTTGCTCGACTAGGCTACGCGCAATCCGCAATGCGAGCTCTGTGTCATCGGTGATCGTCCCCGGCGGTTGATTGTGGGTCCCGTGTCCGATCATTTCGGAGAGTTCGCCAAACTCCTTGGAGATTGACTCAGAACTTCGAAATTCGACGGGGCGTCCAAGCGCGTCACCACACGCTAAGCCTAGCAGAATGCCAGATGCCCGATCTTCGGGAGTCATCTCTTACTCAAAGTGAGTTATCCAGCGTTGAATGGTTTCTGTCGCCATCTCTTCATCTGGAATACTCACATCAAGTGACAGCCGTTGTTTAGACTCAGACGAGGCATACATCGACACCAACGAATCTGACTGACCGGATTCGTTCACCTCGACCCCGATTCCTGATTCGGTCAACCAACCGTCAAACCGGACTAATTCTTCGATATCCTCCCCGCGCTGATTCTGGCATAACACATCCAGTAGGTATTCGAATAACTCCTGCTGTGGGAGCGGTATCACGACGGACGGATACCATTCAAGCACTTTCGGGTCGAAAGAGATCAGTACCTCGTCGTCATCAGTATACATCGCCTGGACAGTATCTTCTGGAGGATCTGTCGGAACTGGCGGGGTAGCATCGTCCGGGACCGACATACGGTAAAGTTTCTTGTACGGCGCATCTTCGTCGTCGGTCAACTGTCGATCCAGCATTTCGAATCGCCATCCCTGATCCCGCAGGACCTGGCTCTGAGTGAAGAGCCGCTTTACGACGTCTGGAGTTACCATCGGCTCGAAGCGGCGATCGGGATATCCGATCGATTCGATATCTGGGTGAGCTGTCGTCCAACCATCGAGTTTCGACGACTCGATTATCTCCGCTTCAGTTGTTTCCTTACCATCCTCTGCGAGACCGACACGTCTCGATAGTTCCGCTGCTTCGGCAGCTCGACTTTCGGCCGTGTTGGCGATGTCTTCGCTATCCTGATCTGACTCGCCCATTGCGACTCGTTCGACATCGCCTTCTAACCCCTCCAATATCGGTCGGAGCGGTCCGACGGCCTGCTCGAATAGGTTGATTCGTTCACGAAGCCGGTCGAAGATGTCCTCTTCGACGGTGTCAGCGTAGACGTAGTTCCAGATGAGTACGTCGTCGTTCACCTGTCCGATGCGGTCGATACGGCCGATTCGCTGTTCGACCCGCATCGGGTTCCACGGCAGGTCGTAGTTGATCATCGCATCGCAAGTCTGTAGGTTGAGTCCCTCGCTAGCGGAATCAGTACAGATGAGAACCGAGAGATCTCCATCCGGATCGGTGAACTCTCGTTTGACCCGCTCTTTGCTCGTTCCGCGCCACTCACCGGTGTCTTCCTCGTATATCTCTCCACCCCGGCCGGAGTAGGTCCCGACCGCAGGATGGCTGAGACATACCTTGTTCTTGATCGCGTCAAGCGTGTCCGTATACTGCGTGAAGATGATGACTGTGTCTCGTGCCAAACCGCTCAGCGTTTGCAGATCCTGAACCAACTGTTCGAGCTTCGGATCCTCGGGGACGTCGTATAGCTGGGCGATGAAATCCTCGAGTTCGCTCAGTTCGTACTGTCGGATGCGCTCGCCGGCGTCCCCGGTCGCCCCGATTTCGTCGACCGACACGTCGTACTCACGATCGAGCACCTCTTCACGATCGGCGAGTGCGCCCGTTCGCAGGTCACTGTCCGAGATCCCGGAGACGTCACGCAGTTCCGATTTGAGGTTCTCTCGACGTCGCTGAAGGGACTGTTCGATGGCATGCAGGCTGCTCGTCAGTCGCTGGCGATACGTCGTCATAACGAAGCCGACAGCGGTCTTCTCTTTCCCTTCAAGAAGCTGCTTGGAGCGGTTGTAGACGTCGGAGATGTACGTCTCGACGCGGTCGTACAACGGTTCTGCGTCGCCGAGTTCTACCTCCCGGACCTCAATCTCCCGCCGTGGCACACGCTGGTCGAGTCGACCAGTTTCCGCGAACTTTCGTAGCGTCTCCCGGGTATTTCGAAACACGCGGGACTGAACAGGTGTTGTCTGACTACCGAGCTCGAGCAGAAACCGCAGGCTTTCACCGGAGAGTTGTGAGAACCGATCTTCCCAGTCGCGTGCGCCGAGCCGACCGACGCCGAGGACGCGCTTGAGACGGCGGCGTTCGCTCAGCGACAGCCCGGTTTCGTCAATCGCCTCCTCTACTCGGTCTGCGATGTCGTCGTGTTTCCGGACGAACGCCTGAATCATTCCCGCCCACGTCCGAAGGGTGAGCATCCCTTCGTAGGGTTCGACGTTCCACTTCGAGGAGAGGTCCGGTAGGAGTGCTTCGACAGTTTTGGAGTCAGAGCCGGCAATCTCGTCCAGTAGCTCGGGGAGGTCCTGTTGGACTTCGAAGTAGGTCTCGAAGTTCTCACGGTCGTTCCAGCCTTCGGGGAGCTCACAGAGCCGAAGGAGGTCATACAGCTCTGTGATTTCGAGCTGCATCGGTGTCGCCGTGAGGACGTACATACTCGTGGTGTCCTTTCGGAGGTCCGTGAGCAGGTCGTAGAGATTCGTTCCCTCACGGCCGTGATGGGCTTCGTCTACGAGTGTGAGATCCCATTCGGCATCGTCCGCCCCTTGACCCGAAGTGAGAGCGCCGCTCTCACTGTCGCTGCCTCTGTGGACTGTCGGAGAGAACAGCTCCATATTGCCCTCACGACGCGCCGTGTGCCACGAAGCCAGGACGACGGTCGGGCCGTCCCGTTCGGAGACGAACTCACCGATGTGTGAGTTCTCCCAGTCATCCGTCGGATCGTACTCGGAAAGAGCGTGTTCCCTCCCGTATGCATCTCGAAGGATGCGCTGAGCACCGGCGTAGTCGTACGAGTACGTGTTGATGTTGAACTTCTCCAGTAACTCTTCCTGCCACTGTGGTTGGACGGTCGCTGGGACGAGCAAGAGCGCGTCACGCACTTCTCCGATAGTGAGCAGCCGAGAGATCGTCAACCCTGCCTCGATGGTTTTCCCGAGTCCGACTTCGTCACAGAACAGGAGGCTTTCGGGGTAGATGCTCGCCGCTGTATCGGCGGCGACGCGCTGGTGTGGCCACGGTGAGATCGAGCTAATATCTTCGGCCATGTGCAGCGCGCCGGGGAGACGGCCGTGGTCGGAAACAATCCTGGCGGCTGCCGATTCCGAAGCCTGTGGATCCTTCGTGTTCTGGAGTCGTTCGACGTGCTCCTGCAGTTCCTCGTCGGATTCGGGTTGCCAATCGAGGATGTCCTGTTCGATCGCATCGTCGATGTCCGTGACTTCGACGTCTTCGTGCTCCTCTTTCCAAAGGCGCTCGAAGGTCTCGATGTCCTCTTCGACGTACTCCCCCTCGACGTCGTCCCACGATCGATGGACTTTGAACCGCTCGTAGTTGCGGTACCAGGCGTTGTACGTCTCGTTGATGCTACCCTCGAATGAGATGCTGTAGCCGTCGGCGTCGGTCGCGATACCGAGCTTCGGATGGAAGATCCCGCCGTTGGTACTGTTTCGAGGTTCGCCGATCTTCAGCTGAAGCCGTCCCTCGTCCATCATCTGCGCGATGAGCGCGAGACGGGACTCGCCTTCCTCCGAGAGGGGACTATCCGTGAGGACGGGTTTGTTCTCCCGGCCGAGTTTCTTCGATGCGATGATCCGAATTTCGCCGTCCGTCTCGAACGCGGATTCAATCCCCTGAAGTGCGTCAGCGAGGTTCTGGAGGCTCAGATAGCCAGCAAGGCGATCGTACTGAACCGCTTCCGAGAGCATCGGCTGGTAGAACGCACCGACCAGGGTCTCTTCACCCCGGAAGTTGCTCTCGTACACTCGTTCCCAGTGATGATCTCGGAAAGACATGGTCAGATGAGGAGTTAGAAGTCTTGGAGAGTAGTTCGGGTCTGTTCGTCTTCGGACTCTCTACTCAAGAAGTCTGTATCGATGTCCAGCAACTGGCCGGTCTCACCGGATGCGAGATTGACAAGCAAGTCGTAGTCAGGATGGTCCTGTGGAACGACTTGGAGCAGGCTCTTTACTGTCTTCGTGAACCAGGATGCATTCTGCAGATCGCGTTCCTTCAGCCAGTTCCAAGCGAAGTCGCCGCCCTTGGTCTCAAGCACGTTTAGGGCTGCGTGGACGGCATCGATGTTGTAATCGAACGACGTATCTTGTGGATTTACTGGGTAAGCCCGTTCGCGTCGTTTTTCACCAGCTTCGAGTGCAGTGTAATCTCTGACACGATAGTCCTGCCCCTTCAAAACAAGGGTATCCCCGCTTTTACCCCAGATTTTGGTATCCTGTTTTATTTCATCAATCTGTACACCTACCCCGATACCGAGTTGTCTCGCTTCGTCATAGGGTATGTTTTCAGATTCATATACAAGCCAGGAGAGGATATACCAGCGACTTAGCGAGTCCACTTCATCTAGACTGTCTTCCAACTCCCTCTCAATAAGAACCTCCGTGACGGCTCGTCTTGCTTCCTCTAATGCCTGTTTTGGTCGAACGGGGTTGTCATGAATATCTACGACAGGATATTCTTCAGTAAATACCCGGAGAGTGGGACCGAACGCGCCTATAATAACGTCTGTCTTAGTCAAATTAAGATCTGAGTCTAAAAGATCCGTAGCTTTCTGCCTTGCCGCCTCGAAGGTTTGTTCTTGAATATCGCTCCATAGCGTTGGTGGTGCATCCTCTTGAGTAGGATTGACCGGTTTGCGGCAAGTGAGAAGTAGTGACGTATCTGCAGACGATTGTCCCTGTACACCAATACGGCTGGGGCTTTCACTGGAAATCGTGTGTGTCGCCGTAATTGTGAAGTCAGATTCCATGATAGACATTGTTAATGAATCCCATGCCCCGATTTCTTTATCCGTAAAGTAGATCGTGATAACTCCACCGGGCTCTAGAACGCGGTGTGCTTCAGTAAAGATCGACCGCATCTTGTTTTCGTAGTGTTCCCGTGCCGAAGCCCCATTAGAGGAGTCGGAATCCTGGTCAACTAATGCTGGATTTTCAACGGCCTCATCATCTTTGTTCGTTTCTTGAGGACCGAATGCCTCTGGGAATACACTTCCAAGGTATTCACGTAGCCAGACGTAGAACGCATCGGAGATTTCTGAGTAGACGATATTATCTCCGTAGGGTGGATCAATCACCACTGCCTGCAGTTCTGAGTCATCAATAGGTAGGTCAGAAGCATCTCCCCGATAAATTGTAGCTGGTTCCTCGACATGAGAGACATACTGAGCAGTCTCTTCATAGCTACCAATAATGTTCTCCGCTTCCGACTCGTAGCTGTATGTCCCCACCATTTGATTGCTCTCAGCAAAATGATATTTAAATGAGAAGTTATTATCTCCAAGCATATCACTGGGAGAGCCGTAGTCCGGTGACATCGGATTCAATCTTGAATTACGGCTAACTAGTTTCACCGGAATAAATGATAATAAAATCAAGATAAGTTCTGCCTTTGACTCCTCGTATTCTGACTGAATTTCGGGAGATACCTCCTCAAATGCTTCCAAATAAGCAGCGTGCGTGAGTAGTTGGCGAGGGCTATAGACGTCTCTCCATTGTTCTACTCCGTAGGGAACAGCCCGGTCATAGTATCCCTCGAATCGTTCTACAGTGAGAAGTGTGGATAGCCGGAGGTCAGAGTCGATTTTTTCTTCAGCTTTCTCAACCGCTTTAACGTCTTCTTCAGTTGGAGAATGGTACTTCGTCCCTCCAATCTCCTCTTCATATCTTACTCCACAAACCTCGAATTCAAAGCTGCCATTCTTGAATATCTCGACTAAATCTGAACGTTCTGTTACGACACCACAGTGGGGGCATTCTGCATCTCCGCCGCTTACAGTCCCTTGATTCGGATCATAGCTCTCTCTGGTGTCGACCTTGGTCGGGTCAATAACTTCGAATGTTAACTCTCCCTCAGTAAATTTAGGATAGACTGCAGCATTTCGACGACGGTTGAAATACCAGCGATTTGAAATGGGAATCCGACTACCGCACGAGGGGCAGGAGATGCTATAAGCTCGGTAATAGTGGCTTGGGGAGACGCCATTTCTATCAGGGAAGTAATCTTCTAACTCATCACGGACATAATCTTCAATCTCATCCATCCAATATTGAATATCAGATTCAACGGAGCCGACCTCTGGAGCATATTCCAGAATTACTTTATTTATTAGCCAAGCAACTGGATTAAGTTCGTTTGAGACCGTTGGGAGGCCATAGCGGAGCGATTCGAGAGGGATTGTGCCGCCGCCAGCAGTCGGATCAATTACCGTCGGCAGCTCTCCATTCCACTGAGATCGTAATTGATCGTGGAGTTCATCTAATTCTGCAGCGGGGGGAACATTTCTGTGTGGATATTCATATCCAAAATGCTCCTCAATTGATCCGCTTCGGTTATCTTTTGAAGCAAACTTTTCCAAGACATAATCCGTGATATCTCTATTTAGGTCCCTTCTCGGGCCAATGCACATCAGATTCAGTAATTCATCATTAGACACATCCTGCGGGAGGACAGAGCTAAGGATTGCTAACCGGGTAGCAGCGGTAGGCCGTCGAGCAAACCACTTGAAAATATTTCTATGTGGAGACATGGTCTCCGGGTTCGATTCCTTTAGACTCTCAATACCTACGGTCTTAGTAGGTAGAACGCTTTCTGCTTTTACTGGCTTGTACTCCGAATCGTCTTCCAAATCAGATCTGTCGTTCATTTTCAAATATGTCCTGCTAATAGTTGACGAAGAGCTGTGACGCCGTTCTGACTCGATGGTGAACGACACTTCGCGTGCCAGTAATAACACTCCTCGAGACTCATCCGGTCAATACTGTCCGCCACAGTTGTGAGTTTCTCGTACTTCTGGAGCTCTTTCAGCGCAAGGAAGGCAATCGTGAGCCGCACGCCATCGCTTTCCGACAGCACTGCAGAGCCCTCACCGCGAGTGACCGTTGCAGGATCGACGCCCGCGTCAGCCAGTACCGACTTCACGAGTCGGTGAACGGCCTGCTGGCGTTTCCCACGAAGCGTCGTGACCTTCAACGCACACCATTCGTTCCAGTCCCAACTGTTCGGCGTGCGTTCGGACGGCGACCCGACGTCGACGAAACTCAACCGTCCGTCTGCGTCCTCGTCGACGTCGGGGAGCGCGTCCACGATCGGGATTCGCGAGAGGGTGCGGTTACTGTTCGCCCGCTGGAGGCGCTTCTGCCGGCCGTTCGCGAGATCATCGGGAATGAACTCGTACAGCGTCAACCCGGAATCGTCCCCGAGTCGCCGCGTCAGGGCGAACGTGGGACGACCACCGTGCATGCTGCTCCCGTAGGCGAACGACTCCGCTTCCGACTCGATGCTCATTGGGTCACCTCTTCAGGTTCGTCCGTCCGTTCCTTCACCGTGCCGGTGACGACGAGTTCGATATTGTTGATGCCTCCGAGTCCTTCGAGTGCTTCCTGGAGGACGCCCAGCGTGTTTTCTCGGGTATTGTCGTCGAGTGAACCGGCTTCGGTTACGAGCACGGCTTCTCCCTCAGCCTCTCCGCCACGGCTGATAAAGCTCTCCGGGATGTGGTTTGTCCCGAAGTGCTGGGCGAACTCCGCTGCGGACCCCTCGTAGCCGGCTTCGAAGACGCTGGTCGATTCGTCCACGGATTCCGCGACGTATTCGAACACGACCCTGGTTGCTTCCCCGATCCTATCTGAATCCTTGACCTTGTCGCTGATGAACCAGGCCCGCTCCCAGACCTGGTCGCCCTCGAGTTCGATCTCGATGGTGTCGATGACGACATCGATATCACCGCTGGAGACGTCGTGGTTGTCCCGCAGTCGCATCTTCTGCTGGTCGATGTCGCTATTCACTGCCGAGAACGCGCCCGAGATCGCACTCGGGGAATCCGTGCTCGCGGTGAACGAGAGCTCCGAGCGCTTCGGCGGTTCGTCGATGATCGTCCCACCCGAGTCATCGTCGTCGTCATCATCCGTCGTCTCGTCATCGTCCTCGGTTTCAGTCTCGTCCTCCTCGTCTTCGTCGAGCGCCGGGAAAGTGAGATCGTGAGCCTCCAGCAGCGCTTCACTGTCCGCGAAGACGACGTGATCGTCGCTGATCAGCACGTCTGACATCGACAGTGCCGTCGACATCTCCTCCGCGTCGACGAGCGGACGTTCGCCCGTCTCCGTCGACGCCGTATCTTCTTCGGAGCAGTACCCGCGTCCCGACGTTCCATCCCAGAACACGTAGTCGGTCGTATCGCTCGTGGTTACGCTGCGAACCGTCTCTCGAATCGGCTTCGGGTCGAGGAGGATCCGGACGTCGGTGCGCTTGGCGACCAGCTTCCGGATGTCGAGCGTGGTCATCGAATCCGGATCGGACTGCCAGATCCGGTTGGTGAACCACGCCGTTCCCAGCGCGCCCTCGTTCCGGGTGATGAGCCGATCGAGGCTGTCGAGGTTCTCGAAGACGACGTCGTGCAGGTCGTCGTTCTCGTTGACGGAGTCGATGACCTCGTTCTTGAGTCCGCCCGTACCGGGGTAGTAGAGATGTCTGTAAGCCTGCCGGACGGATTCCCCGAGCAGCGCTGACGTCTCTTGCAATCGCTCATCGAGATCATCACGCTGTGCGCTGTTGAGTTCCGTCTCCCAGGCCTGCCCGTTCAGGATTCGTTCCATCGCCTTCACGCGCCGTGCGTGGTCGAGTGCGCCTTCGATCTCCTGCTCGCCGGCTGCGAGGAAGACGACGTTGTTCCGGTACACCCGCTTCTTTTCGCTTCCCGGTGAGCTTCCGGTCGTCGTCGCAAGCGTCTGGAGCAGTTCCGGCGGTTCATCCTGGTCGCTCGATACCGTCACGGCGCTGAAGCCCATCACGCAGAGCCGAACCGTGTCGTACTCGTCCGGTACTTCGTACGGAGCCTGCGGGTCGTAGATCGTATCGAACTCCCCGCCGCCAAGCGCTCCTCGAATCGTCTGTTCGAGCCTGTTTCTGGCGACGCCGTCCTCGATCTGCTGGGCCTCGTTGGTAATGAGCTTCGAGATCTTGGGCTCACCTTTGAACCGGAGCAGCCCGTTCTCAGTCTCGTAGAGGAAGAACGCCTCTGTCTCTGGGCTACTCCCGGTTTCGCTCAGGTTCTTCAGCGCGTCTTGGTAGTGGTCGAGCTCCACGCTGGGCTCAAGGACCATCTCCCACAACTCTCGCCGTGAGAGGCCACGTCCCCGGTTGCCACCAGAAACGATGCTCTTCCAAAGTATCGTGGTCCCGAGATGCGTGGCGATGGGCGGATGCCCCATCGGCGTCCAGTTCTCGTCCTCGTACTGGCACGCCGCTTTGCCATCGTTCGTGAAGACGTCCGACTTCGATGCGGTCCGGAGGTCCTGCTCGATCTGTCCGAAGAGGTCCAACAGCGTCGACCAGACGTACTCGTCGGACGGATGCATATCGAACGCACGAATGAAGTTCCGTCCGTCGTTTGCACTCTGATTACTCCAGACGTGGTGGACTGCCCTGGAAACGAGCTTGAGCGCACCTCGCGTCCGCTGGAAGTTCGGCAGTGTATCGATCTCTTGCGCGAGCAACTCGATGAGCGTCGGATGGAAGGGATAGGTTCGCTCGAGCTGTTCGTGGAACTCCGCTTTGGTCACACGGTCTGGGAGATCCGTTTCGTAATCACGGTAGAAGGACTGGTATCCGTCTGCGACCTGTGTTGCTGCGCTCTCGTCGATAGACTTGAAGAGTCGGTGTTTCAGCACTTCGGCTACTTCGTCGTCTTCAGTCGGCGTTACGGAGCGCTCCGTCCGCTCCGAGATAGCGTCGAGGTCGTCGATTAGTTCCTGTACCTGCTGGGCTTTGTCTTCGAATGCGGTCGCAGCAACGCTGAGAACGACAGTAACATCGTCGGAGTTCTGTGTCGCACGCATTAGCGACCACAGGAATGAGTTCGTCTGGTCCGCGAGGGTCGATTCCTCAACTGCAACGGCGGCCGCTTGTTCGAGATACTGGGCAACCTCGTCGATGAGGACGAGGCCAGGGTCATCCAGCAACTCAAATAGTTCCTCGATGTCCGCCTCTCCGGGAGCTACACGGTCAGCGTCGTAGTCGCTAAACAGCGCGTAGCCATCTGCACCGCCCAGTTGGTAGGCAAGTTCCCCCCACATCGTCTGTGTACTGGGGGCGGACGGATCGTCCTTGTTGCACTTCGCGTCCATCGCGCTGACGTGTCCGCCCTCGAAGACCGCCGTTTCTACAGTGAGGTCGTCCTGTATGTCAGCAAATGCTGAAGCGATCTCATCGTCGGTGATGAACTCGGAGAGGTCATCAACTGCGGTCGGCTCGCGAGAGAAGTGGTACGCCGCAATCTGGGAGTGAGTCTTTCCACCGCCGAAGACGGTATCGAGTGACAGGAAGCCATTTTCACCGCTATATTCGTCCGTCTTCTTCCCGACGTATCGTTTCGCCAGAAGGGTGATCAGATCCTGAAGACCGTCGGTTGCGTACGTCTTGGTAAAGAACGTTTCAGGATCTGCGTAGATATCTGGCGCACTATCTGGATTAAAGACGACACCAGAGAGTTTTGCTGCGAATTGGTTTTCCGATAATGTGCCCTCTAACACATCGTCGTGTGGGGTACAGGTTTCGAAGAGTGAGGGGACGGAGGTTGCCATATGCTGATGAGTCCCGTCCCTGCTCATGTAATTGTTTGTGTCTCACCTGTATCAACAGGACGATAGTCTGTACTGTCCTTGAGGCAATCAACGCTCCAGAAATACCCTCTGTACCTTATGTACAATCGGGATCGGCTAGCTATTCACGTCTATCATCCTCTTCGTCATCATCGTATTCGTCCTCATCACCGCTAAATGAGTCAAACGTCGCCTGGTCGTCTTCTCGGAGATAATCTTCGACACGCTGTTCCATAACCATCTCCTCGACGCCGAGGATCGCACCCATATGCTCACGTCGGAACTCGTACCGATGCGTTCCTACTACATCACACGCGCCGATATCCTCCAGGAACTCAAATACGATTCCTAAATCGCCGGGATTCACATTGTGCCGCGGTGCGAAGAAGTCTCGTACTTGTTCTCGTGTTACCTCGACACCGTCTTCATGATCTAGGGCCTGTTCACCCCAGATATCTGTAACCGCCATAGCCAGAACCTCCGGCTCCATTCCCTCAGTAAGCAGAATCTCATCCGGTGGGTTCTCCGGGAGCGTTACACCGGTCCGTAATGCGGATTGCATCGCTCCATCGTCGTCGAAATCGCCAGCCAGCACCCGAAGGTCACCGCCGTAATCCTGCGTCATCAATACCGCGCGATCGGTAATCCTGTCGAGAGCCGCTCGGAAATCCTCCGACTCACGACGCGTCTCCTCAATATACTCCTCGTCCATATCCTGATAGACTATGAGTGACTCGACAGCAGTCACAGTACCGTCATATTCGGTTTTCTCTCGAACTTGAGCGTTCTCTAATTCCGCCTCAGCGGCTTCGATCGTCACCTCACCGCATTCTTCCATCTGATTGATGTCGCGTTCGTTGATGTGGTGGCCGCTTTTGATTTCACAGAGCGCGCATGTCGAGCCGTCGTACAGAACGAAATCCGGCTGTGCCTTGACTGATCTCCCCTCGGATCGGTCTTCGAAGACGGGGAACATCACAGGGATACGAACCCCACGTGAGTGCAGAGGCGGATCAGCACGGGCCGTGACAGCGGAATAGAATAGATTGTAGGTGTTGACCTCACGTCGTTGCCGTTCACCCGCTGTCAGCGACGTCATATCTATTGAATCGCCACCGGATTTTGTTTCTTCGCGAGGGAGTATGTCGAATCAAGTTTCTCGTAGACCTCGCGGACAAATTCCCGGAGGCTCAATGCGCTTGTCGTCTCTCGTGCATATAGCACGATATCTGGAGGCTCAAGAGCGACGTCGAAGGTTTCGTCGTGCTCAGTATCGAACACACGGATCTTCGTTCCCCCATCACGGATTCCGTGTCGATAGCGATTTCCGTTTAACACGTGCGTTTCGAGCTCGTCGACTAATTCCTCAGTAGCTGCGTCGTCACGGTCTGGTTCAGTAAGTTCAACGGCAGTAAATCCGTCCACTGTGAACCCATTCTCCAATTTGCGTAGCTCTGGAGAGAACTCGACATCGAACCGTGCACGATCAAGTGACTGATACTCTTCCGTGATGCCGAGCAGGGTTTCCACAGCTTTCGGCTCTGACCCATCGCGTACCGACCGCATAGAAATTCGGCCGTTATTCGTATTCGCCCCCTGAATAGCAGTACTGGGAGAATTCGTCTGGTCGAAGTCAATCCGCGTTGGTTTTGCATCGAACGCGTCTTCGGCCTTCTCTAAGTCACCAGGTTCCGCGCCCGTGAATCGAAGAGTTGCGTCTCTCTCCCTATTCGGGGCGTGGTATTTCGCGGTGAACCCGGAGACCCGAGAATCTCTGATATCGGAGGTAAGATCTTCCAGATCATCGGAGGACAAGTAGAGCCGCTCAAGACACGGAAGATAGTCGAGAAAGCGTTCAATAGTCTTATCGCGCCAATCAGAGTGAACAGTCGTGATTACCCAGACGTAGTCACCATCGTCTGTGGCGACGAAGAGGAACTCATCTTCGCGCCCTTTCGCTGGAGTAGTGATGGTAACAATAGAGATGTCATCGTCAGCGACGTCTTCTGCGAAGGTATGCTCAGATGCGAAATTCTCCGCATGGCCAGTAATGCGATCATCCTCAGTGAGCTGATGTACCCAGTGGTCAACGTCGCCAATCTCGAATCCTTGGTTGTCGCACAAGTAGATGTTCAGGTCGGTCTGTCCCCCGCTGCGCGTCGTCTTTCCTTCCATCTCCTCGTCGGTCTTGACGACGTATTCGACGAGTTCGCGCAGAATATCGCGCTTTGATTTGCCTGTGTAATCAGCGGGGTCGAATTCCATACTGGAGTGCTCCGTATAGTTCTCTTAGCGTCGGCAACCGTTTTATGCTGTGGTTCTGTTTCAGACGTGGCAGTGTGATTGACAAGAAGATTATTCATACTTTGCTTACATAACCTGCGGAGTGATCACCCATAGAACCTGCAAGTGTCCCTATCTTTTTGTGATTGGTATGTATTTCTCAGATTCGTGCCTATCCGCAGAGCGAAAACTGCAGAATCACTTTACGCGGAAGTCGAAGATTACGACCTGGTTGTCACTCCTGACGCCCCGTTTGCGAGTGCGATCAACCGCCGTCTCGACCGCCCTCACTTCGGAACGTTTGCGACTACCGCGCGTCGTCTCGCAGCTGGTCGACGCGAACAAGCAGAAGACCGCGTCGCCTTTCTTGAGGTTATTGAGCAGACTGACCACGATTGGAAAGCAGTCGCATACGCTATCGGGAACGCCCTCCAGTGCTGGGAACATCAGGGCCGTCTTGACGCCATTCTCGACTACGACGCCTATGTCGACGAGACGACCCGGGAAGTCGTCGAGATAATGCAAAACCTCCGGACAACCTCGAAACGGCTCACCGAACATACAATCGACGACGATCAGTCAGTTGCTGTCGTTGGTTATGAGCAACTGACCAACTTGGAGCGCAGTATCCTGCCAGAAGCGTTCGATCGTGTCGACCTGTTCACTGACGAGGTGTTCGACTATCCGGAGTTCCACGTCTTCGAGTCGGTGACCGATATCGTCAGTGCGCTTCTCGATACGATTTCGGCGCATAACGCTGAACGTGTCGCGGTCGTCCTCGATAGTGGGAGTCAGTACTCGTCGCTCGTCGAGTCCGCGTTCGAAGCGGCAGACATCTCATTTTACGGTGGCCCAGGATTCATCGATGATTCGCACCACAGAGCGTTCGTTCGACTGCTCCGGATCGGATTCCGCGGTTCCGAAACGACCGTTGGTGACGTCCACCCGCTGCTCACGCAGATGGGGCTCGATATTCCGGTCAACGATCATCAAAAGCGTCTGGAGACGGTCGACAGCCCGGATATTGAGTGGTTGCAGGAATTCTGCGCCTCCGTCGGAGAACAAACGTTTGCGGATGCTCTGGATACATATACGAGTAAAACCGGCATCGAGCTTACGCTCTTCGAGGAGGAATTGCAAACTCTCAGCCTTAGTGATGAACTCCTGACTACCGAGGGCGTTGACCGGCTGGCCTACTACCTCCAGACCTACGAGGTCCCTGTCGACAGGGACAACGAGGGTGTTCTCCTTGCTGATGCGAAGTCCTCTGCCTACGTTGATCGTCCCGTTGTTTTCCATCTCGGAATGGGACAGGACTGGACGCATTCGGCTCCACAGCGACCGTGGGTCGATACTGAGACGCAGTTCGAACGCTACATCGGTAACTTCCAGCGCCTGCTTCAGAGCGGCGACCATCAGTACTATCTCGTTCAGGACACGGCCGGTGGGGAGCCGATCACACCTTGTCTTTACTTCGGAGATCTTCTTGATGACGACTTCGAACGGTTCAGTGATCTCGAGTCAGTTGAACATCGACGACGACCGCGATCGAACGGCGTCGGCTTCGATCGCCATCCGCTTGACGTTGAGTCCGAGACAATCGAGACAGTCAGCCAGTCCAGTCTCAACAGCTACGTAAACAGTCCCCGGGACTACCTTTTCGGAAAGCTTCTCGATTCCCCCGAACAGGAACGGTTCGTCGAAGGGACCCTCTTCCACGACTTCGCGGAGTTCTATGTGAACCATCCTGATGTTATCGCAGATGTCGATATAACAGAACTCGTCGACGCTATGCTCGGGGAGGCGGAGGCCTTCTTTTCGAGTGCAGACGAGGCGCTTCGTCGCCGGAAGTACCGCATCGGGCTAGAGTTGATTATGGACTATCTGGACGACTATGGACCGGAGTCAGATGACTTTCTCACAGCGACGTCGGGGTGGGGAGACAATTTCTTCGTGGAGTATTTCGACAGGCCAGTCGACTCGCCGCTTACTGAACGTTGGTTCGAAGACCATTCGCTCGGCGTTAATGGGAAGATTGACCTCGTGAAAGCGCCGGATCACCTTCTCGATTACAAAAGCGGAAGCAAGAAGCGCACCTCTCAAATCGTCAAGCGTGCGGCGATCGACCCGCCGGCGGATACACCGAACTTTCAGGCAGCGTTGTATCTCACCTACTACCGGACAATTCAGCCGGAAGAGCCGTTGGAGTTCGCGTTCTTTCACTTCCTTGAACCGATGGATGACGTAATCGAAGGCGACGCTAATCTCGATGACGCACTGACGACCGTCTCGTACTATCCGTTCACGTTCGATGAGTACGTCAGCTCACGGGATGCCTACGAGGTGCTCCTAGACGGATACAACGACTGCCAAGAGACGTTTGGCGATCTCGGTTATCCGGCCTACAGCGACATTATGGATCAACTGACGTTCCCCGAAACGACGGACCGGGACGAACTGCGTGCCTCCGAGTTCGCCGAGGAGTTCACAACCGCTGTCGACGTCGGGACATCCGAGGACGTCGATGCCGAAAAGGGCGCAGACCAGGCAATACGGGAACTCAACGGCGTCCGCCGGCGAACCTTCTTCCGTGAGGATCTGGATGCGTTCGAATCGTTCGTCGATGAGCGTCTTGAAGAACTCAACGATAGGCGAGCGGGCAAGGAGCGCTTCCCGGTCGACGGGCTTGCGGGCGAGCCGAACTACCGGCGGATAGATAATCGAGATCTCCTGCTGGAGGGCGAGAGCGATGACTGAGCCGTCGCCGAACGATAGACAAGAGGACCTCATCGAGGGTACAGAGGGGTTGTACCTAGTCGATGCCGGTCCTGGAACGGGCAAGACGTTCGCCATTACCCGTCGGTACGGGAGGATCGTTGACCAGCCCGATGTCGAACCCGAAGATATCCTACTGGTGACCTTCACGCGGAGCGCCGCAGCAGAGATGAAAGAACGGATCGTCGACCACAGTTCGTATGGGCTGCGAGAACTGGCCGACGCCCCGATCCAGACGTTCCATTCCCATTGCCACGATATCCTTAGAGAACACGGCTACGCTGCTCCGACACATCTCGGTCTGGACGAACGGATAACCGGTTCGACGCAGATTATCGACGATGAGCTGATCGAAGCTGAACGATTCCGGGAGTTCTTCAGCGGATTCCGCGACGATTATCCGGAATACACGGAGTTCTACCGGGTACTCTCAGAGCCGGACGAGCTGCTCGAACTGATCAAGGAACTCGCGTCGAAAGGTATCTTCCCGACTGTCGACGGGTGGTATCGAGACGGCGAGTCGCATCTCGACGGGGACTTCGAGGCGTTCAAGGAGCGGTTCGACGCAGTCAACCAGCCCCGGAACGACGGTCGGAAGCAGTCAGAGCTACGCGACGACTTGAGCCGCTTCGGACGGAACAAGACCTATCTTTCGGACGCGCCATCGAAGTCCGAATTACGGGGCGGCCGCGGTACGAAACAGCTAGACGATGATGTGGCGAGTGACGTCTTCTACGAAGAGCGTGAGGATCTCAAAGCGTTCGTTCACGACGTCTACATCGAGTATCTCCAATTCGTATTGGGTCGCAACTATCTCAACTTCGGATTCCTCCAGTTGTTCGCGTTCGTGCTGCTCTGTGAGGATCAGCGCGTCCGACAGACGGCACAGTTCGAGTACGTCATGGTTGACGAGTTCCAGGACACCAGCGAGATCCAGTTCAAACTCGCGCTGCTGCTGTCCGGGACGGACAACTTCTGTGCAGTCGGGGACTGGAAACAGAGTATCTACTCCTTCCAGTACGCGGACGTTCAGAACATTCTCGACTTCGAGGACCGGCTGGAACGATTCACGGCAGACCTCAACAGCGATGCCGACCGGATTGATTTCGACACGGGTGATCTAACTCGGATCGAACTCCAGGAGAATTATCGGTCGACGGAGTCGATCATCGACCTCTCCGAGCAGGCCATCGTAACGCCGGCCTCAAGCGGTGAGGATGTCGATACCACTCTCGACGATGTCGTCGAACTGTCCTCGAACGCTGCTTTCGACAACACGGTCATCGAGGGCATCCAGCATGGGGACGAACACGAGGCCGTACTCTCGACGGTTCAGGATATCGTCGGCAATGACGACTACGCCGTTGAGGACGAGGACGGCGATCCGCGCCCACCGGAATACCGGGATATCGCCGTGTTCACTCGGACACGGGATTATGGTCGGGAACTGCTTGACGTCGCCGACGAGTACGATTTCCCGATGGCCTACGATGGCGGAATCGAACTTTTCCGAACTGATCCGGCCAAGCTGTTGCTCGCGTGGCTCCGAATTCTCGAGTCGGATGCCGACCGCGGCTGGGCGGTCGTTCTCGAACGGATTGGGTACGCGTTCGACGAGATCGAGCATATGCTGGAGACAGAGGCGTATCCGCCTGATCCGGTTGCGTTCCGCGATGAGCTTCGTGGGTTGGAGTCAGTCGGGGCAGTTGCGCGTCGAGTCCTGGATCGCTACGGATTCACGGGCGATACCGGGGATGTCCTCCTCCACACAATCCAGTCAGTCTACGATTCGACGACGGTCACTCGCGGTGAGTTGATCCAGTTCATCGAGCGTGGCATCGAGAACGGGAGTACAGTCGATGTCCGCGCAAATGCGGGCGATAACGCGGTGACCGTCCAAACGATTCACACGGCTAAGGGACTTGAATATCCAATCGTCATTCTGGCGAACATGAACGAGGGGAGTTTCCCGCCCCGCTCTGGTGGTTCGAGCGTCATCCAGTATCAAGACCCGGTTGGGCTCCGGCAGCGAGAGCACTACTCAGAGGAACGTGTCTATCCTCATGTCTACGACAACTGGCGGCATGACGTCCTTCGACGGTGTCTGCCTCAGGAGTATGACGAGGAACGCCGGTTGTTGTATGTCGCGATCACGCGCGCGGAGAACCACGTCGTATTCGCGGCTGGAGAGGAGTCGAACACGTTCATCGAAGAGCTGCCAGTCGCTGTCGAAGAAATCGATGTGACCGTCGAAAGAATTGATCGCGACGAGAGCGCTGAAGCGGAGCTACCGTTCGCAGTAACCACGCCGGAGGGACCGATCGGTCATACGCCGCATTCGCTGATGGACGAGACAGTCTTCGAAGAGATCGGTGAGCGGATGGAATCCAGTCCCGAGACTGAACCAGAGACTCGAGGAGTGGACTTCGGGTCACGAGTCCACGATTTCGCCGAGGCATACGCACTGGAGGATGACGTCACGCCGTCGAATCCTCACGAGCAACGGGTCGTTGAGTTCGTCGACGACCTGCCGGGCGAGTTACACGTTGAAGAACCTGTTACGCTCCCGATTGAGGTCGAAGACCAGCGGGTTACCATCTCAGGAATCGTCGATCTTGTTCACGTCACCGCTGATCGGGTTGACATCGTCGACTACAAGACGGACAGTACGCGACACGCACAGCCGGAGTATCGAAAGCAACTCAGCGTGTACTATCACGTCCTCTCTGAGTGGTTCGCCGAGAAAGACATCACGACGAGTCTGTTCTATACCCATGACGGTGTGCGAGAACAGATTGAGCCGTTCACGGTCGAGGAGCTGCGGTCACTCGTCCGGGCGAATGGGATAGAGATCGAGTAGAATACCTCGCTCTACCCTTACCAAGGTCGTTCGAAGATAGATTCGAACCGCTTGGTAAGGTTTGCTGAAGGATCAGTTTGTATCCGCCGGGAGAAGTGGAGCGGACCTGTTGGTTGTGGCAGACTCGCCCGAGAGGTCTCTCCACGACGTAGAACCTATGAGCGGAATAAGCACTCCCGATCGAAACCGGAGTATCGTCGAGAATCAAGAAACTGAAGCAGCGATCGCGTTCACCAGCCGCACGGATGGTAACCGGCATCGATTCCGGTTCCTCTATCTCGAAGACCAGCCGGGGATGTGGCGACTCCACGAAGTCCAGGAAGACAGAGACTGGCGCATCGTCGGCTGCGAACCCATCTGCCAGCTCAGAGTCGGCCGGACCGATCCTCATCCCGACCATTCTGAACAGCCTCTCATCGAGTGATGAGTCGGTCCAAGCGACCATCTACTGAACTCTCGTGTCTGCAGCCCCTCGAATCTGAGCCTGCAACCGAAACTAATCCTTACGGTGATCGCGCCCACGTGCTCGCGGCTACCGACGAGACATCTGTCTTCGAATCAACGCCGACAGTCGTCCTCTGTCCGAACTGCGGTGACGTCGTCGCTACGCACGAACAGGGCCTCCCGAAGGTCGTCCCGCAATTCGCTATCTGCTGTAGTACCTGTCAAGTCGAACTTCGACGCTGGTGTGCAGTCGCTGTCGACGCAGCCTACAGAGAGCTGGTCGAACCACCGACGCTGACGGCGATGACCCAGGCGTACTGGAACGAATGGCTCTGGGCAGGAATTACTAACTACAAAGGCCAGCCCCGCAACGACGAGTATACGGATCGTCTCAGTACGAAGGCATCAGAGTTCGGCTGGGACTGGGAACTCACCTGCCCGCTCTGTCGTCGTGGAATCAGCCAACTTAACCAAGAGATCCGGGACGTCTGCGATAGTCTCGACTACCATCACTGGTCGACGAATCCCGATCAAGGCATCACGCTCTGTCGAGAGTGTCACGACATCATCGGCTTCGACAGCTACGATAACCAGGTCGAGAAACGAGCCCACGAATGGGGCTTCAGATCACGCAACGATCTCCAAATCGTTCGGCTCGCACTTCGTGAGGCGATCGTAACCGATCGGCCAGTTCAACTGAAGATGGCAGCGGACCTCGTCGACCGATATAATCTGATCCAGTCACCCGATGAAGTCAAGGAACTCCTCAAAGTGGTCCTTCGAGATTCTGACCTCTATGATAGATTCGTTGATGACTCGTTATACCACGGTCTCACTACTTGCTGACGTCATTCCTGTCTATATTTGTGTTCCCTCGCCGTTCAATAGCTGCCGATAATGTAGCCTCAACTATTGAACTTCGGAGTTTGTTCTCTGAACTCCGCTGGATCACGGAATAGAGTAGGACCGTCGTCACAAACGGTCTCTAAACCGGTTCGCATATCTCCCGGTGGCTGCGTTGAGGGGGTCGAGGGATTCTTGGAGTGTCTGTGACTAATCTTTTATTAAACGTCGACAAACTGTCCAGTATGCCCATCGACTCTGTGCTCGGAACACGTCTTCTACTGTCTGCGACGGTCGGTTACGCGAAAGGGAAGTACCAGCGGATGGCCTTCATGGACGAAGCTGTAGAGCACGCGGCGATACGGGTGGCGGAACAGCACAAGGGGTTGGAGCCGGAGGTGTTCCCCGCGGCGTTCGAGAAGGACGAAGTGAAGGCCTTGGTCGATGCGTTCGATGCGGGCGGTGACCCAATCACGATCGAGAACGTTGCCGAGACGTTGAACGAAGAGATGCTGGATCCGGATTTGGATACCGATCCGGAACAGATCGTCACCGAGTTTTTCACGTATTTAGAACAGGAGATCAGCCAAGACGAGGAGATCGGGCGCAAGCTCCAGACCATCTATGCGCAGCGTCTCTACGAGTATGCGACTCGGCTTCGCGAAGGCCAGGAAGACCTGTTAGAACAGATCGAAGTCGTCGGAGAGGACCGGAGTGACAAGGGCTACGACGTGTTCACGACTGTTGACGATCGATTCGAGCAGCAGCTGGCCGGGGAGCATCCACGGCAACGGTTCGATCTTCCGTTCTACGGCCGCACAAACTCGGTAGACGAGGTTATCGAATTTGCCGAGTCGGATAGCGAAGTGCTTGTCGTCCACGGCCCAGCCGGAATCGGGAAGACCCGACTTGTCGTTGAGGCATCGTTCCAGCTGCAGGCTGGTCATCCGGAGTGGACGGTGTACACGGCTAATGTCCATGCGGATCTGGATGCCGGGCTCTCCGAAATCGAGTTCGACGAGGAAGATGGGGTAATCCTGTTCATCGACGATGCACGTGACGTGGACCAGCTGGAGCGGGTGTTTGATATCGCAGCACAGCGGCGGTCGCAGGTGAAGCTGGTATTCACGGATCGTTCGATCTTTGCATCAGCACTCGAGGATCGGGCGAACCGGTTTGGGCTGGACGCTACTATGCTATCGCTGTCGCCGTTGGATGCCGAGACTGTGACAAGTATTATTCGGGACGCGTACGGGATTCAGAATCCGCAGGCTCTGGAGTGGATCGTTCAGGTAAGTGAAGGGAAGCCGTTGATCGCTCATCTGCTGGCGGACCAAATCGTGTCCGACGAATCGGCGAGGCGTGACTCTGTTGCGGCAGAGGACACGGTGCTAGAGCAGGTGTTCGATGATGTGATCCGGGATATTCGACGGGCAGCCGAACAGCAAGGTGTCGGCGACCCAACGAAGCTCGAATCCTACTTTCGGCACGTGGCTGCAGTTGGGACACTGGATACCAGCGACGAGGCGTTCATGGATGCATTCCGGGGGGCACTATCCTTGGAACCAGATGAGGAACGCCGGTACCGGGAGACCCTGCTCGATGCAGTGGGAACAATTGATCAGCGGAGTGGGTCCCTCGAAGTACAGCCGGATGCGCTGCAAGAATACGTGGTCTATGACACGTTCTTCCGAGATGGAGCGCGGGACTATATGGACACGGTGTACGAGATGTTCGGTGAGTTCACTGAAGGGAAGCAAGTGAACAACCTCCTCGTCATCGAGAACCGGCATGACTGCCGGGAAGCAGGCGGAGTCATCGATACCATCCTGTCCGATCATATGGATCGGATGGAGGATTATTCTATCACGGATCGGGTGCGTCTATTACGACGACTCGAACTGCTCGGAACGGCAAGTCCGGCGCGTGGCATCGAACTTGTTGAATCCGCACTGACGACGGACCCTCCTCAGGACGAGACCGAGTCAGAAGGATTGCGGCGGCGGATTGTGAAAGCACCTAGTGATATCGGACAGCTATATCTGGCGGCGATCTCGGTGCTTAGTCCGGGCTTGTTGAAGGAACCGGAGCGGATTACGGACGTGCTGCTATCGATTGCACTGGTTGACGGCGTGTCACCCGAGGTTGCCGACACGGTGTTCCAGCGACTCGATCAGAAATTGCGCCCGGGATTTTCGCGCCCTCCAACTGCCCAGCAGCAGATGATCGAGCACATCTCGGGATATCTACTCGACCAAGAACTGGATACCGCGTTCCGGATGGAGTTACTGGAAGCGATTGCTTCTGCATCAAGCGAGCAGGCAGAGGACTTCTCGATGGACCCGGTTGATACGATGAGAGGCCGGTTCCGCCGTGGACCGGTCTGGCAATCGGATGCGATGCAGGCATATCGGCTTGCTGCCGTGGACGCATTGATCGCTGTTGTCGAGGAAAGTGAGGATCACGCGCTGAAGGTGAATGCTGCAGGCAAGTTGCCCTCGTTCGTGCTTGCGCAAAAACGATACCAGGGGGCACAGGACGAGGTATTCAACCGGGAGGAGTTGGAGCGCATCTACGAATTCGCGATAGATCATGTGGAGGCCGAAGGAGACTTGGATTGTCTTTCGGAACTCCATCGGCTGGTCGATTACGCTGAAGACGGTGAACTCGGCGTCGAGGAACTGGGACAGCAACTAGAGGAGGCGTTGCTGGATCATGATCGGTATCAGCTCTTGTTGCATATGGCTCCGCGTGGGCGGGACTGGGAGGAAAGCGAGGAGGAGATCCGGGCCTACATCCGCAATCTGGAGCCGGAATGGGCGCAGCAGTTTGCTGCGTTCGTTGACGTCGTGGAGTCCTCGCCGGAGACATCCTTCAATCGGTTTTTCAAACTATTCGGAGAGGAGCAGCCAGATGCCGGGGTGCAGTTGCTTGAGGAGACACCCACTGCTCTCGACGCGTACTGGGAACAGGTCGTAGTCGGCATCTGTGTCGGCGATCCCGAGTCAGGGAGAACACTAGTGACGGAATATATCGAAACTGGCACCTACGACCTGGCTTGTGCTGGTTTGCGGGTGTTCATTAATACGGATCGGGACTTCGCGGTATCCTCGTTTGACCGTATCATCGCGGAGACAGACCGTTTCACGGAGGAACGGGTCGTGCACCTCTCTTCGGTACTCCGCGGGCAGTGGAAGGTGAATCAAGACTGGGCAGAGGACAAGTTCCTCACGCTGCTGCACGAATCGGAATCAGTCACGCCACAGGTGTTAGATCGGTTGCTCGATGCACTGCCACGCCAGAAGGCGGACCTGGGTGCAGTGGATGACGTGGTACTGGAGGAGATTATGGACTATGTCGTCGGATTCGATCGGCTGGGCGAGCCATACCAACTGCAACAGATGGTGGCAGAGTTCGCTGAGCGCTATCCGCTGTCGTTCGTCGAGTACTGCAACAGCCGCGCAGACCGGTTGGACAGCCATCTCGACCTGCTGCCGCGGCACATGGATGTGGATACGGAGCGGATGCGGCAGGCAGAAGACTACGACGCAGCGGTGCAGACGATCAGCAATCTAGTCGTGGACACGGACGAGTATACGCCGCAAGCCTACAGCCGACTGTTCCATACTGTCCCGATTGAGGATGTTGCACCGCTGCTCGCTGATCGGGTATCCACCTGTTCTGAGGACCAGTTGCTCCGCATCATCTGGTACTGCCAGCTATTTGAGCTCACCGACCCGGTCGAAACCTTGTTGCTTACCGTGATGTCGGACGGTGTCGATAATCTCCGGGAAGCCGAAGCTATTCGGCGAAATATCCTATGTGCTATTTCCAGCAGTTCGATGGGTACTGCCGCGGTGATGACTGACGATCAGTACCAGCGCGAACTGGCGGTGGTCCGCAACTGGCAGGACGACCGTGATCTCCCCATCGAGATACGGAACTTTGCACGGGAAGCCGAGCAGCATCTTCTTGACGACCTCGACAAGCAGGCCCGGTTCGAAGAGGGTATTCTCTGATCTACATCTGGATCGAGTGAAATCTGTTGATGTACTCGTTCTATCGTCAATATCTGAACTAAACTTCCACGAGTATCAGACCGTCTTCAGAGTGGATACTTTGTGATGGGCGCTCAAGAAATGGTATGAACGAGACTGGGCGAGAGGAAAGCAAAGACGAATTCAAGGAAGGTTCTGACCTCTATGCTCCACTACATCGCCTGCCAGTCACAGTAGAAAATATCGCGTTCGAGGGAAACCGCATCGAGACGAGTACTCGGACGTTCGAACGAACCATCGTTCGAATTCAGGGTGACGGCTATACGGGGTTCGGCGAGGATACAACTCCATCAATTGAAGCGCACGACCGACTTCGCAACGAACGATTTCCGCTCGCGACTGGCGAGCATACGGTCGGCACATTCGCTAGCATCAACGATACCGAATTACACGTCGCTGACCACACGCCGCAGAGAGGGGATCTCAACCACTTACAGTGGGCAATCGAGAGTGCAGCCCTCGACCTCGCGCTCAAACAGTCGGGCCAAACGTTGAGCGAGATCCTCGATCAAAAGTATGAGCCGGTGAACTTCGTCGCGAGTCCGTCGCTCGGAGACCCACCAAGTGTTCGTCCCGTCCATCGCCTCCATGAGGCAGTCTCGGGTCTCGGATTCAAAATCGATGTGCCCGAGGATCCAAGTGAGACGTTCCTTTCAGAGCTGGCAGCGACAGATGCGATTCGAGTGCTCGACCTCAAAGGCCAATACGGACCGGACGTTGGAGCACCTGCCGATCCAGAACTGTATCGGCGACTATTCGAGACGTTTCCCGACGTGATCGTTGAGGACCCAGCAGTTACCGATGCGACGAGAGACGTCCTGGAGGCACACGCTGATCGCATCTCCTGGGATGCACCGATAACGGATGTCGAAAGCGTTCGAGAACTGCCATGGGAACCAACAGTCATCAACGTCAAACCGTGTCGGTTCGGGACGCTCGAATCGCTCTGTCGATTCCTCGAATACGCCCTGGAATATGACATCGATCTCTACGGCGGAGGAATGTTCGAACTTGACGCCGGGCGCGCGCACAACCAAGCGCTGGCCTCGTTGTTCTATCCGGATGGCCCGAACGACCTCGCGCCACCCGCGTACCATCAGTTCGAGGCCGACCACCCGCTCCCATCGAGTCCATTAACTCCCCCTGAGGAGTCGTCTGGAATCGGATGGTACTCGGGATGACTGCGCGCGAGGCATCTCCTCACGACCGTAGAGGATTGTTCAGTCACTGTCCGAGAGAGGATGATGACGGAACCAGCCCTACTAAATGTCGTTTTGGGCTTTAGGGAAGAGTGCTGAAGCCTATGCCGGGTTCTCAGTAAGTTCGACAGGACAGGGTAGTGAGGATGCTGGAGAAATGTATTCCAAAATTCTGATAGTCTGTAGAATGACGAAGACGATACTAACGGATAGTCGTCTTCGGCTTTAGGGTATAGTGTGAGAGCCAAGGGCCGGATTTGAACCGGCGATGGGCGGCTCTGCAGGCCGCTGCGTTAGGCCAGACTCTGCCACCTTGGCGCAGATAGTGGTAGTCAACTCGG
>Ga0207851_100142_pt1 | contig 53892 bp, 54 predicted proteins | sample A23E3SouthBayCA_FD_187747 | JGI IMG/M metagenome (GOLD analysis project Ga0207851, IMG submission 187747) | Aerobic enrichment media microbial communities from Eden Landing Ponds, California, USA - A23 E3 (SPAdes) | ecosystem: Environmental > Aquatic > Marine > Unclassified | place: Emeryville... | reverse complement strand
CGGCGGCCGATGTCGGCGAACGAGTCGTGACACCCCACTCAGACACCAATGACTGACGTTCAATCCGGCGCTGTCGCTCGCGACGTCGGCGAGACGCCCGCGTACGACTGCGAGGACTGCGGCCGTCAATTCTACACCGAGGACTTACTGATCTTACACCGCGGCGTCACGCACCCGAACGCGCTCGACGAAGCCGAGCGCGACGCCTACCGAGAGGCCTACGCCGCCGAGGAGCGCGCGATCCGCTCGTTCCGCCTCCGCGCGCTCGGCATCCTCGTGCTGTTGTACTTCGGCTTCCTCTTCCTCTACGTGTTCTATGCCTCGTGACGAATCGTCCCGCGATGCGGCAGCGGTTCGGCGATGGACTCGTCGAGTCGCGACGCTCGCCCTCGCACTGATCGGCGCGCTGCTTCTCGCCCGCGGGGTCGCCGCGAGCAACGCCGCGGTGGGACTGTCGGAAGCGTCCCGGGACGCGCTGGCGGTTCCCCGGTGGCTCTACGTCGCTACCGGCGGCGCGGCGATCGGCGCGTCGGCGCTGCTGGCCGGATTCGTGACCGACCGCGGGTTCGTCGAGCGCGTGCACGACTGGCGGCGGGACCTCGGGGCGGGCGACCGCATTCGACCCATCGGCGCGGGGGTCGCCGCGCTCGTCGGCCTCGTCCTGTTCGCACTCGTCGTTTACCGGGGGGTGACGGGGCCACAGCTCGCGACGATCAACTTCGCGGTCGTCGTCGTCTTCGCCGGCGGGCGCGCGGGGCTGACGATGGCGACCTACGCCGTCGGCAACGTCTGGCCCGCAGTGAACCCCGCCCGAACGGTCGCCGAACGATTGCCGAACGGATTCGTCGCGTATCCGGCCCGACTCGGGCGGTGGCCCGCCGTTGCGGGGATCTTACTGCTCGTCTGGATCGAGACGACGACCGGCGTTACCGGCACGCCCCGAACGCTCGCGGCCGTGATTGCAGCCTACGGCCTCGTCACCCTCGTCGGCGCGGTCCTCATCGGCGGCGACGCGTGGTTCCGAAACGTCGACCCGATCGCGACGTTCTTCCGGTTCTACGGGCGGGTCGCCCCGCTCGCGTGGGAGGGCGGTCGGCTCCGCGTTTCGCTGCCGGCGATGCGACTCGTCGAGATCGACGAGCGGACTGAGTCCGTCGCGAGCGACCCGACGATCGCAGGCGATCAGCCGGCCGCGACCGACGGCTCCGGCACGGGCCGAGAACGAATCGTGACCGGACTCAGTGACGTCGCCGTCGCCGTCGCGCTCGTCTGGGAACTCACGTTCAGCGGCTTCGTCACCACCGAGCAGGGCGCGGCGGTGGTTCGTCGGATCGTGGACGTCGGACTGCCGCCGATTCTCGTTTACGCCGTGCTCTTCGTCGGCGGCTTCGCGCTCTTCTACGGCGCGTATCTCGCGGCGGCGCACGTCTCCGTCCGTCGGGTTCTGACGACCCGGACGCCTCGCGAGCTGGCCGTCGCGTTCGCGCCGCCGCTGCTGGTCGTCGCCGCGGGGTACCATCTCGCGCACTACTTCGCGTTCTTCCTGTCGCTTTCACCTTCGCTGTCGGCGGTTCTGGCCGCCCCGTTGTCCGCGCCGACGAACCCGATCGTCTTCACGCTCCCCGCGTGGGTGTCTGCGCTGAACATCGCCTTCGTGCTGGGCGGCCATCTGGTCGCGATCTGGGTGGCCCACTCGATCGCCTACCGGCTCTTTCCCAGTCGGTTGCAGGCGATACGGAGCCAGTACCCGTTCGTCTTCGTGATGATCGGATACACCGTCGCGAGCCTGTGGCTCATCTCGCTGCCGACGACGACGCCGGCGTTCCTCGGGTGAGCGGTTGACTTCCCACTTCCCCCCGTTTCGCCTCGGAATCCGAGCGTAAGGCACTTGTCGACGCGTCTACTCCACGTCGAGGGATGCTACTGGCAGGAACGGTCGTCGTCGATCCGCAGACCGTCTACGAGGAGGGCGCGGTCGTCGTCGAGGGGAGCGAAATCGTCGCGGTCGGCCCCCGATCGGAGATCGAGGACGCCCACGCCGACCACCCGGTTCGCGAGTTCGATCTCATCGCGCCGGGTCTCGTCGGCGGGCACGTCCACTCCGTCCAGAGCGTCGGGCGGGGAATCGCCGACGACACCGCGCTCCTGGAGTGGCTTTCGGAGTACGTCCTCCCGATGGAGGCCTCGCTCGGGCGCGAGGAGATGCGGACGGCGGCCGAACTCGGCTACCTCGAACTGCTCGAAAGCGGCACGACCACCGCCATCGACCACCTGTCGGTCAACCACGCCGAATCGGCGTTCGAGGCCGCTATCGACCTCGGGATCCGCGGCCGACTCGGCAAGGTACTAATGGACCAGCGCGCGCCGGAGGGCCTCCGTGAGGACACCGAGGAGGCGCTCGACTCCACCGAGCGACTGCTCGAAACGTACCACGGCGCGGCCGACGGGCGAATCCAGTACGCGGTCACGCCGCGCTTTGCCGTGAGCTGTACCGAGGCCTGCCTCCGCGGCGCTCGCGACATCGCCGATCGCTACGACGGCGTCCGGATCCACACCCACGCCAGCGAGAACGAGGACGAGATCGCGACCGTCGAGGAGGACACGGGGATGCGAAACATCGAGTGGTTAGACGAGGTCGGGCTGACCGGCGAGGACGTCGTGCTCGCCCACTGCGTTCACACGGACGAACGCGAGCGGGAGATCCTCGCGGAGACGGGCACGAACGTCACGTACTGCCCCTCTTCGAATATGAAACTCGCCTCCGGAATCGCGCCCATCGTCGACTACCTCGACCGCGGGATCAACGTCGCGCTCGGCAACGACGGGCCGCCGTGTAACAACACGCTGGATCCCTTCACCGAGATGAAGCAGGCCAGCCTGCTCCAGAAGGCCGACCGCTTGGACCCGGAAGCCACACCCGCGGCGGTCGTCTTCGAGATGGCGACGCTCGGCGGGGCTCGCGCGGCGGGCTTCGAGAACGTCGGCGCGCTCAGACCGGGCTGGAAGGCCGACGTGATCGCACTCGATACGGACCTGACGCGGGCGACGCCGCTGTACGATCCGCTCTCGCATCTCGTATTCTCGGCGCACGGCGACGACGTGATCTTCACGATGGTCGACGGCGACATCGTCTACGACGAGGACGGCGGCGGTCTCCAGACCGGCGACGCCGACGACATCCGAGAGCGGGCACACCGGGTCGCAGACGGGCTTCGCCAGTAGTCGAGACTCCGCCGAACACCGCGCGCTGTGATCCCCGTGCCGCTCGATGGGTCGTGTTTAGTTAAGCGATTGCGGCCGAAAAACCGCTGCGGGGTGGGACTGGAAGGGGCCGCGGTCTCGACGAAGACGGGCGACGTAAGGACCGCAGGCGCGAGCAACGCGAGCGCCGAGGACCACAGCGAGCCCATCGAGTCGAGAGCGCGGGGGCTTCCGAAGTCTTCTCCGAACTATTATCGGCGGTTTCAACCTTAACTAAACAGTACCGCTCGATGGAACCAAACAATAATCAGGGCCGGAGTAGTGTTGTACGGTATGGACTACACAAAACAAAAGCGACTCGACGGTTCGTTCGACGAGGTCGTCGAGCGGACGATCGACGCGCTCGGAGCGGAAGGGTTCGGCGTGCTCTGCGACATCGACGTGCAAGCGACGTTCGCGAAAAAACTCGACGAGGAGTTCCGTCAGTACCGGATCCTCGGTGCGTGTAACCCACCCCTAGCCCACGAAGGCCTCAACGAGGAACTCGAATTGGGGGCACTCCTCCCGTGCAACGTCGTCGTCTACGAGGACGACGATGGATCGATCGTCGTCAGCGCGGTCGATCCGGCGCAGCTCGTCGGTATCGCAGACAACCCCGAACTCGATTCGATCGCGACGGAGGTCTCGGAGCGGTTCGATCGCGTCCTCGACTCGCTGTGACCGAGCAGTAACCGAGGACAATCTCGAATGAATTGAACGTTGAAAAAGACGATCGGCGTCGTTTGGCACCCCTATGGAGCCACATCGGAGGCTCGGTTACCGGCGTTGGTTACAATACCCCCATTCGACCCCGAGGCCACGTTCGGCATCGAACGATTGGCCTGTTTTTGCGTCCGAAACTGAAACCCCCGAATTCTCCGGCGATGAACGGTTCTCATCGTGAGGGACGATTATATCGTCGCATAAACGCTCTCGGACGCTCTGATGAATGGATCCACACCCAGAGTGATAACCATCGAGCGGGGCTATGAGTAACCGAGGAGAACGACAATGACTACTCACAGAATCCGACCGTGGCTGCTCGTCGCGCTCGCAGTCGTCGCACTCGCAGTCGCCGCTCCCGTGGTTAGCGCCCACGGTGACGAACCGACCTCACAGGACACCAAAGCCGGCGACGGAATGGCAGACGACTGGGCCACGTGGATGGGAGCGCAGATGACCGACCATATGGGTCCTAACGCAGTCGCGTGGATGGAGTCGCAGATGGGAGTGACCGTCGAAGAGATGAGCACTGAGATGGCCGATAATAGAGAGGTGAACGGGGATGGAACGAGGGCCATCTCCGGCCACTGCTGAGTTTGCTCCCCGTTCGCGGTAGCGAGCTACAGAACGCACGCGATACCTAAAAATACGATCGATATGACCACGCAACACAACTCACGACGGACGACCGGGCTGAAGATCGGACTCGCCGCTCTGTCGATAGTGATCGGTGCGAGCGGGACGGCCGCCGCACACGGTGGCGGCGGAATGATGGGCGGCGGCTGGAGTGGTATGGGCGGCCTCGGAGGGTTCGGAGTACTTGGTGGGGGAATGTTTCTTTGGCCGCTCCTCCTGATTGGACTCGCCCTCGCACTCGGCTATGGTATCAGTCGAGGAGACGGGAGTGAGAAGAGGGATACTGCGCTTGTGAACCTCCGCGAGCGCTACGCAACCGGTGAGATCTCCGACGAGGAGTTCGAAGAACGGAAACGCCGACTGCAAGAACGCTGATACTGTCGGTTGTAAGTCTGTGAAGAATTTCGCGACCCCAGGGTCGCGAATAGTTTGAAACAGTTACAGCCGGCAGTATGAGTGCACCAGCCCACTCCGCCGTTCGAGCGGAGGGACGTGACGACCAATGAGGGCGGTTACTCGTTCTCCGCAGCGATCGACGCCGTGGTCGGTGGAAAACTGAACTCATTCCCGGGAGCCGAGAGGACAATTGGTTCGATACGGTCACTACCGGAATGACCAGAGGAGGACGCCGAGTCCGATTGCAAGTCTGCACTCGAAGAACCGCCGGCAGACAAGCCAGAGGCGGTTCAGGAGAAAATCACGGAACTGAACGCGATGTGTAACGAGGCACTCAGCCATACCCACTGATCAGGCGTCCACGAAACTGCAGAATTCACTGATCGCTGAGATCGTCGCTCGGGTAGATTCGGTACGTCCGACCCTGCCGTTCCCGGTACAGTAATCCGCGCTGTTCGAGAGCGCTGACCGTCTGGCTCACTTTGCTCTTCGAGAAGTCCGAACGGTCTCGGAGTTCGATCTGTGTGATTCCCGGAGAGGAGAGTACCGGTTCGAGAATTCGTCGTTCATCTTTCGGCAGGAGGTCGAGTACGCGGGCTCTCGGTTGCGCTTCTGGCGTAATCGAGTCGGAAGCGCTGCTAGCGGTGTCACCTGACTCACTCCTCGCAGACGGTTCCGACTTCGATACGTCGGTGTCGTGCCCCTCCGCGGATTCCTGCCGCGACGTCTCGGAAAGCTCCGATCGAAATACGAGATACCCGCCCCCGATCACGGCTGCGGCGACAAGCGTCCCGAACACGTACCAGAGTGGGTCCGTTCCGTGCATTGTACCGGTCGATTCGCCCATCATCGACCCCATCGTCTGGTCGAGTTCCCGCTGCTGTTGGTAGGCTTGCCAACTGAGCGCGCTCCCGCCCAAGACGACGACGCTCACGATTCCTGCGACGACGATATCCGCACGACGTCGGTTCATACGCTCTCGCATCCCCCGACGTGATTGTGCGTCCTGCTCATAACGGGTGTTCGACCGCGACGGATGAACTTGTTGTGATTCTCGGCGCGGAGAGTTGTCCCGTTGGTCGCCAGATCTCCATAGACACCCTCTGCTCACTTCGTTCGCAGAATCGGATGCTCGGTCAGGGATTTGAACCTCACTCGCAGCAAGCTGCTCCCTGATTCAAATCCCCTCCCTGTGCGCTCCTGTTTTCGCAAGCCGCCTCGCTGTCGCTCGGCGACTTGCTTCGTGAGAAGTGCTCGGTCAGGGATTTGAACCCTGGTCCTCGGCTCGAAAGGCCAAGATGATTGGCCGGACTACACCAACCGAGCCTGCATTCCTACGTCGCGGGTATATTCGTTTAAGTATTGCGTTACACGAGCGGTGCGGCACTCTTTCGCGCACCGTCGCCCGAACCGTCGATCCGATATTCGGGTGCTCCGTTAGTCGCTCACTTCCCCTCGAATTCGGGCTCGCCGTCGCCCATAAACGCCGTCATCCCGGTCATCAAGTCCTCGGTATCGAACAGGAGGCCGAACGACTGCGCCTCGACGTCCAAGCCTGCATCGACGTCGTCCCAACTGCGGTGCATCGCCCGCTTCGTGTACCGCTGGGCGATCGGCGGCCCCGCCGCGAGATCGCGGGCGAACTCGAAGGCCCGTTCATCGAACTCGTCGTTTCCGACGACCTCGTTGACGAACCCGTAGTCGGCCATCGTCTCGGCGTCGTAGCGGTCCGCGGTGAAGATGATCTCCTTGGCGCGACCCATTCCGACGATGCGCTGGAGTCTGGCGGTGCCGCCCCAGCCGGGGATGAGCCCGAGGTCGTGCTCTGGCTGGGCGAACTCCGAGCGCTCGGAGGCGATGCGGAGGTCTGCGCCCATCGCGAGCTCCATCCCGCCGCCGAGGCAGTAACCGTCCACGCCCGCGACGACGGGAAGTTCGGATGATTCCAGACGCTCGAAGGTCTCTTGGCCGAGCCGCGAGATGTCGGCCGCGCGGTTGACGTCGCCCGCGCCGCCGGCCATCGCTTGGATGTCGGCCCCCGCCGAGAATGCGCGCTCGCCCGTGCCCGTGATGAGCACCGCGCGAACGTCCTCGTCGGCCTCGAAGCGTCCGATAACGTCCTGCAGTTCTTCGAGGATCGTTTCGGTGACCGTGTTCATTCGGTGCGGCCGGTCCAAGGCGATGTGGCCGACGCGCTCGCGGATCTCGACGGTGATCGCGTCGTAATCGTACTCGTCGGCGTCGTCCTCGCCGTCGTCGACCGCGGCCGACCCGTGGAAGCCGTGCCCGTTATCGACGAGTTCGCGGAGATACGAGACGGCCTCGTAGCGCTCCTCGCCGGTCTCCTCGTACCGCTCGTCGAGCACGTCGAGGAGGTTCGAGAGATCCCGCTCGTCGAGCATCCGCGCGGGGCCATCGGCCCACCGACCCCCGAGTTCGACCGCCGTGTCGATGGCGTCGGCGTCGGCGACGTCGTTCTCGATCAGCCCGGCGACCTCGTTGGCGAGGACGGCCAAGAGTCGATCTGCGACGTCCTCGCGGACCTGATCGGAGGGCACCTGCGCGCCGTCGCCCGACTCGTAGTCGTAGAATCCGGCTCCGGTCTTCTTCCCGAAGTCGCCCGCGTCGACCTTCGCTTCGAGCAACGGGCAGGGTCGGTAGGCGTCGCCGAGCGTCTCGTGCATATATTCGAGGACGTGATAGCCGACGTCGATTCCGACGTGATCGGCCAGCTCGAAGCTCCCCATCGGGAGGCCGAGCCCGTACTTCGTCGTGGAGTCGACTTCGGAGACGGTCGCCGCCTCCTCCTCGACGATCCACGCCGCCTCGTTCATCAGCGGCGTGAGCACGCGGTTGACGATGAACCCCGGGCTGTCCTTGTGGACCCGAACGGGCGTCTTTCCCATCGCCTCGGCGAGGTCGGTGACGAGTTCGAGTGTCGCCTCGCTCGTCTGTGCGCCGGAGATGACCTCGACGAGCTCCATCCGGATCGGCGGGTTGAAAAAGTGCATTCCGCAGAACTGCGCCGGGCGGCCAGTCTCTTCGGCCAGTTCGGTGATCGAGAGACTAGAGGTGTTCGTCGCGAAGATCGCTTCCTCGGGCGCGGCGGCCGCCAGATCCGCATAGACGTCTTTTTTGATCGCTATCTTCTCGGGAACCGCCTCGATGACGACGTCGACGTCGGAGACCGCGTCCGAGAGGTCCACGTGGGTCGAGATTCGATCGAGCGTGGAGTCGGCATCGGACTCCGAGAGCTGTCCCTGCTCGACGAGCTTATCGAGGGACCACTCGATCTGCTCGTAGCCGTTTTGGACGTACTCCGCTTCGATGTCTCGAAGCCGAACCTCGAACCCGGCGAGGGCGGCTACCTCGGCGATCCCGTGGCCCATACTTCCAGCACCGAGAACCGCAACGGCGTTGACGTCCTCGATATCCATACCCGATCCTCGGCTTCTCGGTGTTTCAACGTTTCCTTCGCTCGAAAAATAAACTCAACAGAAGTTTTAATCGACCACGCGCCAGAGGTATCTGCTCGCATAGCTCCGATAGGGCTCCCACCGCGCAGCGTGGCCGACCATCCCGTCGCGATCGTCTTCGTCGAAGCCGTACAGTTCCGCCATCCCCTTTCGGACTCCGAGGTCTTCGACGGGGAACACGTCGGGGCGACCCAGCACGTAAATGAGGTACATCTTTCCGGTCCAGACGCCGACGCCGCGGATATCGGTCAGGAGATCGACGACGTCCTCGTCGGACGCATTTGCAAGGCCCTCTCGGGTGAGATCTCGCTCCTCGAAGGCGTCGGCGACGTTGCGGACGTAGTCTATCTTCTGCCCCGAGAGTCCAACGTCCCGGAGCGTGGCGTCGTCGACCGCACGAACGCCAGTCGGCGTCACGTCGACGCGGTCGAACAACCGTTCGCGGATCGCGGCCGCCGACTCGACGGAGAGTTGCTGGTTCACGATCGCGACGACCAGCCGTTCGAACTCGTCGTCAGCGGTGCCGATCGGCAGCTCCCCGTGCGTTTCCACCAGCGGCCCCAGTTTCGGATCCGTCCGTATCGGTTCCATCGGCGGACTCTCGGGCGCGAGCGGACAAAGACGCGTCGCTCGCGGTCGTTCGTGTTCCGTTCGAGCAGACGGATATATCCGTCCGTCGGCCGAATCGGGCGTATGGAGGGCTCCGACGACCGCGAACTGCCGGGGAATGCAGGCAGCCGCACCCCCGCCGTCTCAATCGACCGTCCGGACCCGTCCGTCGTCGACGCGCTCGTCGACCTGTGGGTCGCGCTCGCGACGGATCAGCGGGCTCACGATTCACACATCCTCCCGGATGAGAACCGTGCCCTCGTCCGGGACACGCTCGCCCGACACGCGGTGACCGGCAGCGTTCGCGTCGCCCGTGCCCGCGGTGCGGACGAGCCCATCGGCTTCGTCGCGTTCGACATTGAACACGGGGCGTACGAGCAGGACGAAACGCGGGGGATAGTCCGGAACGTCTACGTCGAGCCCGCGTACCGGCGAAACGGCGTCGGGGGCGCGTTGATGGACGAAGCCGAAGCGGCACTCCGGGACGCCGGGGCGACTGTCGTCACACTGGAAGCGATGGCCGGGAATCGAAGCGCCCGCGAGTTCTACCGCGAACGAGGGTATGAACCGCACCGAGTGCAGTTCGAAAAGCCCGTCGAGGGAGGAACGGAGGGTAGTTCTCACTCGGAGCGGGCGACTGTCGAGCCGTCCGCCGAAAACGACACACATTCAAAAGAGGACTGAGTACGTCGACACGCGCCAGGGGAGCATGGGCGGTTCATGCACTCGACTTGTAATCGAGACTTCGTGGGTTCGAATCCCACCCCTGGCTCTTCTCGGTCGTACTTCGTGAAACTGGAACGTCAGGAAAACCGTTTGGAGGGGATTCCGTCAGCGGGGAGGGCCGACGTCAGCGGGGAGCCCGGAAGCGGCCGCCGAACCGGCGTGAGGGCAGATGGAGGGGGATCGGATCGATGTGGGGACCGAACCGTGGGCGGCGCAACCGGGGCAGATTCGACTACGGGGGAGATCTACGTAAAAGCGCCTTTGGTTCAAAGAGACGTTTTACCCTTTTATTATCGACGACCTGCGGGAATAAGAATCAACGCGCCCGGAATCGAGAGCGTGATCAACTGCAGCGGATGCTTGCGGATGTCGAAGTTCGGATCCATCGGTTCACTTTGTACGTCCGTGATCCGCAGCGACGAGTAGTAGATGATTACGTGCGTGAGTATGTAACCGACCACGAACGGAACCGCGAGCGCAAACTGCACGCCGAACTGCGTCGAGAGCAGATCGAAGACGATCGCGACGATCGCGGAGACGGTCAGAAAGTCGCCGATTTGAAGCGTCATCCCGGTAAGCGCCGTGATCACGGTATCGAGAATTGAAGACGTCGTCGGCGTGTAGATGAAGGCCAAAAAGACGCTCGTGGCGATGAGGATCATCCCCCCAAAAAACCCGATAATCGGGTACGCATACTCCATCAGTTCCCCACTCTCCCGCGACGGATATAACGCTACCCCCTTGCTATCAGAACTGAATCTCAGACGAGAGGGCGGCTTATCCGAGAAGTGAGGTGGCGAACCGGAAGACGTCGTCCGCCGTCGACGTGAAGACGCCTATTCGCCGATTTGCCGCGTCGGAAGGCGCGCCACGCGATCCGTTATTGCCGCGGTCGCGGGCGTCAGGGCCGCGTTCACCAGCTTCGTCGCTGGAACCGCCGCTCGCTGGCCGATCGCGGGTCGCGTTCGACCCCCGGTCGTCGCCGTTGTCGTTGTCGTTGTTAGGGGCTGCCATATCCGTTGGCCGGCCGCCTCGATCACGATTATCGGAGGCGGCCGAGTTCCCGTTTCCCGCCGCACCACGCTCGGCTTCGTTCGTTTCGTTGCCGTCAGCGACACCCGGTCGGTCACCGCTCCGCCCCGGCCTATCCTCGCCCGGTCCCGGTGGACCGCCGCTCTGTCCACGGGCTGCGGGGCCCATTCCACGGCCGGCGTTATCACCAGCGATTCCGCGGGCGATCTCTGCGACTTCGGGCCCCGAGAGGTTTCGCGCTTCCGTTTGGAGGCGCTCGATGTTCGACGTGTTGATCCCGTTTGCCTCACGGACCCGTTCCGGCAGCGTCGATGCGCTCTCGTTGGCCTGTTGGAGCCGGCGGTCAACCGCGTTGATCTCGGCCGTCAACTGCGCGGCGCTCGCGCGGTAGCGGCCCTCGGAGATGTTTCCGGCCTCGTGGGCCCGTTCGAGTTCGGCGAGCCGGTCTTGGAGCCGTTCGATCCGTTCGCGGCTGTCGTTGACGTCGGTCGCGATGATCGTCGCCTTCGAGTCGTTCGTCGCCGCCGCGGCGACTCGCTGACCGAAAGCCCGAGAGTCGACCTCGCTCTCGACTTCCGTTCCCTGAACGGCAACTACTCCGGCGAGTTGGGCACCCGGGCCGAGCGATGACGACTCGTTCTCATCGGACGCCGTCTCGTTCGTTTCGTCCGCATCGGATGTCGTCTCGTTCGTTTCGTCCGCATCGGACGCTGTCTCGTTCGGTTGCGGGGTTGCCGTCGCGGTACCATCCACCTGCGCTGGTGCTGAATCAGCAGCAAGCGACGCTGGTGCGTCAGCGGTCGTCGCGGCGGCGACGCCGACGGGAAGCGTCCCGGCTACGACGACGAGCACGACGATCAGCGTCAGTTCGGTTCGCATCACGGTGTTTCCTTTATCACGGATACCCATATACCTCTATCATCCTTATGCCCATTTTCGCCCGCTTAATCCGAATTATTCGGGGGACAGCGGTGGGACGGCTTAGAGCCTCCAGTACGGGGAGTCTGTCCGATCACTGCCTCAGTCGTTGACGGCCTCGATCACTCGCCTGCGTTTCCGTCCTCGTCCGCGTTTCCGTCCTCGTTCTCGTTCCCATCCCCGCCCTCGTCCGCATCAGGCGGTGCGAGGCTCTCCCCGGGGAGCACGAGTACGTTCTCGCGGCCGAGGCGGAACGCGTCGAGTTTGTCCGTGTCGCGCATCTTTCGAATGACCTGACTGGTCTTCGCGTCCGTCCAATCGAGGGTCTGTGCGACTTCCTGCTGTTTGATTCGACCGCCCTCGTGTTCGACGAGCGCGATCACGCGCTCCTCGTTGCTGAGGAGTTCGTCCTCCCACGGCGGCGTCTCGTCTGACTCCCCGGCGGTCGCCGCCGCAGAGGTGGAACCTCCTGCGGTCGCCGCCGCGGCGTCGCGCTCGTCGTCGGCTGTCGTCTCGGTCGTCGCAGCCACGTCCGTTGTCGCGTCGGCGGTCGCGCCCGCCGATGTCGCGGTCGACGCACCTGTCGCGGACTCGCCAGCCGTATCGCCACCGGACGCCGAGTCCCCAGTGCGCCGCCGGTAGAGCAGCCAGCCACCGATACCGGCGGCGACGACGAGGAGCGCGATCGCGCCGAGGACGACCCAGTTCGTGCCGCCCGCATCCCCGCCATCCGCATCCCCGCCACCCGCATCCCCACCGCCGTCAGTGGGTGTCGTGGTTGCCCCCCCGGCCGCCGATTCGGTGACGACGAGCGTGGGTTCGTTCGAGCCGAAATCGAGCGGGCCGTTCCAGACGACGAGGCGCGATTCCGAGCGCGTGTCGTCAGGCTCGGGTTGTGCCGTGTCGATCCCGTAGCCCTCCGGCCACGACATCTGGAGGGAGGTCTCCTCGTCGAGGAACAACCCGGCGAGCGCGTCGCCGGCGCGGATCTCCCCGTCTTCGGCGATCGCGAAGTTCGTCCACGTGAACGTGTAGGTGACGACGCCGTAGTCTTGGGGTAACTGCTGGAGAGTCGCCGAGACCGAGACGTCTCGAATCGACATCTCACGACCGGTCGAGTTCTCCGCGGTGGCCGCGGTTGCGGTCATCCGATCGCGGAACTGCGAGGTGTACTCCGTCTCGTTGTTGCTGATGTCGGTCTGGAGACTCTCGAACGCGTCGGTGGTGTTCTGGTCGTCGAGGCGGACGCGGTACTCGATCGTCCAGTCGGCGCTCCCGTTGGGGGTGAGCGCGATTCGCATCGAAACGTCGTCCGGAGCGATCTGCGATCCGGCGATGGTCTCCGTGGTCTGCGCGGAAGCGCCTTGCGCCGTCGCACCGACGCCCCCGACGAGGGCTGTCACGACGAGGGCGACACAGGCAAGACGCGCTGCGCGGTCGATCATCTCGTGGATACCTCAAACGGGGAGGCACAAACAAGTTCCGAGAGCGAAAAGGTCATATAACGTATGATTAAACGTCGAAGACCACGTAGGCGATCCAGCCCGATTCGGTTTCCTCGACGCGCATCTCGGAGTACGTGACGGCTTTCACCTCGCGGGCGTCTAGCTCGGCGAGCGGGATGCCGCGGTAGGTTCCCGATACCGTCCACTCCGACTTGCCGGCGGTGGCGTCGTCCGCCCGCTCGACGCGGACCCGGTTGTCCACCGGCAGAACGCTCCGAACGTCGCGCTCGTAGATCAGTTGATCGAGGTAATCGAACAACAGCGCGGTACGGCTCTCGGCGTCGACGTCGACGTCGAACGGCTCGGCAGTGTCGGGCACGGGATTGGGGATCTCGTCGCACGAGACCGCGGCGAGGCCGTTCGCGACATCCCCGAACAGCGTCGAGAGGTCCGGTGCCGTCGCTTCAACGGCGACGTCGGCGGTGTGTTCGCGAAGCTCGAAGGGCATACTGAGACTGAGACGCGCTCGCCGCCTGGTTCTTCCGATTCCGCCGGTCCGCTCATCCTTCGCTCGCTCGATTCTCTGATGTTCCGACCACCCGATACGCCACCGCGTTCGCCGTCCCGAGAGCGTTCATCACACCAGATCGGCGAGGAGCTTTATTCGTGCGCCGTGCGGAGACGCAGCCATGCCGATGAAAGGCGGAGAAACCGACGGACATCGCGAAATCGATCGCTGGGACCGAGGCGTCGGGTGGATCGCCTATCCCGAGGAGACGATGCAACGCGCGAGCCACGCGCTCGTCGGCGACGACGGCGGCGTCTGGCTGATCGACCCGGTCGACGCGCCCGACGTCGACGCGCTTGTGACCGAATTCGGCGACGTCGCGGGCGTGGTCGTCGGTCTCGACCGCCACAAGCGCGACGCGGCCGCGTTCGCGCGCCGTCACGACGCCTCGGTGTACGTCCCCGGGTGGATGTCCGGCGTCGCCGACGAACTCGACGCCCCCGTGGAGCGCTTCGACGCCGAACTCGGCGACTCCGGATTCGAGGCGTTTTCGATCCGCGATTCGACGGTTCCGCCGTGGCAGGAGGTCGGGCTGTATCACCCCGAAGACGGAACGCTCGTGGTCCCCGAGGCGCTCGGAACCGTCGCGTACTTCTGCGCGCCCGGTGAGCGCCTCGGCGTCCACCCGATGCTCCGTCCCGCCCCGCCGCGGCGCGTGCTTTCCCGATTCGATCCCGAGCGCGTACTGGTCGGCCACGGCGCGGGCGTGATGAACGAGGCGACGACGGCCCTACGCGAAGCCTTGGCGAACGCGCGGAAGAACCTTCCCGGGGCCTACGGCCGTGCGCTTCGGGAAATGCTTTCGTAGCCAACTGGCCTCGGAAGTCGCAGGGGCGGTCGACGCCGACGACGTTTTCACCCGCGCGGTCGTCACCTCGGTCGTGGTATACATCACCCGTGGGCTGCTCGACGCGCTCTTGGAGATGGCCGACGACAACGAGCCCTCCGCAGTCAGCGTCGTGCTCGCGTCGACGCCCGCGGGAGAATTTGAGGCCGAACTCCCGCTCGACGCCGAGACGCCGGTTCTCACGCACTTTTACTTCCCGGAGGCGAGCGGATCGGTGACGGCCGTCTTCGGCGTCGACCTCGGGACGCCTGCGGGCCGCGGGCGCGCCCGGTTCGTCTCGCACCCGCAGGGACCGCTGGAACCGACGCGCGAGGACACCTTCGCCGCTGCACTCGTCGTCGCCGTGCCGCCGTGGGACGACGCGTCCTGTGGGGCGTTCGACCGCAACGGCCGCGAACTCAAGTTGGACGTCCTCGACGTCGAGCCGCCCGAGGAGTCGGTCGCGGAATAATTATGAATTTCGATCAATCCAGTCACAGAATTCGTCAAAATTCTGTGCACCCGCGTCATCGGCGATTCCTCTGAGTGTCCCGATTCGCAATTCGTCGTGTAGTGGTACGGTCACGCGCCGCCTGTCCCCTTCGTTCGTTGGATGTTCGTAATATAATTGTGCGTGATCCCCTGTAGTTCGACGCCACTCGAAGCCACCGATGTTGACGAGTACTTTGACGACTTCCCGCCCCGAAAAGGTCCGTCGCCCCATTTATTTCAGAACGTCCGGAGGTTCCTGATTGCCGGTCGTATTGTTTTTGGGATCGATTCCCATCTCTCGAAGCTCCTCGTCGGTAGGTTCACGTCCTGCCTCGCCCTTTTGAAGGGCAACGGCGTCATCCAGATTTTCCAACGCGGCCAATCGAGACGATCCCTGTGTCGTAACGCCCGTTTCGACGTCTGTGGCGATCCACCACTCGTCTTCTCGCCAGAGACGGATCTCGTCCTCGTGATTGTCTCCGTCCCACGTCGAAGTCGCCATTGTGTAATACGTATAGAATGAGGAAGATAAGCATTTGGTCTACAAAAACGGCCGTGTTTAGTTAAGCGACTGCAGCCGGAAAACCGCTGGCGGGTGGGACTGGAAGGGGCCGCGCTCTCGACGAAGACGGGCGACGTAAGGACCGCAGGCGCGAGCATCGCGAGCGCCGAGGACCGCAGCGAGCCCATCGAGTCGAGAGCGCGGGGGCTTCCGAAGTCTTCTCCGAACCATTCTTGGCGGTTTTAGTCTTAACTAAACAGTACCACAAAAACGCGGGACGAATGCTTCGAGGGATTGGTCCCGAGGAATATCCGCACACAATAAAAAAAGAATATTTTGTGGCCAATTGTTTGATTCTCTCCGCTGGTCGAGAAGATGGCTTCGGAACCTACCGATCGAGATAGCCCAGATCCGCGAGCTGCTCGGCGATGTCCTCGAACTGCGCCTCGGTGAGTTCGCCTTCCCGCTGGTACTGGATAACGATACTCCGCAGGAGGAAGCGAACGAGGTCGCTGGTGCTCGAAAAGCTGGTCCCTTCGATGGTCTGGTCGACCCGCTCGGCGAGGTCCTTCGGGATCGAGACGGTCGTGTACTCGGTCATCGTCTGGCGGATCTGAGGCGACGAACGGACAAAACCCTGTGGAGTCGGTTGTGACCCCAGAGCAGGGGGTTTTTCCATCCCCCCAGCCGTAGCCGAGGTTGATGGCTGTCAGACCACCGCAGCAGGGCGGCGACGAGCCCGATTCGCTGCAATTCGGCATCGCGGCGCTCACGCCGTATCTCTCGGAGGCGGATCTCTCGTTCCCCGCCACGAGCGACGAGATCGTCCGCGCGCTCGGCGATCCCGAGATCCCCTTCGACGCCAACGGGAACTCGGTGGCGCTCTCGGAGGCGCTCGAAGTGACCGGGTCGAGTCGGTTCGACACCAAACGGGAACTGTTGGACGCGCTGCACCCGGTGTTCGAGGAGTATCGGGCGTCGAGCGGTGGGATCTTCTCGCAGCTTCGGGCGCTGTTACCCTTTTAACGGTCCCCACACTCCCACAGGAGTTTGTCGGGGCGACTGTTTCATCGAGGCGCTCGCTGTCAAAGTCCTGCAATGAGCAATTGAGCGGCTTTCGGGATGATGATACTCAAGAGCAGCTGCGACCAGATGCTGAACGTTGCCGGGTACTCGTTCGTTGCACTCACTTTTTCGATCCGGCTATCGACCTCCTCGACGATGTCTCGCTTGTCCGGTGAAACAGTATACTTCGCAATATCCCACGGGTTTTCCATCTGCCGTTGCTTGGCCTTCTTCAGTCGGCGGAGTTCGTGCCGCTTGTGCTGTCGCATGAAGCGATGGAGGATAAACACGCCGACGGCGACCGTCGCGACCGCCGCGATCCACGCGACGGTGAACGAGACGTTCGTCGCTGCTGTCCGTTCTAATTCGGGTGCCGAAATACCCGGCGTGTACAGAAGGAGCGCGAACGCGATCAGTCCCGCGACCAAGTAGTAGTACGCGTGCTTGATGAGTTCGCCGAGGGGTCGGAGCCCACCGAGCCCCTCCGGATCGAGGAAGTCGATACCGACGTCCGAGTTCCAGAGCCGCCACGGTGCGAGGAGTACGATGGCGAGGTAGACGGCTAAAAACTGTGCGGCTATCGACGCCCAGATCGGATTGGCAACCATCCAACCGACGAACACGCTGAGGCCCTGCTCTCGATAGACCGTGAGCGGCCCCCCGAGCGACAACACACGTACGTAGTTAACTCCGCACAGGAACACAAAGAATACCCACGGGAGCCAGTTCGGAACGATGTCGATCAGTTGCTCGGGGGTACTCGCCCTGTCCTCAATATCCATTTCCTTCATCACTCGATGATAGCGCGTTCGGAGCGCGCGTGAACCGTACACCGCGGCCAGCAGTGTCATCGGCTGGAAGACAAAATACGGATTCTGGAAGTACACGACGGGCTCGCCAAGGAGGTACGCGCGGCCATTCAAAACGGTGTCAATCGTCACGATCAGCACGACGGCATAGAGGTACGATGGCGGCACTTCGCCCGGCAACAGAGCGGATAGCTTCCCGAACCCGACTTTTCGCGCCACCCGATCTAACCACAGGTCCTCGGTGAACGCCGACGTCAACTCATCGTCAGTGATCGAATCGATCGCGAATCGATGCCCGCTATCGGTGGCGCGGTCTGCAGCGTTCGATTCCGTATCGCCCATTATCCGTCCCGTGTTAACCGACAGCTAATAAATCTCTCCTGATACTACTCCGACTCCGTCGCCTCGTCGATCTTCTGCAGCGTGTCGCGATGGAGCGTCAAGATGAGGTCGGCCAGCACGCCGAACATCAGCAGTTGCACGCCGACGATGATCCCGAACCCGGAGACGACCGCCATCACCTCGTGCGAGATTCCGACAGTGATCCACTCGACGAGGACGTAGGCGGCGATGAGAAGGCCGGTGAGCGTCGAGATGACGCCGAGGCTCCCGAAGTAGAAGAGCGGATTGTTGGTCTTCGCGCGGCGGTACAGTTCCAGAAAGATGATCCCGCCGTCGCGGATCGGCCGGAGATTCGTGTCCGAGCCGGAGGGGCGCGGGAGATACGTGATCGGGACGACCGTCGTGCGGATGCCGCGCTTGGCGCATTCGACGGCCATCTCCGTTTCGACGCCGAAGCCGTCCGAGGAGAGCGTCATCCGCAGAAACGACTCGCGGGTGAACGCGCGATACCCCGAGAGGATGTCGCCGAAGTTCTCGCCGTGAACGTACGCGAATCCGCGGTTGATGACTCGGTTGCCGATCTGGTTGAACCGCGTCATCGCACCCTCGCGAAGATCAGCGAAGCGGTCGCCGATGACGTGCTCGGCCTCGTCCTCGAACAGCGGTTCGAGCATCGCGTCGGCGTCCTCGACCCGATAGGTCGCGTCGCCATCGAGCATCAGGACGTACTCGCGGTCGATGTGTTCGTCGACGCCTTCGCGTATCGCTTGTCCCTTGCCTGAGCCCGTCTGATAGACCACGCGCGCGCCGTGGTCCTCGGCGATCTCTTCGGTGCCGTCGTCGGAACCGCCGTCGACGACGAGGACGTCGTCGAACCCGTGATCGTGGAAGTCGTCGATCACTTGGCCGATCGTCGCGGCCTCCTCGTAGGTCGGAACGAGGACGGTGACGGCGTCGTAATTCATCGTTGACACAGCCTCGGGGCTGTGTAAAAGGGATTCCGGAATGCTTTGCAGAGCGGACTAACGTTTCGGCAGCTCCCCGCGCTGTTCCCTGCGAGCGAGGTCACGGACGAAGAGGCGAATTTGTCGTAGGAGGTCGTCTCGATCCGTGTAGGAGTAGACGCGTGCGTCCCATCGCTCTTGGACCGCTGCGATCATCGCACTTCGAACCCCAGACTCGTGGACGAACGCGACACGTTCGCTGTAACTGTTCGACGTTTTCTCGCCGCTTGTTCGTCCTTCACGATAGATCGCTTCCAAAACGGAGCCAGCTTCGATCCCGACCCCGAGATTATCGCCGATCTTCGGGACGAGGTATATAATGGCATTGCTCGCAAGCGCAAACTCGATACTCTGTGTTCCTGCGTCCATCTCTTCGAGGGGAATATCGACATCGATCGCGAGAAACGCGTTCACACCGGGGTTCGTTCGAAGTCGGTCCCGGACATCGAGTAGCAGATCGAGTACGGCCTCGTCTTGATCGAGGTCAACATCCGAACCCACAAGACTCCCAAAATCGACGCTCTCTGGGATTGTTGTTGTCATGTCGTTCTCCTCGGCCAGTCTGATCGTTTCTGCGACGTCAAACGCTTTGTACGGCCCCATCAAGTACACGAGGAACTCTGAGTGAGCAAGATCGCCGAGAGTTTCGCTGATTCGCTCTCGCATAGCACTGCCATCTAGCCGAGTATATAAAAACCAACGTATTCCACACACACTGAGTCAGCGAATACTTATTGCTCGTGGTGTTCAATCGGAGGTATGGCTGAGACGAACCGATCGACTCACGATTCGAGCGAACACCCGGGATTGCTCCCTGAGCACAGCCTGCTCTCGCTCGAAGAGTACCTCGAAATGCAACAGGCCATCGGGAACGAGATCCGTTTTCGGATACTGAATCGTCTCGTTGAATCGGGTGACCAAAGCGCCAGAGAGCTCAAAGAGGCGCTCGATATCGAATCCAACACGCTCCATTATCACCTCGATACGCTCGTCGATGTCGGTCTCGTCGCGAACCGAAAGCGCAAGGAACCGTCCAGCGACGGGCTGTACTCCTATTACCGAGCGACCTCTCTCGGTGAGGGAATCCTCGAACACGGGGTCCGAGAACTGATGCGGGAAGAGTGGGAACTCCTCGACGCGTACTCCGGCGAGTCAGTGACCCCCGAGTGATACTGTCGACGACCACGGATTCTATACGGCGGTGTCCCGTTTACTACCCATATGTACGGAGTCGTGCTCGCGGCCGGACAGGGGACACGGATGCGTCCCCTCACCGATCACCGGCCGAAGCCGCTGCTTCCCGCTGCCGGTCGCCCGCTCCTCGAACACGTCTTCGACGCCTGCGTCGACGTCGTCGACGAATTCGTCGTCGTCGTCGGCTATCGGGGTTCGGACGTCGTTGAACGCTTGGGCGAGGAGTACCGCGGCACGCCCATCAGCTACGTCGAACAGGTCGACCCCGCCGGGACCGCCCACGCGATCGAACAGGCCCGGGAGGTCGTCGACGACCGTTTCATCGTCCTCAACGGCGACGTCCTCGTCGACCCCGCGTTACCACGCGCGCTCGCCGAGGCGGAGGGCTACGCCATCGCGACGACGCCCGTCGAGGATCCGCGCTCCTACGGGGTCGTGAGCGTCGACGACGACGGATCGATGGCGGCGATCGTCGAGAAGCCAGCCGATCCGCCGACGAACCTCGCGAACGTCGGCTGCTACGCGTTCGAGCCGGAGGTCTTCGAGTATATTGATCAAACGCAGCGGAGCGAGCGCGGCGAGTACGAGATCACCGATTCGCTGGATCTGCTGCTCTCGGACGGATACGATATTTCGGTGGTCGAGTACGAGGGCCGCTGGCTCGACGTCGGCCGCCCGTGGGAGCTGTTGCGCGCGAACGAGTTGCTGTTGGACGAGATCGAACGGGATATTCAGGGCGATGTGGCCGAAGGTGCGCAGGTAGAGGGCGACGTCGTCGTCGCAGCGGGCGCGACAGTGCGCGAGGGCGTTCACATCGAGGGGCCGGTCCTCCTGCTCCCCGGCGCGGAGGTCGGCCCGAACGCCTACGTTCGCGGGGCGACAGTCTTGGGGCAAGGTGCGCGCGTGGGTCACGGCGTCGAGGTGAAGAACTCGATTCTCTTTTCTGAGGCGACGGTGCCGCATCTCTCCTACGTCGGCGACTCAGTGCTCGGTCGAGACGTGAACCTCGGCGCGGGAACGAAGGTGGCGAATCTGCGCCACGACGACGCCGCGGTGAAGATGACCGTCAAGGGCGACCGCGTCGACACGGGGCGGCGAAAGCTGGGTGTCGTTCTCGGCGACGAGGTGAAGACGGGCATCAACGTGAGCCTGAACGCGGGCGTGAAAGTCGCGAGCGGAGCGGGCATTCCGCCGGGCGAGACGGTGTTACGTGACGTCGACGGGACGTAGCGCAGACCACTTTACGTGACCTCGACGGGACGTAGTGCAGACCACACGCGAGCGCGGACCACTCGCGGGGTATTCGTCCCGGCCCTTTCGTGTCCCGCCGTCGACGTTTGTGAAGGACCGGTCCCATAGATTGATCACCGTGGATTGACCATTCAGCGTGAGACAAATGCACACGGAATTGGGGTATATAGGGGGAGTGACTCCGTGAGACCGCCCACGAAAGCGGAGCTCAGCGATTTGGCCGCGGAGTTGGGGCTTACCATCGCCGAAGCCGACCTCGACGCGTACGCGACGGCGATCGAGAATCGATTGGCACCCTTCGAGACGATCGAGGACCTGCCCGTCCCGCAGCGGCCGCCACGGGACTACGACCACACCACGCGCAGCCCCGGCTACCAGCCGTCCGACGCGGAAGATCCGCACAACGCGTGGATCACGAAGTGCCGGATCGACGGTGCCGAAGACGGCCCGCTGAGCGGGCTCTCGGTCGGACTGAAGGATACCGTCAACGTCGCCGGGATCGAGCTGACGAACGGCTCGAAGATGCTGGAGGGGTACGTTCCGGCGTCCGATGCGACGGTCGTCACGCGAGTACTGGACGCGGGTGCGACCATCGAAGGAAAGAACAACCTGTCGAGTTTCTCCATCGGTGCATCGGATTACGGCCCGGTGCAGAATCCGGCCGCACCGGAGTACAGCATCGGCGGCTCGTCTTCCGGGACGGCGGCCGCGGTCGCCGCCGGCGAGGTCGACATCGGGATCGGTGGGGATCAGGGCGGCTCGATCCGCAAACCCGCGTCGTTCGGCGGGCTCGTCGGGCTGAAACCCACCCACGGGCTGGTCCCGTACACGGGGATTCTCGGTGCGGACCCCTCGCTTGATCACACGGGACCGATTACTCGGGGCGTCGACGACGCCGCCCTCGCGCTGGACGTGCTGGCGGGGCGGGACGGGCTCGATCCGCGCCAACCGCACGATCTCGCCGTGGAGCCGTACGTCGATGCGCTCGGCGAGGACGTCTCAGAGATGACCGTGGCCGTGCTTCGGGAGGGGTTCGAGCACGACGGGAGCGACGACGACGTATGCGAGACCGTCCGAGATGCGGTCCGAGAGTTCGAGTCGCTGGGGGCGGAGGTGACCGAACGCTCGATTCCGGAGCACTCGATGGCCGCGGAGGTGACGCTGGCGATCATCCGCTACGGCTACGGACAGTTCTTCCAACAGCGCGGGCTCGCGAGCGGCTTCACCGGGTGGTACGACACGAGTGCCGTCGACACGCTCAATCGCGCGCTAGCGGCGCGGAGCGACGATCTCCCCCCGGCCGCGAAAACGAGCTGGCTGCTCTCGGAGTTCATCCGCCGCAACGACGGCGGCTCGGTGTACGGGAAGGCACAGAACCTCGCCGCGGTCGCCCGTGCGGCCTACGACGACGCGCTGACCGACGCCGACGCACTCGTGATGCCGACCGTGCCGATCAAGCCGCCCGAGTATGGCGGCGAAACGGGCTTGGACACGTTGGCCGAGCAGAGCCAAGGGCCAAGCCCCGGAGCCAACACCGCCCCGTTCAACGCGACCCACCACCCCGCGCTCACTGTGCCCTGTGGCGACGTCGACGGCGCGCCGGTCGGGATGATGTTGGTGGGCGAGCGGTTCGACGAGGCCACGCTGTTTCGACTGGCGTCCGCGTACGAGCGATCGCGGGAGCAATCGTAGTCGGGTCAGGCCCGAAAACGCAGAGCAGTAGTCGGGACGTTCCCGAGGACTCAGAGTGGTAGACGGGACAGCACCGAGGGCTCAGAGCGGGCTGTTCGCAACGACGGTCGATCTGAACGTCCGAGAGATTCCGAAGAGGGTGAGAAAGTACGTCCCTGCGCCGACACCCACGAGAAGTACGACAGTCGCGAAATTGTGATTGAGGCTCGTCGCGGTCTCGATGAGAAATTCACTCCCGACGACGGCTGCCGCCATCGTCGTTGCCGCGGCGAGTTGTCGGGCGATCTCAGAGAGGGGAATCGAAATCTCGACTTCCGAGCGCAACGCCGAGAGCGCGAGTACCACGCCGACGGCGGCTGACAGCGCCGTGGCCACTGCGGCACCGACGAAGCCGAGCGCGGTAATCAACACAACGTTCAAGACGACGTTCGTGGCGATGAAGGCGGCGTTGATCCGGAACGCGACGCTCGGGCGGTCGATCCCGTTGAGCGCGTTCAGGAGTTGTTTCTGGTAGCCGTACACCAGCGTCGCGAGAATGAGGATCCAGAGGACCGACGCACCTTGGACGAACTCGGGGCCATAGATCCGCAAGATCCGCTCGCCCAAGAGGACGCCGCCGAAGAGCCCCGGGATGAGGATGAGTCCGCCGTAGGTCAGTGACTGCTCGACGAGATCGGCGACGGCCTGCCGGTTCCCCTCGGCGTCGGCTCGACTGAGTTCCGGGAACAGCGTCGAGCTCACCGCCGAATCGAAGAGCGTGAGGAACTGCGCGATGCTCCACGCCGCGGAGTAGACGCCGACGAGCGACGATTGAACGAAGACCCCGAGAAGGAGGACGTCGACGTCGTTGAACGAGCGGGACTGGAGGCCGCCGAGCCACGAGAACTTCGCGTACTCGTAGAGGTTCTCGAAGTGCGCTCGGGTCGGGCGGGCGAACCGCGCGGAGACGAGCGCGAGGCCCACGATAGCGACGAGGACCGTCGCGACCGCATAACCCGCGAGCATTCCTATGAGGCCGAAGCCGATTGCGACGAGCCCGATCTGGACGAGACTTCGGATCGCGATCCAGATCGGGGAGAGTAGTCCCGTGATGTGGACCTTCTGGTCGCCGTTGAGTGCGGCGTTGGTGAGCGCTCGGAAGAGCCCCACGAGGAGGAGTACGGCGACGAGCGTCGCGATCGGTTCGCCGACGTAGGCGTTAACTGCGTCGGCGAATAGGAGGAGGAGAATGCTGAGGCCGAGGCCAATCGCGCCGATCACTGTCGCTCCCGCGGTGAGATACGCGTCGGGATCTGTGCCTTCGCTCATCCGCTTGACGATCGCCGAGGAGACGCCAAGGTTGCCGGCGAGCGAGAGCCACGCGACGAGCGCGAGGACGAGCGCGTATTGGCCGAGCACTGCAGCCCCCAATGTGCGTGCAAAGTACAGCGTGGCGACGAAGCCGAGGGCTGACCCGACGAGCTTCGAGGCGAAGACGACGAAGGAAGTCTGCCCGATTCTCATTGGTGGGGAGCGAACCACGAGTGGTGTCGCGGGCGGTTCACACCGTGCGTAGGGTGGCCGAAACAGATAAGCGGTGCTTCTCGCGTTCCACGGTTCGGGGTTCTGCATTGTACCGACGGACCACGGGGATTTTTGCCCCGGTCGTCGAAGAGACGGTTATGCGAAGACTCGTTCGCGGACTCGTCGGAGCCGTCGCGACGTTGGTGTCGCTGACGGGACTCCCCTACGCGATCTACCTCCTCCTCGCGAAGGTGTGGAATCCGCAGGGCTCGCCAGCCGACAAGCAGCCCGCGGAGCCGACGGTGAGCATCGTGCTGCCGACATATAACGAAGAGCGGATCGTCGAGAACAAACTCCGGGATATCGTCTCGCTCGACTACCCGATGGAGAAGGTCGAGGTGGTCATCGTCGACTCCTCGGACGACGACACGCGAGAGATCATCAGGACCTTCTTCGCGGATCGACAGACGCCCGAATTGACGCTCTTGGAGGAAGACGAACGGCGCGGGCTGGCTCCCGCGCTGAACGACGCCTACGCGGCCGCGTCGAACGAGATGGTCGTCAAGACCGACTGTGACTCGAAGGTCGCTGCCGACGCCCTGCGGGAAGCCGCGGCGAATCTGGCCGATCCGGATGTTGGTGCCGTGACTGGCCGGAACGTCGACGTCTTGGGTGGAAGCGACGTCGAAGAGGGCTACCGCGACGTGCAGGCGACGATCCAGACGCTGGAGTCGCACTTGGATTCGACGTTGATTTTTCACGGGCCGTTTTCGGCGTTCGAGAATAGGGAGATCGTGCCGATCGACCCCGACTCGATCGCCGACGACACGGAGTTGGCGCTGAAGATTCGGAAGAACGGCAAGCGGGTCGTGTTCGATCCGGAAATTCGATACAAGGAGGCGTCGCACTCGGCGTTCAACAAGCGCCGGAGTCAGAAGGATAGACGGGCGATGGGGTTGATTCGGTTGTTGCTTCGGAATCGAGATATGCTCGGTCGATATGGGTTGTATGGCGGCGTAGTGCTGCCGTTCAACTGGTGGTTTATGTTGGTCTCGCCGTGGCTGATGGCTGCGGGGATCGGATTGGCGACGCTCGCCGGGGTGGTTGTTGCCGGGCCGTTTGGGTTAGTTGTGCCCGCGAGCGTGGGAGCATTCACGCTTCTGGGATCGCGAGACAAGCTTGGTTCGTTGCAAGCGGTGTACGCCGTGTTCGATACGCAGGTGTCACTGCTTTTTGCGGCGGTGAAATTGTGGCGCGGCGAGGGGTCGGCGGTGTGGGACGTCGACGAGGAGTTGCGGGACTTGTATGAGTGAGTGATTGGTGATGGACGGATGAACATCCTGCAGGTGACGCCGCGGTATCCGCCGCAGTCCGGGGGTGTGGAGACCCACGTCAAAGAGATCTCCGAGCGGCTCGTCGACCGCGGCCACGAGGTGACTGTTGTCACCGCGGACGCGGGGATGGAAGGCGAGAGACGAGAGGTTCGTAACGGGGTCTCAGTGCGGCGGTATCGGAGTCTCGCGCCGGGGGATGCAATGCACGTCTGCCCGCAGATCACGGCGGCCGTTCGGCGATCGGATGTGGACGTCGTCCACGCGCACAACTACCACTCGTTCCCGCTGTTCTTTGCGGCACTCGGCGTGGATGATCGGAAGTTCGTGGTGACGACACACTATCACGGCGGGAGCGCGAGTTCGGTGCGAGATCGGTTGTTGTCGCTGTATCGCCCGTTCGGTCGGTGGGCGGTTCGGCGGGCCGACGAGGTAATTGCCGTGAGCGAGTGGGAACAGAAGCAACTATGTAAGAGCCTCGACGTCGACTCGTCTATCATCCCGAACGGCATTCAGCGTGATCGATTTCTTTGTGCGGAACCCTTTGAGCGCGAGAAATCATATATTCTCTGTGTTGGTCGGCTCAAACAATACAAAGGTATCCAGTACGCGATTCGCTCGCTGCCACGCTTGGAGGACCGGGAACTGATCGTAGTTGGGTCTGGACCGTATAGGTGTACTCTTGAGGCGGCCGCAGCAGATGTGGGCGTGGCGGACAGGGTTATTTTTCTCGGCTACGTCGATGATGATCGTTTACCTATGCTCTACACCGGCGCTGACGTGCACCTCCAACTCTCTGGATTCGAAGCGTACGGGATGACAGTTGCGGAATCCATCGCTGCTGGCACTCCGGTCGTTGTTCGCGAAGCTGGGGCGCTTGTCGACTGGCTCGAGTCAGTAGGCACTATCGGTGTCGCTGATCTCGACTCTTCGACAATCGCAACTGCCGTAGAGGCGGCTACTGCTGGTCCTAGTCCTGATCCATATACGATATTGGATTGGGACCAAGTCGTCGATAGGCAACTTAAACTCTATCAGAGCAGACGGTAGAGGGCGGACCTATAGATTATTGGAAAATTCAGTTATACAAGTACTCCTCCTGCCGGAACGGTGGTCGTGTTTAGTTAAGGATGAAGAGTGAGGCGGGAGAATGCCTTGGTGATCTATGCCAGAAATCACCCGCCTCAGCGGGTGTACAGACTGGATTGATTTGGATTTTGTGGAGCGACAACGGACACCCGAGTATGCGATGAAACTCGGTATTCAACTGCAGTTAGCGGGACTTTCGCTCTCGAATACCGTCTCGATCCTCGAAGAGGTAGGTGTCGCGCGATCTCGCAAAGCGATCCACGCTTGGGTGCAGATGGTCGAAGCCCGAATCACGTCGCCCTTGACGAGACTGTGATTCGAATAAACGATCAGCAATTCTGGCTGTACGCCGTCCTCAGAACGGCGTCGCCGTTCTGATGGGCTGCGCAAGAGCAAAGCTCTTGCGAACGCCGCCGATCCCGACACAAATGACCTGCTACACTTGCGGTTGTTTTCGACGACAACCACCACGTTAACAGAGATTTTTTCTGCGTGAATTTCGCCAGAAACACGATGTTGAATCCGCCGTGTTTCTGGTCGATGGTGCTCAACACCTCCAAACCGCGCTGGCCAGAGCTGGACTCCGATTTCAAACGGAACGAAATGGAAACCGAAACGCCATCGAACGAACCTTTCGAGAACTCAAGCGCCGTACTTCGTCTTTTTTCAAACTGTTTTAGCCACGCCGAACCACAAACCGCCGAAAATTGGCTCCAAGCATTTGCTGCTTGGCTCAATGCTCCTAACTAAACACGACCGCGTTGGGGGCCATAAGGCTCTTGTGACGACAACGGTCGATGTTCGGGCGCTACGGCAACTACGACGGATCCTCCTCTCGTTCAACTAGTGGTTCATACTGGCCTCACCGTGGCCTCTAATAACGGGACTGGCGTTGTCGTCGGTCGCCGGGGTAGGTGTCGCTAGCCTGCTGATCTCGTCGTTCCCTCGGAGTCACGGGGGTCTTCGTGCTCGTCTTCAGTGACGCGATGGGGGCCACTCCGGCGGCTTACTCGCTGTTCGATATACAGGTGTTGGCGAGCGTGAGTCTGTTTCGCAGACAGGGATCGGCTGTTTGGAACGTGGGTCAGGAACAGCGCTTGGTGTACGAGTAGCGTGCTGCTCCCCACCCGGGAGATGTTGACCGCTGCAATCGGATCGAACGATGGATTTATATTTCGCTCATTATAGTTCAAATCAAGCGTGGAGTTATGTACAGTCGCCCCCGGGTTCAATCAGCACGGCGGTGTGCCCTACGTCGCCAGAAACATTGTTGTCGAACTGACGCGCCGTGGTATTGACTGTACGGTGGTCACCGACCCAAGCCAAGACGCCGATGTCAGTCCCCAACTCCCCGACTCGGTCGAGACGTACACCGTTCCGAAGCCGGGACTCCCTTTCCCGCTCGATGTTGGCGCATTCGCCGCCCGGGCGACGCCGGTCGTCGAAACCCTCCATCGCCGACACAACTTCGATGTGGTGCACGTCCACGGGAACTACGTCGTGCTTCCGATCGTCGCGAAACAGTTAGGAGTACTTGACGCGCCAGTGATTGAGACGGCACATGGCACGTATGTCAACGAAATCCGATCCTTTCGCGAGTACCCGTCGTTCTCCCAGAAGTGGAAGTATTGCACCGGCGTGTACTTGGACCACCTCATACAGAAGTACGGGTCCAGATTCGTCGACTTCATCCACACCGTCGCTGAGCGTTCTAAACCGGAGCTCGAATCTATGGGACTCGACGGGGACGACATCGTTGTCGTCCCGAACGGTGTAAATCTTGGCGAGTTCGACGACGAGACGGTATCTGGTGACCTTCGCTCCCGTTACGGCCTCGAAGACGCCGATCTCGCCGTCTCCGTAGGCAACACCGTTCCCCGAAAGGGAGTCCACACACTGATTGAGGCGGCCGAATACATTCGGGACCGGAACCCCGACGCGCATCTTGTCCACGTTGGCGGTCATTCGCACGAGGGATACGCAGCGTATCTCCACGAACGTATGGCCGAACTGGGCGTCGAAGATACGGTGACTCTGACAGGCCGCGTCCCCCGCGAGGAACTGCTAGGTTGGCTCGAAACCTGTAACGTCGCTGTGTCGGCCAGTTACTCCGAAGGCTGTCCGATCAGTATCCTAGAAGCGGGGGCCAGTTCGTGTACGGTCGTCGCGACCGATGTCGGCGGTTCGCGCGACGTGCTTGGGGAACTAGGGATCTACGTCGAACCAGCTGACCCCCAGAGCGTCGCCGATGGGATCCTGACCGGGTTCGAACGCGACTCTGGGGCCGAGATTCGGTACCGAATCGAAGAGCAATTCACGTGGGACCGCATAGTCGACGACATCCACGAGAAGTTCCAGATATGGCTCGAATGATCTCTCCTCACCCGGTCGGGTGGTACTGAGATGTGGACGACGTACCGTATTCACGATCTTCTCACCGTTCACACAAACACCTCCCTGCCGATCCCGTCATACTTCGTAACGGAAGCCGACCTACCGCCCCCGGAACTATCGGTCCACGAAACGACCGAGTTCGACTCCACCCCCCCCTCGTACGCACGACGGCTCGCCAGCCACCACTACTGGTTCGACGACGGCACGCTCACAGTGTCGTATCCATCGACCCCGGCCGGGAACCCGGTGGCCGTCCAGATCAGCGACCTACACCGAACGGAAACGACGCTTCGCTACACCCCAGCGTTTCGCCAGTCGGTCGATTTCGGCGAACTGTTCGAGGGAATCCTCACGGTGAAACTGATCGATGCAGACGTCGCCCTTGTCCATGCCGGTGCCCTCGCCGACGGGGATCGGGCGACGCTCCTGACTTCGATGGGACGGATGGGAAAGACGTCCACGATCCTCTCCATATTGTCGACTACCGACGATGTCGGGTTCTTGGGTGACAACATTATCTTGGTCGATCCCGATGGCTGGGCGTACGCGTGGCCCGCGACGGTAGGTGTCTTCCCAGGGACGGCGGTTTCCGACGAGTACCTCCCTTCCTCGGAACGATTACGGGTGAAGTGCAAGCGGATACTCGCGAACTCAGATCTCCTCGTCGCGTTGCTCTTACATAAGTTCTCCCGCGATCTCTCCGAGAGCATCGAGCCGACGGAGTTCGCCCGTATTATGCCACAGGCCTCTATCGAACGAATCTTCGTCCTCAACGGCGGCCGACTACCGACTTCCGATCGGAATCTGTCCACGTCGGACCTTTCGGCGAAGGTGGCGACCGGAACTGATATGGAACTCGATCCCCAGAACTACTACCTCTCGCTGTATGCTTTCGCGGGGGACGCCCAGTCGGTCCACCCGACTCAGATCAAACGTCGCCGTGAAGACCTGATTAAGCAGGCGTTCGCTGAAGTCGAACGCTGCGAACTCTTCGCATCCGACGTTTCGGGGTATGCCGACCGCATCGACCTCTGAATCGGCTGCCTCGCCGACGGCTGGGTACCGAAAAATATACACTCGGAGGTAGGTTTGCTACATCCAAGTCATAAAGACTCACCGCGGTTCTACCCTAGATAGTATGGATACACTTGTAATCGGACTCGATGCTGCGACGTACAACATCCTCGACATACTGTTCGACGAGAGCCGTCTCCCGAACCTTTCCCGCCTGATCGACGACGGAACTGCGGGAAAGCTCCGGTCGACGATTCCTCCCGCCACTTACCCGGCTTGGAAATGCTACTCAACCGGACAGCATCCGACCAAACTCGAGTTCCAGAGCTTCCTTGACTTCGATTCGGGGGAACTCAATCCGGCGTCGACCGACGCACCGGAGATCTGGGACTATCTCTCGGCCGGGGGGGACTCCGCCGTCTCGATCAATATGCCGACGACATACCCCGCGAGCCGAATCAAAGGCTTTCTCACTTCTGGCTACGTCGTGTCTGGGGACGACTGGGTCTCACCGGCCGAACTGCGGCCGTTTCTCGAATCCGAGTTCGGATATAAGCCGCTGGTCGACTTCCCAGTTCACACCGAACTGCTTGCGGACGACACAGCGGAACAGCGGGCGGAGATGCGCCGTCTGATGCAGAGTCGTTTTGACCTCGCGTCGTTCACCGCGGAACATCTGGACCCCGATTTTATGCAGATGACGCTTTACTACACAGACACACACCAGCACTTCTTCTGGAACGACCCCGAAATCCTCCACGAGATGTGGGAATTCGTCGACGAGCGCGTCGGAAACCTGCTTAATCAGGTCGGCGACGTGAACGTGTTCGTCGTCTCGGACCACGGCTTCCACGAACTCGAATCAGGGATCTTCTACCTCAATCAGTGGCTGCAAGAAAACGGCTACCTCAAGTTAAGTGAACGCAAAGCATCCAATGCTATGCAGTCGTTTGGACTCACGTCAACCGGCCTCCGTGACACCCTTGATCGGTTCGGTCTACTCGGACTGGCACGAGAGGTCTTGCCCGAATCTTATCGGCGACAGGTACCCAATCCCCGGGGCGAGGTCGGCGTCGACCAGTACCTCGACAGGATCGAGTGGGAGGATAGCACGGCGTTTTTCTACGGTGGCATCTATCTCAACGCGGACCGACTCGGGTCGCGGTATATGACCGTCCGCAATGAACTCGCCGACCGACTCGAGGCTATCACCTCCCCGGTCACGGGCGAACCGATCTTTGAGCGCATCTGTCCGCCCGGTAAAGTGTATGACACCCCGTCGTCACCGAAGAACAACCCCGGGATCCCAGATCTCCTCGTGTTGCCCCGGGACAACGCGTTCGCCAGCCCCGGTATTTCCGGATCGTTGTGGAACACCGAGGACCTCCGTGGCCGGTGGAGCGTCCACGCCCGCGACGGGATCTTCATCGCAAGCGGACCGGACATCAAAGCCGGTTCGTCGGCCGACTTGGAGATCTTCGACGTAGCGCCAACGATCCTGCACGCTATGGGTCACTCCGTCCCGGACGCGATGGACGGACGTGTCGCGAAGGAAGTGTTTGAGCCCAGTAGCGATCCAGCGACCCGAAAGGTTGAGGCGCAGTCCGAGGTAGAACGAATCCGATTGGCGGCGTGGTCTTCTCTGGAGCAACTATGACCGGTTCGATCGCCACCGACGACATCCGAGCGGCGAGGCGAAAGTACGACTACACGTTCTTCGACTATCCGCGGGACATCCCGTGGAAGAATTACGATGAGGCTAGGAAGATCTTCGTCGACCGTGTGGCTGACGTTCCGGGTATCGTCTCTGTATACGAATCCGGCCGGCCGTCGACTAGGGGAATTTCCGATATCGACCTGATCGTTGTCGTTGAGGAGAGCATCGACGACACGGACCGGATTCGGGCCACCATCGAAGACGCGAAGACCGACGAGTACTACTTCTTTCACGGTCCCGAGGTCCTGACGCGTGACGTCTTCGAGGTGTACCACAGCGTGTTGCCACAGCCGTCGGAGTTACACCACCTTTGGGGTGAGAGACTGTCCTACAAGAGCGAGCGCGGGGAGTTCACCGCCCTAGCGTATCTCGTCGATTCGCTGAACACAACATATCCCCGGGAGTTTCTAGAGTTCCTGTTCCTGCCGAGTCTAACTCACTCGCACGAGCTGCGGATCGTCAGTCAGGATCTGCTCAGTCTGGTGGTCCCGCAAGGGATCACCCGACAGATTGACCTCCGACTCGACGTCCGGCTCGCGATCCACCGACTGAACTCGTTTCGTAATGATATCAATATGTTCCTAAGCCAGTATGAACGCGAAAACGAGATGCTAAGTTGGTTCGACGACGCAATAACTGACCTCCGACAGGAGTGGTTCGACCTCGATGATCAGGAGGAGACGCTGCTCCGCCGCCTCGAAGATGCCGTCACGGCCGCATTCGTCCTGACGGCGGAGATACGCGACTATCTCGATACCGTTGGTATATGTGTCGACGCCACGAAACGAGAGATCCGGACAGGAGAGACTTACTCCGATATCTTCGTTACTGAGTGGTCCCGGTCGACCGGGGAACGTGAGTCAGTCCGAAACTTCGTCGAGCGGGGGATCCCGTCGTGTCTTCTCCCACAGATGATCACGGTCAACCAGCGCCTCAGAGCCGACCCAACGACTGTCACCGCCCCCGACGCCTACAAGCGGACCGTCACCCATCGAGACGAGGTGGCAGCCAAGCGGGAAGCGAGTATGGAGTCCTACAAGTACCACCCGCTTCGATCCCAGTATCTGACCAGCATCCGGGCGCTGAACCGAGCGAAGATCCGGCTGTTCAGTCGATGACCGCGTCAGTTCTCCCAGACAGCGTCTGCTTTCTGGGCTACGGCCTCCACCCGCCATGGGACGAGGGCACTCGCGTGCTCACCCGCGACCTTATCCGGTCGCTTCTCGAACACTCGTCGATCGATCCAGTCGCACTGTCGACGATTGATCCCGAGGGGATTCCCGCCGATGATTTCCCCGCGACATACGTCCGCGAATCGGTCGTAGGACGGCTGGCCGAACGCGTGGGACTGTATCGATACAACACAGACGTCCCAATGATGTATCGACTCGGGCGAGAACTCCGTCGGTGGACGAACAACGAGTCGTCCCAACTCGTCCACGCGGGATTCGCGAGCCACTCCATCTTCTCCGCGGTCCGTGACGATTCGATCCCGTTCGTCGCTCACGCCTTCGGCGGGCTGGAACACCGGGATCTCCTCCGTCTCTTCCGGACCCGACACCGCATTGACGCCTACGTGACGTCATCGAGGGCCGACTTCGCGGAGTTCGAGGCGTTCGGCATCGCGGAACACAAGCAATACTACGTTCCGCCCGTAGTGCAGACCCGAACACAGGACACCGCCCAAGCCAGAGAACTGTTCGACATACCGGCGGAAAACTTCGTCGTGGGCTACCTCGGAAACGTCAACCGACACCGGTTCCCATTCGCGTTCGTAGAGCGTCTGAACGAGTTCGCATCCGAGGCAGGCACCAGTGTGGTCGTGTTCACGAAACAGATCGAGGACGAGGACATCCGCATGCTACCGAACGTCGACGTGGTGGTTCGGTCGCTCTCCGAGCGAGAAAAGGATCTGGCCCTCTCAGCGGCCGATGTGTGGGTCTTCCCGTTCCAGTTCACCGAAGCGGCGACGGCTCCCATCATCGATCCACCCCTGACAGTCCTCGAGGCGATGGGCGCGGGAACCACCGTCGTCGCCTCTAGAACGCTAAGTCTCCCGGAGGTCATCGACGACGGACGGACCGGTTTCCTCCACGCGGGCGACGACTACGACGCGTTCGTAGACACCCTCCGGCGACTCCGAACCGCACCTGCCCAGACGGATGCCGTTGGGGAACGCGCCCGGATACACATCAGTGACACTTTCTCCGCGCCTCGTGTCGTCGATGCGCTTCACGCCGTCTACAGCGACGTTATGAGCCGGTCCGGGTGAGACGCCGTCGCGGTCACGGATTCGGCCCGTCTCGGCTCGTCGCCTTGACGACAGTCGCCGATCCGCCCGGTGACTCCCACTGGTTCTCGATATCGAAGCCGAGCTGATTGATGAGCGCCAGTATCTGCTCGCTGTACCCCTCTTCAGTCCCCGATCTGTGAACCTCGCAGTAGAGACACCGACACTGCTCGCTCGTGAGCGTCTGCTCTAGGCCGCGTATCGTAGCGTGCTCGTTGCCCTCGACATCGATTTTTACCACGTTCGGAACCGAGAGCTCTCGTTGGTCGAGCAGCTCGTCTCCGCGGACGACGCTGACGCTGAATCCCGAGGCCTCAGACTCCAGAGACGCCGTCTCGGCACCGACTGTTCCGCTCTCCGGAGGGGTAAAACTCGCCGTCCCGTCCGTCTCGCTCAGGGCGACCTGTGCTATCGAGAACGCGGTTGGCTCTGCGTTGAGGGCGAGGTTGCGCCGCAACTGCTCAATGTTGGGCGGGTACGGCTCGACGGACGTGAGGTGCCCGGGAGAGAGCTTCCGCATCGCGAAACAACTGTACAGACCGATGTTCGCACCGACATCGAGAAACCGATCATCCGGACGCAATTCGTCGGCGATCAAGTCCTCCAGTACGTCCGTCTCACGCCGGTGGCTACGTCTGACGATGTCGCCGCCGTACTCGGTCGACTCCTCGAAGTAGGCGGATACGTCGCCGACTGTCAACCGCTGGACACCGTCTCGGAAGTCTGCGCACACGTTTTCCGCCGGGGTGTAGACTTTCCAGAACAAGTAGTCGGCCACCATCTCGCGGAGCCTCTTCATACTAGATCGCCCCAGTCATAGAGATGTAGTGACACGCGAAGATGTGTCCCGTTTCGATCCCCAGACGCGCCCGGTCGTCCCCACCGTCGTGTGGTCGATTACTCATACGTAGCGTGTTCTTGGGGCAACAGCCGTCGGAGGCCCTCAACGAATTCGATCTGTGGTTCCCAGCCCAGTTCGGTTCGGATTCGTCCAATGTCCGACTGGAGATGCGGCCGGTCACTCTCTCGGACGCGCTCGTCGTCCTGTTCAATTTCGATATTTTCGCCGAGTGCGTCGCTCGCACACTCGACGACCTCACGGACGGATCGGGCCGTCCCGCTCCCGACGTTGTATGTCCGAAAGTCACCCTCGAAATCGGTCAGGATCGTCGTCAGCGCGCGAGCAACGTCGGACACATATACGAAATCCCGTTTCGGCGAGAGGTTGCCGAGCTCTATGGTCCGTGAGCCCGCCCGGAGCTGGTTGAGGATTGCCGGAATGAGGTGCTCGTTCGTCTCGTTTGGCCCGTATACGTTGAACAGGCGTACAGCGGCCGTTGACACGCCAGACTTCGTACCGAACAGCTGTGTCAGATCCTCGCCGATGAGTTTGGTTCGACCGTAGATATCCATCGGCCCGACGCGAGACCCCTCGCCGAGAGGTCCACTCTCGGGGGGGTAGACAGCCCCCGAGGAGACAAACACCACGGTGTCGAGCGTTTTGAGCTCCTTTGCGGCTTCGAGGAGGGACCGTGTTCCCATCACGTTGACCTCGAACGTTTCCTCGGGATGCTGGTTACAGTATGGAATATAGTGGACAGCCGCCAGATGTACGATCGAGTCCGGATCAAACTCCGAGACGGCATTTTGCAGCTCGTCGGAACGGATGTCGAGTTGTTCGAACGATGCCCCCTCGGGGATGAGGGAGCGCTCTCCGGCGAAGCAGTTGTCGACGACTTTGACACGCGCGCCCTTGTCGAGCAACATCCGTACGGTTACCGATCCGATGAACCCCGCACCGCCGGTGACTAGGACGTCCGACCCCTCGAGCGTAGCGCTGTTTTTTGTGTTCATATGACGGGTAGTAGTCTCAATCGGTTTTTATGGGAATCGCTTGTAAATGTTTTTACTCGCCGTTCGGCCTGTCTCTGACGGCAGTGTTCATATAATCCTGTGAGTAATAATCGCCGCTAGAGTTGCTGAGTCGGTTGAGTGTGAGCAGTATGCTGCCAGAACGGCACGCGAGAACCAAGTCTCAGTAACCAAAAATGACGATCCTATGATAGTCGTCATAGAGCTCAACTCGGCTGAATAGTGGGGTATGCAAATCTCCCGTGAGCGATTACTGGCAGTTTTATCTGAACACTGCCGTCTCTGACTACCAGTGGATTTATTAGTGTCGTGACTACGACTTCAGCAACCGATGAACATCTGTACAATCGCCCCTGGGTTCAACCGGCATGGCGGGGTGCCGTACGTCGCCAGAAACATGGTGGACCAGCTGGCCCTGCGTGGCGCGAACTGTTGGATCGTCACCGACCAACAGTCGAGCGATGATGTCGACGGTCTCTCTGTGGAACTGCCGATCTACACGCGCGAGCGGGGGGAATCCCGTTTCCCGCTGAACATCGTGAACTACGCCCGAAAAATTCGGCCTCTCGTCGAACGACTCGACCGCGAACACGACCTTGATATCATTCACACGCACGGCAACTACGTGCTCGCAACGATCCTTACGGACTACGTATCGAGCATTGACGCCACCACCGTCACGACGATCCACGATACTCACCTCCCCGAGATCAACGCGTTCACCGAATACCCCTCCTTCGAGGGGAAGTGGAAGTACTGTGCCGGGATCTACATCGACTATCGTATCCAGCGGTTCAGTGCCCGCCGGGTCGACAAGGTCCACACGGTCGGCAGTCGCGTCGTCTCGGAACTGTCCGACCGGGGTGTCGATCCGAATGATATCGGTCTCGTGCACAACGGGATTGACCTCGACGAGTTCGACAGCGCGACGGTTCGGTCCGACATCCGTGACAAGTACGATCTCGGCGACCGTGATCTGATCATCTCCGTCGGGAGCGTCCGCCCTAGGAAAGGAATCCACACGCTCGTCGAGGCGGCCGATATCATTCGTGAACACCGCCCAGACGTGAGGATCGTACACATCGGCGGCTACGGTCGAACCGGCTACATCGACTACATCGAGGATCGGATCGATTCACTCGGACTCGAGGACACCGTCTCCCTGATCGGATCAGTCCCACGTGCGGAACTCCTAGGCTGGTTCGACGCGTGTGACGTGCTCGTCTCCCCCAGCTACTCTGAGGGCAATCCGATAAACGTCTTGGAAGCGGCGGCCAGCGAGTGTTCGATCGTGACCACCGAAGTCTGGGACGCAAGGGAGATTCTCGGCAACGATGGCGTATTCGTCACCCCGGGATCGCCGTCGAGCCTCGCATCCGGCATCCGACGAGGGCTGGACGCGGACGCCGGATGCGCGCTTCGCGAGCGTGTCGAGGCCGAGTACACTTGGAACGAGGTCGGCGACGACCACTACGCCATATTCGAGTCGTGGGTGAACGAGCGCTGAACCCGTCGTTCACTCCGGGCGACGTTGCGCCTGTCGAGGGTTGCCGCCGGGATTCGGTCCGTCTGTCGGCAGACACGCTGAATCGCTCCGATCGGCCCCGTTCGCGGACCGGTATGTTCATTCGTCGGCGTCGGAAACAGTCGCCCGATGACTGGAAACCGTGCGAACGTGATCGTCCTCACGGTAGATGCGCTCCGTCCAGATTATCTCGACCGAGATCTCTGTCCGACGATGATGGAACTCGTCGACGACGGCGTCTACTTCGACCGCGCGTTCTCGACGATCAACACTACGGAACCATCGCTCACTTCGTTCTACACGGGTAACTATCCACGGACGACGGGCTTGGTTCGACACGGCGGTAGCGTCACCGAAGCGGATTTTCGGGCGCTTCGGGACGCTACGTTCGTTCAAGAGCGGCTCCGCGATCGGGGTTACACCACCACTGCCGTCGACTGGATCGGCGACTGGCACGAGCGAGGATACGATAACTACAGCGGGGAACTGGTCGACTCGACTCCGAGTGCCCAGACCATCGACAGCGCCGGGATCGACCTGCCGTCTCGTCTGTTCGGGACTCTCCGGTCGTCGCTACCGCCAACCGTTTTCGAGTGGCTCCGGCGGGCCAAGCATGCGTCGATCGGTCCTAGTCTCCCCTCCGGTGGGTGGCTGCCCGATCAGGCGTCCGAGGTCGTCGATTACGCCGTCGATAGGATCGCTCGCTCTGATGAACCGTTCTACCTCTTCTGCCATTTCTGGGACACTCACGCCCCCTACGAGGTCCCTGACGCGTACCTCGACGGTGTCGATGCGTCGGATCCGGAAGCCCGGTACCGGGCAGCCATCTCGTTCGTCGACGACCAGATCGAACGTTTGCTGACCGCGCTGGACGAGACGGGAGTCGGCGACGATACGCTGCTGATCGTGATGGGAGATCACGGCGAGTGTTTCGGAGAACACGGCATATACTTCGATCACCACGGGCTGTACGATCCGTCGATCCACGTACCTCTCGTTCTCCACCATCCCGACCTCCCGTCCGGTCGGCGTGTGGACGAGTTCGTCCAGCACGTCGACCTCTGCCCGACGATTCTTGATTTCGTCGACGACTCGCCCCCACAGGGGTTCGACGGAGAGTCGCTGTTACCCCTCGTCCGTGGAGCGGTCGACACGATCCGGGAGCACGTCGTCGCCGAGGAGGCCCACACCCAGCGCCGGATCTGTCTCCGGACCGACCAGTACAAGTACATCGAACTCCTCTCCGGTTCAACGGTTTGTTGCGGCTGTGGGATCGTCCACGGTGGGGAGTGCGAACTGTACAATCTGGAGGTCGACCCTGCGGAGTCCAATGACCTTTCGGATGTTCGACCGGACCTAGTGGACTCTCTCCGCACTCAACTGTACGAGTGGATTCGGGCCCACGGGAACGAGCGACGCACTATCGATCGGATCGTTGCCACGCTCGACGACCGTGGGGCATACGACGGCCTCTAATCGACGGCTCCCGTAACGCTTCTTTTATTATCCGCAGGTGGATTCCCACTCATATGGAGGCCATCCGCCGGACCGACCTGTCTTTCGCTGGCCCTCGCTCTCGAGCGACCATCGAACGACTTGAGGAGGCGCTGGACGGCGAAAACGAGGTCAGAGCGGAGGTGGGGACCGACGCCGATGTTGACATAGAGGCGTTCGCTGATGCACTCAATGCGAATAAACTCTCTCGTGAACTCCTGCCGACCGGCGCGGACGAACGAGCCCGAGACGATGCGACCCACCGGACCAAGCGCCGCAAGCGGTTCGAACGCGTCACGCGAGCCCTCGACAATGCCGACGTCTCTTTTGCCTCGATCAAGAACCTCAAAACGCCCTACGCGATGATGAGCGATATTGACTTGCTCGTTCCAGACGCCTCCGACCACGCAACCGCAGCACGGATTCTCGCGGAGCGGGACTACGAGTTCTACCGATTCCGTCTCCTCGCTCACCCTCGCAAGATGATGGCCAAGCAATCACCCACCGATCCCCGTCCGGTCGATGTGTATCCGGATGCTATGTGGATCCGGAAGGTCGTCTGTGACCCGGCTGCCGTCGTTGAGCGGGCCGATTCGTCGTCTCAGCGAGAACTATTGCCGGCGGACGATATTTATCTTGTGGCCACCCACGCCTACTCCCATCTCTCAGTGACACTCGCGGAACTCGTCCACGCTGTCGCTGTTCTGGATCAATCTGAGGTCGAGTGGTCTCTCCTCCTCAAGCAGGCCGAGCGGTACGGGTGTCGGGATGCACTGCTCGCTTACAATTACCTGCTCGACTGGTATCTCCGAGCGACGGGACGTGACCCGATTCCGGAATGGGTTATCGACACCCTCGAATCGGGGGCGGTCTCCGCCGCCGTCCGTCGGTGGTGGGACGGGCTCACCGAACCCGTCGAGTTTCCCATCGAGTTCCCGCTCTACCTCCCAACCGTCCTCTCTGCGGCCCACCACCTCCCTCGAGTCGCTCGCCGACGTTCGTTGCGGACAACGTACAAGGATCTCCAGTCACACGCGCTCACCTTGGGATCGATGCTTCTCAGAGGGGAGGCCTGAGATGGACCGGAGCCCTGACGCCGTACTCGGGTTCGGGCTGTTGACGGTAGGACTTACGCCGCTTGGCACGGTACTCGCGGTTGCCGTCTGGAGCCGCCCGCCAGTTCTCGGCTCGCACCTCTGGGTTGTTCTGGGTACGCTCGCCGTTGGCTGGTCTGTGCTGGTCTGTCCCGCCGGATATAAGCTACTCCGGTACCCTTCCACGAGGACGGTTTCGCTCGGACGATTGGTCGCCGAATTCAGACGCCGGCGACTCGGGCCTATGCGGAGTGGGATGTTAGTCTGTTTCTCCGGTATCGATGGGTCCGGAAAGACGACCCAAGCACAACGGCTCGTCGAAGAATTCGAGGCGCGGGACATCCCGGCCGTACACGTCTGGGCCCGCTGGCGACCGTTCGTCTCGTATCCGGTGATGGGGATTCTGTACGTGTTGTTTCGGTGGCGACGGAAGGACTACCATCGCAGCCGGCTCTTGACGGCTGTCTGGGGGTACCTCGTATTGCTGGATCAGTTGCTGTTTTTCGCCCGTCACCTCCTCGTCCCCCTACTTCGTGGGAAGATTGTGTTCGTGGACCGGTACCTCCTCGATCAATTCGTCGAATTCGACTACGATGGGTTGTACAACCGCCGGGTAGTCCGGCTGTTCCTCCGTTTCCTTCCCTCTCCAGATCGGACCTTTCTGATGGACGTTCCAGTCGAGACGGCACTCGAACGAAAGGATGACACCCAAGAGATGCTTGACCGCCTCCGGATCGACGCGGACGAGCGGACGTACCTCGAAACCCGCCGGGAGCTGTACCAGAGCCACGCTAGGGAGCTCGAAGGTGTGACCATCGTCAACACATCCCGTCAGATAGCCGAGACGCACCAAGAGATACGCGACTCCACGTTCGATGCGTACTTCCGCTTCTGAGATGGGACGGCTCGCCCGCGCTTCCGCGATCCAGTTCGGCGTCCAGGGGATCCAAACTGTCATCGGATTCACGGCAACGCTGTACTTCGCCAACGTCCTCGGGGCGACAGTTCTCGGGAAGTACTATCTCGCGCTCGCGCTCGTCAACTGGCTATTGATTCCCTTCGCGGGCGTTCGAAGCGCGACGATGAAGCGGATGAGCGAGGGCGACAACCCGACAGCGTACCTGAGTACTGGTACCGCGGTCCAACTTGCCTTCGTCTGTATTGAGGTGGCTGCGCTCTTGGTCTTCGCGAATATTGTTGATGCCTACGTCGGGGCCGTCGTCGCCGGACTGGTTGCGTTGCTCCTCGTTAGCAAGGCGTTTTCGACGTTTCTTCTGGCCGCGCTCCGGGGAACGGGACGTGTCCAGTCAGCCAGTCTCGTAGAGGGTGGGGGCAACGTCCTCCGGGTCGGCGTCCAGCTTGTGTTCGTCTTGGGAGGCATGACGGTGGCCGGACTCATCTGGGGGGAAATCATCGCCGCCATCGTCACCGTCGGCAGTCTCGTCGTCCTGCTCCGCTCGTTTGGCCGCCCCGAAAAGAAACACCTCGTCTCCATCTACGAATACGGCAAGTTCGCGTGGCTGAGTTCGGTGAAGGCGATGTCGTATTCGTGGCTGGACACTATCGTCTTGGGGTTTTTTGTCCTTCCAGAGATTGTCGGTAGCTACGAAGTCGCGTGGCGAATCTCGGCGGCGTTCATCCTCCTCCCCACCGCAATTGTTAAGGTGTTGTTTCAGGACATCAGCCGAAGTGAGTCCTTCAGCGACCTCGAACGGATCTCGGAGACGCTCCGACGGGCACTTAGTATCGCCGGATTCCTGTCCATCCCCGGTGTCGTCGGGGCAATAGTTCTCGGAGAACCGATCCTCCAACTGTACGGCGACGAGTTCGTGGGGGGGTTCGTCCCGCTCGTGATTCTGAGCATAGGTCGCATCCTCCAGTCCTACGAGACCGTGTTGCTTCAGTCGCTGAACGCGTTAGATCTCCCCGAAATAACCTTCCGCATCTCCGCCCTGTTTTTCGTTACGAACATTCTTGCTAATGTCGTCTTCGTATGGACAACCGGTGCGGTCGGTGCCGCCGTGGCGACCTCCGGCTCTATCGGCCTCGCGACACTCCTGTCGTTCCGGGCGCTCCGTCGTCACATCGCTGTCCGTATCGAGTGGGAGACAGTCGCGAGCCAATTCGTCGCGGCGCTCGTGATGGGCATCATCGTCGAACTCGCGTTACGGTGGGTGAATCGCTCTGGCCTCGTGACGGTCCTCGGACTCGTGTGCTTAGGGGTGGTCGTCTACGTCTGTCTCGTTCTCGGTCTCTCTTCGGCAACCCGGCGACAGCTCTTCCGGATCACACGCTCGTAAGCGGTGGGCGGTGTGAGACAGGTGAACGCAAAACCTATATTCCACCTACTACGACGACTCACTATGACCGAAGTAGATCTCTCCAACGAGCTATACGATCGGGTTCAGTCGCGGGTCAACGCCAGCGAATTCGAGACGGCCGACGCGTACGTCGAGTACGTCATCAGGACCGTCCTCGAACAGATCGAGGGCGACGAGGACGGGACCGTGGGTGACCGCGGGGAAGTTATGGACAAGCTCCGAGACCTCGGCTACCTAGAGTGACAACTCGCCTCACGCCCTCGAATCCGGCTCCGGCTGCTCCGTCTCTCGCTCTTTCGCGTTCCTCCCGCTTTCCGCCCTCCGTTCGAGCACCCAAGCGATCGCCGCCAAGATGGCCGCGACGGCGGTCGGCCACGACTGCGTGCTTAGATACACCCCTAGTGTCGGGGGACGGTACGTCGTCACCGGCCAGAAGATGGAGTACGGAGCAGTCCCAGTGGCTGTGCGGAGAAACAGATCTAGGACGACGTGAGAGAGGGCGCCACTGCCGAGCGTGATCGTCGCCCGTCGCCGGTGGTGGGTCGCGACGAGGGTCACGCCGATTGCGACCGAGAGGACGATTCCCCCACCAGTGTGCAGTGCAAGCCACTCGATCGTTCCACCGACGACGGCCTCTATCGGTTCGTCGTCGACAACCAGATACGCTTTGCTGAGGTCAGGAATCATTGCCCCAACTATAGTTAGCGTGACGAACGGCGGTGCCATCCAGTCGACCCGGAGTCCGGCCACCGTCGCGACAGCGTAGGCAAACAGGGCGTGAGCGAGCAGATCAGGCATCGTTTCTCCGCTCCAGTCCGAACGTTTGTCGGTCGAATTCCCAGTCTCTGACCAATCGCCCTCCGGTCAGCACGGCTGCGAGGGCAGAAATCCCGTACGCATACCAGTGTCCCCTTTCGGGATAATTGACTATGTCGATAGCGACCAGCACGTGATCGGTGTGTGCCGTCGCATACACCTCGAGGTATTCCCCCTCCTCGATGGTATCTGTGACACCCGTGACGCGAAATTCGATGGTCCGACCGTCGTCTTCGTACGCTATGACCAGAGGGTCGGTGTCCACGACCTGTCCGTACACGACTACGTCCTCTTCGAGGTACGCGTCGTAGTCGTCGACGAGCTCCTCTCCCCCAGGATGGGGACTACCTTCATAGCCAACGTCGGCGAACCAGACCAGAAGCCCACATTGTGCACACACCAGTCCCAACACCAGCACGACGCGAACGGTTCGGTTCACACGATTTATCCTCGGAGTGTCACAATTTGATCCATCCGTAAACGATTCTGAGTGCGACCGGGCCGAACCGTCGGGGGTGTCGACGAGTGAGGTACGTTAGCCACTCGAGGTGTTCGATCGGCCCCATCGACTCGCCGGTGTCGACGTCGTAGTGTGGGACCGCCTCGCGGTCTAGACGGATCACTCGGCCCCCCGACTTCTCGACACGGATCGCGAAGTCGGTGTCTCCGCCGTGATGTCTCGTCTCGTCGAATCCCCCAACCCGTCGCCACAAGTCCTTGTGAAATATCATCATTCGGCCAATAATCCAGTGAAGTGGTTTGAAGTCCGCTAGGCCAGCGAGCGTCATCCGGTTCATCCGATCTATCGTCCTGCTGACTGTCTGGGTCGGAAAATCAATATCATCGTCGGCTATGACGATCCAATCATTTGACGCCGCTCGTACGCCCTTATTGCGCGCGACGTTTAGACCATTGTCTCTCCTGATGATGATTTCGGCCGTGTTTGGGGCGGTATCTAGCGTGGTTATCGTCTCCCGATTTGTTGGAACGATGACTGAGATATTATTAAAGTCGATCATAGGATCGTTCTTTCACTCCAAAAGCTATTCAACAACCCACCCGTTAGGTCTATTCAATTTAGATCAAGTTAACTTGGTTCGCCGCAGTTAAAAAAGCTTGATTATAATCACTAGTTCTCATCCTCCTTCTCTTGACGGTCATAGTGCTCTTTCGTTATCTTCGTAGGGCGAGCGGATTCTAAGCTGGCGACTTAGGTAGATAACACCGTTCGTCTTCACAAGGCTTATTCGCGCTTTCCGAATCAGTTCCGTTAATGCGTTCGCCAAGTGACACAGACGGCGATGGGGGTCAGTCCGTCCTAAGCAGTATTGAGGATAGAAATCAATCCATCCTTGACCTCGTCGAGAACTGGTATCACGTCCCCACACTCCTCCTTACCGTCATAGTAATGACGGCAATCAGACTCCAGTCGTACAGCAACTTCATTCGAGACGGCGAAGTATTCTTCTCCGGGAACGACGCGTGGTATCACTACCGCGAGGTCGTCTATACAGTCCAGAACTGGCCCTCCACGATGCCGTTCGATCCGTGGACGAACTTCCCGTACGGGACGTTCGTCGGCCAGTTCGGGACGCTCTACGACCAGATCGTTGCCACGGCCGCCCTCATCGTCGGCCTTGGATCACCAAGTCCCGAACTGATCGCTAAGACCCTCCTCGTCGCCCCGGCATTCGCCGGCGCGCTCACAGCGATACCCGTCTATATCATCGGAAAGCGCATTGCAGGCCGCTTGCCCGCGATCTTCGGTGCGATCGTGCTCCTCTTGCTCCCGGGATCGTTCCTCAGCCGGACGCTCGTCGGCGTCGCCGACCACAACGCTGTCGAGCCGCTCGCAATAGCACTTGCCGTCGCTGGCTTCGTCATCGCCCTCCAGAAAGCCGCCAGAACGATGCCCGTTTGGGAGGTCGTTCGCGAAGAACTCGTCGAGAATCGAGAACTCGACACCCTCGAGGAACCCCTAAAATGGAGCCTCCTCGCCGGCTTCCTCACCGGCATCTACCTCTGGACGTGGCCGCCCGCGGTCTTCTTCGTCGGCATCGTCGGCGTCTTCGCTCTCGTAAAGATCACGAGCGACGTCGTCAACGAGCAGACGCCGGAACCGACGGCGTTCGTGGTCGCCGTAAGTATGCTCGTCGTCGCGCTGATGTCGCTTCTCGTCATCGACCAATTCGGCTTCGAGACGACGATCGCCTCGCTCCTCCAGCCACTCGTCGCCCTCAGTGTTGCGGCCGCGGCCGTCTTCCTCTCGTGGCTCGCGCGCGTCTGGGAGGACACCGATCTCGATGACACGCTCTTCCCGGCGGCAGTCGCCGGCCTTGCAATCGTCGGCACTGCTATTCTCGCAGTGCTCCCGATCGGACTCATAGATCTCGTGGTCGGCAACCTTCTCCGAATCGTCGGCTTCTCAGCCGGAGCGGCAACCCGAACCATCGGCGAGGCCCAACCGTTTATTTCCCCAAGTTCGCTCCAACGCTACGGCGTCGACGCTGCCGGCCGGATCTCCATCGAGTACGGCTTGACGTTCTTCACCGGCCTCCTCGCAGCGATCTGGCTGCACGCGAAGCCGCTCGTGAAGAAAGGAACCACCAGAGCGTACGGGTACATCGCGGGCTCGCTCGCAGTCATCGCGCTCATCTTCCTCGTGCCCGCAATCCTCGGCGGCGTCGAGAGCGTCACCGGCATCGACGAGCAGGTCGCGGGCCTCCTCATCGTCTCGGCGCTTATCGTCGGCGCGACCTTCATCACAAAATACGAATCCGAACATCTCTTCCTCGTCGTCTGGGCGGTGTTCATCACCGCGATGGCGTTCACGCAGGTCCGATTCAACTACTATCTTGCCATCACCGTCGCCGTGTTCAACGCCTATCTCTTTGGCCAGATCCTCGGCTGGGTCGACCTCGACACGTCCGCGCGCGAGGCCGTCGACGACATCGACGGCTATCAAGTGCTCGCGGTCGTCGCCTCGATCCTCCTGATCCTCGGGCCCGCGCTCGCAGTCCCGATCACCGTCGGCAACACCCAGACGTCGACAGCGTGGCAGGCCGCCCAGAACAACGGCCCGGGCGCAGTGACTGTCTGGGACGACTCCCTCGAATGGATGCAGGGCAATACGCCCGAAGAGGGCAACCTCGGTGGCGCGGGTAACGCGGACGAACTGGAGTACTACGGCACCTACGAGCGCACTGAAGACTTCGAGTACCCAGAGGGAGCCTACGGCGTGATGTCGTGGTGGGACTACGGCCACTGGATCACCGTCCAAGGCGAGCGCATCCCGAACGCCAACCCGTTCCAGGAGGGAGCGACCGAAGCCGCGAACTTCCTGCTCGCACCGAACGAGACGCAATCGGAGAACGTCCTCGATTCCCAGAGCGACGACCCGAACGAAATCACCCGCTACGTGATGGTTGACTGGCAGATGGCGACGCCCGGCTCGAAGTTCGGCGCGCCGACCGTCTTCTACGACGCCGAGGAAAACGTCTCCCGCCAGGACTTCATCCGGACGATGTACCGTTTTGACGACTCAAACGACGGGCAGTTCGTCGGCACGACCTCAGTTCGCACGGACCGCTTCTACGACAGCACGATGACGCGGCTGTACTACTACCACGGCAGCGCTCGCTCGCCCTCGCCGATCGTCTTCGACTGGGAGGAACGGCAGGTGCAGACCAACTCCGGCGACCCGGTGACGGTGTCCGCCAACCCGCAGGGTGAAACGTTCGTCAAAACCTTCGAGAATATGAGCGCCGCTGAAGCCTACGTCGAGGATGACGGCACCGCGCAGATCGGCGGCGTCGGCGCGTACCCGTCCGAGCGCGTCGAGGCGCTCGATCACTACCGGCTCGCGCACGTCAGCGACACCTCGGCGGCCAACTCGATCCTGCGGACCACCGGTCGCAACTCCCAGATCGCCGGTCTCAACCCGCAGGCTGCGGTGCCGAGTAACCCCGCGTGGCTGAAGACGTTCGAGCGCGTGCCCGGCGCGACCGTCGAAGGCAGCGGCGCGCCCGCGAACGCGAACGTGACCGCGCAGGTCGAACTCCGAATCCCGAACACCAACTCGACGTTCACCTACACGCAGCGCGCGGAGACGAACTCGGAGGGTGAATTCGAGATGACGCTGCCGTACTCGACGACCGACTACGACGAGTACGGGCCCGATAACGGCTACACGAATGTCAGCGTGCGCGCGACCGGCCCGTACACGATCGCGACGTCGCCGACCGTCGGCGACAACGGCTCGCTCGTCTACTACGAGTCGAACCTCTCGGTCAGTGAGGGCGACGTCAACGGCGCAGAAGACGGCACTACGAGCGTCGAACTCGAACGCACCGAACAGAGCCTGCAGATCGGTGGCGGCTCCAGCGACGACGGTTCGACGGACGACGGCTCGACGGACGACGGCTCGTCCGACTCCGGAAGCACTGACGGGACGGAACGGCTAACCGCAACGGCCGTCGACACAGACGTCGCGCCAGCGAGCTAACGGCGTCCGTCTGCGTTCGATTTTTACTGCTAACGACCGCTCTCTGAGCCACCAGTTTGTCAAATACGGTAGCGTGGTTTCAGAAGACGTTTCGATCGCTTAGATCGCTTAGACCCCCTAGGCCCTAGGGGGCACGCAGACCCTTACGAGACCGTCAGCGACGCGCTTCCCGACTCGAAGAACGCGGTCTCGTAGCCGTCGTGGCGGGCGATCTGGGGAACAGTCCTCACGGACAGCGTCACCTCGTCGCCCGCGCGGAGCTCGCCCTCGAAGTCGGGTGCGCCGTAGTGATAGCCGAGTTTGGAATCCAACGTCGACGTGAGCGAGCCCTCGAACACCGGGTCGCCGTCGCGGGTCACCGTCGCGGCCAACCCCATCATCGGGAGCACGATCCCGTTGTGCGGCGTCCGCGCGGAGACGTAGACGTACGGGGAGGTCCCGAAGCGCGCGCTCTCTTCGTCGACGACGAACGGCTCGAAGACGACGTCGCCGACGGTCGTACGTCCCAGCTGCCGCCCCGGCAACGAATCGACGTTGGGCGCGCGCCCGACCGGAACGTCGCCCATCTCCATCGGCGGGATCGCACCGCGCTCGCCCGCGTTCTCCAGTTCAGAAATCTTGATCTCCGATACCTGACCGGGGTCGAACTCGAAGGGGATCACCGCGGTTTCGCTCGTCTCGAATTCCCCTTCGAAGTCGCCCGTGCGTCGCATCGAGAGCCCGCCAATCTGTACGTGTGCCTCGTACTCGCCCGCGCCGTCAAGCGCGTAGTTGTCGCCGTAGTGCATCCCCATCTGCTGGGAGAGCATCGGATAGGCGATCTCTTGCGTGACGGTCCCCCCTCCATCGCGAATCTCGATCGTCAGGCCCGAATCGATCGGCAGCGCCATCCCGGTCTCGGTGTCCCACAGCGACGCCATCAGGTGGAGGTCGTCGTCGGCCTCGACGATCGTCTTCGAGGTTTCGCTTCCCGTCAGCGTCCAGAAGCGATGCGGATACGAGTACATGAGCGCGACGCCGTACCGGCCGGCCGTCGCTGTGCCGTACATACCCATTCCTTCCGTCACGGCGGGCACGTAGACCGCGTGCGGGCGGTCGTCGACCAGCACCGGGTCGCGCCACGCGGACTCCCGCTGGAGGCCGAGCGTCTGAAGGCACCCTGCGCTTCCGACGAGTCCAGCGCCCGCAATCGTCCCGAGAAACGCGCGCCGAGTCGGGGGCGACCGCGACGACCGTGGTGGGGGACCTTCCATTTCTCGCTCCGAGGTAACGGGTCGACGGTGATGACGGTTCCGAACGTTCTCGTTCAAGAAGAATCAGAATACTATTCCACAGATTAATATGTTGTCGCAGAGTGTGTTCTCCTATGTCCGATCACGACTCAGGGTCCGATAACGTGAACGACGAAGTCGTCGAAGAGTGGATCACAGAAACCACACCGTTCGAGCGCGTGCACGCCGTCATTCGCCGAACCTACGATCCCCAGTCCGCCGACGAGATCGCAGAGCGCGCTCGAGTTTCACCGACGACAGCGCGAAAACATCTCCGAACCCTCGTCGATACCGGTGCGGTTGCGACAAATGAAACGAAGGCTGCAACCCGGTATCGTCGCTCCGAGACGTCAATCGTCACCGAGCACGCCGAAGCGCTCCTCGCTGAGCATACGACCGACGAACTCGTAAGCGGAATCGCGGAAATGAAGGCGCAGATCAAATCGTGGCGCGAGGAATACGGCGTCGACAGTCCCGAGGCGTTCGCACGAGCGCTCGACGTGGATGACGCGGACGGAGAGAGCGGACAGGTGCTCTCGGAGTGGCAGACGACGCGGCGAAACCTCGCACTGGCGCAGGCAGCACTGGCAATCAGTGAGGCGACACAGAGTGGTCGTCTCTCTGGGATCGACAGCGAAGATGGCGATACTGGTTCCTCCGCGATCGTATGACTGATTCGGACGATTCTCGTCTCGAGGTGTTTGGCCCGATCGACGCCGGCGCGCTACGCGAGATCCGAGACCTGTTTACGACGTTTGAACCGCTCGTCGAACGTACCGAGTTGGACAACCCCCTGAACCCACAGACGCTCTATATCGACTTTTCTGATGGTGTTGGCGACGCAGCAACCGCCCGGTTGGACGTTCGGTGGAGCCTCACGGGCTACTACGCGTTTCATTACACCGACGATCTCGACCGGAACTTTCGGTTCGACCACCACCCCAAACCCGACGCCCCATCCCGGCACTTCCACGGACCACCGGACGCGCCGAGCCGCCCAGTCGAACCGTCGTGTATCTCTGTCACCGAACTCGTACTCGTTACCCGGGCAGTCCTCCAGCGATGGCGCGATGCCTACGATCGAGGAACGCTCGACCGACTCAACGAAGCGGTCGATCCGCCGTGAGATTCTCGTGATTGTGCCTGATCGCACGACTGCGTCCCAACACGCGAACGGAGACGTGCAAATCTCACCCGCGGTCACCAGATGTTCTCGCGCGTGAGCCAGTCGTGTTCGGCGTCCGCGCGCTTGCGCTCGTCCTCGCGGATCCCCGCGTAATTTCGGATGAGGTCCGTGGTCGAGAGGATGCCGACCACGTCGAGACCGTCGACGACGACCAACCGGTGAACGTCGTGCTCGCGTAGTTGTTCGGCCGCGCGCCGCACCGTCGCCGAGGGAGGAATCCGGTATAACGGCGTGCTCGCGGCGTCCTTGACGTCGATCGACGACAGCGGCTCATCGGTCCGGTGAGCCGCCCTCAGCACGTCGCTTTGAGTCACGATCCCGCCCGGCGTTCCCTCGTCGGTGACGATCGCGCTCCCGACATCCGCATTGAGCATCCGCTCGACGGCGTCAGCGAGCGACGCCTCGATGTCGACTGTGACGACCGTCTTCGAGCAGATGTCGCTGACCTGCATTAGAACCTATGACGGCAGCCGGTGACAAATAATAACCGCACGCGAAGCGGTAGATTGCGCAGCCTAGAGGAAGTCTTCGATGTAGTCGGCGACCTCGTTCGGCGTGTCGCCGACGGGAACGCCCGCGTCGTTGAGCGCGTCGATCTTCGATTCCGCGGTCCCGGTGCCCGATCCGGAGACGATCGCGCCCGCGTGGCCCATCCGCTTGCCCGGCGGCGCGGTGCGCCCGGCGATGAATCCCGCGACCGGCGTGTCCATATTCTGGGCGATATACTTCGCGGCCTGCTCTTCGTCCTCGCCACCGATCTCACCGCACATCACGACCGCCTTTGTTTCACTATCGGCCTCGAAGGCCTCTAAGGCGTCGACGAACGACGTGCCGATGATCGGGTCGCCGCCGATGCCGATGGCGGTCGTTTGGCCGATTCCTCTTTCAGTGAGGTTCGAGACGACCTGATACGTCAGCGTCCCCGAGCGGGAGACGAGGCCGACGTCGCCGGACTCGAAGATGTTCCCTGGAAGAATGCCCAACTTGGCCTCGCCGGGGGTGATGATCCCGGGGCAGTTCGGGCCGATGAGGCGGGTGTCAGTTTCAGAGAGGCGCTTGTTCACTTTGGCCATATCCTGCGTCGGAATGCCCTCGGTGATGGCGACCACGAGGTCGAGATCGGTGTCGAGCGCCTCGAAGACGGCGTCGCCGGCGAAGGCCGGCGGGACGAAGACGACCGAGGCGTCGGCGTCTTCCGCGTCGACGGCCTGATCGACGGTGTCGTAGACGGGGACGCCGGCGACGGCTTGACCGCCCTTGCCGGGGACCGCGCCCGCGACGACGTTGGTGCCGTATTCGATCATCTGCTCGGTGTGGAACTTGCCCTCCCCACCGGTGATTCCCTGTACCACAACGCGCGTGTCGTCGTCGACGAAGATGCTCATTGTCCTGCCTCCTGTGCGTTCTCGACCGCTCGCTGCACCGCGTCTTCGAGGGTCGCTTCGACCTCGACGAGGTCGGTGTTCAGAATCTCCATTCCCTCTGCGGCGTTGGTGCCAGCGAGGCGGACGACGACCTTCTTCGGGATCTCGTCGAACTGTTCGAGCGCCTCGTTGATCCCCTTGGCGACCTCGTCGCCGCGGGTGATCCCGCCGAAGATGTTGAACACGACCGCGTCGACGTTCTCGTCGGCGAAGACCATATCCAGCGCGTTCGCGACGCGCTCGGCCTTCGCGCCGCCGCCGATGTCGAGGAAGTTCGCGGGCTCCCCGCCGAAGTGATCGACGAGGTCGAGCGTCGTCATCACGAGGCCCGCGCCGTTGCCGATGATGCCGACGTTCCCCGACAGGCGGACGTAGTCGAAGCCGTACTCGTTGGCCTTCGCTTCGAGGTCGTCGGCAGCGGCCTCGTCTTCCATCTCCGCGAGATCCGGTTGCCGAAAGAGCGCGTCCTCGTCGATGTTCATCACGGCGTCGGCGGCGACGACCTCCCGATCGGAGGTAATCATCACGGGGTTGATCTCGATTTCCGAAGCATCCCTCGACTCGTAGAGTTCATACAGCGTCGAGAGGATCGAGGCGACGTCGCCGGCGACGTCACGGGGGATCCCGGCGTCGTAGACGGCCTTCCGCGCCTGATAGGGGTGGAGACCGAACGCGGGGTCGATGTGCTCGCGCGCGATCGCTTCGGGCGTCTCCTCGGCGACGGACTCGATGTCGACACCACCTTCGATGGAGACCATCGCGACGGGCTCGCCCTCGCCGCGATCCATCGTGATTCCCACGTACAATTCGTTCTCGAAGTCGACGCCGGACTCGACCAAGACTTTCTCGACGGTGTAACCCTTCAGATCCATTCCGAGGATCTCGTCGGCGTACTGCCGTGCTTCGTCCTCATTGGTCGCGATCTTGATCCCGCCAGCCTTGCCCCGTCCGCCGACGTGCACCTGTGCTTTGATCGCCGCCGGGAATCCAATCTCCGAGACCGCCTCGACGACCTCCTCGACAGTCGTGGCGAGGCGAGACTCGGGTACCGGAATACCGGCGTCGGCGAAGACCTGCTTCGCCTGGTATTCGTGTAAGCGCATCGTCCGAGAATGCGGCGTGCGCGCGCATAAAGCCCGTCGATATCATCCTCGGCGTCTCCGATTCACCGGTGGTTTGAACCGATATGCTCGGTGGTGCTGGAAGGATACAGTGAGCCACGGCCGCGCAGTTCCGACCGATTTTATCACCACCCTACCCCACCATTTACTCAATGCGCGCAGTCAGATTCCACGAGCACGGCGGACCCGAGGTACTGACAGTCGACGAGGTCGACGACCCCGAGCCAGACTACGGCGAAGTCGTCGTCGACGTCGAGGCCGCCGCGGTCAACCCTGTAGATACGTACTTCCGCGAGGGCGCATACCCCGTTCCGCACCTCCCGTTCATCGGCGGTTCCGACGTCGCGGGCACCGTTTCGGCCGTCGGCGACGGCGTCGCGGCGTTCGCCGTTGGCGATCGCGTCTTCGGCACGGGACTCGGGAACGGCCGTCCCGGCTCGTACGCCGAGGCTGTCGCGGCCCCCGTCGGCAATCTCGCGCACCTACCCGAGGAGGTCGACTTCGAGAGCGCCGCGGCGCTGGCGCTCGTCGGGACGACCGCGTGGCAGGCGCTCGTCCACCACGCCCAAGCCGAGCCCGCCGAAACGGTTCTCGTCCACGGCGGGGGCGGCGGCGTCGGCCACGTCGCCATCCAGCTCGCGGAGACGATGGGCGCTCGCGTTCACGCGACCGCCTCGGCCGAGGACGCTGCCGATCTCGAATCCCTCGGGGCGAGCGAAGTCTTCTACTACACGCGCGAGGATCTCGAAGCCGCCGTCGTCGACGCCGGGGGCGCGGACGTCGTCGTCGACCTGCACATGGATCAGTACCTCCAGTTCAACGCGAACGTCGCGAACGCCGGCGCGCGCGTGATCGGCATCGGCAACGACACGTCGAGCGGAAAATTCGACGACATCGGGATCACGAAGGGCAAGGAGATCCGCTATCAGTTCATGTCGATGTACAACGCCGACGATATCGGCGCGGTGCTCGAACGGCTC
>Ga0207851_100141_pt1 | contig 53946 bp, 51 predicted proteins | sample A23E3SouthBayCA_FD_187747 | JGI IMG/M metagenome (GOLD analysis project Ga0207851, IMG submission 187747) | Aerobic enrichment media microbial communities from Eden Landing Ponds, California, USA - A23 E3 (SPAdes) | ecosystem: Environmental > Aquatic > Marine > Unclassified | place: Emeryville... | reverse complement strand
TCTGGACGATGGAGGGGAAACAGCGCCACGACAACAAGATCAACTTCCTCAAGAACCTCGCGCTGCTCGGCGGCGCCATCACCCTCCTCGACGCCGCCGATGACGAGGAGTAGCGCCGGCACCTCGCCGTCGATCCGCCAGACCGCGACCGACAGTTGTTCGAGGGCGGACGCTGTAGGGCCCGGACTGACAGCGGCCGACCCCGATCAATGGACAGACGCGACAGACGCGACAGACCCGACAGACGCGACGACGAGATCCCGGACCGACTGACGCTTCACGTCGGCGACGAAGGGAGGCTGTTCGAGCGCTCCCGGCCTCGCTCGCGCCCGAACGAACTCGTCGTCTCCCCGGTCGAACTCCACCAGCGGAACGTCCAGCGCCGCCTCCGCGAGGCGCGGCTACCGAAGGACGCCTTCCGCTTCGAGGACCCGGTCGGGGTCTGTCTCCGCGTGCTGGAGTCGGCGGGTCGACCGACCGGGGCCGTCGACCGGGTCGACCGCCTCTCGCTGATCCGGTCGATCTTCGGGGTCACGGCCCCTGACGACTCGACGGGTTTCGCTCTCTCAACCGGTGCGCCGTCGCGCGATCCGCGGCGCGTCGAGCGGATCCGGACCGAAGTGGAGGCGCTCACCAACTTCCACCCGGAGCGGCTCTCGGCCTGGACGGGCACCGCCGCCGAGCTCGACGGGCCGATCGACGCCGAGGCGGACGCGGTCCTCGACGCCGCCCTCGGGATCGAGCGCGAACTGCGGGACCGGACCGCGGAGGCCGTCTCCGAGACGGCGCTGTTGCGCCGCGCGACCCGGTCGATCACCGCGACGAACGGGTCGGTGTGGAGGGAGGCGTATCCGGATATCGATCGGCTCACGCTCCTCGGGCTCAGCAGCCTGTCGGCGCCGCACACCGACCTCGTCAACGCGCTGCTGACCGCCACGGCCGTCGAGATTCACGTCCACTTCCGGGAGGGAACGGGGGAGTACCTCCGGCGCCGGGTCCCCGGTCTCCTCGCCATCGCCGACCCGGGGACGGTGCCGTTCCCGAGCACGGAGGCGTCCGAATGACCGGGGCGGACCGGCTCGCGCTCTCGCGTCCGATCGACGCCCCCGCCACCACGGTGGTCGAGATGGCGTCTCCGACCCGTCGGGACGAGGCGCGCAGCGCGATGGCGGCCGCGGCCGCGCTCAGAGACCGGGGCGTTCCGGTCCGAGACCTCGCCGTCGCGGTCCGCGACCTCGACCCGTACGAGGAGCCGCTGTTCCGGGCGGCGCTCCAGTACGAGGTCGCACCCGTGTTCTGGACGCAGCTCCGCGTGACACGGACCCGTCCGTACGCCCTCGTCGAGTCGGTGTGCGAGGCGCTGGCTGGGAACTCGGTCGACCGCGAGACGCTGCTGCGCCCGCTCGAACTCCGGTGGTCGCCGGCGACCGCCACCGGCCCTGATCCGCGGTCGGCGGAATGGCCGATCGAACCCGAGGCGGTACACCGAGCCGCGGAGCTCCTTCCGGACGGCCCGCGATCGCCCCCCGAGTGGGTCGAGGCGATCGAATCGGCCGACGGCGTCGACGATCGGTTCCGCCGGTTCGCCGAGTGGATCGCAGCCGCCCCGGCGCCGGACCCGGCGTCGGTCGCCTCGCTCCTCGGCGAGGCCGTCGAGGGGTACGTCGACCGCGGGCTCTCGGAGACGAAGGCCGCTGACTCGCCGGCGCTGCTCGACACCGAGACCGACGCGCGGGCGGTCGTGCGCGTTCGAACCCTCGTTCGCCAGCTCCGGCACAAGTTCGCCGATCGCCTGGAAGCGGGGACGCTGGAGCGCTCGTGGGACGACGTGGCCGACCTCGCCGGAGTGATCGCCACGCAGCGTCCCGGTCGCCGGGAGCACTCGAACGCCCGCGCGCTCGACGTCTTCGAGGCGAACGACGTTTGGGCGCTCGACGTACCGTACGTGATCGCGGTCGGCCTGACGGCCGGGGAGTGGCCGCGTCCCTCGCAGTCCGTGTTGCCGCCGGAGTTCCAGGAGGCGGTGCTCCGGGGCGAGGGTGCGTCGGGGTCGCTCGCGCCGCAGCCCGCGTGGGTCGGCGGCCGCGACCGCGATCAGTTCGCGGACGCGATTCGGGCTGCGGGGCGCTGCGTCGTCGTCACCCGACACACGCGGACTCCCGACGGCGACGACGTGGCCCGCTCCCCGCTGCTCGACCACGTCGACACGCGGCGGGTCTCCGAGGAGGCCCGGCGACGGCTGGTCGGAGCAGATCAGGAGCTTCCGCCGGCACTGCGGGAGATCGTTGACGGCGGGTCGGGGGGAGACCGTGAGTGACGGCGGTGGCGGAGACGCTGCCCCCCTCAGACTGCGGGGCGCACAGCGGGAGATCAGGGACGCGTACTTCGCGTCCGACGCCGGGCTGTTCACCCTCGACTGCGTTCCGGGGGCCGGCAAATCGGTCGTCGCCCACCACATCGCGGCCGAGGACATCCTCCGCCGATACGCGGCCGGGGACCCGACGCCCGAGCAACACGTCGCGGTCGTCTCGTTCAACCGCGACGAGGCGGCCGACATCGTGCCGGCGATCCGCGATCGGCTGCGGGCGATCGTCGAACACGAAATCGTCCCCGCCGCGGCGGACGTCTCCGAGGCGGAGCTGCGATACCTCCAGCAGCGGGTGGGACAGGCCCCCTACGCCGGCACCATCGACGGGTTCCTGCGCGGGATATTCCGGGAGTTCGCCGGCGATATCGGCTTCGACGAGACGCCGTCGGTCGGGAACGACGCGCTCCTGAATCGAGTCCACCGCGACTGCTACGAGTCGCTCCGCGACGACGCGGAGCACGACCAACGGCTCCGCGATCTCGAAGCCGCGTACCCCGACGGCGAGTACGACGAGGGCGTCGGCGAGATGCTTTCGGACGCGCTGACGTACTGCCGCGATCGGCACCTCTCGACCGAGGCGTTCCGATCGGAACTGGAGCGGACGCGCGACGCGGCGTATCCCGACGGGAAACCCGACTCCTTCGACGCTATCGCGCGATCCGTCGAGCGGTTCGTCGAGGGCGGCGGGGACGGTAGCGAGGACGGCGGCGAACCCGAGAGCGAAGCCGGCGAGCGAGTCCGCGAAGCGGTGACCGGCTCGGACCGAGACCGCCTGCTCGGCGCCGACCGCGACCTGTACGACGCGTGGGACGCGCGCATCGACGACTTCTGTCGCGTCCTCTCGGCGTACCGCACCCGCTACCGGGACGCGGTCCGGGAGTACGGCGCCGTCTCGCACACGGACGTCGCCTACCTCGTCGACGCGTACTTCGACGGGCCCGAGGAGCGGGCGGACCTGTCCGAGCCGCTCCGCTCGGTCGACGACTCGCACCGCGAGCGAGTCCTCCGGACGTACAGGTCGCGGATCCGGAGCCTGGTCGTCGACGAGGCGCAGGACGTCTCGGCCGTCCAGCACGCCGCGCTCTCGCACGTCGTGACGAGCGAATCGCGCGTGTTCGCCTGCGGAGACGGGCTTCAGGGGATCTATCTGTGGCGACACGCCGACCCGCGGTGGTTCGCCGCCGCGACGACGGAGGGGACGTACCTCGGCGTCGACTGGGACACCCACGAGAACCGGAGTGCGACCACCTCGTATCGGTGCGTGCCCGACGTTGCCGCGGGGATCAACGCCATCGCCGAGCCGGTGTTCGCCGATCCGGCTCGCGGTGATCTCGGCGACTTCGACGCTTCGTACCCGCGGTTGGACGCGGCCCGCGACGGTGACGACGAGCCGGCGGTACACGTCTCGTCGTTCGACGGCGTCGGTCACCCCGGGTCCGCGACGTGGGCGAATCCCGACGGGGCGGTCGGGGAGGCGAACATGCTCGCGACTCACCTCTCACGGGGGCTCGCCGACGGGACCTTCCGTGACGATGACGGCGATCCGCTCGGGGTCACGGTGCTGTTCCGCCGCGGGACGCGGATGGCCGAGTACGAGGAGGCCTTTACCGCCGAAGGTCTCCGGGTCCGCACCGCGACCGACGCGCTGTTCGACTGTCCCGCCGTCGAGACGGTGCTCGCCGTCTGCGAGTGGCTGATCGCGCCCGGATCCCCGAAGCGAACGGCCAAGCTCCTCACCGAGTCTCCGCTGTGCGCCGTCTTCGACGCGGCCTCGTTCGAGGCCCGGTCGTGGGACCTCGACCGGGTGTTCGACGACGACCCGGCCGCAGTCGGGGAGGCACAGCGGCGAATCCTCCGCGGGCTCGCCCGGCTCCGCGACCGGAGCGACGCGTTCGGCCGGCTCCCGGCCAGCGCGTACGCCGAGGAGGTCATCGAGGCGCTCGCGCTGCGAGCCGACACGCACGGCTGCGCCGACGAGACCGATCCGGACCAGCGGGTCGCCAACCTGGACGCGCTCGTCGAGACGCTCTCGGAGTGGGAGGGAGACGGCCGCTACCCGCCCTCGGAGCTGATCGACCTCGTAGAGCCGTTCCGCGAGGACCCCGGTGTCGGCCCGTCGCAGCCGAGCGCGGCGGGCGCCGCTTACGATGTCGAGTTCCGCACGGTTCACCGGTCCAAAGGGGACCAGGACGACGTCGTCGTCGTCGCGGACCCCGGGTTCGACGTCTGGTCGCGCGGCCCCCACACTCGCCGATTCGTCGCGCAGGGGGAAGTCGCGGGGCTCGCCCCGCCGACGAACACGGAGGTACCCGGAGACGTACCCGTCCCGCCGTTCGACGGGGGGCTATACGACGCCGGAGACGGGTGGGGCCGCGATGCCGGGCTCCGCTGGGCGACGGCTCGCTGGCGGGACTCCGCGGTCGATTCCGAGTCCGACTCCCCGAGCGACTCCCCGGACCGTGACGCGCTCGTCGGTCCCGACCGGCTCCGCCGCGTCGCGGGGAACGAGCGCGCCGAGGCGTGGCGGCTGCTGTACGTGGCCCTGACGCGAGCACGAGACCACCTCGTCGTTCCGCTGCCGCGCTCGGGCGCGGAGACGGATTTGACCCGGGACCGGTGGCTCGACGCGATCCGCGACGGGCTGGCGTTCCCGCGCGGCGGCACCGATTCCTACGGTCTACGCCTCGACGCGGATCCTAACCGCGACGCGATCGATATCGGCGTCAACGACGCGGACCTGTTCGCCCGACGCGACCGCCAGACCCCCCGACTCGGACACAACCGGGTCGCCGAGTCTCCGCCGCGCCGCGATCGGCTCGACCCGTGGGTCCCCCGGTTCCTGAGCCCCAGCACGATGTATCCGCTGACGGAGGACGCCGACCGGCACGCGCTCGCCCACCTGTTGGGCGAGCCGCTGCACACGGAAACGAACGAGGTCTCCGGCGATCTCCCCCTGCGATTCGACCGGCTCGGTCCCGAGGAGGTGGGGACGTGTCTCCACGACGCACTCACGGGGCTGGTCGCCCGCGGCGTCGACGAACGGGCGATCCGGACGACGGGCTCGGAAGCCCGCGCCGCCTTCGACGAGGCCGTGAACGCGCTCCCGAAGTCGGTCGGCGTGGACGAACGCGAGGGGATGTTCGCGTTCTTCGAGGCCGTTCTCGGCGACTTCCTCGACTCGGACCTGTGGGAGCGGATCGCGGACCCGAAAACCGAGGTCGGCATCGAACGCTCGCTGGACGGGCTGGTGGAAGTCGGCGATCTGGAGGTCGAGATCCACGGGCGGGCGGACTTCATCGTCGAGTCCCCCACCGGGGAGCGGTTCGTGACGGACGTGAAGATCGCCTTGGCCGAGCCCACCCCCGAGACGCGGCGGCGGTACGAGCTCCAGATCGCGGCGTACGCGTTCCTCGCGGAACAGAGCGGCGCGACGGACGCGTCCGTCCGCCGTACCGTCGAGACGTTCGGCGCCGCGCGCGAGACGACGGCGTCCTCGTGGCCGCCCGACATCGTTCACCGACGGCTGCGACGGCTCCTCGACCGGTGAGGCCGACACCGTCACGACCCCGATACGAGCCTTTATGACCCTTCGACGACAATAATGTGTATGGTGCCCAAGACCGACTCAGAGAACACCGGATCCGCCGCGGAGGTCCGGCGACCGACATCCCTCGCCGACGCTGCCGAGCTCGACGCGTTCGTCGACGACGCGGACACGGCCGTGATCGAGTTCTACACGGACGGCTGCGGCATCTGCGCGAGCATGGAACCCGTCCTCGGCAACGTCGCCCGCGAGCTCGACATCGCGGTCGCCACGGTGAACCCCCGAGACGACCCGCCGCTCGTCGAGCGGTTCGACGTGCGGAGCGTCCCGCTGTTCGTGCTGTTCGTCGACGGCGAGCCGGTCGCGCGCCGCGCGGAGGGATTCATCCCCGGCGACGACCTCACCGAGTGGATCACGGACCGCCTCGCGTAGCCTGAACATCTCCGGACGGACAGGGTCACACTCCCCGGACGACCACGTAGCCGTCGCTCTCCAGGCGGACGGTCGAACGCGGAAAAGCCGCTTTTTCGTCGCTGACGACGAGGACGTAGTCGCCTAGAGGCGACCGACGTTCTCGACGGCGACGGACTCGACGCCGTCCACTTCCTTGAACGCCTCTTCGACGGCCTCGGTGCCGCCTGCGCCGTCGGGGACGATGACGGTCGGCAGGAGGGCGACGAGTCCGAACGCGACGTCGTCGCGCTGGAAGCCGCGGATCTTCGCGCCCTGCGGGAGCGACTCCTCAAGCCGGTCCTGCAGGTCGTCGAGGTCCACGTCGGGGCTGTTCGGCATGACCTTGATCTTGGCGGCGACGTCTCCCATTGTTAGGGCCCTCGGAAGCCGCAGTCGGGACACTCATAGAGGTTGCTCTGCTTCCGGCACTTGGCGCACCGGTGGATCGTCTCTCCGCAGTCGGGGCAGGAGAACCGCGCGGCGTTCATCCCGGCCACCTGGATGCCACAGGAGACACACTGCCGGGTGCCCTGCGTTTCACTCTCGCTCATACAGTAAACCACCACCGCGCGACTTTTAACCGTTGTTCTTTGCCTTCGCCCTCCGCACGACCGATTGAGGCGCGGTACCGTGGTTCATCCAACGATGAGCGGTCCGATCAACACCCCCATCAGGTGGACCCGTCGGGCGCCGACCCGCGGCGGGACGAGTCCCAGTCCCCCGGCGACGACGAACACGCCAACCCCAAAGGGGCCCGCGAACGCGTACGAGATCATCGCGAGGAGCGCCAAGACACCGACTGACAGCCGCGTGTAGTCCGCGTTTCCGACGACCCGGAGATAGGCGTCGCCGACCAGCAACACGAGCGCGAACCCGCACGCGGCGGCGGTCGCGGCCGCGACCAGCAGGATCGGGAGCGCGAAGGGGACCTCGGCGCGGTCGATCGCGACGGTCACGCCCGTCCGCGGGGTCCCGAGCGCGACGAGCGCGAACAGCGCGAAAATGGTGTTAGCGTTGTGATTGTATAAACAGTGCAAACACTCAAGTGCGCGGCTCATTGACGTGGCTGTATGGGAGAACGGCCGACAATCGCGTTCCGTGTTGATGAATCACAGAAAGAACGATGGGAAGAGTTTGCTGAGGAAAATGATGAATACGACAGTCTCAGCCACTTACTCCGCGTTTCTGTCGCGCATGAAATGTCGGACCACTACGGACCAGAGGGCCAAGGGGGTGGGGTTGACGGCCAACAAGTCGGGAAGCTTGTTACGACAGTCGAAAAGATGGATTCCAAACTTGAAGACCTTGAGGAACAGCTAGAGAACGCAACACGGGCGATTAACGCGGGTGGAGGAGTTTCTGAATCCACGTTGTCAGACGTATACGATGCTCTTCCGACGGCTCCCGAACGTGCAACGACGGCGGAAGGTATTGCAGAGGGGCTTGACGTGGATGCTCAAACGACCCGCGTGGCTCTTGACCAACTACATGAGACGACGGCCGCCGTGGAGAAACGGGAGATACAGCAAGTCGAAGAGGGGGAGGGAACCAAGACAATCACGGACCACCAAGGGCGGGAGCTTGAGATCGAAGACACTGGTACTGCGATACGCCGTCGCAATCCTCTGTGGTACAAGAGGGAGTAACAGCCATGTCACAAACTACCAAGAGCAAGCGGGCGATTGAGGCGTATCACAACTACAAACAAAAGCAATCCGCCAGTACCGCCCGTGAGTATCGCCGTCACGTTCGGCGGTTCCGTGACTATCTAGAAGAGCATACTGACGCTACCTTGTGGGATTGCCATAGTGGCCACGCAGAGGATTTCTACCTTTGGATGAAAGACGACAAGGGGTATTCCCCGTCGTCTGTGCGTGTTGCTCATGCGTCCCTTGGCGACTTCTACGAGACAATAGACAAGTTCGGAACAGACGGCCGCCGTGGGTTTCCAGAGGTATCTGTTAGCCAAGACCCGACAGAGCATGCAACCCCCGAACGCCTCGACGGCATGCATACTTCTTCAAAGAAGGACGTGGAGGGTGGGGACAAACCCCTCTCAGAGGATGAGGTAGCAGAGCTGATCGACAACGTACCCACCCCTACTGTTCGGAACGAACTAATCTGTCGCATGCTGTATCAGACGGGTATGAGGCGGTCGGAGCTTGTCCGCGTGAAACTCGACCATATCGACCAAGAGAGAAACCATATCTCAGTGTACGGAAAGAAGACGGAAGATCCTAGAGAGGTATGGTATCAGTCGTCTCTCAATTGGCACTTGAATAGGTGGATTGAATCGGAACGACCCGCCGTGTTCAATGCAGAGGATTCTGATTATCTGTTCCCAACACGGCGGCAAGAGCGTATGGACGAACAGACGGTCACAGACGTGGTAACGACGGCCGCGGAAAATGCGGATCTCCAAGAGGTAGTGTATCGGGGAAAACCGCCAGAGGGGGAGGTAGAATCTGATACGGGTCGGGCAATCCACCGTGTTGGCGCACATACTCTGCGAAAGTCGTTTGGGGTGCATTTCATCAATGACGGCGGCGATATATCCTTCTTAGCTGATTTACTCGGCCATGACAACATTGAGACGACTAAAGAAAACTACCTGAAATACTCCACCAAGGACTTAGAAAACAGCGTCCGCCGTCACGGACCAAGTATCTGAGCCGAATTGTTTGGTGTATATCTGGAAAATTAAATAATAATTTTTAGATAGTGTGTTGGCGGCTCGGCTATATACAGACGCTTCTTGCGCGCAAATGTACCCCCTACCCACTGAGGAACTAGCGACCGCGGTAGCCAATCTCGACGGGGGACATGCGGCCAAATACAGATACACATGCTCTGAGCTTAATTGAACTCCCTTGAGAGTGAGAATATACTATTTACATAGATATTGAGGAGTAACAAACAAATTGTAGTCCTACAACTTGGGATTGATGAGGTTATCTAGGGTTGTGGTCCTAGACGGCCGATCCGTCAAAAGTTGCTTATCTGCTGTTTGTGGTTGTCTCATACATCTAAGACGCCAATAAATTGGAGAATCGCTCAGAGTAAAACCCCGTGGAAGGTGGTTTGCTCCACCTGAAGTGTAGGGGTTACGCGAACACGAATTTTGCCCCTCGTTTGTGGCCGTCTCAGGTGGGTGAAACTCTCGAATTTGGAGGGGGGATAGTATAGAGTGTCTAACTCAAAGATAAGCCACGGTAATACTAGTCGGCTCAGACGAACGTGACGGCGGCTCAAGCGCGTTCGGTGTCACGCCAGTGGTTGGGACGTGGAGCCGCTTGTACTGGCGTGGGCGGGCGCATAGGCGCGTCTCCGGTCATGTTCGTAGTATACCGCAGAGCAACGAACGTAGTATATTATTACTATGCTGTATATATCGCGCACGTAAGAAGTGATACGGGCGTGTTGAAGCCCCTATCTGCCGATAACGTACGCCTTAGCGGTTTCCATCTTTTCTGTGTACTTTCTGATAGTTGTGGCGGCCATGCGGGTGGATGGCATACCGCCTCTATTGGCGGTCGGCGGCTCGCCAGAGCCGAGTATCACCGCCCCTCTCTGTCTGCTGGCGGTAGATCGGCCGACGCCCCAATTTGCCCCCTCGGTTGCGGCTCGCACCCGCGTGGGGGCGTCCTAATCCTAATTCTGGCTTCTCACGTCCCTCTAATAGATATTCTGGCCGTTTCCCGCGTGCGCCCGCGCAAGCCACGGCCGTATCGGTGTATTAGTTGGTTATACTTGGCAGTAATATTTTGCCGACACACATTCACCCCCATATTACTGGTTACGTGAGTGTCGGCCAAATCGCCCGAAACATCGGCGTGAGGCCGTCTATTGGTTGCTTACGCCGATAGGGGCGGCGTCCCGACATTCGTCCCCCCATTCGTCAGTACGGTACAAGTGAGGCGAAGGATGTCTGAGCATGAACCGCGGAACTCGGAACTACGGATTAACGAGGCGGATCGAGAGGCGATTAAGGCGGCCAGAGACGAGCATTTTGATGCGTCTACCTCGATGGGACTGGTCTGTCGGATCGCCTGCGAGCAAATGGTAGAGACTGAGGAAACCAGTGGAGGTATTCATCTATGAATTACAAAACGACGAATTGCGGAGACGGCGGGAGTATTAACTTACAGAGTGACCTTAGCCCCAGTGAAGTGGAGGCGCTTGGTTCCGATGTGTTGGCGGTTGTTCACGACACAGACGCCGCACAGACGACTTATAAGCGACAAATCAAGCGTGACGCCAGCCCCGAACAGACGGACCTAACGGTTCCTGACGGGGCTGTCGTAGTTGAACTACGGGGGAGCCAAGTCGATTACCTTGTGGAGGCGTAACATGGGCGAACTTGAGGTAGTGGATACGGCCGTGGAGCCACTGAGCCGCGTGGAGTTCGCACCCGACGGCCGTGTTGAGTATGAAAATGGTCGCCTCACGGCCGTCTATCCGTCGAACGCGGATGTTCGGGAGTTCGTTGTGGCCGTTTTCAACTACCGCGATACCAATTCGGTCGAACTCCCCGACGGCGCAGTAGTTCTCAGTGTCGGGGAGGGTGTCGTATCGGCGGCCGTTCCGTCTGACGCTTACGGGGTTGGTGGAGCATGACGCTGGACCTACACCCTGAGACCGTGGAGGAAGCGCGGGATCGTGGGGGTGACGCCGACGCCGACCGCCCCGACAGCATAGACGCCGCCCTTGAGAGTGAGGCTGTGGGCTGGCAAGAGGGGGAGCCGCTTGTGGGCGACTCATACGCTGACTACCCTTCGAGGGACGAACTAAGTAACCCCGAACGTGGGGAGTTCCTTCGAGACCTACTGAGCCACCCCAAGGTGGACGGACTGGATACGGCCGTGGAGGAACTTACGGGGGCGGGTGACACAGGGACCCTTGGCGACTGGTTGGCTACCCTCGAAGCGGCCGCCGACGCCCATGGGCTTGAGGTGGATACCCTCACGGCCAAGGGTGACCAAGGGGGTGGAGACACTCTCACGTCCCTCCTTGGATACCGCCCGCCGACGGACATGGTAACGTCTAACAACCCCGTCCTTGTGGCGGAATTATATGTCAAAGGCCTTAGTATCGGAGAGATAGTAGACACCCTTTCCAAGGAGGGAGAGGGAAGCGTCCGTGAGAGTCGTATCCGTGATACCCTCAAGGAGATCGGCTTACTCAAGGGTCCGACGCGTGACGAACAGCGCGAAGCCTTTGAGGAAAAAGATGGCCGTATTGGGGGCGCTACCATGACCACCACTGAGACGGGGGAGACGGGTGGTCTTACCGTCTCCGCGGAAGACTTCGCTTAAGTCGCTCTGAGGGGCGTCTGAACACACTCTGCGGCTTCTTTTACGTTATTTCAACAAGGGGTAGCCGAGGGTATAGCAGTGGCTCACTGGTATTGAGTACACGGAAAACGTCGAAAGAAAAGCAGGAGATGTACGGCGGGATTTCAACACGTCGGCTCCCGTGGGCCGCGCCGACAAATGTCGGATGGGAGACTCCCTTTCGGTGATGCACTGGGCGTATGGCACAGTGCAACTACTGTGGTCATCGAGGCGGGCGACTAACTCCGCCCCTCTCATGTTAACCGTACTGACGAGTGACGTAGGGACGCTTGTCGGGGCATAGGCGCGTAACCAGTACTGGCGGATAGCGAGGGACCGCAGGGACCGCCACGAGAGGCGGAAGCAGTATCACAAAAGGATTTATTTCATGTTAGACTGAATTGTAGGTTGCATGAAGCTTGAAGTAGCCTTCAAAGATGAACAGAATAATAACCAGACAGTAGAGTGCATAAATGTCAAAGAAGGAGAACATGGATTGAAATTAGTTCGAGAAGGACGAGAGGTGGCGGGCTACATTCCGTACAATAATCTTGAAAGAGTGACTCCAATAGAAGACACAGACAGTTAGGCGGAGACTCTCAGTTATCTAAGTATTCTTAGAGAACATAGAAAAGGTGGAGTGCGGGAAATCATATATGCTACCTTCAAAAACTACAATAGGGATTTTCTTTTTTCTCATTGTTACAATAACCTATGTGTCCCTTTCAGTGGTTTTTGGATATAATCCAGTTGGGGTGTATCTGGATATATTCGTGAAAACTCTCTTGTTTATCCTTCCCACTTCAGCAGTAGCAGTTATTATATTATATCTGAAAAAGTAAAATAGGTGAAAGTGTTTACAGCGTTGGTACAACCAAATGGCTAAAATGGTGTTCGCCGTGTTCGCGCCGCTCGTGGCGACGACGAATCCGCGGTCCGACTCCTCTCGGGGGACCGCCGGTAGCGCCGCGACCGCCGCGATGGCCGCGGAGACGCCGGGCACGTATCCGACGACCGCGCCCGCGAGCGACCCGCCGCCCGCGCTGGCGCCGAGCCCGCGGCGACTCATCGCGATCCGGGCGTCGCCCTGCGGCGGTACGCCCCCGCCGCCCATCGCGTCGACGAGCACCGGAGCGCCGAACAGCCCGGCGAAAAGCGGCGCGAGGACGCCCCCCGCGTCGAGCGGTGCGGAGGGATCGGCGTCGAGCGTCGCGAGGCCGAGCGCCGCGCTCGCGAGGAAGGCGACGAGCCCGCCGAGCGCGGCTCGCTTCGACGACTCGGTGACCACGAGAAAGGCGACGACGACGCCCAAAAGCAGCGGGAGATGCTCTCTGACGACGGGATAGCCGCGGATCATGATCAACGTTATCGGGACCGCCAGCGGGACCGCGAGCGCGACCGCCAGCCCCGATCCGACCGCGGACAGCCGGACCGCCTCGCGGCCGCGTCCCGCGATCACGAGCCGATGGCCCGGCAGCGCGGCGACCGCCGTGGCCGCGTCCGGGACGCCGAGCGCGAGCGCGGGCACGATGTCAAGGAAGGAGTGGACCACGCCCGCCCCGAGCATCGCGACGCCGACGAGCAGCGGGTCGGCAGATATCGATGGAGCCAGCCCGGCCAGAAGCAGCGCGAAGTTGTTGGCGTGGAGCCCCGGAACGAGCCCGCTCGCGGTCCCGAGCGCGACGCCCCCACACAGGAACGCCAGCGCCGTCGCCGCGAATCCCGGGTCGACGACAGGTCGGACCAGCGCGTCCATCGCGACGAGGTGGCCGCGGCTTCGGGGATAAACCTGGGGAGCGGGAGAGATATCGGCTCACCGCCGCCAGCGACGGCGGCAACGGCGAGAGTCGCGGCTCGACGGCGGACGGAACGAACGGAGAGAACTCGACCCGCTTACGCCTTCTGAGCCGCCTGCGCCTTCTTCTGGGTGACGTAGCCGGCGATCCGGTTGCGGACGCCCTTCGACTCGACGGTCGTCAGCGCGGTGACGCTCTCCTTGTTCGTCTCGAAGTCCGTGTTGAACGAGTCGGGGTACCGCTCAAGCAGGACCTTCCCGAGCTGCTTGATGTACTTGGGTTTGATAGCCATATCGGGCAATACCTCCGGCCCGAACTAAAAGGGTTCGTTACGCCGCGAGCGGGCCGCAGGCGCGCTCGCGTCGATCGTCTTCACGGCCGAGGGCTACTCCTCGTCGCCGTCCGCGCGCTCCCGCCACCCGGTCGCCTCGTCGATTCTGGCGAACGCCTCGCGCTCCGCCGGTCCGCCGCACCGCTCGACCACGTCCGCGAAGTACCGCAGCCGATCGAGGAGCTCGGCCGTGTCGAACTCCGGTACGTCAAGCCGCGAGGCCGCCACCGTCGCGTCGACGACCGCTCCGAACCCGCGGTTGATCGTCGGAACGCGCTCTCTCACGACCGCCTGTTCGACCGGGTCGAGCGCCCACGTCCGGACCGTGGTGTCGCCCTCGGTCTCGCGTCCGATCTCCTCGACCGTCACCTCGACCCACGCGTCGGCGGTCGGGAGCACCGGCTCGTCGACCTCGCGGACCGTCAGCGCGGCGTCGACGAACGTCCGCGGGTCGGGCGCGAACTGCACGACGCCGCCGCCGCGCTCCGCGAAGTTCCGCCACGTCCGGGTGCGACCGTACGTCCGCGCCGTGACGGGGTCGCTCGGGTCGTCCGGCGCGTGAAGCCCGAGCGCCGCGACGTTCCAGCGGTCGTTCGGTCCGAGCGTCGTCACGACCGACTCGGTGACGCCCCGGAGGGCGACGGGCCAACCGGGGGGCGTGACGGCGTCGGAGCCGTCGCGGTCGGTCCCGCTCACGGCGCCACCTCCGCCCCCCGCCGGAGGACGACGTACAGCGCGGCGCAGGTGAGGTCGGCGGTCGTCCCGGGGTTGATCCCCTCGTCGACGAACGCGGTCGCCAACCCCTCCGCGGCGTCGAGGTCGGCGCCGTGGACCGCCGCCGCGTCGATCCCGTCGACGCCGGCGAGCGCGTCGGGTGTCTCGCCCGGCCCGCCGAGCAGCGCGGCCGCGCGCTCGCTGGCCGCGCGCGCCGCATCCGGGCCGCGGTTCGCCGCGACCAGGGTGTCGGGTTCGGCCGCGAGCAGCCCGAGGAACGCCCGGGCCGCGCGGTCGGTCAGGGGACCCTCGTCGCTCCGGATCCACTCGGCCGCGCGGAACGCCCGCGGGAACCCCTCGACCCACTCCCGCGCGTTGCGGTCGGGGACCCTGTCGGGGGCGTCGGCATCACCGGAGGCGGGCGGGTCCGCGGAGAGCGCCATCACGTCCCGCAAGGTCGCGCCTCGCTCGCGCAGCGCCGGAGCCGCGTCGCTTCCGCGTCGCACGTCGAGATCGGCGGCGTCCGCGGGTGGGTCTCCGACCGCGACGTCGACGTGCTCGAACGCGCGGTAGAACGCGACGGCGTCGTCGACGGTCGTCGCTCGGACCGCGCGATCGACCGCTTCCGGGGAGGGCGCCCCGCCGGGCTCCGCGCGATCGACCGTCGCTCGCATCAGCGGGACGAGCAGGAGCAGACAGCCGAACTGGGTGTTCGTCCCGGCCCGCGACGCCATCCCCGCGACGCCGCGCTCGAAGGCGCGGCCGATCCCCGTCTCCTCGTCCACGGCCGGTTCGAGGCCCTCGCGGGCGCCCACCGCCCCGCCGAGGAACGCCTCGAACCGGAGGTCGTCGAGGTCCCGGTGTCGGTCGACGTTGCCCGGTTTGGGGGTTCCGGCCACCTCCAGCAGCAGCGCGAGGGTCGCGTCGTCGACGGGGCTCGACATCACGGCGGCGCCTCCGGTGCGACCCCCGGGCCCCCCGCGAGCAGTTCTCCCTCCCGCCACGCCGCCACCGCGTCGGCGACCCGGGAGAGGGATGGCGGGAGTTTGCTGGGCCGGCCGACGCTCACGGCGTCGGCGCCGTACGCGGCGTACTCCGCGACGGTCTCCCGCCCGCGAACGCCGTTGTTGGCGATCACGGTGAGGTCGTCGCGGGGGCGGTGGGGCTCGCCGGCGTCGCCCGCGTCGCGCTCCCGCCCGGCGGTCAGATCCGAGATGACTCCTTCGGAGTCCATCGCGTCGACGTGGAGCCAGTCGGCGCCCGCGTCGGCGACCGCGTCCGCGACGGCGACGAGGTCGACGCCGGGGACCTCGGCGCGGACCTTCACGCTCGTCGCCGCGCCGGTCTCGGCGGCCGCGGCCACGTACGCGGCCAGTCGGTCGGCGTCCCGGAGCAGCGACTCGCCGCACCCGACCGCGCGCAGTTCGGGCTGTCGGCAGTGCGCGTTCACCTCGCAGACCGCGCCGCGCTCGGCGCAGACCGCCGCCGCCTCGCGAACCGGAGCGAGGGTCGCGCTCCGGACGTTGACGCCGGGGCGCAGGGGGGCGTCGGCGAGCCGGCCGAGCTGGCGGTCGATCCACGCGACCGGGTCCGCGGGGAGGAACTCCGAGCGGTCGCGGGCGACGAGATCGCGCGCCGCGGACCGGCTCGCCGGGTCGAGCGCGATCCCCCCGAGGATCGCGGCGTCGACGTGCGGGGCCGCGGCCCGCGCCCAGTCGGCGTCGGCCGCGCCGCTGAGGCTGGCCGCGGCGAGGAACGGGTCGCCGCCGGACGCGGGGTCGCTCACGAGACCGCCCCCAGCGCGCGCTCACAGGCACGCGAGACGCGCTCTGCGTCGTCTTTGTCGTCGATGCGGGTGTCGGTGCGCTCGACGTGCAGGTCGGGGTGCCGGTCGCGCAGGTCGGTGTCGTCCGCGTCGTCGAGGACGAACGCGTCCGCGAACGGGTACGCGTCGGCGACGCCCGCGGTCGAGGGCTCGCGACCGACGCCCGCCATCAGGTCGGCGGCGGGCCCGGAGAACACCTCCTCGCCGACGAACGGGGAGACGGCGACCACCGGGGTCGCCGACAGCGCGGCCTCGACGCCCGGGAGCGCGAGCATCGGACCGACGCTCGTCACGGGGTTCGAGGGACCGATAACGACCGGATCGGTGAGGGCGTCTCGGACCGCATTCGTCGGCTCCGCGTCGTCCGCCCCCCGGAACTCCACGTCCGCGACCGCTGGCTCGCCCCGGCGCGCGACCCAGTACTCCTGGAAGTGGATCGTCTCGCCCGCCTCGGTGTGGATCAGCGTCGCGACCGGGTCGTCGGACATCGGGAGGAGGTCGACGTCGAGGTCGAACGCGTCCCCGAGGGTCCGGACCGCCTCGGTGAGCGACCTCCCCTCGTCGAGCAGGCCCGTGCGCGCGACGTGGACCGCGCGGTCGCGGTCGCCGATCTCCATGAACTCGCCGACGCCCGAGAAGCGCCGCCAGCGGGCGATCTCGCGTCCGGCCGTCTGCGCCTCGTCGTCGAGGTATCGGGGGCCCGTTTCGAGCCCGACCTCGTCGGCGAGCCGGCGGAGCTCCTCGTGAGTCGCCGTCGTGTCGTCCGCGATCCCCCACCACGTCTCGCGGTCGAGGACGCCGCCGCCGGCGAACAGCACGGTGTCGACGTCGGGACAGACGAGGTGGCCGCCGAGCTCGACGTCGTCGCCCGTGTTGGCGACGACCGCGACCTCCGCGGGGTCCCACACGCGGGTCGCCCCGTCGAGGAGCTTCGGCGTCCCCGTACCGCCGGCGAGGAACGTGACCATACCGGCGCAAGGCGGCGGGCGGATTTGTATCCTCGCCTCCGCGAGCGACGAGGCCGATCGGGGTGGACGCAGCGGATTCGTTTATAACTGATCGGCGATGCCCAGCCGATCTTTCCGGGTGGCGCGCCCCGGCGAGCGGCCCGCAGGGCCGCGAGCCGACGGCGCGAGGGAGTCGGTCGCCCGGAGCAACGCGGAGGGCGACCGACGAGGCTGGGGAGGTGTGAGGCTGCGGTGCTGTGCGGGGCGGGACTCAAAGGGGCAGTCGCGATTTTCGCGAGCGAAGCGAGCGGAAAAACGGGAGACGGAGTCTCCCGGAAGGACGAAGACGGGCGACGCAAGGACCACAGGGAGCGAGCAACGCGAGCGACCGAGGACCGCAGCGAGCCCATCGAGTCCTCGCGACTGGGGCTTTGGACGTGTTCGCCGTCGAGTCACCGATCGCGTATAGCCGAGCGACTGGGGCTTCGGAAGTGGTCATCGCGGTGTTGGTCGTTTATAGACGATCGACCAGCACACCATCGTCTACTTATGAGCGATGCTCGTCTGCATCCCGTCGGTGTTGAACGCGCTCCCGGCGCCCTCCTCCCCGAGAACGATCACGCCGGCGCCCGACCCGGTGATCGCCTCGAACTCGTCAATCGCCCTGTCGGCCGCCTCCTGCGCCCCAATTCCGTCTTCGAGATACCCCACCGCCCGCCGCGAGAGCGTGACGCGCGCGATGTCCTCGCCGGCGCCCGTCGCGCTCGCGCCGCCGGCCGGGGTACAGAAGAAGCCCGAGCCGACCTGCGGCACGTCGCCGACGCGCCCCGCGAGCGCGAACGACCGCCCGCCGGTGGAGGTCGCCGCCGCGAACGTCTCGCCGTCGGTCGCGACCGCGCCGACCGTGTCGTGGTCGGGGGCGGTGTCTTTCTCGCCCGTTCCCCCCGCCTGATCCTCGCCCGAGCCGAACCGCGTCGCGAGCCAGTCGAGGTGCTCGCGGGGACCGCCCCGCGGCGGGTCCTCCTCCTCGTACCGCTCCCGCGTCTCGTCGGTGAGCAGGTCGACGCCCGTCTCGATCCCGAACTCGTCGGCGAGGTCGACCGCGTGTTCGCCGGAGACGAAGACGTGGGGCGTCTCCGCGTGGACGACGCGGGCGACGCTCGCCGCGCGCTCGACGCCGGGCATCGAGCAGGCCGCGCCGATCTCGCGGTCCGAAGTCATCACGCCCGCGTCGGTGCGGACGACCCCGTCGGACTGGACCGCGCCGCCGACGCCGGCGTTAAAGCGCGGGTCGGATTCGAGGACGCCGAGCGCCGCCTCGACCGCGCCGAGGGTCGTGTCGGCGTCGACGCCGCGGCGGGTCGCCTCGTCGAGCGTCGCCTGTCTGGGAGCCGGCTCGTCCGGGATCCCCCCGGCGCCGCCGTGAGCGATGACGCGCATAGGCGAGGATCGCCATGGCGTCCCAATAAGCGCCCGGAAAGCGGTGGGGTCGGTCCGTCCTCGGCCTTTCACTTCCTCCCGCCGCAAGACCTATCCACGCCGCTCGGGGAATCCCACCATCGTGGCCGAACGCCGGGATGACGCCGAATCCGCCGCCGACTCCGGAACCGGTGTCGAGATGCCGGACTCCCCGTCCGAGCCCTCGCTCACCGACCGCCTCCGCGCGGCGCTCCGGCGCCGGATCGGAATCGACCCGCGAGCGCTCGCGGCGTTCCGTATCGCGCTCGGCGTCGTGCTCCTCGTCGACCTCGCGCTGCGCGCCCGGAACCTGACGGCGTTCTACACCGACGCCGGCGTGCTCCCCCGATCGCTGCTCGCGGAGTCGTATCCCCTCGCTCGCTTCTCGTTGCACGCGCTCTCGGGCGACGCGTGGGCTGTCGGCCTGCTGTTCCTCCTCGCCGCGCTCGCCGCCGCCGCGCTCGCGATCGGCTACCGGACCCGACTCGCGGCGGCGGCCTCGCTGGTCCTGCTCGCGTCGCTGCAGGCGCGGAACCCGTTCGTGCTCAACGCCGGCGACACGCTGCTCTGGCAGGCGCTCGGGGCGGGCCTGCTGTGTCCCCTCGGCGCGCGTTGGTCGGTGGACGCCGTTCGGAGGCGGGGTGCCGCGCTGGAAGGCCGATCCCCGACCGGGCGCTCCCGGTTCGCCGGTCCCGCCTCGGCCCTCCTGCTGGCCGTCGTCCTCTCGGTCTACGTCTCGAACGCGGTCGTGAAGCTCCGCGGCGAGGCGTGGCCCGCTGGCGAGGCGGTCGAGACCGTCTTCCGGCTCACGTACCTCCACGGCCCGCTCGGGGGTCTGGTGCCCGAAAGTCCGGCGCTGCTCGCGGCCGCGACCTACGGCTGGCTCGCGCTGCTCGTCGCGTCGCCGCTGCTCGTCGCGGCAGCCGGGCGGATTCGGACGGCGCTCGCCGGCACCCTCGTCGTCGCGCACCTCTCGATGGCGTTCACGCTCCAGATCGGCGTCTTCTCCCTGGTGTCGGCGACCGCGCTTCTTCCCTTCTTCCCGCCGTTCGTCTGGGACCGAGCCGAGTCGCTGGCCGCCCCGGCGATCGGGCGATTCCGGTCGGCGGTCGAGCGGCGCGCCACGTCCCCGGGCGTCGGATCGGCCGCAACGAGTCGCAGACTGCTCCCCGCTCAAGCCGCCCGAGCCGCCCGAGCCGTCCGAGACCCCGCCCTCTCCGCCGTCGCCGCGGTCCTCCTCGTCTCGCTGCTCGCGTGGACCGCGATGGGGCTCGGGGTCGTCGACGCGCCCGAGCCCGTCGCGGCGGTGTCCGACCCGGCCGAGAGCGACTGGGACATGTTCGCGCCGGAGCCGCCGTCGGCTGACGACCTCGTGCTCGCGACGGCGACGACCGTCGACGGCGACCGGATCGACGCGCTGTACGGCGACCCGGTCGCGGCCGACCGTCCGCCCTCGGACGCCCGAGGCTATCCCACCGCCCGCTGGCGGAAGCACTTCTCCCTGCTGTCGGCCGACGACGCCGACCGCGTCGACGCGACGCTCGCGCACCTCTGTGGCCGCGCGGCGGGATTCTCCGGTACGGAGACGGAATCGGTGACGGTCTCGTCGGTCGAGGTCGACGTCTCCGGGAGCGGCGGGGTCCGGGTTCGGACGGTCGACGCGCGAGAGTGTCGCGAGGGGAGCGACCGGAAGGCCGACTTGATCGCTTCTGACTGGGCGCTCACACTTCTGACTGACCACTTATGGGTCCTCCACGCGAAGCTGGCGACGTGACCAGCACGGACCAGGACCGCCCGCCGACCTCCGTCCTCCTCCCGACCGTGCGCTGGACCGACGCCTGCGACGAGGTGGCCGGACAGCTCGGCGAGCGGGACGAGCTGCTCGTGATCTGTGACACCGGCGGCGATCCGGTCGCCGAACGTCGCGGGACGACGCCGGACGGCGTCCGTATCGTCCTCGCCGGCGAGCCCGAGGGCTGCTCCGGGAAGGCGAACGCCATCGCCGCGGGGATGGGGGCGGCCGACCACGACCGGATCGTCTGGACCGACGACGACTTCGCCCACCCGGACGGCTGGCTCGCGACGCTCAATGCCGACTACGAGCGACAGGGCCCGACGACGGAGATTCCCGTTTTCGTCGGGAGAGATCCCCTCGCTCGGCTGTTCGAGCCCGCGTACGCGCTCGGCGGGACCGCGGCGGTGTCCGCGGGCGAGATTGCCTGGGGCGGCGCGGTCGTCTTCGAGCGCGACGACTTCCGGCACGGAGAGGACGCGTTCCTCGCGGACCTCCGCCGGACCGTCAGCGACGACGGGACCCTCACGGAACACGTCGACGTGACGGCCGCGGACCGGACGCGGACCGTCCCGTGCGGCGGCTCTCTCCGCGGATCGCTGGAGCGGTTCGTTCGGTTCCTCCACATCGTGCGGTTCCACGCCCCCCGCGCGGCCGCGTTCGACGTCGCTTTCGCGGTCGCGTTCGCCGCGCTGTGCCTGTTCGCACCGGTGGTTGGCGTGGCGCTCGCCACCGCCGTCTCGGCCGCCGTCTACGCCCGGTTCGGAGTCCGCCGGGCGACGTTCCTGCTCGCCGGTCCGGCAGTGATCGCCTCGCCGGTCTTCCTCGCGTACGCGCTGGCGCGCCGGACGTTCGTCTGGGGCGGGCGGCGCTACCGGTGGCGGTCGCTGTTCGACGTGGAGGTGCTGTCGGCGTGAGGTCGGCTCCCGCATACGGCCGGCGAAACCGCTTGATACAGAGGGCTCGGGCGCTCAGAAGCAAAGCGGCAGGCACTTTACGCGGGTCCGACAACGCAGGGACGTTCATGAGCTACGACAAGGTCGACGTCCCCGACGACGGTGAGGCGATCACGCTCGCCGACGAGGAGACCGGCGAGCTGAACGTTCCCGAGAACCCGATCATCCCGATCATTCACGGCGACGGGATCGGCACCGACGTCGGACCGGCCGCCCAGAAGGTACTGGACGCGGCCGCGGAGGCGACCGGCCGCTCCATCGCGTGGATGCGCGTCTACGCCGGCGAGAGCGCCCGGGAGAAGTACGACGAGAACCTCCCCGAGGACACCGTCTCGGCGATCCGCAGCCACCGCGTCGCGATCAAGGGCCCGCTGACGACGCCCGTCGGCGCCGGCTTCCGCTCGCTGAACGTCGCGCTCCGGCAAACGCTCGACATGTACGCGAACGTCCGCCCGACCTACCACCTCGACGGCGTGCCGTCGCCTGTCAAGAACCCCGAGGCGATGGACATGATCACCTTCCGTGAGAACACGGAGGACGTGTACGCCGGCATCGAGTGGGAGGCCGGCACCGACGAGGTCGAGGAGGTACGCGACTTCCTCGAGGACGACATGGAGGTCGCCGACGTGATCCACGACGGCCCCGTCGGCATCGGCATCAAGCCCATCTCCGAGTTCGGCTCGAAGCGCCTCATCCGCGAGGCGATCGACTACGCGCTCGAAAACGACCGCGACTCGGTCACCCTCGTCCACAAGGGCAACATCATGAAGTTCACCGAGGGCGCCTTCCGCGACTGGGGCTACGAGGTCGCCGAGGAGGAGTACGGCGAGGACGTGATCACCGAGGACGAGCTGTGGGACGAGTACGACGGCGAGCGGCCCGAGGGCACCGTCGTCGTCAAGGACCGCATCGCGGACAACATGCTCCAGCAGCTGTTGACCCGGACGGACGAGTACTCCGTCATCGCGACGATGAACCTCAACGGCGACTACATGTCCGACGCCGCCGGCGCGCAGATCGGTGGTCTCGGTATCGCGCCCGGCGCCAACTTCGGGCACGGTCGCTGTCTCGCCGAGCCGGTCCACGGCTCCGCGCCCAAGTACGCCGGCGAGGACAAGGTGAACCCCACCGCGATGATCCTCTCCGGACGCGAGATGCTCGACTACCTCGGCTGGTCCGACGCCGCCGATCTCGTGCGCGACGCCGTCGAGGAGACCATCTCGTCCGGCAAGGTCACCTACGACCTCCACCGGCAGATCGAGGGCGGCGAGAAGCTCGCGACGAGCGAGTTCGCGGACGCCGTCGTCGAGCAGATCGACGAACTCGCCTAAGCGAGCGTTCGGGCGCCCGGAAAACCGCCCGAATCAGGCGCTTCGACCGGGTGAAATCTCATCGAGAGCGCACATTGTTAATTATTATTAACTGCATTATGTCTTCATACTAATATGTTCTCGATTACTGTGTAGATGAGAAGATCCGTCTGCGATATCCTCAGATATATATACTCGTGTTCTCATTTGCGTAACGTATGTCATCACACCGAACACGACGTAGATTCCTTGAAGCGACAGGCGTCGCTAGCGTGGTCGCACTCGCCGGCTGTAGCGGAAACGGCGGCGACGGCGGCGACGGCGGCGACGGGAGCGACGGGAGCGACGGCTCCGACGGCGGAGACGGGATGGACGGCTCCGACGGGTCCGACGGCAGCGACGGCGGCGACACCGCAAGCCGACTGAGCTGGCACGCCGGCGGTACCGGTGGCACGTACTACCCGCTCTCGAACGAGATCAAGACCATCGTCGAGGCGAACACGGACTTCTCGCTGAACGTCCAGTCGACGGGCGCGAGCGTCGAGAACGTCGGGAGCCTCGCGGACTCGTCCGCGGACTTCGCGCTCATCCAGAACGACATCGCGTACTTTGCGAAGAACGGGACCGGGATCGAGACGTTCCAGGACAACGCGATCGACAACCTCCAGGGCGTCGCGACGCTGTACCCCGAGACGATCACGGTCGTCACCCTGGAAGACTCCGGAATTGAGACCCTGAGCGACCTCAGCGGCGCGACGATCAACACCGGGGACCTCGGTTCCGGGACCCAGGTCAACGCGAACCAGATCCTCGAAGCGGTCGGGATCACCGACTACAACGAGCAGAACGCCGGGTTCTCGCAGGCCTCCGAGCAGCTCGCGAACGGCGACATCGACGCCGCGTTCGTCGTCGGCGGCTGGCCCGTCGGCGCCATCGAAGACCTCGCGAACACGAACGACGTCAACATCGTTCCCATCGCGGGCGATAACCGCGCGGCCGTCAAGGACGCCGCCTCGTGGTTCGCCGACGACACCATCCCCGCCGGCACGTACACCGGCATCGACGAGGCCGTCGAGACCGTCGCGGTGCAGGCGATGATCGCCACGCACTCGGGCGTGCCCGCCGACACCGTCGAGACGGTGACGGCGGCCCTCTTCGACAACCTCGGCGAGCTGTCGATCAAGACGGACTTCATCACCGCCGACAGCGCGCAGGACGGGATGTCGATCGAGCTTCACGAGGGAGCGGCGGCGTACTTCGACGCCTGATCGGCGGCGATCGATCCGCACTGACGCACCGTTTCGCGCCCGCGCCTCGACCGCGAGACGCGGCGCACCTGCATCCCGCTCGATGCCGCAATACTCACTATCACACCCAACTAGCTATACGTGGTGACACGTCACACGCTCTCACGAGACCGTCTTGCCCCGGCGCTGGCGGTGGTAGCGATCGCGCTGGTCGTGGCGCTCGCCGGCGTCGCCGTCGCTGCGCCGACCGGGCAGGTCCTCGTCGTCGAGGACATCGACACGGGCGAACGCTACGTAACGCAACCCGTCGACGACGGAAGCACGGTCGCGCTGGAGTACACCCACAGCGTCGAGAAGACGCCCGTGTACGACGAGTACCGCGTGGAGGGCGACGCCCTCGTAAACACGCGCATGGAGTTCGAGTCGTACGGCTGGGGGCTTCCGTCGAGGGTGAACGTGACGAACGTCAACGGGACCTTCGTGTACGATCCGCCGGGACCGATCACGACGCTCGAAGCGCTTTCGGTCTCACCCGGCCGAATCGCGAACCACACCCTCGTCGTTGAGGACCAGCAGTATGACTTGGTTGCAGAAACGAACGCCACCGACGTTCGCATTCACGTCGAGCACCGGACGCTAACGGACGTATTCCAATGAGCACGAACAACGCACAACCCGGCGGAGACGAGGAGATTTCCAGAGAAGAGGCCGAGGAGATCATCGACGAGATCGAGCGCCGGCGGTCGCTACAGGGACTCGCCGCCCTCGCCGTCGCCGTGATCGGGATCTGCTTTTCGCTGTTCCAGCTGGCGCTCGCGGCGCGGAGCTTCACGTTCGTGATCCCCCTCCCGTTCGTCGAGGGCTTTCAGGTGTCGTTACAGCTGCTGCAGGCGAACGCGATCCACGTCGCGTTCGCGCTCGTGCTCACGTTCCTGATGTTCCCCGCCAGCATGGGGGACGGGTTCGTCTCGCGGAACTTGGGTCGCTTCGTCGACGCGGTCGAGGACGCGTTCGGGTCCGACAACCCGGTCGCGACCGCGTTCGACTGGCTTCGCGGTGCGTTCCGCTGGATGTTCCTGGATCCCGATCGGAGCCGCGTTACCCCCTTCGACGTGCTCTGTATGATCGCCTCCGGGCTCTCCGCGTTCTACTTCCTGACGGAGTTCTCGGAGATCCAGGACATGCGCTTTTTCGGCCTCGAAGGCGGGCGCCCGATCACGGGCGTCTACCCCTTCCTCGAACCGATCCTCGGTGGGGTTCCGTTCGTCAGCGAGTACTCGTACGCGATGATTCTCGGCGTTCTCGGCGTCCTTCTAGTGCTCGAAGCCACTCGTCGGACGCTCGGGCTTCCGCTCATGCTCATCGTCGCCAGCTTCATCGTCTACGCCCGGTGGGGCTACCTGATAAGCGGCAACACGCCGTTCCTCGGCCTGCTCGCGATCCCGGAACTGACCTGGCCGGATATCGTCCAGAACCTCTGGTACAACACGGAAAACGGGGTGTTCGGTATTCCGGTTACCGTCTCCGTCAGCTTCATCTACATCTTCATCCTCTTCGGGTCGTTCCTGGAGATGAGCGGCGCGGGCCAGTGGTTCATCGACCTCGCGTACGCCGTCACCGGCCACCGGAAGGGCGGCCCCGCGAAGGCGAGTATCCTCGCGAGCGGCTTCATGGGGACCATCTCGGGCTCGTCGATCGCGAACACGGTCACCACGGGCGCGTTCACGATACCGCTCATGAAGCGATCGGGGTACTCGCCCGAGTTCTCCGGCGCGGTCGAGGCCTCGGCCTCCTCCGGCGGACAGATCCTCCCGCCGGTGATGGGGGCGGCGGCGTTTCTCATGGTCCAGTACACCGGCACGCCGTTCCGAGAGATCATCATCCTCTCGACCGTTCCCGCCGTCGTCTTCTTCTTCGGCGTCTGGGTGATGGTCCACCTCAAGGCGGTCCAGGAGGGTATCGGGGGGATCGACGACGCGGATTCCGAGTCGCTCGCCACGCACCTGGCGCGCGGCTGGTTCTACCTCGTGCCGATCGTGCTCCTCCTCTACTACCTCATCGGTGCGCGGCTCTCGGTGTCTCGATCCGCCTGGTTCACGCTCGTGGCGCTGGTTTCGCTGATCACGTTTATCGCGGCGTACAGCGACGAAACCCGGACGTTCCTCCTCAGTTCGATCGCGGTGATCTTCGGCGTCGAGCTAGCGACCTACGTCGTCGCTGGCGTTCCGGTTAGCGGATTGGTTGGCGGGAACGCCAGCGCGGGGGTCCCGCTCGCGGAGGCGTTCGCGATCGTCGGTCCGCGGATCGGCTGGTACGCGATGCTCGCCGGCGCGGTGACAATGCTCGTGTACTCGGACGTCCAGTCCAAGGTGCTCGACCTCAATCCCACCGTCCAGAGCGCGGCCGAATCGGCCGGCTCGACGGCCGGACGAGACGTCGGCGACAATCAGCTGTTCCGGGTCGGCACGTTCGTCGTCAAGTCGATGGAGGAGGGCGCGCGAACGGCCGTCCCGGTCGTCGTCGCGGTCGCGGCCGCCGGGATCATCCCTGGCGTCATCAGCGTCTCCGGGCTCGGTCCGAACCTCACCTCCCTCCTCTTGGCGCTCTCCGGGGGGTCGATCGTCGTCATGCTGCTCGTGACGGCCGTCGCGAGCATCATCCTCGGGATGGGGATGCCGACGACGGTCACCTACATCATCCTCATCTCGATGCTGGCGACGCCGCTCGTCGAGTTCGGTATCCCGGAGCTGGCCGCACACCTGTTCATCCTCTACTTCGGCGTCATCGCCGACATCACGCCGCCGGTGGCCGTGGCGGCGTACGCCGCGAGCGGCGTCGCCAAGTCGGACCCGTTCGAGACCGGGGTGAAGGCGTTCTCGCTGTCGCTGAACAAGGCGATCGTTCCCTTCGCGTTCGTGCTCGCGCCGGGGATCGTCCTGTTGCGCGAGAAGGCGAACGCCGCCGATCTCCCGCTCCGCGACCGATACCGCGTGGTCAACTTCAGCGACCTCGCGGAGCTGTCGTACTCGGTTCCCGAGATCCTCGTCCCCATCGTCGGGGTCTTCCTCGGCGTGATCGCGCTCGGCGCCACCATCATCGGGACGCTGTACGCCCGCGTCGACCGATTCGGTCGGGTCGCGTTCGCGCTCAGCTCCCTGCTTCTGATGGCGCCGGGAATGCTCTCCACGGCCGTCTTCGACGCGCTGGCGCTCGTCGACGTGACCGTCTCCGTCAACGCGCTCCTGCTTGACGTGACCCTGCGCGGCGTCGGGTTGGTTCTGTTCGTGCTGTTCACGCTCCGGAACCGACGGAAGTTCGACGCCGAGGGCGGCGAAGCGACGGGAACCGACGGGACGACGCGATCGACCCAAACCGCCGCCGGGTCGGAGTCGACCTGATCGGCGCTCTCGGTTCGAGCGGAATTTTTGGCCGTCAGTTCGGACTCGATCCCCTCCGGTGACGCCGGGGACCCACCGCAGTCAGCGTGTCTCGGGAACGGAGCCGGAGACCTCGTTCGCCGCCGCGCTCACCCCAGCCGCTCGTCGAGGATGAGCCGCGTCTTCGTCGACTTGACCTCGTCCATCTCTCTCGCTTGAGAGATGAGCTCGTTGACCGCGCGCGTGTCGACGGCGTCGACGACGAGCACGATGTCGTCCTCGCCGGAGACCTGCCAGACGAAGTCCACCTCCTCCCAGTCGACCATCCGCTCGCCGACGGCGGCGGTGTCGACGTTCATCTCCACCGAGATCTCGATCATCGCCTTCACGTTGCCGGTGCGGGTCGTGACTGTGAACCGCTCGATGATCCCCTCGTCGGTCATGCGGTCGACGCGGTTGCGCACCGTCCCCTCCGAGGTGCCCACGCGGTCCGCGATCTCCGTGTAGGGGGTTCGCGCGTCCCGTCGCAGTATCGAGAGGATCCGGCGATCGAGGTCGTCCATATCCGTCTGTTTCACCCGGTCGACTTACTCGTTACGAATATCGTAACGAAGCTACGAACGACGCATTTATTACCCTTTGCGCGTACGTATCTCGTAATGTCGGACGCCTACATCGCGCTGGCCGACGGACGCGTGCTCGAAGCGCGCGCTCGTGCGCCGGGGCGCACCCGTGGCGAACTGGTGTTCACGACCGCGTACACAGGCTACGAGGAGTCGCTCACCGACCCCTCCTACGCCGAACAGATTCTCACCTTCTCGTACCCCTTGATCGGGAACTACGGCGTCCGAAGCGAACGATTCGAGTCGGAGTCGGTCCAGCCGCGCGCGGCGATCGCCCGCGAGCTGACCGACGACGTCGCCGAGTGGCTCGCCGACGAGGACGTGCCCGCCGTCGACCACGTCGACACCCGCGAGATCGTCACGACCGTCCGTGAGGAGGGCGCGATGGCCTGCGGGATCGCCGCCGGCCCGGACGCGACCCCCGAGGACGCGGTCGAGGAGATGGAGGCGTGCAAGCCGATGAGCGACCACGTCGACATCGGCGCGCAGGTCTCCGTCACGGAGCCGACCGTCCACGAGGGCGGCGGCGACGCCGACGTGGCCCTGCTCGACTGCGGCGCGAAGGGCTCGATCATCTCCTCGCTCACCGAGCGCGGCGCGGACGTCCACGTCCTCCCGTACGACGCGACCCCCGAGGACGTGGCCGACGTGGACCCCGACGTGCTGTTCGTCTCGAACGGCCCGGGCGACCCGGAGAACTTCGTCGCTGCGCAGGAGGTCGTCGACGCCGTCGCCGGCGACCTGCCGATGGCCGGCATCTGCCTCGGCCAGCAGGTGATCACGAGCGCGCTCGGCGGCTCGACCGAGAAGATGGCGTTCGGTCACCGCGGCGTCAACCAGCCCGTCAAGGACCTCCGCACCGACAAGGTCGTGATGACCACACAGAACCACGGCTACACGGTCGACGATACCGGTCCGCTGGAGGTGACGCAGGTGAACGTCAACGACGACACCGTCGAGGGCCTCGACAGCGATGACCTCGACGTCATCACTCGCCAGTACCACCCCGAAGCGAACCCCGGCCCGCACGACTCGCTCGGCTTCTTCGACGAGGTGCTGGAGCTGGCACGATCGGCGCCGTCAGTCGCGGCCGACTGACGCCGCCTTCGGCGCCCCGCGAAGTACCAATTTCCGCGAACCACTCGTCCCGCTCTCCGAGCCCTCTCGCTGACCACCCGAGTACCATCCGGCCGACGTCCGCGGTCCCTTCTCACCCCTTTCACGCCCGCCCGACGCCCGCGGTCCCTTCTCACCCCTTTCACGCCCGCCCGTCGCTCGCGGTCCGTCCGCGACCGGCGACGTTTTCCCCCGCCCCTTCGCAGGGACACTCATGACGACGGAGATCCTCCTCACCAACGACGACGGTATCGATTCCGTCGGGATCCGGGCGCTGTCCGACGCGCTCTCGCACGACTACGAGGTGACGGTGGTCGCGCCCGAGAGCAACCAGTCCGGCGTCGGCGGCGCGCGCTCGTGGTGGGACACGACGGTTGAGTACGCCGAGACCGACCTCGGCTACGCGGTCGAGGGGACCCCCGCCGACTGCGTCGCCGTCGCGGACGTGGCGCTCGGGCTCGACCCTGACGCCGTCGTCTCCGGCTGTAACCACGGGCCGAACATCGGCGCGCACATCCTCGGGCAGTCCGGGACGGTCGGCGCCGCGATGGAGGCGTCGTTTCTCGGCACCCCGGCGATCGCGGTGTCGCTGTACGACCGGGGCAACCTCCCCGTCCCGCCGACGCTCGACAACGACGACTTCGCGGTCGCGGGCGAGGTCGTCGCCGACCTGCTCGACCGCGCCGAGACCGCGAGCGATGGCGACGGAGACGACGGCCTCTCCCTCCCGTTCGGGGCGGACGTGCTGAACGTCAATGTCCCCGCGGCCGACGACGAGGCGGCCACGGACCCGACCTACCGACTGACCGAGCCCGCGCGCGGCTTCGACGTGATCGAGTTCCGGCCGGGGGAGGACGGTCCGGAGGACGAGAACGTCCCCGAGGGCTGGGAGTTCGGCGAGCGGCGTGGGGAGATGGGGATGGAGCTCCGCGACCGCTTCTGGCGGGAGTTCCTCCGCGGCGACGTTCCGGACGACCCCGGATCGGACCGGCTCGCGGCCGTCGAGGGCGAGGTGAGCATCTCGCCGCTGTCGTCGTCGCGGTCGGTCGCGAGCGACCGCGCCGGCGAGGTCGTCGAGGGCCCGGCGGCACCCGAGTCGGCGGCCTCACGGGTCGAACAGGACTGACCGGGAAGACCCCTCCGCGGTTACGCCGTCTCAGCGCCGTCGGCCCGACCGACGCGACCCGCCGGTGAACTCCTTGCCCAACCGTCCGAGATACCACACGACGAGCAGACCCAGGGCCGTCCCGCCGGCGAGCGCCGCGAGCAGTTCGATCGGAGAGGGGCCGAACTGGAGCGCGATGAGCGGCGGTGACACCGCCACGATGCAGAGGATGACGGCCTTTATCCGCCGGTTTCCGGCGTCGCGCTCCGCCTCCGACATGGGTCCTACCACGTCGACCACCCCGCGGTCCGCGCTCGGCGTCCGATCGCTCCCGTGTCCATGGGCGACCCACGGCTCGCCCCGATATCAACCCGGCGGAGCCGGTCGGGCGTCGGTGTTATTCGAGAACTATCCGCACACCTCTGTCTTCGCATCCCAATAAAGATATCGACCGTTCGCGGCGGTACCGCCGTCTCACGTCGTGAACGGTCTCGGCCGTTTAACTTCGTCCGCGCGCAGGTGTCACGTGCCCCTACCCGCGCGGATCCCTCCGCCGCGGCCCCGCTTCCTCGACGCAGTCCGAACCGGCCGGGCAGGCCGAACCGGTTCGGACTGCGCCGGCTGCGTCCCGACGAGTCGCCTCGTCGGCCGCCGTTCCGCGGCGCTTTTGAGCCGACCCCGACAACCGGAGGGCATGGACGACGAACTCCGCGAGCGCGTCGAGGCGGCCGGTGAGGCCGCCGCGCTGTTCAACGCGCTCAAACACGGCAACGACCCGGACGTGGGCGCCATCATGGGGCCGCTCATGGGCGAGAACCCCGACTTCCGACCGCACGGCGACGAGATTCCCGGCGTCGTCGCGCCGGTCGTGAACCGGGTCGCCGGCATGGACGAGGCCGAGCGCCGCGAGCGGCTCGGCGAGCTCGCGCCCGACAAGCTCGCGGAGCTCGACGCCGACGAGGAGGAGGACGAGCGCGTCCTTCCCGACCTCCCGAACGCGGAGGAGGGCGAGGTCGTGATGCGCGCCGCGCCGAACCCCAACGGCCCGTGGCACGTCGGCCACGCGCGCATGCCCGCCGTCATCGGCACGTACAAGGAGCGCTACGACGGCGAGTTCATCTGCCGGTTCGACGACACCGACCCGGAGACGAAACGGCCCGACCTGGACGCGTACGACGCGATCCTCGAAGACATCGAGTACCTCGGGTTCGAGCCCGACCGCGTGCTCCGGGCCTCCGACCGGCTGGAGACCTACTACGACCACGCCCGCGACCTGATCGACGCCGGCGGCGCGTACACCTGCTCGTGTTCCGGTGACGGCTTCTCCGAGCTGAAGAACGCGGGCGAGGCGTGTCCGCACCGCGAGAAGGACGCAGAGACCGTCCACGAGGAGTTCTCGGCGATGGTCAACGGGGAGTTCTCCGCCGGCGAGATGGTCCTCCGCGTCCGGACCGACATCGAGCACAAGAACCCCGCGCTCCGCGACTGGGTCGCCTTCCGGATGATCGACACCCCGCACCCGCGCGAGGCGGCGGCCGACTACCGCTGTTGGCCCATGCTCGACTTCCAGTCGGGCGTCGACGACCACCTCACGGGCGTCACCCACATCATCCGCGGCATCGACCTGCAGGACTCCGCGAAGCGCCAGCGGTTCGTCTACGACTACTTCGACTGGGAGTACCCCGAGGTGCTCCACTGGGGCCACGTCCAGGTCGACGAGTACGACGTGAAACTCTCCACGTCGACGATCAAGGAGCTGATCGAGACCGGCGAGCTGACCGGCTGGGACGACCCGCGCGCGCCGACCATTCGGTCGATGCGCCGCCGCGGAATTCGGGGCCAGGCCCTCGTCGACTCGATGACCGAGCTCGGCATGTCCACCTCCGACGTCGACCTCGCGATGTCGTCGGTGTACGCCAACAACCGCGACCTGGTCGACGACGAGGCGAACCGCTACTTCCTCGTGCGCGATCGCGACGACGCTCCCGCCGTGGAGCTCCCGGTCGTCGACGGCGACGCGCCCGCGCCGGCGGCCGGCCACCCGCCGCTCCACCCCGACCACGACGACCGCGGCGACCGCGAGGTGCCCGCCGGCCGGATCGCGATCGAGTCCCCCGACCTCCCGAGCGAGGGCGAGCGCGTCTGGCTCAAGGGGTACGGCTGCGTCCGGCACGAGGGCGACGAGCTGGTCTTCGTCGACGCCGACATCGACGTGGTCCGCGAGGGCGACGTGGACGTGGTCCACTGGGCGCCGGCCGAGGAGGGGCTCGACACGCTCCTCCGGACCGTCTCCGGTGACGTGCGGGGGATCGCGGAGCCGGCGCTCTCCGAGGTCGAACCCGACACCGTCGTCCAGTTCGTTCGCGTCGGCTTCGCTCGGATCGACGCGTTCGATCCCGAACCGACCGACGAGCCGGACGGCCCCGACGGCTCGGAGGACCTGCTCGCGTACTACGCGCATCCGTAGTCCGCGTTTCCGGGACCGTCGCGCGGTCCGCGGACCGCCTCATCGACCGCCTGCCGCGGGGATTAAATAGCGAGCCCCGGAACTACGGGCAAGATGGCCATCGACTCGAACTTCGAACAGAACCGGGAGCAGGTCGGCGAGGAGGACGGCGTCGCCGTCTGGGGGCCCGTCGAGCCGCCGGAGAAGCAGGGGATCCGCGGCACGCACGTCGCGGTCGACTTCGACATCTGTCTCGCCGACGGCGCGTGTCTGGAGGACTGCCCGGTCGACGTGTTCGAGTGGGTCGACACCCCCGGTCACCCCGAGTCGGAGCGGAAGGCGAACCCCGCCGACGAGGACCAGTGTATCGACTGTATGTTGTGTGTGGACGTGTGTCCCGTCGACGCGATCGATGTCGATCCCGGCCGCGAGAACCGGATCTAGATCGACGCTCTCAGGCTGATGTTGGCGCTGGTGGCGCGGTGGGATTCTTCACGATCTCCGTCGCTTGTTTATAAGCGGCCACCGACGGATCGGCGATAAAAACCGTCAAATCTCCAGCCGCGCGATTATAAGCGATCGACGGTGAACACCGCCAAAGCCCCAGCCTCGTCGGCCTCCCGTCGCTTCGCTCCGGTCGGCCGACTCCAGCGAGGGACCAGAGGTCCCTCTGGCAGCCGGCGCTACGCGCCGGCGACCTCGCACGCGCTCCTCACGGGCCGACGGCCCGCTCGGAGGCGCGCGCCACCGCAGGCGGTTTTTATGTATTCGCTCCCGGCCTTCGGTTCAATCGCTTATAAATCGCTCCCGCTCTCGGAGCGCGAAGTCGGTCCCGTACCGCTCGACGAGGGGCTCGTAGGCGTCGCCGAGCGCGCGCATGCAGGCGCCCGGCGACACGTACCCGAGCTCGTCGGCGACCGAATCGCTCGGACGGCCCTGCAGGACCTTCCGGACGAGCAGGCGCTCTTCGCGGTCGTCGAGGAGTTCGGCGTCGTTCGTCTCGCCCCTCTCGCCCCTCTCGGCCCCGTCGATCAGCGCCGCGAGCGCGAGGTCCCGGAACGCGCCGGGCGCGCTGTCGTACATACCCGGACCGGACGACGCGCCGACCACGGAGCGCCACTCGGCCTCGGTCAGGTCGATCGGAGCGGGGGCGGGACAGGCGCGGAGCGCGCCGGCGACCACGTCGGGGTCCACGTCGCGGTGGGCGTCCGAGAGCCCGTCGCGCTCGCGGTCGCGGAAGGCGGCGGCGTGGCGGTCGAGGAGATCCCTCCCCGGTCCGTCGTCGCCGGTCGGCCGGAGCATGATCGCGGAGTACTCGCCGGAGGCGTCGTTGCGGGAGGTCGAGAGGTGGACCGTCCGGTAGCCCGCGCGCCGCCAGAACCGGAGCAGGCGCGGCGTCGCGCCGTAGCCGACCGAGAAGTAGTCGACGGCGGAGGCGAACTCCCCGTGTACCTCGTCGAGCAGGCGGGACCCGAACCCCTCGTCTCGGAGCGCGTGGTGGGACGCGATCCGGACCGTCCGCAGCCCCCGCGGCTCGGCGGCGGCCTCGTCGCGCAGTTGGCTCGTGAGCACGTCCGGCACCATGTTGCCCCGGACGCGCTCGCCCTCGTACATCCGCCGGCGGATGTCGGCGTCGAGCCCGCCCTCCCGCGCGAGCAGCGCGACCGCGACCACCCGCCCCTCGGCGACGAGCGCCCGCGCGGTCAGGTTCGGCGCGTCGAGCAGCCGCGCGAGGTCGTTCGGCTCCGTCCGGTAGTGGGCGGCGACGAGCAGCCCGAACGTCTCTCGAAGCAGGGGCTCGTCCGCGAGCAGGTCGCCGGGAGTGAGCCTTCGGTACGTCGCGTCCCCGACCGCCGAGCCCGCGACCGCCTCGTCGACCGCCGGACGCGCGTCCAACAGGAGCGCCCGCGACGCCCACGCCTCCACCGGGTCGTTCCGGGCATACCGGATCGGCTCGTCGAGGCGCACGTCCCGCACCGCGAACCGGCTCGCGCGCAGGCGCTCTCTGAACCGGATCGAAAAGCCGCGACCGGCCCCCTCGTAGCCGTGAACGGTGGTGCAGAACGCGACCGCCGGCGCGTCGAGGAACCGTTCGAGCAGCCGCACCGGGAGCGCGGCCGCCTCGTCGACGATCACCGCGTCCGGGTCGTCGGGGAGGTCCGCGCAGTCGGCCGGTGAGAGGAAGCGCACCCGCCCCCCGCCCGGCGCGTCGAGGCGATGGGCGTCGTCCTCGGAGTCGGCCCCGGTCCCGTCGTCGCGCTCGTTCTCTCCGATCAGTTCCCTCGCCCGCGCGAACACCTCAGCCGCGTTGCGGAACGCCGGCGCCGTCACGAGCACGTCCCTCCCGGCGAGCGCGAGCGCGCCCGCCGCGATCCCCGCCGCGCTTGACTTCCCGCGCCCGCGATCCGCCTCGGCGACGACCGCGTGGCCGGGCGTCGCGAGCGACTCGAACGCCGTCACCGCCCGGACCTGATCCCCCGTGAGACACGCCTCGTAGGCCGTCTCCAGGAACGTCGCGTTCGGCGGAGCGGTCGGGGTTTCGGCGCTCCGACCCCCCGAATCTGCGGTCGCGTCGTCCGGAGGGCCGGTGAGGCCGTCGCGCTCGATCGCGTCACCCCCCGGGCCGTCCGCTCCGAGAGAGACGAGCGCGATCCCCGGATGCGACCGAAGCGTTCCGACGAAGCGCTCGCGGAACCGCCCCGTCACGTCTTCGATGCCGTACGGCGGGACCGCGAGCGAGTCGTCGAATCGGTCGCGGACCGCGGGCCAGGCGTCGAGGTCGGGCGTCAGGAGAATCAGGAGCCCGCCGCCGTCGACCGCGCCGACGCACCGACCGACCGCGTTCGGGACGAACTGCTCGTGGCAATCGAGGACGACGACCTCGCGGGTGCGGCCGAGCAGTTCGTCGGCGCTTCGCGGGCGATGCTCCTCGAACCGGAACCCATCGCGCGTGGAGACGACGGCGGTCGACGTGGGGTCGACCGCCTCGATCGCGTCGTAAGCCGCGTCGAACCCGCGGTCGCGGTCGCCGGCGAGCACCAGGACGCGCCGCTCGTTCGCCGCCTCCGCCTCCCGTTTCGCGTCCCGCGCCAGCGCCGCGATCATCGTTCGCTCGTCGTTACCGTGGGGAGCGGATGTGTCTTACTCTCCGGAGCGCACCGCGTTCCGCGCCGGCGCTCTCACCCGCCGCGCGAGGCGGGACGCTTACGGACGCCCGGCGCGTCTCTCCGGGTATGACCACGGTCACGCTCATCGGCACGCGGCTTGCCGACACGGGGCGCGAGTTCGTCTATCAGGGAGAGTCGCCCGACTGCGAGGGATGTCCCTACCGGAGTCAGTGCCTCAACCTCTCCGAGGGGACCCGGTACCGCGTGACCGGGATCCGCGAGAACGCGCAGACGCTCGACTGCGCCGTCCACGACTCCGGGGTCCGCGCGGTCGAGGTCGAACCCGCGCCCGTCCCCGCGAACGTCCCGTCGAAGCAGGCGTACGCCGGCGGACGCGTGTCGCTCGCGGGCCCGTGCCCGCACACCGAGTGCCCGAGCCACGGGTACTGCGTCCCCGACGGCGCCGACTTCGACGACGAGCGCGTGATCGATCAGGTGCTCGGCGAACCGCCACACGACGAGTGCGCGCTCGACCGCGACCTGACGCTGGTGGAGTTCCGGGCGGAAGACGGGTAGCGGGACGCAGGCGGCCGCTTCTATAACTCCGTGACCGCGTTCAGCGTGATCCGAATCGCGCGCTCGACGTTGTCCTTGGCCTTCTCCGGGAGCTCGTCGTCCGAGTCAGCGCCCTTCTGGGTGCCCGCGACGAGGTTGCCGTCGACGGTGCAGATCGCGCCGGCGCGGAGCCCCTTGCGGCGCGCGAGCGCGAAGACGGTTGCCGCCTCCATCTCGATCGCGAGCAGATTGGCGTCCTCCCAGTCGTCGATGTACGCGTCGCTCTCGTTGTAGAACGCGTCGTCGGAGACGATCGGGCCGACGTGGATCTCTTCGCCGTTGTCCTCGGCGGCGCCGACGAGCTCTGTGAGCGCGTCGTAGTCCGGGACCGCGGGGTACTCGACCGACTCGTAGCGCTTGCTCGTCCCCTCCTCCTTGGCCGCGCCGGTCGCGACCACCATGTCGCCGACCTCCATGTCCGCCTGCAGCGCGCCGCAGGTGCCACACCGGAGGAACGTCTCGACGCCGACGCGCGAGAGTTCCTCGACCGCGATGGCGGCCGACGGGCAGCCGATCCCGGTCGAACAGATCGTGAGGTCGGTCCCCTCGTAGCTCGCGTTGACGATCTTGTACTCGCGGTTCTGCGCGACGAGGTCGCTGTCGTCACACAGGTTCGCAATGCGATCGACGCGCCCCGGGTCTCCGGGGATGATCGCGATCTCGTGGACGTCGCCCTCCTCGACCAGCAGGTGCGGCTGTTTCGCCATACGCGCCGGGAGTCGCGCCGCGCGCAAAAACGGACCGGTCGGCGGCGGGGTCGCGCCCGGTGCGGAAATTCGATATCGCAACATATGATTTACTAAGGATATGATCGGGTTGTCCCGACGGTTTCGGTGATCACGCCGACACCGCCGGATCGCCCGGTTTATCGCCCTCAACGTCGGATCGCGATCATGAGCGACTCGGACGAACCCGCGGCCGTCTCTCTGACTTCGTCGATCGGCGCGCTCGTGCTCACGTTCCTCCTCGTCACGCCGATCGCGGGGACGCTGCTCGGCTTCAACTGGACGCAGGCCGTGCTGTTCGGCGGGGTCGCCGGGTCCGTCGCCGTCGCGTCGGCGTGGCTGACGGCGCGGCGGGCGGACGACGGAGACTGACGGTCGGCGACCTGCGACGCCAGCTCCGTGCGGTTATCGCGACTGAGAGACCGGACGGAGGATTTTATACCCGTCCGGCGTCGATATCTCGCAATGCGCTTCAGTCGCGACCGTCGGGGCCAGTCGGTCGTGATCGGGACCGTGATCCTGTTCGGGTTCCTGATCCTCGCGCTCTCCCTGTATCAGGTACAGATCGTTCCGCAGGAGAACGCACAGGTGGAGTTCCAGCACTTCCAAGAGGTCCGGAATGATATGGTTGATCTCAGGGCTGGCATCCTCCAAGCAGGAAGCACCGATCGGCGGCAGTACCAGACGGTACAACTCGGCACGACGTATCCGCCGCGGCTGTTTACGATTAATCCCCCAGCGCCAGCTGGTGTGCTACAGACGAGTAGTGAGGGTTACAATATTACCATCGAGAGATCTGACGGGTCAGGTGAGCCAGTCGAAATTCCCACACGGTTCATTCGATATCAGCCGGGATACAACGAAATAGACCAGTCCCCGATAAGGTACGATGCTACCGTTTTGTACGTCGACGCTCGCGGAGAAGGTGGCAGGCCCGCTGTGATTGAATCCCAGGATCTCGTCACGGAAAATGGTACGCTCGAAATAACCGCACTTCAAAATGACTTCCGGAAATCCGGAACGCGTCGAGTATCACTTGAACTCTACCCGGCTGACAGCGCAGGCAATTTGTCCCAACTCGACGGTCCACTCAACGTTTCAATCCCGACCCGACTCGGCTCGGAGGTCGGATACTGGAATGAGTCTGACATAAATACAAGCGACTCAGTTACGTATCTTGATGTCGATGATGGTGAATCATCGCGCTATTCTGGTGGAGTTTCTGAACTTCGCCTCCGCGTCGATAGCCCCGACAATATTACTGTGAATTCTGTTGGGATTCAATCGGAACCATCGGAGGGTGCGGTGAGAGATAATGTTGGTCCCAGTAACGACGAAGACAATGACGATAGCAATGATGGCCCTGATGCAAGTCGGGTATCCTACGTCGATGGTAGTGGATCGGCTGCTCGGGCTGGAGGGGAAGACCGCGTAGACTTGGATATCCAGAATAACGGTGGCTCGGATGTGGTCATTACAGGCATTAGCGTTGACTCAAATAGCGGTAATTTAAGACAATTGTATGAAACGAGAGGCGGATCGGGTGTCGGGCAACATGAGGTGTACATTGATTCATCAGATCCCGGTGTGCTTGAGCAGGGTGGTTCAGCCGGGGCGGGCAACGAAGGAAATACGCCGTACCAACTCGGAACTCAGGAGGCGTTAACAGAACAGGCGACGTTAGCCGCTGGCGAACAAGCTCAGGTCACACTGTTAGAGTTCAGGAATAACGGCGGTAATACGAGAAGTGCCGCTGATAAACAGATCTCCGTGACACTGTATTTCCAAGACGGAAGCTCAACATCGTTCACATTCACACCGCCCGGATACTGACTCCGATTAGACATTCCACGATCGACGTAAACGACCATCGACACACCCATATGCCGGCCGCATGAACGACCGTGTATGACCGAAGTCGGTATCGACGCCGTCGAGATCTGGACCGGAAATCTCAAGCTCGACTTGCCGGGCACGTTCGCGCCGGAGAAGGGCGACGACCCGGAGAAGTACACCAAGGGGCTCGGGCTCAACAACTCCTCGTTCCCGGACGTGTACGAGGACATCGTCACGATGGGCGCGAACGCCGCGAAGCGGCTGATGGACCGGAAGGGGCTTGAGCCGGCGGACATCGGCCGGATCGACGTGGCGACCGAGTCGGCGTTCGACCACTCGAAGCCGGTGTCGACGTACATCGCCGGCTGCCTCGAACAGGTGTACGACGGCGACTTCACCCACGCCAACAAGGGCGAGCGCAAGTTCGCCTGTCTGGCCGGTACGCAGGCGATCGACGACGCCTACAACTGGATTCGAGCGGGGCGGAACCGCGACCGTCCGGCGATCGTGATCACGACGGACACCGCCCTCTACGCTCGTGGCGACCCCGGCGAGGCGACGCAGGGCGCCGGCGCCGTCGCGATGTTGATCGACGAGGACCCCTCGATCGTCGCGCTCTCGACCGATCAGGGGTACGGCTCGAAGGACGAGACGGACTTTCTGAAGCCGAATCAGCAGTTCCCCAGCGTCGACGGGAAACGCTCCGTGCAGGTGTACCTCTCCCGAATGCGCGAGGCCCTCGAAGACTACGAATCCGTCACCGACGACATCTCGCTCGACGACTTCGCGTACGCCCCCTTCCACACGCCGTTCCCCGGCATGGTCCGGAAGGCGGCGCTGTTAGCGTACAGACACGTCATCCGCGACACGGAGTACGAAGACGAGCTCGCCGACGAGATCGGCCGCCAGCCTCGCGAGGCAGACTTCGCCGACCGCGAGGCCTACGAGGGGGCTATCAGAGACTACATGGACGACCTGAAGACCACCGAGCAGTACCAGACGTGGTACGATACCGCCGTGGAGCCGACGCTCGGGCTCTCGCGGGAGGTCGGCAACTGGTACACCAGCTCGGTCCATATCGCCCGCGTCAGCGCGCTGCGAGACGCGCTGACCCGCGACCGATCTTTCGTCGGTGACACGCTGCTCGTCGCCTCCTACGGCTCCGGTGCGCAGGCGGAGATCCACTCGGAGACGGTCCGTGAGGGCTGGCGCGCGGAGATCGAGGAACTAGATATCGACGGCCAGCTCGCCGATCGCTACGACCTCACCTGGGACGAGTACGAGGACGTACACGACGTTCACGAGTACGACATGGACGTGGAACGCGAGATCGAGGAGTTCACGCAGCCGGAGGCGGAGTTCGTCTTCACCGGCTGGGGCCGGATGAACGAGCGGAAGTACGAGTACGTCGAGTAGCTGCTCGGCCGGGAGCCAGCGGGAGTCGCCCTCCGGTTCCGTGGCGCCGCTGGCCCGTGAAAACGGGTCACACGACGCCTCTCGAATACGATGGGTTTAAACGACGTTAGGCTGAAATTCACCTCAATGGTAACCATCTACGACGTGCCGGCCGACGCCCTCATCGAGGAGGTCGCCGCACGACTCGAAGACCGGATCGACGAGCCCGACTGGGTCGAGTTCACCAAGAGCGGCGCCGGCAAGGAGCTCCCGCCGGAACAGGAGGACTTCTGGTACGTGCGCTCCGCCAGCCTCCTCCGGAAGGTCGCCCAGAACGAGCCGATCGGCATCGAGCGGCTCGCGACCGAGTACGGCTCGAAGAAGCGCGGCTCGAACCGCTACTCCGTCCGCCCCGGCGAGCACGAGGGAGGCTCCCGCAAGCTCATCCGCACGTCGCTGCAGGCGCTCGAAGACGAGGGGCTCGTCACGACCGCCGCCGGCGAGGGACGCCGCGTCTCCGACGAGGGCGAGGCCTTCCTCTCCGAGGTCGCCACTGAGGTCTTCGAGGACCTCGATCGGCCGGAACTCGAACGCTACGCGTAGATCGCCGATTCGCTTTTTGTACGTCGCGCTCGCACCGTGAGCCGCGGCCCCGTCGGGCTTCTCTCTGTCCGATATCGCCGACGCTGGCGGTTCTTCTCTCGTGTCGGTGATCCGTGCCGGTTCTCCTGCGCTCGCCGACATATATCTCGTATCGCTATATAGAATCTGTCGAGCGGCGATCGGCCGTCGTGATCGGATCGCAGGGCCTCGGCTATCGGTGCGTCCGAGAAAAACCGGTGCAAGCGGTACGTCAGGCGAACCGGGTCGATCGAGCCCCCGATCGAGCTATCCGGTGTTCTTCATCCCGGCGGCGATGCCGTTGACGGTGAGCCGGAGGGTCCGCTCCTCCTCTTCGGTGCGGTGAGTCCGCCCGAGCAGGTTCGCCTGCAACAGGTTCAGCGGGTCGACGTAGGGGTTCCGTCGGTCGAGGCTCTCTTCGAGCCACTCGCGGCGGATCAGATCGTCGCGCCCGCTGATCGCCAAGACGAGCTCGCGGCCGCGCTCGTACTCGCCGATCAGTTCGGGGAAGAACCGCTCCCGGAGGTCGTCATCGGCGAGGTCGGCGTACTCGGCGGCGATCTCCGGTTCGGTGCGAGCGAGGGCGAGCGCGGCGTTGTCGAGGGTGGTGCGGAAGAACGGCCACTCCGCGTACATCTCCTGGAGCGTTTCGACGCCCTCCTCCTCGCCGACCGCGTCGAGGTAGGCGTCGAGCCCGGACGCGAGCGAGTACCAGCCCGGGAGGATGAGCCGGGTCTGCGTCCACGAGAACACCCACGGGATGGCGCGTAAGTCCTCGACGGTGCGCTCGCCGGATCGCGAGGCGGGCCGCGAGCCGAGGTTGAGGTCCTCGACGACCGAGATGGGCGTCGCCTGCCCGAAGTAGGAGACGAACCCGTCCGTGTTCAGGAGATCGCGGTACGTCTCGCGGGCAGCGGGCGCCATCGTCTCCATCGCGTCGACCCACTCCTCGGGCACGTCCTCGGTGGGCTCCTCGTTGGCCTCTTGGCGCGCGCGGATCTGCGCGTCGAGCATCTGTTCGAGCTCGCGCTCGGCGATCCGGGGGTTGGCGTACTTCTCGGCGATCGCCTCGCCCTGCTCCGTGAACTTCACCTGTCCCGTGACGGTCTCGTTGGGGAGCGCGAGCAGCGCCTCGTTCATCGGGCCGCCGCCGCGCGAGATGGAGCCGCCGCGGCCGTGGAACAGCCGGAGGGTGACCTCCTCCTCGCGACAGAACCGCGCGATCCGGCGCTGGTTCTCGTAGAGGTCCCAGTTCGCGGCGAGGAACCCGTTCTCCTTGTTGGAGTCGGAGTAGCCGAGCATCACTTCCTGGACCTCCCCGCGGACTTCGAGGGCGGTCGCGTACGCCTCGTTGTCGAACAGCGCGCCGAGGATGCGCTCGGCGCCGTTGAGCGCGGACTCGGTCTCCAACAGGGGGACCACGTCGAGCCCGCAGTGGTCCGGCAGCGAGACGACGCCGACCTGATCGGCCAGGAAGAGCACTTCGAGCACGTGGCTCGGCTCCTCCGTCATCGAGATGCAGTAGGTGTCGATCGCTTGCGCGCCGTACTCCTCTTGCCAGTCGGCGAGCTCCTGGAACCGGCGGAGCACCCGCTCGGTGGTCTCCGAGACATCGCCCGGCTCGTCGGCGTCGACGACGGGGTCGTCCTGGAGGATCGCCTCGGTAAGGAACTCCTGCCGGGCGTCCTCGTCCATCTCGCGGTAGTCGACGCCCTCCGTCGCGACCGCCTCGGCGACCGCCTCGGTGTGGTTCTCGCGGTGGTCGCGGAGGTCGAGAGACGCGAGCGTGAACCCGAACGTGTCGACCTGCCGGCGGAGCGGCTCGACGAACGACTCGCGGACCGCGTCCTGTCCGTCCGCCGCCAGCGAGTCGGCGATCACGTTCAGGTCCGCGAGGAACGCGTCGCCGTCGGGGTACTCGCCGGGACGCACGTCGTCGACGCGGTCGAGTCGCTCGCGCATCAGGCGCAGCTTCTGGCGGTACGGCTCGTCGGGGTAGCGCTCGCGAGCCTCCTCGACCACCGTTGGGAACCGCTCGGCGTCGGCCGCCAGCGAGTCGGCGAGCCGGTCGTCGACCGCGTAGCGCTCGCCGTCCTGGCTCAACACGGCCGAGAGACGCTTACACCGGTCGCGGTACTTCTCGATCGCGACCTCGCGCTGGCGCGCCAGCGTCTCGTCGGTGACCTCCGGCGTGACGAACGGGTTGCCGTCGCGGTCCGACCCCGCCCACGAGCGGAACTCGAAGAGCTTGGGACAGTCCACGTCGTCGTACTCCTTCGAGATGGTCTCCTCGAACTCCTCGTAGGCGTCGCCCACCACGTCGAAGAGGGTGTTCTCCAGGTACCACTGGACGTTTCGCGCCTCGTCTTCCGGCTCCGGGCTGCGCTGGCGCACCTGTCGGGTGCCCCAGAGGCTGGTCACCTCGGCGGTGACGTCGCGCCAGATCCCGTCGCGCTCGCGCTCGGTGAGGTTGCGCTCGTCGAGCTCCTCCAGGTGATTGGCGATCGACCGGAGCTTCGCTTTCACGGTGGCCCGCCGGGCCTCGGTGGGGTGGGCGGTGAACGTCGGCTCGATGAGCACGTCCTGCAACAGCTCCCGTAGCTCGTCGGCCTCGACGCCGGCCTCGGAGAACTCGGCGATCGTGGCGTCGAAGGAGTCGTGAAGCGATCCCTCCTCGTCGGCGTCCCGGATGGCGCGGACTCGCTCGCGCTCCTCGGCGAGGTTGATCAGCTCGAAGTACGTCGTGAACGCGCGGGCGACGATCCCCTCTCGGGTCGTCGACAGCCCGTCGACGGACTCGTGGAGCGCCTCCCGGCTCGCCGCGTCGCCGCGCCGATAGTCGATCGCCGCGTTTCTGAGCTCCTCGACGGTCTCGTACGCCTCGGTCGAGGCCTGCGCGGCTAAGACGTCTCCCACGAGCGCACCGAGCTCGCGCACGTCTGTCCGCACGTCTCGATTGTGCAACACCATACCACAGATACACCCGTCGGGATGGGTTAAAGCCGGTGCCCGAACGAATGTTTGCCTCGGTTTTGAGTAAACATCTTGATCGATCGTTCGACACCCCGCGGACGAGCCCGAGCGGTGATCGCCGGCGATCCCCGCGTCTTCCGCTCGGGTGGAGGGTTCGTCACCCTTTTTACCGGCCCAACCCGAACAACGGGTATGAGTCAGTCCGACAAGTATCCGGCCGAGTCCGGCCGGCGCCGCTTCGTCAAGGGCGTCGTCGGCGGCGCGGCCCTCGCGGGGGTCGGTGCGATGGGGTCGGCGACGGTGAACACCCTGACGACCTCCGGTGGTGTCGGCGGCGGGTCGACCGTCGCGATGTCGATCGCCCAGACCGGCGGCCCGGCGCCGCGCGGGCTCCCCCAGATCCCGGTAGAGGTAACCGACGACGGGTACATCCGCGGTATCTGGCCAGAGACGCAGACCGTCACGCAGGAGGGCCAAGAGATCCAGGTCGCACAACAGCAACTCGGCGGCCGGACGTACTCCGGCGCGTGGTTCCAGTACTGCGGCGTCGAGTCGCAGGAGAACATCGCCCCGGACTTCGAGTCGGACAACCTGTTCCGGGCGGCCCCCGGCAAGTACGACTGGCAGGACGAGACGTACGAGGACGGCGACCGGATCCACATCGACGACTTCGAGAACTACGCCGAGTGGGGCAACGGGATCGGCGACGACGGCGTCGGGAAGCCGGCATCGGTCTCGTGGCGCTCCCAGGACGCCGACGCCGACCTCAACGCCATCGTCATCCGCTCGCCGCGGATCGAGGAAGCCGTCCAGAACTCGGACGACGAGTGGCTCCAGGCATCCACCGACCAGGGGTTCGTCGCGTACCTCAACGTCTGTACGCACTTCTGCTGTATCCCCGACTACAAGGTACTCGAAGAGTCCGCCCGCTACGACGCCGCCAACGGGACCTACTGCGTCTGTCACCAGTCGACGTACGACCCGTTCACGCTCGAAGAGTCGCTGTTCATCGCCCGGCCCCGTCCGGACGAGTAACCGACGCGACCGGCGGGATCAGCGAAACCGCCGAAACCGCCGAAACCGCGCGCCCCGACGGGCGCCGCGCTTTTCTCCCCGCTTCGCGTACGGTCCCCCATGAGCGACGACGAGGTTCCCGCAGACGGATCGACGGCCGACGACGACCCGTTCGCCGCGGAGATCGACCGCGCCCGCGACCTCCTCGACGGCGACGGGATCGAGGCGGTTCACGTCGGCGTCGTCCGCGACGGCGAGGTCGACACCACCTTCGCCCAGCGGAGCGACGGCGACTCGGGGGGCGAGGGCGAGGGGCTTCGGGCGCTCGCGCTCTTGGCCGCGCACGTCCGGTTGGTCGCGAACGAGGCGGGCGTCGACGCCTCCACCGTCGCGGGCGACGCGGCGACGCTCGCGGGCCAAGTCGAGCGGATCCCGGCCAGCACCGAGGACCTGCCCGAGGAGTAGGCGCCGTCGAGGGCGACGTGACCGCTACTCGGTCCCTCCTCGGTCGCCACGCTCGCTCCGGCGGATCCGGTAGAGCTGGTGGGTGACGCCGGCGAGCGCGACGAGCAGCACCGCGAGGTTGAACGCCGCGAGAGCGATCGGATGGTACGCCGGGTCGAGCCACGTCCGGATCGCGCGGCCCGCCTGACTGTAGAAGCTCCAGCCGGCGATCAGCGCGAGCAGTATCAGCGCCGCGAGTCCGATCCGGTCGATGAGCCCTCGGAGGTCGTCGGTCGAGAGCCGGTCGAAGCGACCGCCTCCCTCGTTCGCGGTCTCGTCCGCGTCGCTCTCGGGGTCGGTCGTGCGCGGTGCGCGGTCGTCGTCGGTGTCGGTGGCGGTCATTGGTCGGGTGGGTGAGTCCGTGGTGTCGCTGTGATCGGTGCCGCTGCGGTCGGTGGCGTCCGGGCCGTCGTTCGCGCCGCCGCGGTCGCGCTCGTCGGTCATTGTCGCCTCCGTGCGACGAGGGCCGCGGCGACGAGCGCGACGAGCGCGACGAGGGGGCCGAAGCCGGGCGTCGAGTCTCCGGCGCCGTCGGCGCCCCGATCAGGCGCGTCGGCGCCGTCGCCCCCCACGTCGTCGCCGCCCTCGCCGCGCGTGAAGTCCTCGACGGCGAACTCCACCTCCTCGGTCGTCTGGTTCGCGCTGATCGTCTCCCGGGGGTTCAGGTTGGCGACGCCCTGCGTCTCGTCGATGAGCACGTCGTCGCTCCACAGCGCGGCGTCGACGTAGTAGTTGTAGTTCGCGGGCACCTCGACGGTCGTGGTCACGGTGTCGGTCCGACCGGGCCGGACCTCCCCGACCGTCTCGCTCGCCTCGTCGGCGATCACGTTCGACTCCGCCTGCCGGACCAGTACGCGGAGGTCGATCGGCTCCGAGACGGCGTCGCCGCGGTTCGTCACCGAAATCGACACCGACAGCGTCGCCGTCTCGTTGTCGGCCTCGCTCACGCTGACCGCGACGGTCGGCCAGACGTTGCTTTCGGTGAAGCCGACGCGCGAGTCGGCGTAGTCCGGAGTGAGCGCCGCGACGCCCCCGACGCGGGTCGTCTGGGCCGCGCGCCGCTCGCCGTCGGCGAAGACGACGGTCTCGATCCGGTAGCTCCCCTCGCGCTCCACGTCGACGGAGCCGTTTATCGTCCGTTCGCCGCCGCCGTCCACATCGCCGACGTCGACCGTCGTCTCGTCGACGAGCAGCCCCGAGTCGGCGCCGATCGCGCGGTGGCGGACCGTGACGTTCTCGACGGTCGACCCCCGGTGTCGGAGGTCGACTCCGAGCCGGAGCTCAGCCGTCTCGCCGCGCACCTCGCCCGGCGAGACGACCGTGTCGACGATGCGCACGTCGCCGGGGCGCTCGTCGTCCTCGCGCGGGTCGACGATCGCGTCCGGCGCGGCGACGGCACCGATCGCGCCCGCGAGTAAGAGCGCGGCGGCGGCCGCCAGGAGGGCAGTTCGGGTGTCCATACCTGGAACGTCGAAACGACAACATAAGTGCTTTGTCAGGCATCGGGGTCGAAGGGCAGCACCGCTCGGCGCGTCGGTTCGGTCAGAGCGTCCGGTACCGCCCGCCCGACTCGGAGAGCTCCCCGCGACGCGCGAGCCGCGTCAGGATCTCTCGGGCCGCCTCGACGGGGACCCCGCGCTCGCTCGCGTGCGCCACCACGTTCCCTTCCGTAGGTTCGTCGACGGCCTCGACCGCGTCGCGGACGATCTCGGTCCGACTTCGCGAGCCCGAGCCGCCGCCCTCGGCTCGGGCGCCCGCCTCGTCGACGGCGTCGGCGTCGATCCCGGACGCCTCCAGATATTCGCGGTCGTCGATCCCGGCGTCCTCGACGGCGCGTTCCAGCTCCGAGACGTGGTCGAGCTCGGCGAACGCCGCGCTCTCGTCGCGCTTCTTCGCGAGCAGCGCGGCCCGGGCCTCGCGGGCCGCGTCGCGGTCCTCCGACTCGAAGAACCGCTTGAGCTTCGCCGTCTGATGCGTCTTCCCGCAGCGGGGACACCGCGCGCTGTCGCTCGCCCGCGGGTCCGTGAGGAGCCACATCGCCGCGCACTCGTTGCAGCCGACGACCGCGTACATGCGACGCGGTTCGTCGCCCCCGGATTTGAAGCCTCGGACCCGCGCCGCCCTCCCGTTTGGTCGTCCTCGTGGTATTGTGTGTCCTGTTCAAAACCATTATCCGCGTCGGACACGTAGACTGACGCGATGAGTTCAACCGACGCCGTTCCCACGGAACCGATTCAGCTGGCCGACCCCAATGAGTTCGACGACTACGTCGCCGACGGCGTGGTCCTCGTCGACTTCCACGCGGACTGGTGCGGCCCGTGTCAGATGATGGAGCCGGCCGTCGAAGCGGTCGCGAGCGACACCGACGCGACCGTCCTGAAGGTCGACGTCGACGAGCACCAGGGGCTGGCCAGCGAGTACGGCGTGCAGGGCATCCCGACGTTGCTCGTGTTCGCCGGCGGCGAACTGGCGGATCGGATGGTCGGCGCGCAGACGGAGGAGGCGCTCGCCGACGCGATCGCGGAACACACCGCCTGATGACCGACTCCGAGGCCGACGACGGGATGGCCCCCCGCGAGCTGCGCGCGGACGTGCCGGCGCTCGGCGAGGCCGCGTACTTCAACTTCGGCGCGCACGGGCCGAGCCCCAAGTCCGTCGTCGAGGCCGCGACAGACTTCGTCGCCGACCACGAGTTCGGTTCGGCGACGACGGACCCGTACGAGCACGCCTTCGGGACGTACGAGACGGTGCGCGAGCGCGTCGCCGACTTCGTCGGCGCCGACCCCGACGAGATCGCGCTGACCGAGAGCACGACGGACGGGATCACCCGGATCGCGGGCGCGATCGACTGGGAGCCGGGCGACGCCGTCGTCCGGACCGACCTCGAACACCCCGCCGGCGTCCTCCCGTGGAAGCGGCTCGAACGCGAGGGCGTCGAGGTGCGCGTCGTCGAGACGGAGGGCGGTCGAGTCGACCGCGAGGCGTACGCGGAGGCCGTGGCAGACGCGCGGCTCGTCTGCTTCAGCGCGATCACGTGGACTCACGGGACGCGGCTCCCGGTCGCGGACCTCGTCGACATCGCGGACGAGTCGGGCGCGTTCACCCTCGTCGACGCGGTCCAGTCGCCCGGCCAGGTCGCGATGGACGTGTCGGCGTGGGGCGCCGACGCGGTGGCGGCGGCGGGCCACAAGTGGCTGCTCGGCCCGTGGGGGTCCGGATTCCTCTACGTCGACCGCGAGGCGGCGGCCGAGCTGGCGCCGCGCGCGGTCGGCTACCGGAGCGTCGAGGACCCCGACGGCGACGCGATCGCGTTCAAGCCCGGCGCGAGGCGCTTCGAGGTCGGGACGACGACTCCGGCCGCCCACGCCGGGCTGTCCGAGGCGCTCGACGCGATCGACGCGGTCGGCCTCCCGGCGATCGAAGACCGGATCGCGTCGCTCACGGACCGGCTCAAGGACGGGGTCCCCGACGACCGCCTGCTGAGCCCCCGCGAGTACGAGTCGGGGCTCGTCACGGTCGACGTCGACGACCCGGAGGCGACGGTCGAGCGGCTCGCCGAGAGGGGGATCGTCGTCCGCTCGCTGCCGCACCCTGACGGCGTCCGGGCCTCGGTCCACGCCGTCTCCACCGAGTCGGAGATCGACCGGCTGATCGACGCCCTCGCCGCCGAGTGGTGAGCGAGGGACCGGACGCGTTTTAGTGCTCTGCGCACAAGACTGGGCATGGGATATCACACGTTCGACGCCGAGAAGGCCGACCGATTGGAGCGTCCCGCGGCCCGGTACCGCTGGGTGTCCGCCGAGGAGGTAATCGGCGCGCTGACGGCCGAGCGCGCCGATCGCGAGGCGACGACCGTCGCCGACCTCGGGAGCGGAACCGGCTTCTACGCCGACGCGGTCGCGCCCCACGTCGAGACGGTCTACGGCGTCGACGTACAGGCCGAGATGCACGCGTTCTACCGCGAGAAGGGCGTCCCCGAGAACGTCGAGCTCGTCGAGAGCGACGTGGCGACGCTCCCCTTCGAGGACGGCGAGCTCGACGCCGCGTTCTCGACCATGACGTACCACGAGTTCGCGAGCGACGCGGCCGTCGCGGAGTTGGCCCGCGTGCTCCGGTCCGGCGGCCGGCTCGCGCTCTTCGACTGGTCGGCCGCGGGCGACGGCGAGCACGGCCCCTCGACCGACGAGCGGTTCGACGCGGGCGACGCGGCTGCGGCGCTTGAGGCGACGGGGTTCGAGGTCCTTCTCGCCTCCGAGCGCACCGAGACGTTCGCCGTGATCGCCCGCGCGCCGTAGCGCGATCGAGAATTCTTCACCGCCAGCGTCGATTCGACGACAGAAGGGGAGTCCACTGACAAGCCCACGACTTCAGTCGTGGGTTACTGACCGATAGCTCTCGTGGACGACTCCCGGAATGGCCTCGAAGTGCCTGTCGCCGGCGAGAGCGGGCTCGTCGCGTTCTATCGCTGTCGCAGCGATCGCCGCGTCACTCTTTCCGATCCCCGGTCCCTCGCCGTCGTCTGTGTCGGCCATGCGCTCCCCGAGTAGCCGGCCGGCGCGCCGAGAGATGCTCGGCGTCATCTCCACCACCGGGTAGGAGTCGAGTACGGATCCCACCTTCCGTCGCTCTTCGCGGGTGGTCGCCACTTTCCCGACGCCGATGTACAGCTCCAGAACGGTCATCGAGGGAATGACGAGTGGGACGCCTTCGGCTTCGAGTTCTCGTTCCTTCGCGACGGCCGCGTCGTTGCCGTCGATAACGTCCAAAACGAAGCTCGTGTCGACGATCATTCGAACCGGTCCGCGACCTCGCGGACCTCCTCACGGTCTCTCTGGTCTGCGGTCTCGATGGCGTCTCGCATTTCGCTCACCTGATCTTCGTCGAAGACGCCCCGGAGATCTCGAAGCGATCGGCCTCCGATGAGCCGCGAAACGGCGTCGCTGAACGACTCGTCGTCGCGTTTGTTCGCCTTGATCCGTTCGTACACGTCGTCTTCTAAGCGAACCTGATGTGACATTCTCGTTGACAGCGTTGACGCTCTGCGGGAATCAATATTTGGATGGACTGGGAGAGGAGTGGCGCAGTGACGGCACCGCTACGCTATCGTCGCCTCACTCCTCCAGCACCGTCGTCCCCTTCCCGATCCGCGTCTGGTAGGCGCGGGCGTCGATGCCGGCCTCGGAGAAGGCGTCGAGCATCGCGGCGGCGACACCGCGGCGACGCTCGTCGCGGCAGACGGCGAGGATCGCGGGACCGGCGCCGCTGACGGTGACCCCGGCCGCGCCGGCGTCGAAGGCGGCCGCGCGCACGTCGTCGTACCCCGTGATCAGGCGCGCGCGCTCGGGAGTGACGACGGGGTCGCTCATGCCGGCGCCCACGAGGCCGGGGTCGGATCGGCACATCCCGACCGCGAGGGTGGCGGCGTTACCGACCGTCTCGACGAGGTCGTCCATCGAGGCCGTCTCGGGGACGACCCGGCGCGCGTCGCGGGTGGAGACCGCGACGTCGGGGAGACAGACCACGAGGGGGATCGCGGCGTCGACGGCGTGGGTCCCCTCGCTCGTCGTCACCGTGAACCCGCCGAGGATCGAGGGGGCGACGTTGTCCGAGTGCGCGACCCCGGAGACGACCGCCTCGCCCTCGGCGGCGATGGGGACCAGCTCCGAGCGGGAGAGCCCGCGGTCGTACAGCCGGTTGAGCGCGACCGCGGCGCCGGCGGCGCTGGCCGCCGAGGAGCCGAGCCCGGACGCCGGGCGGACACCCTTGTCGATGTGGATCCGCGCGGGCGCGTCGAGCGCCTCGACGACGGCGCCGACCGTGTTCTTCTCGGGGTCCTCGGGGATGTACTGGGCCCCGACGCCGGTGACCTCGATCGTCGTCTCCGACGCCTTCTCGACGGTGACGACGTCCGCCGGCCGCGTGAGGGCCGCGCCGAACACGTCGAACCCGCTGCCGAGGTTCGCGCTCGTGGCGGGTGCCCGTACCGTGACCATGGCGGGGAGTGTCGCTCGGGGTGCAAAAAGAGGCCGGATCGAGCGGCGGCGCGGTGAGGCCGAACGACGGGGGTGACGGAGCGGCGGGGGTGACGGAGCGGCGGGGGTGACGGAGCGGCGGCGCTGTCGGGGAAGAGAAAACGGAGGGGGAACGGAGAAAGCGGGAGTCGGAAGCGGGGGACGGCGTCAGTTTCCGGCCATCGTCCACAGCAGGGCGCCGATCAGGATCATCGGAATTCCCGCGAGGATGTACACCTGCGGCATCGTCGTGTACGGGGCGACCAGGAGGATCGTCCCGAAGCCGGCGACGATGGACGCGATCACCTTCTGGGACTTCAGGGGCACGGCCGCCAGAAGCGAGACGATGAGCCCGAGCAGTATGACGTGCCCGAGGTGGTAATCGAGCAGGAACGTGTCGATGAACAGCGGCGAGAGCATTCTTGTCTGAACGTGCGAGGGATTCGCGCATTAAAGTTCCGTTTCGCGCGGGACGGGCGACGGTTCGGTCCCCGAGCGGTCACCGTCCCTTATAAGTCGAGGGGACGAGACGACCGATCGTGCGACTCGTTCAGGTCATGATCCCGGCGGGGAAGCGCGCCGCCGTGATCCGCGCGCTCGACGACGAGGGCGTCGACTACGTCGTCACCGACGAGACGAGCGGCCGCGAGTACACCGCGGTCGCGACGTTCCCGCTCCCGACCGCCGCCGTCGAGCCGGTCCTCGAACGGCTCCGCGAGGCGGGGATCGACGAGAGCACGTACACCGTCATCGTCGCGGCCGAGACGGTCATCTCCCGCCGGTTCGAGGCGCTCGAAGACGAGTACGAGGAGGAGGCCGAGCACGGGAGCGACCGGATCTCCCGGGAGGAGCTGCAGGCGAAGGCCGACGACCTCGCCTCCGGGCTCCGGACGTACGTGCTGATGACGGTGATCTCCGCTGTGATCGCGACAGCCGGGCTCCTGCTCGACTCGCCGGCGACCGTCGTCGGCTCGATGGTGATCGCCCCCCTGATCGGCCCGGCGATGTCGGCCGCGATCGGCACGGTCGTCGACGACGAGGAGATGTTCCGACGCGGCGTTCGGATGCAGGTTCTCGGCGTCGCGGTCGCGATCGCGGCCGCGACGCTGTTCGCGTTCGCGTTGCGGTGGTTCGCGCTCGTCCCGCCCGGGATCGACCCGTTGGAGCTCGCGGAGGTCTCCGAGCGGCTCGCGCCCAACGTCTTAGTGCTCGTCGTGGCGATCGGCGCCGGAGTCGCCGGGATCGTCTCGCTGATGACGGGCGTCTCCGCGACGCTGGTCGGCGTGATGATCGCGGTGGCGCTTATCCCGCCCGCGGCCGCCGTCGGGATCGGGATCGCCTTCCGGATTCCGCGGCTGGTGCTCGGCGCTGGCGTGATCGTGGCGGTGAACGTCCTCTCGATCAACCTCTCCGCGCTGGTCGTGCTCTGGTACGAGGGGTACCGACCCCGGAACTGGTTCCGCGAGGACGACGCGCGCGCGGCGTTCCTGAAGCGCGCGGCGGTGCTCGCGGCCGCCATCGCGGTGCTCTCGGTGTTCCTCGGCGGCGTCACCTACGACTCGTACGTCGCCTCGACCACCGAGGCCGACATTCGGGCCGCCGCCGGCGACGAGCTCGCCGCGCTCGATCCCGGGCTCGAACTGCTGGAGCTGGAGGTCGAACGCAGCGGGACGGTCCCGCCGCTCACCACCGAGCGCGTGATCGTCACCGTGGGGGCGCCGCCCGGCGGCGGCGTCGAGGGCGTGGCCGACGCGCTCGACCGCCGGATCGAGGCGACGATCGGGACCGACGTGCGCGTCGAGGTGCGTCTCGTGACGATCGACCGGGCCTGAGACGCGGTCCACGAGTCCGGTACGCGATCGGCGAGCCCGAGATGTCGCCGCCGGGGGATCGACGTGACGGGCGTGGCGATCTGACCAATCCCTTTCGACGCTCGATTCGCTTTCCTCGAAATAACTGCCGCCTCCGGGTTTTCTGGCCCGTATGCCGAAAGAGGAACTACTTTTTATTGCCCCGACAGTGATCCGGCAGTGACCGACTCACAGCGACCCGACGACGATTCGATGCGCGAAGTCGTCGAGCGCTCCCGCAGCGGCGCGCCCGCGGTCGGCGAGGCCGTTCGGGACCGCTTCTCGTCCGACGAGGTGTTCCAGCGGATCATCGCGGCCGCGGACGAGGAGGTGACGTCCGGGAGCCGCGAACTCTTCTTCAGCGGGCTCGCGGCGGGGCTGGCGATCACGATCACCTTCATGCTGTACGCCTCCCTGACCGCCGCGACCGACTCCCATTCCATTTTGAGCGTGCTCCTCTACCCGCTCGGGTTCATCTACATCATCATCGGCGGCTACCAGCTGTACACCGAGAACACGCTGCCGCCGGTGGCGCTGACCTTAGAGCGGCTCCC
>Ga0207851_100140_pt1 | contig 55473 bp, 55 predicted proteins | sample A23E3SouthBayCA_FD_187747 | JGI IMG/M metagenome (GOLD analysis project Ga0207851, IMG submission 187747) | Aerobic enrichment media microbial communities from Eden Landing Ponds, California, USA - A23 E3 (SPAdes) | ecosystem: Environmental > Aquatic > Marine > Unclassified | place: Emeryville... | reverse complement strand
CGGCTGGTCGAGATCGGTCGGCGCGCCGGCGTCCGGTGGTCCGCCGTATCCGCCGGCGTCCGACGGTCCGCCGTATCCACCGGCGTCCGACGGTCCGTCCGGCACCTGGGTCGACGAAGCGACAGTCTCCCCGTCACCGCCGTCGCGCGACTCCGACTCGTCGGTCGACTCGGGGGCCGGGTCGGGTTCGCCATCCGTCCCGGACGAACCGAGGACCGAATCGCTGTCGATCTCCGCGACGTCGTACTCCGCGGCGAGTTCCGATACCCGCTCGGGCACCGTTCCGCTCGTCGTCAGGACGCGCCTGTCGACGTCGCGCTCGCGGCTCTTCTTGATCAGGTACTTCAGGTGTTTCGGCGTGACGCTCGCGTCGGCCCCCGCGACGACCATCGCCAGCAGTCGCTCCGAACCCGTATCCGACCCGCGTTTGCCCGCGACGACGACGGCGTCGTCGCCGACTCTCGTCGCGGAGGTGTCCCACCCGTCCGCCGCCAGGTAGTCGGCGACGGCGCGGGTATAGCTGTCGTCTGACATTGCGTAGTGGTCGCGAGTCCACGGCGGCGACCCCGGCGCGGACCCCCTGCTACGTGTCGGTGAAACGTCGACCGTCAAAGTTCTGTTCGGCCGAGTATCAGTTCGGAAAACGCCGGGTCGAGAACGCGAGCGCCCGACGCCGCTCAGACCGGCCACTCCTCCTGACGCCAGGCGGCGTCCCAGAACATGTACTCGTAGCGGCTGGAAGTGACGAACAGGTCCCGATACCGCTCGCGGTCAGCGGCCGTCGACTCGGCGGCCACGTCGTCCATCAGGTCCTTGCACCACTCGGCGAGGTCGGTGAACTCCGCGCTCGAGTACATCTCGATCCACGCCGCGTACTGCTCGTGGTCCGGGAGGCCTCGCTCGGCGAGGCGCTTGCCGGTGACGTTGAACCCCCACATGCAGGGGAGGAGGGCGGCGACGAGGTCGCCGAAGGTCCCCTCGCTGGCGACGCGGACGAGGAAGTCCGTGTACGCCCGCGTCGTCGGCGACGGCTCCGTGCCTTCGAGTTCGGCCTCGGAGATGTCGAACTCCGCGGCGTAGGAGCGGTGCAGGTCCATCTCCGTGCTGATGGTCTCGTCGAGCAACTCGGCGAAGGTGCCCATCCTGTCGAGGTCGGGCGCCGAGGCCGCCCCGAGCGCGAACACGCGGCTGTACTCCACGAGGTAGACGTAGTCCTGTTTCACCCAGTAGACGAACGGGTCCTCGTCGAGCGTCCCCTCGCCCAACCGCTCGACCATCGGATGGGACAGCGTCGCCTCCCAGATCGGTTCGGCCTCGGTCCCGAGATCGTCGGTGAAGCTCATGTCTATCCGATCGGCTCCCCGACCGAAGTATGCACTGGTTGTACCAGTGGTTAATCGGCGCGCTACCGCTACAGTGTCGGCTGCCGTCGCAATTGTTCGGTCCGTCAGATTTAAGATTTAGATCCCTCTAATCCCATGTAATGAGACACGGAGTCGGGACGCGGCGAGCGTGTCAGATCGCGATATCGGCGGCGCGGATGTGGTGCGGACGGACTGAACGGGAGGTGGCCGCGACGTGGCGGAGTTCCTGACGGTCGTCGTCGCGGCGATGGCCGCACAGCTCGCGGTCCTGCCGGGCGAAAAAGTGCAGTTCATCATCGCCGGCCTGGCGACGCGGTACCGGCCGACGGTCGTCGTGAGCGCCGCCGGACTCGCCTTCGCCGGGTGGACCGCCCTCGAGATCTGGTTCGGCCAGGCGCTCAAGGGAGCACTGCCGCCGGCGTATCTCGACGCGATCGCCGGCGGGCTCTTTCTCCTCTTCGGCGTCTTGCTCGTCCGCTCGATGCCCGAGAGCGGGTCGCCCGAGAGAACGACCGAAGCGGTCGACAGCGTCCCGCAGACCGACGGCGGGATGGCGGCGGTCGACGGCGACCTCGACGTCTCTGTCGCGGGCTTCGACGTGCCCGACCGGTTCGGCAACTTCCTGCCGATCTTCGTGCTGATGGCCGTCGGCGAGTTCGGCGACAAGACCCAGCTCGTGACGATCAGCCTGGCCGTCGAGTACGGCGCCCACGCCGGCATCTGGGTCGGCGAGATGCTCGTCATCATCCCGATCAGCATCGCCAACGCCTACTTCTTCAGCACGTTCTCTCACCGATTCGACGTCCGCAAGGCCCACGTCGCCGGCGCCGCCCTCTTCTTTTTCTTCGGCCTCGACACCTTCCTGGCGCTTGTCACCGGCTTCTCGGTCTGGGAGGAGATCGTCGCCGCCGTCGCCGACGTCTTCGAGCCCGTGCTCCAGAGCGCGGCCGCGGTCCTGCCGCTGCTGGGTGCGCTCGTCTGAGCCGCAGACTGCGAATCCCCTTACCTGGAGCGCTGCGACGACCGACCGCCACGCACAAGACGGTCTGCCCGTAACGGTGGAGCGATGACCGACGCGACGGCCCGGGACCACCTGCCGGGGGACGTCGAGGCTGTCCAGCGGGCGCTCGTCGAGTGGTACGAGGCCGACCACCGCGACTTTCCCTGGCGCCGGACCGACGACCCCTACGAGATCCTCGTGAGCGAGGTGATGAGCCAGCAGACCCAGCTCGAACGCGTCGTCGCGGCGTGGGAGGCGTTCCTCGATCGCTGGCCGACGGCCGCCGACCTCGCGAGCGCCGACCGCGCCGCCGTGGTCGGCTTCTGGACCGACCACAGCCTCGGCTACAACAACCGCGCGAAGTACCTCCACGAGGCCGCCCGGCAGGTCACCGAGGAGTACGATGGCGAGTTCCCGACGGAACCCGACGGACTCTCCGAACTGATGGGCGTCGGTCCCTACACCGCCAACGCCGTCGCGAGTTTCGCATTCGACAACGGCAACGCAGTCGTCGACACGAACGTCAAGCGCGTCCTCTACCGCGCGTTCGACGTGCCCGACGACGACGCGACCTTCGAGCGGGTCGCCGGCGCCCTCATGCCCGCCGGTGAGTCTCGCGTCTGGAACAACGCGATCATGGAACTGGGCGGCGTCGCCTGCGAGAAGACGCCCTCGTGCGACGCCGCGGGCTGTCCCTGGCGCGAGTGGTGTCACGCCTACGAGACCGGCGACTTCACCGCGCCCGACGTGCCCACCCAGCCCGAGTTCGAGGGGAGCCGCCGACAGATGCGCGGGCGCGCCGTCTCGGTTCTGAAAGAGTACGACGAACTCGCGCTGGACGACCTGGGACCGCGCGTCCGGGTCGACTACGCACCGGACGGCGAGTACGGCCGCGAGTGGCTCCGCGGGCTCGTCGGCGACCTGGCCGACGACGGTCTCGTCGACGTGGACGAGCGGGACGGTGAGACGGTGGCGCGGCTGCGGAAGTAAATTCAGCCGAGAGGTAGCTGAGATCAGCCTACTGATCCGGAGATTATTATATTTTGACGCCGTAGTTCGAGTCACGATGGGACGCGAGGGAGAGGAAACGCGAGGGTCGCTTCCGGACGGCGGGACGGAGCGACGGGACGAGTCGGAGTGGCGGGACGTGAACGAGGCCGTCGAAGCGGAGTGGATCGCTGAGACGACGCCGTTCGAGCGCGTCTACGACGTGGTCCGGGGGACCTACGAGCCGCAGTCCGCAGACCGGATCGCCGACCGCGCTCGCGTCTCACCGACGACCGCGCGCAAACACCTCCGGACGCTCGTCGACGCCGGCGAGGTATCGACCCGACAGGACGGGCAGGCGACGCGATACCGGCGCTCGGAAACGGCCATCGTCACCGATCACGCCCAGTCGCTACTGGCCGAGCGCACACCAGCGGAGATCGCGAGCGGGATCGCCGAGATGAAAGGGCGGATCCGCGAGTGGCGCGACGAGTACGGGGTCGACTCGCCGGAGGAGTTCGCTCGGCAACTCGACGTGGCCGACGCGGACAGCGACCGCGGCGCGGTTCTCACCGAGTGGCAGACGACGCGGCGGAACCTCGCGCTCGCGGAGGCCGCGCTCGCGATCGGGGCGGCCAGCGACTCCGGTCACCTCACCGGCGAGGGTGGAGACCGGGACGGAGACGAGGACGCGTCGGCCGTCGTATGACCGGCGAAGGTCGACCAAACGAGGGCGAGTCGAGCGAGCGGATCGAGGGGTTCGGTCCCATCGATCCGACGGCGCTCCGGCGCTTTCGCGACCTCGTTCTCGACCTGGAGCCGCTGGTCGAGTCCGCCGCACTGGACGACCCGGTAAATCCGCAGACGCTCGCGATCGAACTCACCGACGGAGTCGGAACCGCGACCGGCGCGCGACTGGACATCAGGTGGAGCCTCAGCGGGAACTACGCCGTCCACTACAGCGACGAGGCGGGCCGAAATTTCAGGTTCGACCACCACCCGAAGCCCGACGCGCCGAGACGGCACTTTCACCCGCCGCCCGACGCGCCAAGCCGTCCGGTCGAACCCTCTTGTGTCGCGGTAACGGAACTCCAGCTGGTCGCGCGAGCCGTCCACCAGCGGTGGCGCTACGCCTACGAGAACGGGACGTTCGAGGAGATCAACGCCGCGGAAGACCCACCGTGACGGGCGATCGGGCGATGTCGACGGTGTCTATCCGTCCGGTCCGCGACCGCCCGCCCCACTTCCGGGGTCGATAGCCGGCCCGCTGGACTCGCTTTGCTGGAGCTGCCGGTGGGCGTCGTTGATCAGCCGGAGCACCTGCGGGAGCACTTCGACTTCGATCTGGTCCTGGATGGTCGGTTCGACCGCCTCGACCTCCTCTAACTTGTCCGCGTACTTGTCGGGGATCTCGATCTCGACTTTCATGTGTATCACTCGCCCCGCCCGGCCCGGATGGATGGGGCGAGCGGGCGTGTACCGGCCCGTTCAGCGGCCCGGACCTTGGCAATTGCGCCCACGGTCATCGTACCCTGGCAGTTGCGCACACGATTACTGCACCTTTGCCCACGGTCACTGCACCTTGTTGTCGGTGAAGTCGCTGTCGAAGGTGCCGAACTGGTTGAAGTACTCGTACGCTTCGACCCACCTGCTGTAGTTGGGGTGCATGTTCTGTGGCTCCATGTACGACCTGTTCGCGCCGGTGTCGATGCTGTTGAACTTGCCCATGTGGGGCCGACCGGCGTGCTGAGAGACGAGTGCGTCCTCGACGATCGAGAGCCCGTCTTTCGCGTCTCCGAGGTTTGCGAAGTGCATCAGGTTCGCGGCCTGGAAGAACAGGCGCACCTTCTGCCAGAAGATCTTCTTGGGTTTGACGTAGACCGGGCCGAACGGGCCCGAGGTGTCGTTCGCGGTCTTCACGCTGTTGATGTTCTTCCGGAGGCCCGGCGGGACCGGGATGATGAACTCGAGCATCGCGATCTCGCGTTCGTACTCCGGCGTGAAGTTGTGGTCCGTCTTCGCGGTAAAGCGGATCCCGAGCGGTATCGGGAAGAATCGGATGTCGTTCTGGACGGTCCGGATGACCGTCTCGACGGCCGGTTTCACCTGGCTCGCCGGGACCGCGACCTCCGTCGTGATGGCTTTGTTCGGCGGAACCGGCTTGTCCTGCGGCCCGGTCTTGTCGGGCACCCGCCTGAGCGCGTAGTGCCACAGCGTCTCGTTGTGGCCGCCCTTGAACGGGCTCGCCGCGTTCGCGACGCTGCGCATGAGGTCCCGCGGGAACTGCTCGATCACGCCGACCGGATCGTTGAGATTACTGATCACTTCCAGTGGGAGCTCCCCGATCTCGCTGAGGATCGCCTCGGTGACGCCGCCGACCGTCTCCCCGATGGTCCTGCGCTCCGTCGGTGCTCGATTGCGCGAGGGGACGATGTCCTGCGTCCGGACCCGACACAGCGGATTGGGGTTCGGGTTGCCCGTGAACTGCGGGCCCGCGAGGTCGACGAGGACGTTCACGTGGCGGTGGTTCTGGGCCTCCCGGTAGAGGTTCAGGTTGTTCCAGGATTCGAGATAGTTGTTCTCTCGGAGCCAGTAGGGGTCCCGGAGTTCGAGCGTGTAGGCGGTGGCGACGCCGAGACTGCCGTAGCCGACGACCGCGTTGTGGAATATCTCGTCGTCCTGGATCAGCGCCATGTCGTGGAAGTCGGTGTCCTTGCCGAACTCGACGGGGTCGGTGATATCGTGACCGTCACTGCCGCGTTCGATGCGGAACATCCGGACGACCGGCTTCCCGCTGGCGATCGGCGACTCCGGGACCGTGATGATCTCGACCGACCGGACGAGGTCGGCGAACGACCCGAGGCCGAGCCCCGTCCCGTGAGTCGCGGTGTTGATCGCGCCCCCGAGCGTCTGGCCGTCGAACGACCCCATGTTCTGCAGCGCGAGCCCCTCGCCCGGCAGGATGTGGAGGTTGAGGTCTTTGAGCACCGTGCCCGCGCCGAGGCGGACGAGCTTCGACCGGTCGACGGACGAGGAGTTCCAGAACGGGTCGTTCGCGTCCCGGAGCCAGGGCGTCCCGAGTTTCCCCGAGATCCCCTTGAGGTCACTGAAGTTCGACCGCGGCCGCGCGGCCTCGGAGTGAGAGTGGCCCGACCCGACCGCGCGGAACTCGCCGGTGGCGTTGCGCGCGACGGCCTGGATCGCGCGTTTGCGCCGATTGAAGTTGTAGTCGGTCGCGCCCGACCGTTCGTGGTCGTCCAGCCAGTTCTCCCAGCCGGACGACCAGGTGAACTGCTGCATCCCCGTCCGCTGTGGCGTGACGATCTCCCGGAGCGAGATCGGGCGGCGGTTGAACCCCTGTTCGGCGATCAGGTCGGCGACGCTGAACTCGTCCCCGGTCCAGACGTTCGCACCCTGCGACGTCGACCGGTCGGGCGCGATCCCGCGTATCGAGAGCGGATACTGGTCGTCGGGGAGGTAGTTCCTGGCGGCGGATTTCATCGAGACCGTTCGCATGCTGTTCGCATCGTCCGATCCGCTGTCGCCGACGCTCGCGGAGAACCACGAGCGGTCCGCGACGGCGCCCGCGACGCCCCACTTCAGCAGGTCGCGGCGTTCGATGGGGAGCGCGTCGTCGGCCGATCCGTTCCGGTCTGTCGCGGAGTCGGACTCGCCGGCGGGGCCGGATTCGCCGTCTGCGGCCGGCCGTCCCGACGCCCCCAGCGAACCCGATTGCGAGTCGTCGCTCTCACCGTCCGGATCCGACCAGATGCCGTCGATCTCCGCCCGCGCCGCGTCGGTCAGTTCCGGGTCGTCGTCGGTCATCGCGACCCCCCAGCCGGCGCGTCTCCGGCAGTTCCCGCGCCCCCCGTCGCCCCAGCGTCGCTCGTGGGGGCGGCGGAGACGGCTCGCTGGCTCAGCTTCGATGCGTCGGTCGCGTCGATGTGGCGTCTCATGTGTCGAACTCCATGTACTGGTCGAAGGCGTCCGCGCCGGGAGGGGCGAGGAAGGACCCCTCGATGAGCGGTCATTCGGACCGCCTCCGCCAGACGGCGTGGCAGGCGAGGAGAAGCACGGCGACTGTGAGCAGTGCGCCGAACCCGGGGCCGCCGTCGCCGGTGGTCGTCGCGGTGGGCGTGGCGGTCGGGCTCGGCGTCGGCGTGAGCGGGATGGAGTAGCGCTGCGGGTCGATCGGGACGGCGCGGCTCACCACCTCGGTACTGCCGTCGCTCCGGTTGACCTGCAGGCGGACGGTGACGGTGCCGTTGACGCGTCCGCGGCGCTCGAGGAGCCGCCCGCGCTGGTCGAACGTGCCGTCGCCGTCGACGTCCCAGGCGTAGGAGACCACGTCGTCGACGGGCGTCGCCGGCTTCGCGACGAGCGTCACGATCTCCTGACTCGCGGGCGAGACCGGCGCGAACAGGAACGACGTGCTCCCGTCGCTTCCGGGACCGGTCGTCCGCTCGCGCTCGGTCGAGACCCTGATCGTCCGCGTGCGCGTCACCGTCCGGCCGTCCGGCGCGGTCGCCTGGAGCGTGACGACCTTCGGGCCGGGCGACTCGTAGCGGATCGAGACGGCGTGTCCCCGGAGTTCGTAGGAGCCGTCGTCACCGCGGTCCCACCGGTAGGTGTAGTTCGCGCCGGCCGGGCCGGAGGCCCGCAGCCGCACCGTCTCGTTGACGAGCGGGCGGAGCGGTTCGTACCACCAGTCGGCCGACAGCGGCCCGGGGACCGTCGCGGTCGCCGGGCCGGACAGTGTCGGCGTCGGACTGGGCGTCGGCGTCGGCACCGCGGTCGGCGAGGGCGTCGGCGACGGGAGCGGCGTGTCCGTCGGCGTCGGCGTGGGCGTCCGGGTCGCCGTCGGCGTCGGAGTCGGCGTCGCCGTCTCCGGCCTCACAGTGGGGGTCGGCGTCCCCGGCGGCGTCGGACCCTGGGTCGGGGTCGGCGTGCCGGCCGCCGCCACGACGGTCAGTTCGGGACACGTGACGGTGTCGGTCGCGCCCGATGCGGACGTGACCCGCACCCGCGGTCGGTAGGTTCCGGCGGTCTGATACAGGTTCGCGGAGACGTTCCGCCCGGTCTTCGAACCGAACCCGCGGCCGGCGTCCCAGTCGTACTGGTACTGGGTGACGCCGGTCGAGCGCGAGGCGTTGATCTTGACCGGGTCACCGGTCTCGACCTGTGTAGCCGAGAGGAAACAGTCCGCGACCGGACCGTCGGAGGGCGTCGGGGTGGGTGTCGCGGTCGGCATGGGCGTCGGTGTCGGGGTGGGAGCCTCGGTCGGCGTCGGGGTCGGTGTCGGGGTCGGCGTGCCCTCGACCACGCTCACCTCGCCGCAGGTCACGGTGTCGGTCTCCTCCGAGGGATACGACCACACCCTGACGCGCGGCTGATACGTTCCGATCTCGCCGTACTGGACGGAGATCTGACTCTCGCTCGTGAAGTCGCCGAAGGAGGCGTCGCCGTACTTGTCGTACTGGTAGTCGTCGGCGTTCTCGGAGGTCGAGGCGTCGAGCGTGAGCGTCTCGCCGACCTCGACCTGCGTTTCTGAGAGCGAGCACTGCGCCGTCGGCCCCGGAGCGGGGGTCGGCGTGGGCGTCGGCGTCGAGTCGGTCACGGTGACCTCGCCGCAGGTGGTTACGTCACTGGTTTCGCCGCCGCTGTAACTCCAGACCTTCACGCGCGGGTTGTACGTTCCGACCTCGCCGTACGTGACCGTCAACTGGCTCTCGCTCGTATACCCACCGAACGACGAGCCGCCGTACTTGTCGTACTGGTAGTCGTCCGCGTTTTCGGAGGCCGAGGCGTCGAGGGTCACGGTCTGGCCGACCTCGACCTGTGTCTCGGACAGCGAACACCGCGCAGTCGGTCCCGGAACGGGCGTCGGCGTGGGTGTCGGCGTCGCGTCGGTCACGGTGACCTCGCCGCAGGTCGCTATCTCGCTTGTCTCGCCGTCGCTGTAGTTCCAGACCTTTACTCGCGGGTTGTACGTCCCCACCTCACCGTACTGGACGCTGTACTGGCTGTTGCTGGTGAAGCCACCGAACGACGAGCCGCCGTACTCGTCGTACTGGTAGCTGTCGGCACCTTCGGAAGCCGAGGCGTCGAGGGTCACCGTCTCGCCAACGGAAACGTCGCTGGCGGAGACGGTGCAATCCGCCGTCGGCGGTGTGCCGTCCGCGGTCGCGAGGGCGGCCCCCCCGACGTCACCCGCCGCCGCGGCATCGGATCCGCCGGATGCATCGCCCGGCACCGCGATCCCGGAGTCGTTCGCCCCGATCCCGACGGCGCCGCCGGCGACGAGACTCACGATCAGGACCGCGACGCCAGCGATCACGAGTCCCGAGCCGTCGGCCATCACCGCCACGCGCGCCGGGCGGTTACCGGACCCTTCGTCGCGCTCCCCGCCAGTCATGCCCGGTCACGTCCGGGCTTACAGGCTCTGTGCATTGATCGGGTATTTCGTCCGGACCTCCTGGGTCCGCGACGGGTCCGTCTCGATCTCGAATATCTTGCCCTCGTCGTCGGTCTCGAAGGTGATCGTCCCGTCCTCCGCCCTGATCTCCAGCGTGTCGCCGGTCCCGTCGTCGAGCGTCACCTTCCCGTGGGTCCCGGCGGACTGGGCGTTCCCGGTCGAACTGCCGAGCGCGAGCAGCCCCTCGTCACCGCGGAGTTCCACGTTCGTCTTCCGGGAGGTGTCCCGCATCGCGATCCGGCCGCCGGGCGCGCCCGCCGGCTGGCCCTCCACCAGGATCGTCTCGACCTGCGCGTTCGGGTCGCCCGTGACGTGGATCTCACCGGGGGATCCGCCGCCGATGTTCACCCTCGCCTGTTGCCCGAGCAACTCGATGTTCTCCGTCTTGTCCCTGTCGCGCACGGAGACGACGCCGCCGTCGGTGTTCTGCCCCCCGTCGAGCCTGACCATCACGCGCCGGTCCTCGAAGGGGCCCCCGAGCAGCTCGATCTCGCCCGGCTGGTAGAGCTGCCCCTCGCCGAGTTTCCCCGCGGTCAGCTGGGGATAGACGCGGACCTCTCTGGGACTCTCTCGTCGCACGAACAGCAGCGACGGGTCGTTCTGGCCGCGGCCGGCCTCGATCCCCGACATCGCCGTCCCGGCGCGCTTCCCGGCGAAGATGTCAAGCCCGTAGCTGTTACGGGTCTGCCCGTTCGACAGCTCGATCTCGATCTCGTTTTCCCAGTCACCCGACGCGCTCTCGCCGGCCGTCAGGTCGAGCCGCGACCCGTCGGGGTGGGCCATCTCCATCTTCGTATCGGATCCGCCGGTCTCGACCGCCGACAGCTCGATCCGCGGGTTGTGTCTGTTCCCCTGCTGGCCGTCGTAGAGCGTGATCGCCCCCTCGGAATCGGCCGCGCCCCCGCCGCCGAGTTCGAGTTTCGCCTCGCCCGGCTCGATCCGCGCGTCCCACTGACCGCTGGAGACCCCCTGCGCACCGAGGCTGAGCCCCCCTCGCGCGCCCGGTTCGAGACGGATGTTCGGGTCGGCCGTGCGTGCGGTGCCCACGCTCACCCGCTCGACCACGGTCGTCCCGTTACCGCCGATAACGATGTCTGGCTGTGCCATCGATACCCATATCACCCCGCTACTGAGCATAAACGTTCGGCCTAGCTGTTTAGAGAGGCGGCGTTAATTCCGAATACCTGCCGTATTCTCCCGTTTACGTTCCGTTTCCCGGACAGGAGGCGGTCGGGACGCGACCGGTCGGCCGGACGGGCGAGCTTTTTACTCCGGCGGTCGTCGCGCCGGTATGACACAGCCGCGAGTCGTCGCGATCTGCGGGAGTTTGCGGGCGGAAAGTTACACGCGAAAGGCCCTGGCCGTCGCGCTCGACGAGGCCGACGCGGCCGGTGGTGAGACGGACCTGATCGACCTGCGGGAGTTCGACTTGCCGGTGTTCGACGCGGACGACGACGACGCGGGCGACGCCGACCGGCTCCGGGAGCGCGTCGCCGCCGCCGACTCCGTCCTGCTCGGCACGCCGGTCTATCACGGCTCGTACTCCTCCGTGCTGAAGACGGCGCTCGACTACTGCGGGTTCGACGAGTTCGAGAACACGACGGTCGGCCTGCTCTGTGTCTCGGGCGGGGGTTTCCCGGTCACGTCGCTCGACCACCTCCGGTCGGTCTGTCGGTCGCTCAACGCCTGGGTGATCCCCCACCAGGCCGCGCTGCCGAAGGCCCGGACGAAGTTCGACGGCGACGAACTGGTCGACGGAAGCGACGACGACCGGGTGCGGACGCTCGGCCGCCGCGCCGTCGAGTACGCGAACATCGAGCCCGACCCCGCGTGTATCGAGAGCACACAGAACGTCGGCGCGACGGACTGATCCGCCGGCGCCAGTCCGACAGCCCGGCCGCTCCGCGACAGTCGACAGTTGTTTAGCCCGGCGCTCCGCTCACCCGGTATGAATCGGACCGCGCGAGTCCTGTGGGTCGACGACGGCGCGGCGGGTTCCGAGAGCCCGGCGGAGGCCGACGCGCGGACCGGACCGGTCGCCGCCCTCGACGCGGCCGGCTTCGACGTCGCGGTCGCGACGCGAGAGGCCGTATCCGAACGAGCCACGGACCGCGACGTCGACTGTCTCGTGGTCCTCACCCGGAACGACGACGACGCCGCGGCCCTCGTCGAGCGGGTCGACGCGGTGGGAACGACGCCTGTGGTGGTCGTCGGCGTCGAAGGCGACGAGCGACTGGCCCATCGGGTCGTCGCCCGCGGCGCCGACGAGTACCTCCCCGCGACGGTCGTTTCGGACGGGCTCGACGTGAATGCGGACCTCGTCGCCGCGGTCGAACGAGCGGTCGAGACGGGGCGACGGCGCCGCGAGTGCGCTCGGACGACTGCGCAACTGCGGGCGCTGTTCGACGACGCGCCAGACCCCGTCGTCGAGTACGAGTTCGCCGACGGCGAGCCGGTCGCGACCGCCGTCAACGGCGCGTTCGTCGACGTGTTCGGCTACGACCGCGAGGCGGTCGTCGGCGAGCCGATGAACGACCGCATCGTCCCCGAAGGCAGGGAAGCGGAGGCCGAGCGGCTCGACGAGCGCGTCGCCGCGGGCGACCGCGTGGCCGCCGAGGTGACCCGGGAGACGGCGGACGGCGACAGGGAGTTCCTCTTCCGGAACATCGCCGTCGAGACCGACGAGCGAGGGCCGGACGGCTACGCCGTCTACGTCGATATCGGCGAACAGAGAGCGCGCGAGCGCCGGCTGCAGCGCCAGAACGAGCGCCTGGAGGAGTTCGCGAGCGTCGTCAGCCACGACCTGCGCAACCCGATGGGCGCGGCCAAACACCGGATCGAGATGGCGCGCCAGACCGGCGACGACGACCACCTGGAGGCGGCGCTCGACGGGCTCGACCGGATGGAGGAGCTCCTGCGGGACCTGCTCCGGCTGGCCCGACAGGGCGACGAGGTCGGTCGGACCGAACCGGTGTCGCTCCGGACCGTCGCCGAGGAGGCCTGGACACACGTCGCGACCGACGGCGCGACGCTCGACGTGGTCACTGACGCGGTCGTCGAGGCCGACCGCGGTCGGCTGACGCAACTGCTGGAGAACCTCTACATCAACGCGGTCGAGCACGGAGGCAGGGCCGAGGATGCGGCCCCCAGTGTGACCGTGGGCGTCGACGAAGACGAGTGTCTCTACGTCGCGGACGACGGCTGCGGGATCCCGGTCGACGAGCGCGCGAAAGTGTTCTCCTCGGGCTACTCCACCGGGCGCGACGGAACGGGGTACGGCCTGACCATCGTCACGCAGGTCGCGCGAGCGCACGGCTGGGAGGTCGGCGTGACCGAGAGCCGCGACGGCGGCGCGCGATTCGAGTTCCGCGGCGCTGCGTTCCACGAACGCTGAGTCGGGGCCGGTCGACGGCCAGCGAGCGATAGGTTCTTTGGCTGGTCGGGAATACGGTGCGACGAGCGCGGGTAGCCAAGCCAGGAAAAGGCGCAGCGCTTAGGACGCTGTCCCGTAGGGGTCCAGGAGTTCAAATCTCCTCCCGCGCACTACGATCCTCACGCAGTCCCGTGGTTTTGCTTGTGCACACAAGCATGACAGCCAATCATAACGAACGCTGTGCCATTCAAATCGAACCCTCGCGCAGCATCACAATCGTTCCCGAACCGAACGAAAAACACCTGAACGAACAGCAACACGCCGACTACGCAGACTACCGTCACCGGTTCATCCAGTGGATGAGAAACGAGGGGAAGAACCCCGAGAAAGCCGAAGGCTACTCCGATTACACTGCGTACGAAACCGGGTATCGCACCGCAAGGTTCGACCGATGGGCGTGGAACCGCGAAGAACGATACTCGATTCCACCCGAACCCGAACGTGCGACTGAGTACATCGAAGAAGACGTCATTTATCGTGACGTGAGCAACGCCACGAAAGGGAAGACTGAGGAAGCGCTCGCCCGGTACTACAGTTTCCTTGAAGAGAATTACCCGAGGTGCGAGTGGGAACACGACCAACGATTCAGCTCATCAGGCGACGATTCCCCACGCGACTACCTCACGCGCCGTGAAAGACGCCGCGTGCGCGAAGCCGCGCTCGCAACGGAGAGCTGGCGTGAAGCCACGATCGTTCTGACGAGTCTTGACGCCGCGCTCAGACCCGTAGAAGTCGCACGCGCCAAGACCGGGTGGGTCGATACCGACAACATGTTACTCCGCATTCCACGCGAAGACTCTTCGAAAAACACCGACAACTGGCGAACAAGCTTAACGAGTCGAACAGCGGAGGCGTTGGAGCACTGGTTGGAAGAACGTGCAGAGCGCTCGATGTACGATGAAAGCGATGCCCTGTGGTTGACGCGGGAGGGAACCCGGTATTCGAGCCGGTCACTCGCCCGCCTACTCCGCCGGTTATGTGACGATGCAGGCATCGACACGGGCGGTCGCACGATGACGTGGTATAGCGTGAGACACAGCACTGGGACGTTTCTCGCAGCAGAGAGGGACCTCAAAGCAGCGAAGGACCAACTCCGGCATCAGACACCGGTCACCACCATGAAATACGATCAGGTGCCAGCGGAGCAACGTAGAAGCGCGCTGGAGAAATTCTGAGAACACCGCGGGTGAGGGGCTTGCACCCCAAGACCCGCCTACGTCACTCCTCAGTGTTACCCTCCTCTTCGAGCCCGTACCGACCCGCATTCGACTCAGCGCGAGTGATCGTTCTCGGTGATACTCCTAACCGGTCAGCAGCCTCCCGCTTGTTGATGTCCTCATTGAGTCGCATCGAGATCACCGCGCGGACGTCCTCGATGTTTGGACCCGGGACCAGTTCCCCATCGATCTTCTCGTACCCGAGTGGAGGACGGCCAGCTTGCGCAGTGTCCGGGAGCCAGCGCTGAACGTCGCGGACGTCCGCCCGCCGCTGCAGCTCCAACCCTGCAGCATCGAGCCCGTCCAGCACCCCCAGCACCGACTCGCAATTCTCACTGTCGATGTCGAACCCACGAGACACGACGTGGACCTCAACACCACCTTCGACCAGTTCCCGGACTCGGTCAGCAATCTCACCGTGCGACTCCCCGAAATCAACGAAGCTGTCAACGAAGAAGTGAGGGATTCTGGCCCCGGTAACGTACGAGATCGCGCTGTCAATCTCAACACCATCTGCTGACCGGGCAGCCCCGACCCGCCCAGTGTTCTCGTCCCCAACCGTGACGGGGAAATCCACCTCTTGATTGACAACCGACCGGACGAACTTGTCCCGCTCCGCCTTCCCGAGACCACTATCCGCGATCACGCGCGTGGCTGCGAGGACCGGGCGGAGAGAGTCGCCTAACTCTTGCCAGGTTTCGGCGGTGACGACGACGGCGAAGGTCTCACCTGCAGTGTCTCCCCCCGATTCATTACTGCTGTCAACACCGAACTCTGTGATATCTACCTGTGTCATGAATCTGTACGTAGAGTTTCTGCGTCGCCCGGTATAAGCTTTCGCGGGGTATTCTGTCGAAGGTTTCTGAAACCACTCGCAGAATACCCCGACAGAAGGTGAAACACCGGTGCAGAACCCCACGCGGAAGGGAATTACTGGTTGCAGAACCACCCGCGGAACCCATTCTACACCCCCATCTCAGATAGTTGAGGATTTGAATCGTGGCGCGGGTGCTGAGAGCTTTAGAAGCCCCGCCAAGCAATCTAAGAGCGTAACACTGGTTTGGCGCGGGTCTATATCGCCGGAATTCGTCCGAAGAGGGTGTATGGTGTAGTAGGGTTGGAGGATTTACCTCCCAGGAAGTTGAGACGTAGCCGCTGGGGTGCAGGGACGCTCACGCGCCGCTGGGCTTCGAGAAAGTGTTACGCGCCTGGCGGTCACGGTCAGTGTCACGCACCTGGGGTGCAGGGACGACGACGCGCGACAATCACGATCGACACGACGCCAGCGACACTGTCAACGCTCACACGCCGCGCAGAGCTCACCCCACAGTAACACTACCACGAACCTATTGACTCTGTCAACGCGCGCACGCGGCAACAGAACACCGTGACCATCGATCCAGACGCTGACGCTCACCCGTCCACATGCGAGCGCGGCAGCCGCCGCGCCCTCCCTACCAGCACCACCACACCCACCACTGACGACGGGGACCGACACAGGCACCACACCCACAATCTTTCTTTTCACGGTTCTACCACACCCTAAGAACACAGCTACACCCCGGGTGTGGTAACAAAACAGGAGCGATAGCGCTTCTATACGTTGAAAACAGCACTCTACCACACCCCCCTTCTTTGAAAGTCGAAATATTGGAACGGGGTAAACGGTAAAATGATGAGTAGGGTTTCCGGGCGGGGGGGTGTGGTGCTACCCCATCGATCCCGGTTTCAGGGTGTGAGGCTGGTGTTTTGTCGCCACACCCCCCTCCGAGCAGGCTGAAATGGGTGTGGTGGTGCCTGTGGCTGGTGGTGTATTGTCAATGTAGGTGTGGTGGGTGTGGTGGAGTGGCGATCGGCATCGACCATTCCGGGAGCGTGTTATGGAATTTTGAGAATCGCGGGGTTGCGGAATGGTTCTCCGAGAACTAGTTGTTATACTCTTCGATGACTACCCGCGCGGTGGTTGTAGTCATTGAATAGAAGGCCCGAAACGACCGGATCCTTTACCCACTTGAACGTTAGCGCGAGCGTTTATCCGTTACCCTGCCTTATGCCATGATAAGCACACGCGGGGCACTCGTCCCACTCAATCAGTGCCGTACAGAAACGAGTGGGACGACGCGCTGGAACGCGTCGCCCCGTGGGTGCAATGGTAGCAACCCATGACAAACTACGACCCAAACACGGATAAAACAGGCGGGTACTCTCTCAAGCCCGCGACTGTGACTGTCGAACAGGACGACGAACAAATCACAATCGACGCTGCACACCACTATCGTAACGACCGCGACACGCTCCTGTTCCTCTGCGTTGAAGAACGCGAAGGCGGGGCGGACGTCGTCGTGCCACTCTGCAGTGATAAGCACGCGTACGCGACGTCGGACACCGGGCGTGAAGCGCTCAACATGACTGACGAAACCGAGAAGCGGCTCGTGGCGGATGGTGGGCGAGATGAGGCTGTCAACGGTGGTGACGCGTAATGCCCGGGGACCCGATTGACGACGAAGACCTGGCTGTTAACTTCGAAGAAGTGGACGTCCCGGGAGCAACCACTGCCGACGACGGCGGCGACGCAGACCCGGCAGACGAATTCTTCGACCTAGACGGGGCGGATGACGACCTCATCGAACTCGTCACAGACTACACTGAGTCCTCCGCCAGCGTTGAACGCGTTGAGGAACGACAGGAGTACGGCATTACAGTCCTCACAGCGCGTGACGAGAGCGGGAGCGCAATCCGCGAAATCGCGCTCATCGATTCAAACACGGAAGCGATCACGGGCGTGTTAGACGACATGCACGCCGGGAAATGCACGCTGGTTGTGACTGACCGCGACGACGTCCCGCCGTGGCTCAGCGAGTCGATCGATGTGTGGACGATCGAGGAACTCCGCGAGCACGTGCACGGCGCTCAAGGTGACACTGACAGTAACACTGACGTTGACGGTCGCGGTCTCTCCGGTGATGATCCATCCGACGTTGAGGTGGATATCGACCCGGAGACCGTCACGCTGAACGGGTCCACCGATTCGACGGTGCAGGCGGAGTTGTTAACGGACCAGGAAGACGTCGAAGCCGCTGCAGACGACGTTGAAACCGTTGACCTGAGCGAAGAGCTGCAGCCCGTGATGGACGGCGAACCAGAGGATAGTGGCACCGTAACGAACGTCGTCGCGTTACACTGCCGGGTCGTGCGCGTTGACCGTGGAGGAAATAAGTACGACACATACGCGAATGTCGTCGTCGCAGACTACTCCGGTGCAGCAACAATCCGCGTGCATGACGAGGATACCATCGACACGGTCGAAGACCGTGTTGGTGATGAGGTACTGGTGACCGCTGTCGGTCACTCATATGAACGACGTGGTATCGAGTACACCACGACCGGTGCGACGAACGTCATCGAGCTCCAGTCAGACGACTACCCGGCAGGATACTACCTCGATGCCCCGTCACCGTTAGAGGACATCGGGTCGATGTACGCGTTAGCGGAGACGCAGGCAGAAGCGTGGAGTGAGATTGCTGACGCAGTTCTCGAAGAGTACCAGGTGAAGGTCCCGTACGGGTCAGAGAAGGCATGGCTGTACGTTGCAGACCCATCCCGTACAGACTACGGCGTGTGGGTGCCGGATGCACTCGAAAGGGTCGAGTCGAAGCTTGACGACCACATCCCAGCGAAGGATAACAAGTCGCACGATCGGCGTGAAATCAAGAAGAACATCAAGAACCGCGCGCGGGTCGAGCCCGACGCGTTCGCTGAAGGTGTCCCGGACGATGCTGACCTGAAGTGGATGGTTGGTGTGGAGAACGGTGTTATCGACCTGAAAACCGGCGAGTTACACGATCACGCGCCGCATTGGCGGCTCCGTTCGAAGCTCCCGGTGGAATACAAGCCGGACGAGTACGACGGGCTCGGTGACGGAATCGACTGGTTCCTTGACGACGTGTGCCAGTCCGGAGAGGACCGTGAGATGTGCATGGCGATGGCCGCTCACTCGTTGATGCGCCACCACAACATCAAGTCCGTGTTCCCCATCCTCGGACCTGCAGACACTGGGAAGACGAAGTGGCACGGTATCGTGAAGCGCCTGACCGGGTACGACAACACCGCCACGATTAACTTCGACAAGTTCGCCGCCGGTGAGGGATTCGAGACCGGGAAGATCATGAACGCTCACGCGGTGCTGGACGACGACGCTTCCGGGAAGAAGATTAACGATCTGAACTACCTGAAGAAGGTCAGTGGTGGTGAGGAAGTTGCGGTGAATCGGAAGTATGAACAACTTGCTGACTTCCAACCGTACGCCACAGTGTCGTGGTTGTCGAACGACCCGGCGGTGTTCGGGGAGCGGAACTCCGGTGTGAAGTCGCGGCTGTACCCGATCGTGATGCCCCACCGTCACACTGAGGACCCGGACGACGGTCACAAAATGGCGATTGACGCTGCAGAGTTGGACGACCGGATCTACGCTGAAGAAGAGATCGAAGCATTGCTCGTCGCTGCAGTGGAGAAAGCGCAAGAAATGGCAGACACCGGGAAGCCCGGGTCGGAACGCACAGAGAAGGAGCGCTGGGGGCTGTACAACTGGTACTCGGACGCGTCCCTTCGATTCCAGCGTGATTACCTGCAGTCGAAGACTGGTGCGAAGATGAAGAAGCAGGCGGTGTACGAGGTGTACTCCGCGATGTGCCAGCAGGACGGTATCGAACCGATGGCGGAGACGCAGTTCTGGACGTCGCTCAGGAAGTCGGCGGAAATCTCGTTCGAAGGCGGGTCGTGGATCGGTGATAAGCGCGCGGTTGAGCACATCATGCTCACTGGCGACGCGGTAGATATCGCGCCTGAGTGGGTGGTTGAAGAGTACGAGTCGGAGATTGAGACGGGGATTAAGACGAATGCGATGGACCGCGTGACGAAGATTGAGAATCTGGATGGCGGTCCGACCGGGCCTGTGAAGGGCCGCGTGGTTGGTCGCCGGCACCTGAAGGGTGAGGACGGATCTGGTGTGAAAGTCCGGATTCGGGACGGGTCCGGTGGGTTGGACCTTGTCGCATACGATAACGATGACGATGGTGAGAATGAGTTAGACGGTGTCCGTGTTGGCGATAAGATCCGGACGGATGACGGTACGCTGACGAGGTATAATGGATCCCCGCAGCTAAAGTTGGAGTTCGGGTCGGTTGATATCGTTGAATTCGGCCCGCAGCATCAGGGTGACCAGCAGGGTCTCCCAGAAGATGACGACGATAACGACGGAGGTAACGACGACGGCGGCGGTGAAGTTGTTAACGAATCCAACGACGACATCGACACTACGAGCGACGCAGATGCAGTAACCCCTGACACGTCAGAAGCCGCTGAGAGTCAGCAGGACACCGCGAGAGCGGACGGTGGTAGTAGTGCGGGTGACAGTGAGGAAATTGATGAAGCGGTGCTACGGCACGCTGACGCGGCAGACACGACGGCGGAGCTGGCAGGTGTGGTGTCACGCGAAGTCTCGGGTGCTGATCACGGTAAGATCGGACACAGGATTGAGAAGCTCATTACGAGTGGTGATATCATCCTGAACGGTGCTGACGACTCAGACACCGACGACACTGACGATGATGACGATCAAGACGGGTCCAGGTCCGGTGATCCCGACCCGCCCGCGACGGGGATGATGGGACCGGGCGATGTGCAGTGCCGCGAGTGCGGGAAATGGTGGCCGGTCGTCGCGCAGAACGGGCACTTCGACGGGTTCGGTCACACTGAGTGCGCGGGTTGCGGGGCGGCGGTTGACTGGGACTGGAACATCGAACACCGGAGTCTTGACCCGGAGAATGTCCCGCCGGAAACCGGTGGTGATTAGATTGTCAACTCAAAACTCAACGACGACGGCGGCGTGGCAGTCGGACAGTAGCGATCTCTCACGGTCAGAAGCGGGGCTCATCTCCGCTCACTGGACCACGATCCGACGCGCGCTCCCGCACCCACGGGCGGTGTGGCGGTGGGGTGAGACCGGCCTCCCGCAGCGAGTCCTGCACCGCTGGAAGCATGCAGGGCTGATAGAGTGCGTGAACGAACGAGACCGGCTGTGGCGGTCCTCGGTGCGACTGTGGTGTCACGTGATCGGACGTGCAGGTGATGAAGAGACTGTAGGGGCGGCAGCACACGCGCAAGAGTTGCTGCCGACCGGTCTCGACCCGCTCGATCCGGACGAGATGGATACGCGAGTGGTGGCGGACACGTCGTCGCCGCGCCCGTCGCGGAGGCGACGGCAGGTGTCACTGACGGGTGAGACGGTCCCGCGCCGGGTGGTCCAGACCCAACACGAACCAGATTGGGAGACCGTCAATGAGCAGAAAGGAGTTCACGGCGAAGACGGGCGTAAGGACGCTGCAGAACATCCAGGGCAGTCGCGCCTGTCCACGTTCGAGGACTACGACCGATCGAACTGGGATGTGACGACACCGTGGTTCCGTTCGAGTGTCACGGCCCCTACGGGGACCGTCTACTAACCCCCGTTACACGAATCCTGACCGCGACGGTTCCTTTGCAAGGATCAGCGATTTAGGTGTTACGGGGGTTGAAGCGCCGGAGAACTGCAATTTCACACCCCTCTTCAGTACTGTTTTCACAGTCGTTTCTCCCCGTTACACTCACCCTGACCGCGGCGATTTTGTCAACCGAAGAAGTCAGACACCGTCGCTACCCGCACCCGTCCTTCGGGATCGATGAAGACAACGAGCTCCTCACCCGCGCTCACATCGAGCGCATCCACGACGTCCGCGGGGAGGGAGAGACGAACTGTTGATGAGTCTGTACGCCCTGCAGCACTTCGAATAAACCAGTCTGTGCCGGGTTCGACGCTCATGTTTTACTGGAGGGGGTGTAGGGGGATAAGAGAGGTAACACGTTACCCCGTCCCGGTCGGGACGGTCGGGACGAAAATGAAGGATAGAGGGGTTGTAACCCTTACACACGGGCATGGCAATGGATATGCCCGCATTGGCGACTAACACAGTAACCAGCCTCAGCTCAGTCGGTGTCCTCGCGTACGCGCTCGGGACAGACCCGCTCGGGATGGTTGGCAGTCAAGTTGCGATCATGATTGCGACAGTCGTCGCCCTCTGTGGCGTTTACGATCTGGGTGAACAGTTCGACCTGTTCGAGTAAAATAATGCGAGGAGTTACACGGAAAACAGGGTCGCTGGCGCTCGCAGGACTGCTCCTCATGAGTGTCCTGAGCGCGTTCGCTGTCGGGCCAGCGGCTGCAGCGACATCGAACGTCACGTTCACCGCGAGCGATTATAGCGTGGATGAGACTACGACCGCACAAGTCTCAATCGACGTGACCGCGGACTCAGCGGGAATCACGAACAAGACGTTGAGTGTCGCAGTCGTGGATTCGTCCGCGAGCACGACAGAAGCAACGTTCACACGCGATGTGAGCGTGGCTGCGAACAGTACGAAGACAGTCACGATCGACGTGTCACCCCAGACGCACGGGATCCCTGCAGGGGATTACTCCATCGAAGCGAACATCGATGGCGTGACGACGTCGTCGTCGTTTAGCGTCAACGCTGTCGCGTCCCAGTCGGTCACACTCGATCAGACGGAGTACGTGGTTAACGGTAGTGACACGACTGTTAACGCGACTCTGTCCGCGGGCGGGCAGGATCGCGTTGGCCCGGTCGAGTTCGTCGTCCTTGAAGACACGCAGAACGGCAGTAACGTCGTTCACTCTGAGACGATGAAGAACTACTCTCTGAGTGCATCGGCGACTGCCACGGAGTCGTTCACCATTTCCCCATCGGACGTTCCGTCTGATGGGAATTACACTGTCGAAGCGGTCTACGCGGGGACCAGTGCGTCCGCGCCGCTGACCGTGGAGAACACTGAGAGCGCGCCGGTCGGCGGTGGCGTCATCGAGGACGCCGCCTCAGACCCGGTCGCAATCGGTGGGATCGCGGTCATCATAGTCCTGATCGGGCTTGCTGCGCGCGCTGAGTAACGTTTTCAACCAATTTTTGATAACCATGACTAAGGAGACTAACGACGGCGACGATCCTGTCAACGCGGACAGTGACAGTGTAACGGTATCGAGACGACAACTAATGCGGGCACTCGGCGCTGCAGGTGTGACTGCAGGCTTAGGGTCCTCTCTCACCGGGAGTGTAGCCGCGCAAGAGACGACGACGTCTGACAGTAACACCGTGGATCCAGACAGTCCCCCTGAGGACTACTGGATGGAACAGGACTACAGCGACTACGTCAAGCAAGACAACGCAGAACGCCTGTTCACCCTCCCGAGCGGCCGCGAAGTCGCAGAAATGTTCTTGCTCCAAACCCCGGTTCTTGGGCAGGCGGCCTTCGCGGGCGGGGTGATGGACCGCGCTGATGGGTACTCGCCAGGCGAACTGTTCGACGCCGCCCGCGGAACCGTCGCTGACGTGTACTACGACCCGTACAACCCGACCGACGTCGCATCAGGGACTGTACTGCAACAAGCGTGGTACGACATCGTCGAAGCTCACCAGCTCTTGGAGCGCGGGATCACGCAGTGGAAGAGCGATATGGGCGAGAACGAAGAGCTCGCTCATGCAGAGATCGAGCTCGCTACGAGAGCGGCGTTCAACTCGGATCGGACGGTGTCGCAGGCGAAGACGGACGCGCGCACCGCGGTCCGAGACCTGTTCTCTTCCTCAGAGCTGAACCTGTTAGTCCTCATCGAAGAGATCCTAATCCGGATCAACGGGGTGTTCTTCCGGGTCGCAGCGGAGTTAGATAACGAGTCGCTCAAGGACTACTGGAGCTTCAATAGTGGCGCGAGCCTCACGCACGACAATTTCACGCTGCACCAGCCGAGCATGCACGGCGCGCGCGTTGAGCTGATGGACGGTCGGATCTTGGAGACTGGTGTCCTGCAGTTGATTCCTGAGCAGGATACCCAAGAGATGATCGTGCACCCGTTGTACGATACGATCCAGTCGGACGGGCGGTGGGAGTGGGTGCCTACGACGGCTGATGATAAGACGTACGGTATCCCTCCCGTCAACTACGCGCCTCCGGACTTCCTGAGCGACAGCGAATACCAGTTGCTGTCGTACAATCAGAACCTCGCAGACCTCGCGTCAGAGATGTACAACCGGCTCTGGGAGCTCGTCAGGACGTTCGACGCGGAGATCGACGCGTATGTCGATACGATGTACTCCTCGTACGCTGACCGCGGTAAAATCCCGATGTCAGAGCTGTCGAACGCTGCGATCCGGCGAGAATTGGGGATGGACTGGTACCAGACCGGCAGCACCGGGTTCGCAATTATCGAGGCTCTTCGACGTGGGAAGCGGACGAACACGGAGTTCCACGTTGACGTGGAAATCTTGAGTTCGGGCGAGTCTCAGGGTGAGGGTGAGCGGATTGATGAGACGATCGTCATGCTGGGTGGTGACGAAGGCTGGACGCCTGGCGCGGCTGAAACGGTGTCCTACGACCTCACGAGCGACACCGCAGTGATCGACGGGACTGAGCTGCACATCAAAGGTCAGCCGTTCAACGGTCAACACACGGTCACGTACAGTGACGGGAGCACGGAGACGTACCAGTACGGGCAAGTCATGACCTCTGGCGAGTGGATGCAGAGTAGCGATGCTGCCGATTGGACAGCATCGTTCTACCTCCGGTTAGACGCTGAGGGTTACACTCTCAGTGACATCGAGTCAGTGACCGCGAGCGTTGACGAAGCGCTCCGCGTTGGAGAGACGTACCGGATCCCGGATCCACGCGAAGCTAATGAGGAGATCATCGTCGCGGACTACGACAGCCTCTGGCGCTCGCTCACGGAACCAGGCGAGGGGATTCATATCCACTCTGTGGTCAACGCGGAGGGTGAGGAAGTCGATGCGCTGCACATGCGCGATGGGCGTCAGACTGAGCTGAGTTCTGACGGCACGGAAGAGCTGATCCGCCGGCAGGTGTACACGGCGTCTGAGCGTACGCAGCACCGTGGTAAGTACGATATCCCGTCCGGCGGTGGAGCGGGCGGTGACGGCGGTGGGAGTGGCCTGTGGATGTGGGGTGCAGCGATCGGAGCGGGTGCGCTGGGGGCGCTCGGGCTGCAGGGGGGTGACGATAGCTAATGCTTCCGCTCCTCGGTCTGAAGGCGTTGGGGAATCTCGGTCAGTTGCTGATCCTGGCAGCCGCGGCAGCCCTCGCACTGTTGGCCCTGTCGCAGGCTGGTGTGCTGATTGGCGCGGTTGTGGGGCTGGTTGAGTGGGTCGTGACTGACATCGGCGGTGCAGCTGGGGAGTTCGTGATGGATCTCCTCGCAGCGATTGTGAAGGCGCTCGGCGCGGACGCGATTGGGGTGTAAGTTTCTATGACAGAGAACACAGACCACGACGACGGCAGCGGAGTTGTTAACGAAGACGAAAACAACGGTGTTACGCGGCGTGATGTGCTGCGAGGCGGGGTGACACTGTCAGCAGCGATCGTGGGGAGTAACATGGTTGGTCGCGCGTCAGCGCAAACCAGCACGACCACGGGGCTGTCCGGGTCGGGGACCGAAGCCGACCCGTACCTCATCGACACCGCCAGCGACCTTGACGCCGTGCGCGACGACCTCGCAGCGCACTACAAGCTCACCAGCAACATCGACCTGTCCAGCATTGACAACTGGCAGTCGATCGGCGGGCAATTCCACGATGCCGGTTTCACCGGGACCATCGAAGGGAACAACCACGTCATCCACGGCCTCACCGTTAACCGCCCGGAAACGGATCTTACAGGCCTATTCACCGTCATCGACGGTGCGACGATAACCAACCTGTCGCTAACGGGTGTCACGGTCATCGGCGCACACTATGCCGGTGGCCTCTCAGGGTACTCTGGGTACGAGACCGGGAATACAATCGAGAACTGCGTAGTCTCCGGTACGATCACCGCGGACGGGTCAAACGAAGCCGGTGGGCTCGTCGGGTACGACCAAGATGGAGCGATTACTGGTTGTACCGTCAATGTCACAGTTGAGAGCGGAGACGACGGTGGAGCGATTGTTGGGAGAGCCAGTAACACTGTCATTACGGACTGTTACGCGACTGGAGAGGTGTCCGCGCCTGTGTATACCGGAGGTATCGCCGGTGAAGCGACCGGGTGTGAGATCCGGCGGTGCAGGTTCGACGGGACAGTCACGTCAGGCAGGCATGGCGGAGGTATCGCAGGGCACCTCGACCAGAGCACCGCAGCGGAATGTCTATCGACCGGGACGGTCACGGATCCCGGCTCAGCGGACGCTGAGTTGTCGCTTGGCGGTGTTGCGGGGAAAACACCTGGAGCGACAGTGTCTGAGTGCGCATCGGCAGTAGACGTCGAGACGACGAGTATGGTGGGGTATCACGGTGGTCTCATCGGTGATGGGGGTCTCGGCGCGGGGTGTGACCTGGTCAATTCGTACGCTACGGGGTCCGTGACCGCTGCAGCGGTGGAGAATTACACTGACGAGAACACGCGACTCGCCACGGGCGGTGTGGCTGGACGGTTCAGCGGGACGGGGACCTCGTGTTATGTCGCTGTCCCGGTAGTGAACGCTGTGTCGTCTGCTACAGAAGCACTCGTTGGAGGTGCGTACGGGATGACAGACGGTCTCGTATCGGACGATATCTCTGGCATGTACTGGGACGGGGACGTGGCCGGGCATGACACCGCGATCGGGCACCTGGGGGAGAGTCAGCAATCGTACTGGCAGACGCGGTTGAGCTCGGGAGAGATGACTGGTGATGCTGCAACGGGGAGCATGACGACGTTTGATTTCGACACAGTGTGGGTTGTGACGGGATCGTATCCTGAGCTCGCGGCAGTGAACGCGATCAAGTGGGATGATGGGGTTCCTGACGGGGAGTTCAGCAGTGGGACGACTGAGGACCCGATCGGCGGTGGTGTTACTGATAGTCAGTCGCCTGCACGCTGGATTCCGTGGGGGATCGCAGGGCTCCTCGGGCTTGGCGTAGCGGCATCAGACGGTGATGGGGAGGGTGGTGGGGAGTGAGACGCGCAGCCCTCCTCACGGTCGCAGTCGTAGTGTTACTGTCAGTCACCGCTGGAGTTGCGCCTGTCGCTGCGCAAGAGGCTGGGAATGAGACCGGCACGAGCGAACCTGTCAACGCCAGCGAGATCGACACGTCCCAAATCGCCGGGGAACTCGGCACCGTCACGGTCCACAAGGTGGAGTTCGAAGACTCAGGGCTTGTCAAAATCACCGTCACAGCCACGGAACACTCAGCGCCGATCGCCGTGACCGACAGCGGAGCTGTCGATATCGGATCCAATGAGCGTGCGAGCGTTCCGTTCGAAGTCTACAGAGTGGACGAGGGGACGCACGTTCTTCGATTCCACCTGAGTTCCGACGACGCGCTCATCACGATCCAAGAAGGCGGGGAAATGATGGCCGCGAGCGGTGACCGCGGGACAGCCGACGTGATCGCCGCGAGCCCGACCGTGGACGTCGTTCGATGGAGTGCAGTCGGCGGGGGGCTCGGAGTACTAATCGCCACCGCTCTCGCTGCAGGGTTAATCAAACGCCGTCACGAAAATTCCTACAAAGAGCTCCTTAGCGAGGAGCGTGTCAGGGTTGAGGAGGATCCCGTGGACGGTGTTCTCGGCAAAGTCACGCGATTCCTCACCCGGCACAAGTACGCGTTACTCACCGCTGCGAGTATTGTGGCGTACTTGGTCGCGGTCAGGTTAGGTGTTCTCCCCAGCCTGAGCGCAGTATGGGCGGACATGACCGACGCACAGCGTGTTCTCTCTGTCGCCGCGATCGCCGGCACCACCATCGGATTCCTGCCAGCCTACGTGATCGTTACGAGAGTCTGGGAGCCTGCAAAAGAGTTCGTGATCGATATCGATGCGCGTGACGTGTTAGACCCGAGTCTTGGGTCTAACGGCGGGCTCGCACTCGATGCAGACAACATCGAGGAAGCCGCTGATGAACTGCAGGAGAAAGAAGAGATGGACGTCGTCGGTGTCTACAGCGGAAGCCCTGAGCGCGTCAGAAAGATGCGTGTGGACGGGAAGAAGGCAGAAGTCGAAACACCAGGCGGGAAAGGCCACATCGTAGAAGAGTTCGATGCGAAGCGTAACGCCGCGCGTGGAACGTGGCCAGGCACCGCGAACGACGTCGAACTCATCTCCGAACGGTCGAAGATCGATGGGAACCGCGAAGTGTTACGGGACGAATCGCGGATGCTACGCACCCTGATTGGCGCGCTCCCGGCGATCGCCACGGCGAGTGACACCGATGCGATGCGGAGTGTCGATAAGGAGATTAGGGAGTTGGCGACGGTGAACAGTGACCCGATCGACTCCCTACTCAACCGCGCAGCTGCAGACACACGGTTTGAAGGGATGTACAGCGACGACGACGGCGACGAAGACGATGAAGAGAGCGGGTTAGAACAAGTTGTTAACGCCTTGAACCCCGGGAGTGACGACGGGGAAGACGACGAAAACGAAGGTGATGACAAATGAGCGGGGGAGGCGGGTACGACGCCGCGGACGCAGCGGACAAGATGCGCGAAGGCGACGTCGACGCGAATATCGACGGCGTACTCTCCGGTGACACTGCAGTTGCGAACATGGTCCTCGCCGCGGAACGCGCGGGGCTTGACGAAGACGGACCGCTCATGTCGATCCTCGGGCGGACATCGAGGACGCACACCCTTCGAGACGCACGTGAGAAGGGACACGTCCCCACGCTGAACGCCGCAACGGGTCTCAGCGAGTCGAGTATCGAAGCGACCGGGTACGACTTGCTTGTGAACGCGTTGAAGCCAGCTGCGCAGCAGGCGCTCGTCAAAGGTCCGAAGGGCTCAGGGAAGTCTACGAAGGCAATCGACCTTGCTAAGCGCCTGTACCACGAGTTCGACGGTGAACTCTCGATCCTGACGAACATCGAGGGGCCGGACGACCACCCTGCAGTGGACTACGCAGACACGATCAGCGGGATGCTTGAGTGGGTGCGTGACACTGACGGGGAGAAACTCGTGATTGGTGACGAGTGGTCGAGTACTGTCAACGCTCACGCGCACGGTGGTGGGCAGGTTGGCGCGATCTTCGCGCGGTTCATCAACGCGCTCAGAAAGGGGAAAGGCGGTTCGACGCGCCTGATTGCGATCGGGCACGAACACGACACTGACCTCGCAGCAATCCTTCGCAACCAGTCGGACGTCGTCATCGAGGCTGATGGGAAGAAGGACGACGGTCTCATCGACTGTGCGACGGTGTACGAGGGATGGAAGGATTACACGCAGGATGACCATTGGTTCCGCGTGAGGGGGCTGCAGGACGTTCCTTCGAGCTCACAGTGGGGGTTCAGCACGAACTACTTCGCCACGTTCGATCTGGATCTGGATGACCCTGAGAATCAGATCCAGCAGGGGAAACTCATCGAGGACTGGGAGGAGTACCAGGATGACGACGATGACAGCGATGACCCCGGTAACGCGGGCGAGCAGGCGGCACAGTACCGGGAGTGTCGCGGGGAGAAGGCGGACGGTGGCGACTGTGGGGCGACGGTCACCCACGAGAGTGGCTACTGTCACGCTCACCGCAGCCAGTGGAGTGGTGAGCCGGATCCGCGGCTGCAGGGCGGTGAAGACGCCGATGTATCGCCACGAACCCCGGGGTCGGACGCGACAAAAGGCCTTGCAGACGGACTCAAAGCGATGCAGGCAGCGACCGGGGAGCGTGACGGCGATAGCGACGACATCGAACTCATCGCCGCGGCACTGCAGAAAGAACACCCCGAAGGTATCGAGGACGAGGAAGCCCGCCGCATGGCGCGCGCCCTCACAGAGAACGCAGACGACACTGACGAGGTTGTAAACGACAAATGACATCGATTCAAACGCACCGAGTCCCAGCAGAACCTGATGGAAGCGGCCCGTACGCGTACCGCGTTCACGGGGCGGACCATCCGAAGGCAGGACCGCACGGCAAGTACTTCGAATATCTCGGCCCGGTCGGAAAGGTCGATCCGGAAGCACTGACCGCCAAAGAAGTCGAAGACCTACGCGAGGAAGGGTTCGCGCTCGCACGCTTCCGCGACAATGCGAACGCCGAATTCGTGCACCTGGAGTTAGCGAACGCGATCCGCGACGAACTCGTCGCAGAGTTCGGTGAAGAGGTACTCGCACCTACAGACGACCGGCGGAAGACGGACGTCCAGTTGGCCGAAGACGCACCCCCGGACGCCGTCAGGCGCGCGACAGGGCACGCACAGGACGACCGTGACGAAGCGAACGCTGGAGCGGGGCAGGCGCACCTCACCGAAGAAGAGCGGAAGCGCATCGACTTCACCGAAACGACTGTTCCCGAGGCGATGACGGCGAAAGCCGCGATCCTCGATGAAGGCGTGGACGACTGGTTGTCGATCTGGTCGGAGGACTTGTCCACGGTCGGCGAAGCCCGCGGTGCAGCGGAACGCAACCGCGAATCCATCCAGGGTGATCGGCTCGATAATGATGAGGAGACGCAGCCGGAGATGTCGTTCGAAGAAGCAGAGACCCGGATGGAACGGCACGCGATGGAATACGTCGTTGAAGAAGGCGATGAAGGCGCGAAGGAAGCGCTCATCGAGGACGCAGGATGGGACCCGTCCGACGTCGAACAGCTCGCCAGCATGGACCCTGCAGAGGCACCAGTCTAACACAGACCAATGACACGAGACACTAACACCGACACGGGCGGTATCGATCAGGAATTAGCAGCGTTACACGGGCACGCAGAGACGCGTGAGCGGTTGCGGGAGCTCGGACGGTCCGAGGGACACATCGAGGACCTGGAGGACGTGGTGGATGGGTACGCAGACTTCGCGCGTACTGTCGCCAGCACGATCCGGCACGAGCGGCAATCTGACTAATCACGCCTTTCTCTGGAAGCCGGAGGAGCGGCTGATATGGGCGCGAAGGGTAGGGGTAGCGCACGACAAGAGTTTGTTTGTCAACGCTGTCTTGCTTCGCGTGCGCGCGTCGCGGGCGCGCATAGCCCCCGTGTCACCCCCTCCCCCCTCCCGGGCAGTGTTACCCCTCTAATGAGTGTCGATGCGCTACAGTGACATATGAGCCTCACAGCGACGACACTGACTGCAGGTGCATCGATTGAGGAGCACGACACTGACGTGACTGCGGACGTCGTATGTCCTCGATGCGACACGCCAGGATGGACAGTCAAAGGAGAGTGTTGGTGTATCATTTGCGCGCGACCGATCGATCCCGCGGACATCGGGTGAGATCCCGACTGATGAAGTAACTAAAACACGTAGATTGAATGCCGCTCGCCAGGGTGCGAGCGGTTGAGAGAGTGTGTTCACCCCGGTTCGGGGCGGGCGGACTGTGGTGGGTCCGCCCGTACACCGTTTTCATTTGGTATCCGCGGTCGGTGTTACCCCTCTTATCCGTGCAAAACACCTCCCTGTAGACATGCGAACCCCAGATATCACACCGGAATACCGCGGGCGAGAGTGTTACCTCACAATCGACTGCCCAGAGTGTGGTGGGACGGCAGAGACGCACGTCCCATCCAGGGAAGACGACGCTATTGGACGCATGACGTGCCCGGAACACCGCGGAGGGTGTGGTGCAGAGTTCGAGCTCGCACCGCTCCCAGTCCGTGGCGACGAACCGCGCATGGGTATCGATGCGCAGCTCACTGTCGCTAACGACGACGTGGACGCAGAGGAAATTGTGAACGAGCTTGAGGAAGGCGAATGATTCCCGGTGGAGTGGAGGCGGGAGTAGTGTTACTCCTTGGTGCATTACTCTTCGGTGCAGATCGGATCCCACGGCTCGCAAGGTCAGTTGGTGAGTCAATCGGCGAATTCCAGAAAGCACGTCAGGGTACAAGCGGGAATGATACTGACAATGACGACTGACCCGCGACCACAAGGAGCCCCGGCCCTCACCAGAGACGAGTTCCAAGAGTTGATGGAACGAGTCGAAGAGTTCGAAGCCCCTGATGAAACGGAAGAGGCGATCGACCGGCATCGAGAACACCTGAACGGGTAACACTGAGTTCCGGACACACCCCCTCCCTCCCGAGGTAGTGTTACCTCTCTCTTATGGGTGTAACCCCGAGTGTCGAGTATGAGCTCGGCAACACTTGTCGTGTACCGCTGCAGCGAATGCGGAGCGACCGACACCGACTTAGGCGGCATCCACGGGCACATCGAACGACACCGGCCGGTATGGCGAATCTACAAAATCGGAGACCCGGAGTTCCTATACGAGAACACTGAACGGTACGAAATCCCGATCGAAGACGCTGACGAGTACCGCACCGATCCGCGAGACGGTGGCGGTGAGAGTATCGCAGAACGTATGGAACGACGGGCGCGCGACGCTGCCGCACGCCGCACGGACGGTGAGGGCCGATGACCGGTGAAGGACGCGTCCCACCACACCCTGTAGACCGGTACGAAAACGGGTTCTTTGTCGATGAATCCGGAGTGGAGTGGGTGTGTCGGTGTTTCGAGTGTGGTGGGTGTTACAATCCGAACGTCGAATCAGCAGAGGTTCATGCAGAGGAGTGTACCCAATACCCGATCGAATAGGACAACGACCGGGAAGAGAAACTAATGTTTCCCATACCGCCAAGGGAAGTACCCTCTTTTACAAGTGTACACCGACTAAGGTAGGTATGCAGCAAACAACCCTTGACGAGGGTGCAATCGAAGACCAACCCGACATCGAGTACAGTTACGCTCACCACGACATCCCGAAAGAGGATGTGACCCTGCTGAAAGAACCAGTCGAAGATGGGGCAGGGGTCATCCTCGGAACAGCAATCGTGGAGTGGGGCGGGGCCGTGTACGCAGGTGAAGTCGAACCGGACGGGAACCTCCCACACCTTGTCGGACTGAACGGTGTGGACTTAGAGGAGTTCGTGAACGCAACTGAGGTGCATCGTAATGAGTGAGGCTGTAGCGGGGTACGTCCGTGTCAGCACGGACGATCAAGACGACGACCGGCAGCGCGAATCGATCCTCCAACACTACAACACCAGTGAAGTCGCGTGGCACGTGGACATCGAGTCCGGGGCGAGCATGTCCCGTGAACAGTACAACCAGCTCCGTGAGAACATCGACCAGTACGACGTCGTCGTCACCACCGAGATCGACCGGCTCGGACGATCGTTCAGCGAACTCGCCAGTTTTGTCGAAGAGCTCCGCGAGAAGGACATCGACCTGCACTGTACAGAGCAACCCATCAGCACTGTCGATAACGACGACTGGATGGGAGACCTTCTACTCAACCTCATGATAGTGTTCGCAGACGCTGAACGCCGCATGATAGCCGATCGCGTGCAGCAGGGTATCGACAAAGCGCGGAGGGATGGGAAGCGCGTAGGCCGTCCGCCAGCCGGGTACGACGTCGATGATGACGGGTTCATGTACCAGGAACCGGCGGAGTACGCGAAGGTGCAGAACTTCATTCGGGAGCTCAAGAAAGGCAGGGCGAAGACGACGACAGCGGAGTACTTCGGAATCCCGCAGTCCTCGATCCAGTCGATCCTGAAGCGCGCGGAGAAGAACTACGAGATCAAGTTCGATAACTCAGCGTGGAAGGTTGAACGGGCGAAGGTTGAAGCCGGGGAGACAGAACTCCCCCCGCTCGATGCGAGCGAAGACCGGTAAACTGTCAACGGTTGCACTTCCGGGTGACTGCACGGAGGTAAGTGGTATTAAGGCAACACAGTGAGTCGTGTTCCGTAACAAATGTCGTCGGAAGCCAAGATTGTCCAAGAACTCTACCGACACCTAGCGAACGCAGTCGATAACGACGCCCTCCACCACGGCATCGAATTCACCGACGTAACCCCCGAGAAACACATCAACAACGGGTTCGCAGACCTTGTCGTAGAAGCCGACGGGCAACCCTTCTGCGTCATCGAAGCCAAACGCGAACCCGAAGGAACACCGAGCCGCGACATCGACCCGTACGCCAAACCGGTCATCGAACAAGCCGCACGGTACGCCCTCCACCTTGGAACCGAGTACTTCGCTACGTACAACGGCGATCACTTAGTCCTCTTCCGCACGTTCGAGCAGGGCACGAACCTGTTGGACCGACGCACCCGAGCGTACGAAATCACTGACATCGGCGCGTTCGCCCCGCACTTCTTAGAGCAACTCGCCGCGCTTGACCAGGACGTCATCGAATGGGACCCGCACCGCGATGCATTCGTTACCCGTCTCAAGACGTTCCACGACGTGATTAAAGGCGAATTCGGGGAAGCATTACTGGAGGAACTCGATAACACCGAGTTCGAATCCCGGTTCGAAGCGTGGGTTGACGACCAGGGATGGAGTGACCGTTACGACGAGGAGCCCGGCAGTGTCCGATCCACGTTCAGCTCACAGGCCGCGTACCTGTTGATGAACAAGTTAGTGTTCTACAAACTGATTGAGAACGCTGACGCGTACGTGGACGTCCCGGACGTGTCCGTAGAAGACTTGGCAGACGGCGACCGTCGTCGTGACACGTTCGACGAACTGATCGACGCCGTGGACTTCGAGGCTGTCTACGAACAGGATCCAATCTTCGATGCGCTACCGCTCACCGACACCGCCCAGCGACAAGTCGAAGACCTACTCGGGAACCTTGAGGAGTACAATCTCGATAAGTTCGATTCAGACGTTATCGGGAAGATTTACGAGGAGATCATCCCGGCAGAGGAACGACACGAACTCGGACAGTACTACACACCGGACGAGATTGTTGCGTTAGTCACTGAACTCACCGTGACGGATCCGAACGACACGGTGATTGACCCTGGAGCAGGGACGGGAGGATTCCTTGTTGGAGCATACAACCGTTTAGAGGAGCTGAAAGACGGCGGAGACGTTCACGAGGAGATCCTTGACCAGGTGTTCGGTGTGGACATCAACCGGTTCCCCGCTCACTTGTGCGCGATTAACCTCGCAATCCGCGATATGAGCCACGAGACGCACAATGTGAACGTCTTAGTTGAGGACTTCTTCCGCGTTCACGCTGACCAAGGCACAGTCATGGACCCGGAACGCGCGACTGTCGGAACTAACGGCGGGACAAGCGGTCACGAAGGAGGAGTTCCGCAGAACATCGACGCAGTCGTTGCGAACCCGCCGTATATCCGGCATGAGAACATCGCTGAAGACGTTCACGCCCGCGCTCACTTAGACGAGTTAGGCATCGATCTTGACGACCGGTCCGACATTTACTGCTATTTCTTCACCCACGGGTATCAGTTCCTGAGCGATGGGGCGGACAGTGACCCGGGGAGACTGGGATATCTCACGTCGAACCGGTGGCTCACTGTGGGGTACGGTGAAGACCTACAGGACTTCATGCTGGAGAACACGAAGATTAAGGCCGTCATCGACTTCCAGACCCAGCAATTCGATGTCCCGCTCATTGGCACGTGTATAACCATCCTGGAGCGGTGTGACGACGAAGAGGAACGGAATCAGAACCTGGCGGACCTGATTCTAATCAAGGAGCGATTCGACCCGGACGAAATTGTCAACATCATCGAAGAAGACCACGAACCCGGCACGTTACACGACGACAACGAGTACCGCCGCGCCACTTTCCGACAAGGGAATCTACACAACATCGACCGGTGGGACCGGTACATGTACGCGCCCGCGATTTACTGGGAACTCCTCAAGGAACCCGGGATGACCACGCTCGGTGACCTCGCAGACGTGAAATTCGGCACGAAAACCGGGAATAACACGTACTTCTATTTCGAGGAGGAAGACGAGTACGAAGAACTCGGGATTGATGACCAGTTCGTAACAGCAATCCTGAAGCACATCTCACCGACTGAGTACATCGAACTGCACGAGGAGGACCCGCACTGGTATGTCCTCGATTTACGCGAGGAAGTCGATGAAATCCTCGATAACGCAGGCAAGTCTCTGATGCAGCAACGGACGGACGAGGAAATCGTTCTTGACGAGTTCGAGAGCCGCGGGTGGAATGACCTGATTCAGTACCTTGACTACGGGAAAGAGCAGGATGTGCATGAAGGCGCGAGTGTCAGTAACTCCGGTCGCGTGTGGTTCGACGTCGGTGAGCTCCCGCGCCCACAGCTGATACTGCCGAAAGAGTACTGGAGGGACGCCCGGACGCTGTACAACGCCGCTGAAATGCCGTTAGACCAGCGGAACTACGAGGTAAACGTTCACGACGACGTTGATATCGACCCGTACGTGGTTCTCGGAATCATGAACTCCTCGATATTCCCACTGTTCCGGGAAGTAGAGGGACGTGTTGAACAAGGGCAGGGAATGAATCGGAACGAACTCACCGTGGGTGAGGCGAAGGGGATGCACGTTCCAGATCCGCGATCGTTCTCTGAGGAGGAGCGATCGGTGATTAAGCGTGTGATGACGGAGTGGTTGGACGAGGAAAGGGACGCGTCTGAGGAGGACGAGGAGGCGTTCAGAGCGGAGTTAGACCGGGCAGTGTTGGAACCGATGGGGCTCGGCGACCGTGTAACGGAGATTCAGGAAGCGGTGGAGCAGTTGGTGGAAGTCCGTGAACGCGGTGCCGGGGACGAGACCGCTGTGCTTGTCGATACGGGCGAGGAAGAGGAACGGGACATTGAGTTACCGGGCGCGACACGGTTAGGAGACGGTGGCGAGAACCAAACGACACTCGGGTCATGGTGAGACCGGGGCCAAGTCTCTGTGTCGGAACTCCACATCGAGGATGGTGTTACTGTCAACGCGTCTGACGCGGTAGAAGTACCGATCCATCTCCCGTCCAGTCTCACGGTGTAGATCGTCAGCGAAGACGTCAATAACCTCAACTTCTACGCCGTGATGCGGGGAATCCGGATCACCCGGGGACACGTACACCTGGACAGTGTCGCCCGGTTCGTGAGGGTCAGGTGCAGGTTGTGGGATCTCTTCCATTCCGTGCGAGTTCTACTCCGACGACCGGTTTATTATCAACGGGTGACGTTACCCTGTATGTTCGACCGGCTACGCGACTTCGTCCCCCAATTCAGTTTCACAGCGGTGAAAGCCGTTTTCATCGAGAAATTCGTTTTCTGGGAGTCGAACACGACAACAGAAGTACAAACGGACGACTTACAAGAAACGCTGCAGAACCAAAGCAAACCAGTCATCAAATCCCGAGGACAGGAGATCGAATCGGAACAAGGGCGCGGCACGAGTGTCGATTTTATCTATCTCCAACTTGAGAACCACGGAGAAGGCGTCGCCGAACACCTGTACGTCCGCCCATCTCTGGTTGTCAGTTACGAACCAGACCCCGGTGAGGGAACGCCGATCGACATTGAGGATGCATGTTTCCTCACACCAGACGGGAACGGGTTCGAAATTATCCCACGATACTTCCCGCTCACACGCACGGAGGGGGACCACTTGCAGGATAGTTCGCGGGAGGGAGACGTGTTAAGCCCGCACGATGGGCGTGTAGAGTTTGCCGCACAAGTTGAGTTTGAGGAAGTCTTCTACAAAGGCGACGGGAAGGAGAACTACATACGCTCAACTGTACCTGAGACCACGCAGCGCCTGTACGATGCTGGGATTCGTGATATTTCCTTCCAGTTGCATGTCCTATACACAGACGTGAACGGGAAGGTCTACACTGAGCAGGTGATGGGGAAGCCCGGGGAGCTCACCGGGAGTGTTACACTAGAAGACATCAGCGAACTCCGGTTTTCCTCGGAATCCTCGGATCATAAACTCCATCGGCGTATTGAGGAGACGTTCAAGTACCCTCCGTGAACACCGGGAAACCCGTTACTGTCAACGACCACACTGCCAGTAGTCCGGGTGTCCTGCCAGCACGACCATACCGACCACTAACGACGAGTGGAGACACTGTACCCTCAACAACTGCGATCAGGACCCGTGTCCTACCTTTACACCCACTACGATCACCCACGGTGACCGGGAAGTGTTATTGCCCACAGTGACCGCGTAGTGTGACCGCGCGATGTTATCGCCCCTAACAGACACGATGACCGACCACGAACACAGGCCACTAACAGCACGGACCACAGACTACCAGCACGACCATACCGCCCGGTAACATGCAGCTGGCAGTAACACCCAGCACTGACCGTCACTGACCCTTTTGTCGATAGACACCGTGTCACCCACCATGGACGACGAGGACGAGGAGACCCGACGCGCCGCCGCCAGCCTCACCCAGCTCAAACGGATGTTCAGACACCGTCCCGGCAACGAAGACGACGGGCCCGAGGGTCAGGTGGACGATGACGAACTCGATGAAGAGCTCGATGAACTAGAAGAGGAACTGCGCGAAGAACGCGGACGATAGACTGCTTTTTGTCAACACCGCGCGGAAGGGTTCAGTGTCACCCTCCTCACCAACCAGTGACAGGAGGGTGTTTGTCAATACAGACAGCGGGACCGGGTTCGAACCGGCGGACTCCTACGGGATAGCGTCCGACACATCCCGGCTGTCAAGCAAAACGGGCGCATGAACGGTAACATCGCAGAACGCTGTGCCGCGGATTACTTTTAAGTGACACGGGAGAGACGGCGATAAACACAGGCAAAACACGCGCGACACTGAGGGTCCAAAACGCAGGAGAGAGCCCGCGCACGCAGCGATAACACGCATTCCCGTGTGTTTTCGACCGACGTGCAGGCGGCCGGACCGCCAAGCTAAGCGGTGCGCCGCAAGGCGCAGCGCTTAGGACGCTGTTCCGTAGGGATCCGCCGGTTCAAATCCGGTCCCGCGCATGACCGTCTCGAACGAACGTGAGAGACGTGTCCGCGCCAGCGGGTTCGAACTAGACCGGGGTTCTGCGCCCACGGTGCAGGTTCTCGGACGTGGTTCAAATCCGATTGTTTCCCCGAACAGAGACTTCTCAGCTCCTAATTAGATATCCCTATACACCCGAACTCTAATTGGATACCCCCTCAAGGAAACGATCCCCTTCTAATTTAGTGACAACCGTTTTGGTATGATATGCCGTAGTGAATACTGAAACTAGCCGCTAGAGTTCGGAGCGCTCATACGGTCCATTTCAATAATTCGGAGAAAAGTATGAGACAAACAGAAATTACGTCATTTAGATTACTCGGTTTGACCGGGTTCTCACACGCCCGATCCCTATCCGACAGTACTCTTCAATGGATGATCTGGATTAGTTTGTCCTACCTACCGTTGGGTTGCTTATCCCGAGGAAAATCGCAGGTATGCAAGACGATAACCGAGATACAAGAACAAGTAGCGATCTCCCATCACGCTGTGCAGTTTGTGGAACATCACTGGAGCCAGAGGACTGGCATCCAACCGAAACCGTCATTGACGACGACGAAGTCAAGAAACTTCTCGTCTTCTGTGATGAAGAGTGCCACTCGAAATGGGAGAATCAGCAGCCCCGGCATTCCGTGGACTAGAGCTGCGGTAACCAAGGGATCTCGTTGTCAGAGCCATCGAACGACCGGCCGTATCGGATTACAGGAGTCAATAGACCGCTCGCCGAATACATGAATAATTCTTCGAATCATATTCCGGAAGCAGGATTCGAGACGTTGATCGAGGAAAATAACGTCGGAATCTACGAAATCAAAGGCGAGGAGTTCTCCTACGTAAACCAGCGGTTTGCAGACGTATTCGGATACACGCAAGCAGAACTCATTGGTATGTCTCCGTTCTCTCTCATTGTCGAAGAAGAACACCAGAATCTGCGAGAGAACATGGCGGCACTAGCCAGTGGAGAGGCAGAGACCGTCGTTACAGAACATTCGGGCGTACAGAAAGATGGGGACGAAGTCGTAATCAGAGCTCATGGGTCTGTCGTCACCACCGAACCGGAACCAGTCTACCTCGGCTTCGTTGAAGATATTACCGAGTACAAGCAGCGTGAGCGACGGTTCGAAGCCATCTTCAACAATACCTTCCAGTTTACCGGACTCCTGAAACCGGACGGGACCCTGCTCGAAGCAAACGAGACGGCTCTCTATTTTGGCGGCTTAGACAGAGAGGACGTTCTCGGAAAGCGACTGTGGGAGACGTACTGGCTTCGCTCGAGCGAGGACGCCCGACAGACGGTTCGTGCTGCCGTCAGTCAAGCCAGCGACGGGAATCTGTTTCGTGACGAGATCCGTGTGCAAGGGGACGATGAGGAACTTGTCATCGACTTCTCTATGCGACCCGTCACCGACGAAACGGGGACTGTCACCCGGTTGATCACGGAAGGAAGAAACATCACCGAACGGAAGGAACGTGAAGAAGAGCGACAGACCATAATCGACCGGGTGACGGACGCTGTCGTCGAGGTGGATAAGGACTGGCGGTTTACACTAGTCGATGAGCGTGCCGAAGAGATCTACGAGATGAGCGAAGAAGAATTGAGAGGGGAGTACTTTTGGGACGTATTCACCGGTGCTCGTGGAACTCGGTTCGAAGACGTATACCGCGACGTGATGGAAACCCGGGAACCAGCGACTCTGGAGAAATATAATTCCGATCTCGATGGCTGGTTCCACATCGAGGTGTATCCCCAACCCGATGGTGGCCTCGCGTTTTATTTTCAGGACATCAGTGAGCGCAAGCGTCAAGAGGCTCGGACCGCCGGTTGGAACGACATTCTTTCGGAGTGTCTCAAGCTTGAGTCAAAACAGCAGGTCTGTGAGACGATAAGCGAGAATGCAGAGGAGAAGCTGCATCTGCCAATCATCGCCATCGGTTTGCTGAACGACAACGGGAGCCTCGAACCCGTCGCGCAATCCCCGCTTGCACGGAGCCAGTTAGACGAGACCGAACTCTTTGATGATGAAGACGGGGCCGCATGGACCGCGTTTACTACCGGAGGGACGATACAGATAGACGATCCGTCAATCGAACTAATGAACGTGCCTTCGGTGGACAAGTTAGTTATCCATCCGCTCGGTCAGAACGGTGTTCTGGTCACAGGTCTATCGCCACAGAACAACGAATTCACTCGCTCGGTGGCTGAAGACGTGCGCATGATCTTCGACCGAATCGACCGCGAAAAACGACTCCGGAATCGAGACGAACTCCTCGAAGAACAAAACGAGTCGCTGAACCGTCTCAATCGGATCAACACCGTCATTCGGAGTATCGACCAGGGCCTCGTTCACGCATCGACCCGACAGGAGATAGAACAGATCGTCTGTGAAAAACTAACCGAGAGCGACACCTACACGTTCGCGTGGATCGGCGAATACGAACCGACGACCGATCAGGTGAGCCCGAAGGAGTGGGCGGGGCATCACCAGGGATATCTCGATGCGGTCTCGTTTTCCGTTAACAGCGGTCAATCGAGTCGGGAACCGACGGGGGCGACCGTTCGAGACCGAGAGCCAGTCGTCATCAACGAAGTGCTTGGCGACCCACCTCACGAGGAGTGGCAGGAAGCGGCACTGAAGAGGGGGTATCGTTCTGCTATCGCCGTTCCCCTTCTGTACCACGATAGCCTCTACGGGACGCTCACAGTATATTCCGACCAGTCTGAACATATCGACGAAATGGAAACCCGAGTCCTCACCGAGTTGGGTGAAACAGTCGCTCACGCCATCAACGCAATCGAAAGTAAGCAGGCTCTCGTGAGCGACACGGTTGTCGAGTTGGAGCTCGCTTTCACCTGTCCGGATCATTCACTTGTGGAGTTTGTCGGGCAGGACGGAGAACGGAAATTCGAATTCGAGAGTATCGTGCCGTCAGATGACGGATCGTACAGATCATTTTACTTCATCCACGGATCATCACCAGAAGAATACCTGGACTTCGTCGATCAGGCACTCGTTGTTCAAGACAGTCAACTGGTCACAGAACACGAAGAGAAAGCCCTGTTCGAGAGCACCCTTACAAAAGAAAGTGTGCTGTTCTGGCTGATCGATAGGGGAGCAGTCCCTCTGTCGTTTGACATCACGCAAAAGGAGGGCCGGATACGCGTGGTCCTTTCCGGTGACGTCGACGTTCGAGAGTTTATCAACCTCTTCAAAGCGGAGTATCCCGATTCAGAGCTACTCGCCAGTCGTGAGCGCCAGCGAAACGTCCGAACTCCACAGGAATTCGAATCGAAAGTAGAAGAGAAACTCACAGACCGTCAACGCGAAGTGCTCCAGATGGCGTATTTCAGCGGGTACTTCGAAACACCGCGCAACCGTACCGGGAAAGACCTCGCCGAATCATTAGGGGTCTCCGCGCCGACAGTCAGCGATCACATTCGGGCGGGACTCCGAAACCTCTTCGAACTCCTCTACGAGGATGAGGGTGAGGATGAGAGAGGTATCTAACACGCTCGGACGACCCGGGTGTCGAAATGTTGTTGGCAAGAGCGGCTAACAGATTGATCTCTCTGTCGGTAACGGTGGAAACCAGGATTGTTTCCGGAATCTGATATCGGGATACTCTGTTAAAAACCCTACCAGTTGAGCCTGGAGAATTCAGACCCCCCTCTCATTTAGTCATCAGTCGTAAGCATGTTTGACCGATAGGAACAGTGAGCGCATTCATGACCGACGATAGTGCGAGACAGACCAAGTCCCGATTCTCCCACGTTTGCAATACTGTAGTTTCAGACGTAGCTGCTGTCATCGGTAAGGAACCCGAAGAACTGCATCCCCCACTGTACGAAGTAATTGATCTCGAAGCGCTGGAACAACTGTTCCATAGACCCGGTGAGACTCCCCGCAATCCGACTGGCCACGTCGTATTCGGATATCTTGGGTGCCGCATAACGGTTCACAGTACCGGTCAGGTCCACGTTGCACCTCCCGAGGAGGCGACAGAAGCGTCTTCCACCAAATCTGTCGATAAACTTCCTGGCCGTGGTGAAGACATCCCGAACAGGTGAACGGAACGGGCCTCCTGTATGCAGGATACTTCTTTCCTAGATGAGTTTTCTGTTCTCCTATCGGATGACTCGTTGACCCGACTCGAACTGTTCGGAAGCTGGCTCCCTGGAATTTCTACGCGATCAGCGTCATCGGAAGAGGAATTATACACACGGTTCGATTCGAGTGTCGCACTCGTATTCCTCTCACAGTCACTACTTGGCGATGAGGAAGAGAATCTCAGGAAAGCGATGCTGAATAGAAACCCCTACTGCCAGCTCGCGTTGATATTGCCGCGACAATCGTTTGTCTCACCACTCGAAGACAGCTACGATGCCTGTCTCCGTCGCCCAATCTTCAAAGACGAACTGCAGGCCACCGTCGAGAACCGTTTAAAATGCGGCGTCTACAGTGCGACCCTGTACGAGTTCTACCGCCTCAATGCAGAGATGGGCGGAGTCAAACAGTTTCGGGCATCGAACGATGATGGGGCAGTTGAGCCACTGGACGGGAAGAGAGGGCGCTACCGACAGCTGAGAAAGCGACTGAACCATCTGCATCCGACGATCGACCTCGACGACGTTCATTCGATCTTAGAGAGCATCGAGTTGCACAAGCGATATCTGACCGAACCGAACATGAACACCGATACTTCGGGAGGGTCGAAGTATCACCCGGGACGGTGTCCCGGCTGTAAACTCCCGTGGGGGGTCAATCATCGAAACGAATTGGGTACCGGGTTCGAACGGGTCGGCGCGTACGTCTGGCGGTGCGCGCGCTGTAGTAAACTAGTCCACGGAGTGGGTTCGAGTCACCGCCGAGTTACCGGGCCGTGACCGAACAAGACACGTTGGACCGACCCACACACCTGAAGAATTAGCCCCTCGCTCATTCGTAGTGTTTCTATTTAGCCATCATCGGTATCCAGATCGATCCCATACAGACCGCAGAGAGAATGACGGGACAGCTGAGAGAACGTATTCGATCTGACTCAACAACTACGGAACAATCTAGTCCAGCGGTGCTCGTTGTCGACGACGAGAAAAATCTGGCCGATCTGTATTCCACGTGGCTCACCGAGACGTACGGTGTCGATACCGCCTATAGCGGTTCCGGGGCGCTTGATGCGATCGACCGACGGATCGATGTCGTCTTGCTAGACCGGCATCTGTCTGATTTCTCCGGTGACGAAGTCCTCGCGCAGATACGTGATCAGGAATTCGACTGTTTGGTTGCGATGGTCACAGCCGTTGAGCCCGACTTCGACATTGTTCAGCTAGAGTTCGACGAGTACCTGACGAAGCCAGTTTCGGAAGGCGAGCTTCGGAATGTCGTTCGTTCACTCCTGGAAAGAAAACGGTATGACGAGAAGGTGAACGAGCTGTTTTCCCTGGTTTCGAAGCGAACCGTTCTGATGGACGAAAAATCGACCGCGGAACTCAAGCGCAGCGACGAGTATCGAGAACTAGTTCAGCAAATACAGACAGTCAATACGGAACTTGATGGAATCGTCCATGGCCTGAGTGCCCGCGATACAGAGGCACTGTTTGCCCAATTGGACTCTCGTGTGCGCGGTGGTGCTGATGACTGACGACGCTGAGGAGAGAATCTCGTCCGGTATCGATGGCTTCGATACGGTACTTCACGGCGGATTCATTCCGAACCGTGCGTACATGGTTACCGGTCGTCCCGGCACTGGCAAGACGATCCTCGGGCTTCACTATCTGACTGCTGGAAGGGCAGATGAGTCCCGGTTGTTTGTAAATCTGGAAGAATCGGAGGCGGACATCAGGACGAACGCGACGAAACTCGGATTCGATCTTACCGGGGTTACGTTTCTCGACTTGAGTCCCGAAAGCGACGTATTCACTGACGGCCAGCAGTACGATATCTTCGGTGCCGACGAGGTCGAAGGTCCCGAAGTTACGACCACGATCGAGGAACGCGTCCGCGAGTGCGATCCCGACCGAGTCTTCATCGACCCGTTGACGCAACTCCGGAATCTGGCACCCGACGACTACCAGTTCCGCAAGCAGATCAACGGCCTCACGCAGTTCTTCAAACAACACGACGCCACGGTCCTGTTCACGTCACAAGCGACAACACAGGCTCCAGACGACGACCTCCAGTACGTGAGTGATGGCACGATCGAATTGGCACACAGTGATGTCACCCGGACGCTGTCTGTTCCGAAGTTCCGCGGATCAGCGACGGAAAGCGGCGCACACTCGGTCCGGATCACTGACAACGGGATGCACGTCTATCCGGTGTTGACTCCGGACGCCCATCAGCAAGAGTTTACACCTGAATCGATCTCCTCCGGTGTTCCGGAGATAGACCATATTCTCCATGGCGGTATCGAACGTGGAACTGTTACGATTCTCAGCGGCCCTACTGGTGTCGGAAAGACGACACTCGGAACACAATTCATGAAGGAAGCCGCCGGCCGCGGCGAGCGCTCTGTCATCTATATGTTCGAGGAAAACAAGAAGACGCTCTTACACCGCTCAAAATCTGTGAACATCCCGGCAGAGACCATGGTCGAGCGCGGGACACTGGCGGTCGAAGAAGTGGAGCCACTCGATAAGTCGCCGGCAGAGTTCGCATCGATGGTTCGTACTGAGGTGGAACAACACGATACGGAGATCGTGATGATAGACGGTATCGACGGGTACCGTCTCTCACTCCAGGGAGCTGAGGATGACCTCGAACGGGAACTGAACAGCCTCGGTCGGTACCTGAAGAACATGGGTATCGCAGTGATCTTAGTGGATTCAGTCGATTCTGTAACTGGCAATTTCAAGCCGACGAATAGCGGCCTCAGTTATCTCGCAGACAATATCGTCTTCCTCCGGTACCTGGAGATGCAGGGCGAACTCCAGAAAGCGATCGGCATCCTGAAAAAACGAACCAGCAACTTCGAACGGTCGCTCCGACAGTTCGAGATCACACAGCACGGTATCACGGTTGGCCAACCGCTCTCCGGACTGCGTGGTATCTTGAGTGGGACACCCGAATTCACCGGGTCCGAACGAGATGATGACGGATGAGCGCCAGAACCATCCCCCGGCACCTAAATCAGGGCACGCCGCTATGATGGATAGTTCCGGTGGCCCCGGGCCCGGACAATCGGCGGGCGACTTCACAGAAGATACGACGGGGGTTGAAGGAGCCACCGTACTGGTCGGGCTCAACAACGGAGAAAACCGTCGCTTGCTCGTAAACTGGCTATCGGCGTCCTATGATGTCACGATCTTGGAGCAGTCGACATCGATCGAGGAAGCGTTTGACCTTCTGATCGTCGACACGGATACGTTCGGAGCGTATCGTGACCAGCTGGTTGCACGGAAGGAACACGACGATCTGGACTACCTCCCGTATCTGCTGGTCAGTTCAACCGATATCTCACGGCTGCCTCATTCAGTCTGGAACGAGGTCGATGAGGTCATGTCTGCTCCACTCAGGCAACGGAAACTACAGGCGTCTATCGAGGGGCTTCTCGACCGTCGCCGACAGTTCGAGGTGCTTACGCAGCGAAACAAACTGATCGAAGCGCTCCACAGCGCAACACAACTGATGGACGGTGCTACCGATCCTGACCGAGTCTGTGAGATCGCAGTGAATGCCGCCTGCAACGCTCTTGATCTCCCACTCACCGCGATTTGGCTCGCGGACGACACGGGACGACGTCTTCGTCCGGTGGCACAGACAGATGAGAGTACGAGCGTTTTCGAGACGCTTCCCGCGTTCACTCCCCGGAACGACAGTCTTGCCTGGGAAGCATTCGACAAGAATGAAACGAAAGTCTTCGACAGCCTGCAGGAAAATGTCTCACGTGAGGACCTACATAATCCAGACACACCGATCGAAAGCGAGTTGATCGTTCCGTTGGGGGAATACGGGATATTGACCTCCGGGTCGACCGTTAAACGGACGTTCGACGACAACGACGTTTACGGAGCGGAACTGCTTGCTGCAAATACGGCGAGTGCACTCGGACGGGCAGAACGAGAGCAGGCACTCGCTCGAAAGACGTCGCAGTTAGAATTTTTCAATAGTGTGATCAGGCACGACGTACTCAACGGGATGACCGTAATCCAGGCCCAGGCTGACGTGCTCGCTGAACAACTCCAAGACGACCAGTTCCGCCAGTGTACACAGACTATTCAGGAATGGTCAGACGATGTCGTTGATGTCGTCCAGCGCGTTCGATCGGTCGTAGACACGGTGACCGGTGAGTCATCGGTCGAACTCTCTCCGATTTCGCTCGCGGAGTGTCTCGATGGTGAACTCAGTGCAATCAGATCAGCCTATCCCGAGGTGACTATCGAAACGAAAATCGCTGGAGACGCGATGGTTCTCGCCGATTCGCTATTGGGTGATGTCTTCGGGAATATCCTGAAAAACGCTGTCGAACACAACGACTCGACCGACCTTTCACTTACTGTTTCTGTCGAAACAGACTCGGAGTTCGCAACGATACGAATCGCAGATACCGGCTCTGGAATCACGGACGGTCAGAAAGAAGAGATTTTCCGGCGAGGAGAGACAGGACATGCGAAATCAACCGGATCCGGGTTCGGCTTGTTCTTTGTCGATTCGATGGTCACGGAATACGGCGGCGCGGTATGGGTCGAGGACAACGAGCCATCTGGTTCTGTGTTCGTCATCGAATTACCGCTCTCAACGAACAGATGACACAGTCACAATCACCACCAGTCGTACTCGTCGTCGAGGACGAACCGGACATCGCCGACTCGTACGAGCTCTGGCTGACAGGTGAGTACGAGATTCACCGGGCAGAAACCGGTGAGAAAGCCTTGTCGAAACTCGACGACCTCGCAGTTGATGTCGTCCTGCTAGATCGGATGCTACCGGGGATATCCGGTGATGAAGTCCTCCACGAAATCCGGTCGCAGGGACACTCGTGTCGAGTAGCGATGGTTTCGGCCGTTCAACCCGAGATCGACGTTGTCGAGATGGGATTCGACGACTACGTCACGAAACCCCCGGACAAGGTGGAGTTACGAGAGACAGTGGAGCAGTTACTCGTACGTTCGACACTCGACGAAGAGTTGCAAGAGTACTATTCGCTAGTTGCCAGGCGGTCAGCGTTAGAATCGGAATCTTCTGATGAGGAATTGGCGAAGAAAGCAGAATATCGTACACTCGTCGAACGTATAGAGGCGCACCGTGAGTCCATGGATGCGTCGATCCCGGACCTGACTTCGGACACCGATTTCATCGGTGCTGTGCGCGAGATCGACAATCAGTATACAACAGGTGACGAGAACGATGACCCGTCTCAGGGCAACTGAACCAGTGTGAGTTACGATGTATGATATAGGCGATATTATTCCGAATGAAGCGATTTCAAGTATTCAGCCGGGCACGAATCTCCTGGTCAGAGGCCCCCCTATGATAGGGAAGCACGATCTTGCACTGGAGTTGTTGGCAAAAGGGTTCGATGATGGTGACGGCATACTGTGTGTCACTACGAACGACAGCGCTACTGCCCTCATCGATTCTCTCTCACAGCGTGAGGTGTCACTTGACCGTGACCAGATGGGAATTGTTAGCTGTTCGGGTCAAGAGCCGTCGCAGACTCCCGACAGTGTCGACACAGAGTTTGTCTCCTCGCCAAGCGATCTGACGGGGATCAGTATTGGGACTGTGAAGGTTATGAAATACTTCTCAAATCGGAATATCTCATCGGTCCGTCACGGTGTTTTGTCGGTTTCTACCCTACAGCAGTATCTGGATGCCAGATCGGTCTTCAAATTCTTACACGTCTACACTTCCCGGGTCAGAGACACTGATGGATTAGGCGTCTTTACGCTCCACAGCTCTACGCAGAACGAGGAGGTCGTAAACACGCTCTCCAGTGAATTCGACGGGATAATCGAACTACGTGAGGTAGATGACGATGCCCGCGAGATTCGCCTCACTGGTATTCCCACTGCTTCCCGTTCTTGGTGTACTTATTGATCGATTCTCAATACTTCCGACGTGTTAAAACCATCATTCGAAAGGGAAGTGCGCCTAGATCCGGGTGGTAGAACGAGTATGCGTAGAGGATATTCTATCATCTGACAAATTAGTCGGCATTCTCGAGGTCTTGAAAGATACACGGCGCGGGTACAGCGCGGAACCCGCCGATCGGAATGGTTGCGACAGGCGGAAGAAGGGGATCGCAGCCCTCGCCTCGGTAGCGGACGATCATCGGAGATTCAATCACTGTGCGGGAGCGGATTTGATTCCCGCGAGGAACGCGCAGCGAGCCGCGTGAGCGAGCATTTCTCGATCCGGTTCGAATCCGCTCCCGCGCATTGATCGAAGTGTTCAAACACAGTACCTTGATACTGTCAGTATTAGCATAAAGAAAGTATTTAACCTGGTAATGCCAACACTGACAGTGTGGAGGATGACTGTGACAATGGAAGTAACTGGAGAAGACCTCGCGTTCGAGCGTGAGATCTCGGAGAGTACAGCCCTCAAAATAATGGAAACCGCAATAGGTGACGATGCGGAGTCCGGCGAAGGGCGGATCACCGTCTCCCTCAGCGGTGAGGGCATCGGATTCGACAAGGAAGTGTCCGAGACTTCGGGGGTCAAACTGATGGACGTGGCTGTACACGAGGGGGCACATACTCTGAGTGCGGAGGGATCCGACAGCGAGGGACTCCCCGAAGACTTCTTCGACAGACTATCGAAGAAACAGCGGGTCATGCTGGAAGTCCTTCTGGATGCTGACGGAGAGTGGCTGAAGGGGAAGGAGATTCGAAGGAGAATGAGGGAGGATTACGACGTGGATGTCGGGCAAAGCGGGCGAGCGTCGGCAGGTATCATCGCGGGACTCACGCGAAAGTATGGCGAAGAGTTGAGGCGAGCTGTAATCGAGGGTCGATGGGCCGACGACACGCAACAGAACGCGGAGCACAGAATCGGTGACAAATACAAAGAGGAGATTCGGGAGGGAATAAACGAACGATGACCCGAGAATCGGACAGAGAAGAATTACCGAGTGACTTCTTCGAGAGAGTCTCACCGAAGAAAGAGGCGTTACTGAAGATATTATTGGATGCGGACGGAGAGTGGATTCGCGGTGTGGATATCCGTCAACAGATGAGAGACGAGTATGGATTATCCGTCCCATTTCACCCGGGAGCGATAGCTATTCATCTGAGTCACTACACCCAGTGGTACTCTGAAGAGTTCAGACGGAACGTCATTCCCGGCCGGTGGGAAGACGATTCCCGCACTCATGCGGAATTTCGGATCGGGGAGAAGTACGAAGAAGAGCTCCACGACTGGTTCGATAAATAAACGGGTCCCGTCGCGCCCCGGTTTGATTTTTGTCACCTGTCACGGAACGTGGACGTCATCGACGGTCGGAACCCGCGACGCGGTTGGACCCAGAGGGCGCGTGAGACGCGCGTCGGACGGCGGGCGGACGGGCCGCAACACTTTTTCCTGTCGGATGGAATGATACGACAATGACCGGGCTGGGCGAGTTCGTCGACGAGTTGGTCGCGGACGCGGACGCGGTGTTCCTGTTCTCACCGGGCAGTTCCCGGTACGAGTCGTTCGCGGAAGACGCGGACGTGGTCGTGGTCGCGCCGGAAAACGACGTCGACGCCGCGTCGTTCGTCGAGTTGCCCCTCGAGTTCGAGGACCTCACCGAGCGAGTTCGCTTCGGCGTCGAGGGCGCCGTCGACAACGGCTACGTCGACGAGGAGGCGACGCTGGTCTGCGTCGCGAGCGTCTTCTCGGGCGGGATGGACACCGTGACCCGCGTGCGGGCCGACGAGTTCTCGAAATCGGGCGTCTACGACCTGTTCGCCAACTCGCGGGCCGAACCAGCCGTGATCCGGGACGTGCTCGAAGTGGCCGTGGAACTCGGTAAGAAGGGACAGAAGGGCAAGCCCGTCGGCGCGCTGTTCGTCGTCGGCGACGCGGGGAAGGTGATGAACAAGTCCCGGCCGCTCTCGTACAACCCCTTCGAGAAGTCCCACGTCCACGTCGGCGACCCCATCGTGAACGTGATGCTCAAGGAGTTCTCGCGGCTCGACGGCGCCTTCGTCATCTCGGACTCGGGGAAGATCGTCAGCGCCTACCGCTACCTCGAACCCTCGGCGGAGGGCGTCGACATCCCGAAGGGACTCGGTGCGCGCCACATGGCCGCCGGCGCGATCACGCGCGACACGAACGCGATCGCCATCGTGCTGAGCGAGAGCGACGGGCTTGTCCGGGCGTTCAAGGCGGGTGAGATCGTCCTCGAACTCGACCCGGAGGAGTACTGATGCAGGTCGACCTGGACATCGACTGGGCCGACGCGATCAGGGCGGCCTTCTCCGAACAGGGCATCTTCGTCGCGTCGATCGCCATCCTCATCTTCGGGCTGATAGCGGGCACCCTCGTCTGGCGGATAGCCCACCGGTACCTCCGGGAGTGGGGCGTCTCCGACGCCGTCGAGGGGACGCCCTTCGAGCGGACCGCGCGCGGACTCGGGACGTCGACGGTGGGCGTCATCGCCACTATCGCCGCGCTGTTCGTCTACGTTTCGGCGCTCATCCTCGCCCTCAACGTCGCGCAACTCGGTAACCCAGACCTGTTCTGGTCGCGCTTTACCGGGTACCTCCCGCGGCTGTTCGTCGCCGCGCTCGCGGTCATCGTCGGCCTCGTTCTCGGCGACAAGGCGAGCATCCACGTCAGCGAGCGACTCAAGAGCGTGAAACTCCCCGAGGTGAGCGTCCTCCCCGCGCTGGTCAAGTACAGCATCTTCTACGTCGCCGCGCTGGTCGCGCTCGCGCAACTCGGCGTCGCCATCTCCGCCCTGCTCGTCCTCCTCCGCGTCTACGCCCTCGGGCTCGTGATCCTCGCGCTCCTCTCCTTCTGGGACATGCTCCGCGCCGGCGCCGCCGGCATCTACCTCCTCCTGACCGAACCGTACAGCATCGGCGACCGCGTCCGGATCGCCGGCAGCGAAGGTATCGTACAGGAGGTCGACATGTTCACCACTCGCGTCGAGAGCGACGGCGAGGAGCACATCATCCCCAACCAGAAAGTGTTCAAATCGGGGATCGTCCGCATCCGCGACTGAACCGGAGTCCCGCGGCTTCGCGGCCTCGTTGCCCGCGCTCTCACTCCTCGACCGGCGCGGCCGGAACGCCGGCGACCGTCTCGCCCTGCGGTACGTCGTCGGCGACCAGCGAGTTGGCCGCGACCTGCGCTCCGGCACCGATCTCGACGCCGGGGAGCACGATCGCGCCCGCTCCGATCATCGCCCGTTCGCCGATCACGACCTCGCCGGTGCGGTACTCTTCCTGGAGGAACTCGTGACAGAGGACGGTCGCGTCGTAGCCGATGATCGCGTGGTCCTCGACGGTGATGAGGTCCGGCCAGAAGACGTCGGGCGTCGACTCGAGTCCCCACGCGACGCCGTCGCCGACGGTGACGCCGATCCGGCGCAACAGCCAGTTCTTCAGGCGCATGCTCGGGCAGACCCGGCAGACGAGGATGACGACGTAGTTGAGCATCACCCGGAGCGGATGGCGGGCCGATGTCCAGTGGAAAATGGAGTTGTACGGTCCGGTCGTGGGATGGCGCTGGACGCGGTCGTAGCGGGCGGTCCCGTCGTCCGGTTCGGCGCCCCCGTCTCCGCCGCTCGTCGCTCGGGCGTCCGTCTCGTCGGCGGGTCCGGTGTCCTCGCTCACGCTCGACGGTTCGGACCGCCCGCTCTTGAATCCCTGTCGTCGCGAACCCCGCGGAAAAAATAGCGGCCGACCGGTCGAGACGAAGCGAGACGGGTGCGAGCTACGGCGTCGCGGTCTCGGTGCCGGGCGCCGCGGTGGGCGTCGGAGTCTCGGTTCCCGGTGCGGCCGTGCCGTTCGGCGTCTCCGTTCCGGTGCCGGGGGCGACTGTGGCCGTCCCGGTCGCGGGCGTCGCGGTGTCAGTACCGGGCATCGCCGTCGCGGTGTCAGTACCGGGCATCGCCGTCGCGGTCCCGGTGCCGGGCATGGCCGTCGCAGTCCCCGGCGTCGCCGTCATGTTGCCGTTCGTGTCCTCCGAGGGGAGATGGACGGTGTGGCTGGCGTCCTCCGTGAGGATGACACCGAACGGTTCTCCGGTTCGATCAGTGTCGGTGAACCCGACCGCCATCGCCGTGTAGGCGTTCCCGCCTTCGAGCGAGACGTCCACCGTCGCGACGACGGGGCCCTGGTTATCCTCGGCCTCGGCGCGGATCTCGACCGTGTAGTCGCCGGCCGGGACGTTCACGTAGTCCGAGGCGTTCCGGAACGTGACGTTGTCCGCGAGCACGACCGACTCGCCGGACCCGCCGGCGTCGGTCGAGCTGGCCGTCCCGGTCTCAGTACCGGGCATCGCCGCGTCGGTACCGGGCATCGCCGTCTCGGTACCGGGCATCGCCGTCTCGGTGCCAGGTGCGGCCGTGTCGGTGCCAGGTGCGGCCGTGTCGGTACCAGGCATCGCCGTCTCAGTTCCCGGTGCGGCCGTGTCGGTGCCAGGTGCGGCCGTGTCGGTGCCGGGCATCGCCGTCTCAGTTCCCGGTGCGGCCGTCTCGGTGCCAGGTGCGGCCGTGTCAGTGCCGGGCATCTCCGTCGCAGTTCCCGTCGGGGTTGTCGCGTCGTCTGCCGGCACCGCGACTACGTCGACTGCGCCGGCGTCGGGTGAGAGGTGGGCGATCCTGATCGCCGACTCGTCCGCCGACGGACGGTAGGCGTCGTCGGTGAAGGCGGTCGGCTCGAACGCCTGCGCCGAGCCGAAGGTGAGGACGCCCGACGCGGCGATCGTCGAGGTGGTACGGGGCGCCAGCGACACCGACCCCTCGTAGATCGTTCGGCCCGGCTCGCCGGCCTGCGTGATCGTCACCGGGTACTCACCGGCAGGGACGTTCAGGTAGTCGCTGATCGTCCCGAACGAGACGTTGGTGAGGACCGTCTCACCGTCGAGCGACACGTTCACCGCGGGCGCGTCGGGCGACGCGTGGGCGACCCGGAGAAAGGCGCTGTCCTGGGCGGGTGCGTTCGCTGCGTCGTGCGACGATGCCGATAACTGAGAGGAGACCGCGCCTCCAGCTGTCACGGCACCGATCACGAGAATCGCTACGACTGTCAGTCCGAAAAGCTTGGTCTGTGTCCGAGATTCCATACGGGTTCACGGTTCGCACAATCACACTTTGTTATCCAGTGACCAGTTGGCCCGTCGATCCGGTAATCACAGCCACGTCGCGAGCCGCCCGATCCCGACCTCGCGATCGACCTCGATAGGGGAGTCGTATACGTCAGCCCCGGTTGTCCGACCCGGAAACCCGCCACTCGCCGGCGACGGCACAGTTCGAAAGGCCGGCGCTACCGCTGGAAAGGGCACGCGTATGCCGACCCCGCTCTGCGCCTACGGTCGACTTACCCGAGTGTCTCGCGGGAACGGTCACCGGTTTCGCGACTCTCCGCGCCCGGTCTCGGGAGCGGTGAGATACGAGGAGACCACGGCCGCCTGCCCCCGCCGGAGGACCCGACTCGCGGTCGACTTGTCGACGCCCACGTCGGCGGCGAGTTCCGCCAGCGTACACGACCGCGGAACCGCGAAGTACCCCTCGCGGAGCGCCGCGTCGAGCAGTTCGCGCTGGCGGTCGGTCACCAGCCCGTCGGCGTCGGTCCGGGTCGTCACCGAGAGCAGTTCGAAGTCAGTTCCGTTCGCCTCGAGCGCCTCGCGCAGCCGGTCGAACTCCGCGCGAGTCCCGGTGAGGTCGAACTCGTACCAGCCGTCGCGGACGACCAGCGGGAACTCCGGCGGGAGCGCCGAGTCCTCCAGGAATTCGTAGAGCGCGGTGTCGGTGGTCTCGTATCGCGCCAGCGACCGCTCGTCGGTCGCCTCCAGGCACTCGTAGTCGGTCACCGACGGGTGAGCGGCGACCGACTCGCCGACCGCCAGCGGGTCCGCCGCCTCGACCTCCCCGAGTTCGACCGCGCTGTCCCCCGTCCGGATCCCCGACAGCAGCCTGAACGTCGCGTCCGGCGCCGCCCGCGACACCTCGTCGACCCAGGTGTCCGGCGGGAGCCGGATCCGAAAGCGCGCGTCGATCACGCCCGCCCCTCCCTCGTCGCCACCCGAGTTCTCGTCCCCGTTCTCTCCCCGGCCGTCGCTCCCGCGGTCACCCGAGCCCAACATGTTGCCATAATACACTCTGTGGGGCCGCTCCAGCCTAAAGGTATGCCTGCGTTACTGACGGCGCTTCGGAGGAGGCTGGCGGCGCTCCGGGACCGCGCCGCGGCGATCGGTGGACTGCAATCGGGCGGTTCGGACGGTGGGGTCGGGCGGACCGTCCGCGCCGACGGCGGCCCCGGTCGGGTCCACGCGGAGCGCGACGGCGACGTAGTCGTGTTCGTCCTCGGGATGCGGATCAACAGTTTCTGGAAGGTCCACCGCTGGCTGCCGGTCGCGCTCGTCGCGCCGCGGATGGTCCGCGAGCTCCGCCGCGACGACGAGTCGGGGCTGCTCGGCAGCTGGACGTTCGTCTCGCCGCCGCGGACGCTCGGGTTCGTCCAGTACTGGGAGTCGTTCGAGGCGCTCGAATCCTACGCCCACGACGGCGACGCGCTGCACCGGCCCGCCTGGACCGACTACTACCGGGAGCACGACGACGGTTCGGTCGGTATCTGGCACGAGACCTACCGCAGCGAGGAGTACGAGTCCGTCTACAATCACACCCCGCCGCGCGGGCTTGGCGCCGCCGCAGGAAGCGAGATCGTCCCCGCGACCGGCGAGCGCGAGACCGCGGCGGGTCGGATCGCTGTCGGACGAGCGGGCGACGACTGAGGGGTAAGACGAGGTTTCTGAGGGATTCGAGTGACGGACAGCGGGAAAGCCGAGCGGTGCGGTGGTCGGGCGGAGCGGTAGCTGGGCGGTGGTCGGGCGGTAGCGGGGCGGTGGCCGGGCGGAGCGGTAGCGGGGCGGTGGCCGGGCGGAGCGGTAGCGGGGCGGTGGCTGGGCGGTGGCCGGGAGCGCGTGCCGGCGCGCTTGCGCCGGTCGCGTGACTCGGGGACAGGCAGGCCTGCCACGAGCAACCGCGCCGCAGGCGCGGTTCACGCGAGCGCTCCGCGCTCGCGCCTTTTTTGGTCCAGCTTTTTTGGCGGGGGTCGAG
>Ga0207851_100139_pt1 | contig 55476 bp, 54 predicted proteins | sample A23E3SouthBayCA_FD_187747 | JGI IMG/M metagenome (GOLD analysis project Ga0207851, IMG submission 187747) | Aerobic enrichment media microbial communities from Eden Landing Ponds, California, USA - A23 E3 (SPAdes) | ecosystem: Environmental > Aquatic > Marine > Unclassified | place: Emeryville... | reverse complement strand
CGACCGCAGTCGCCCTACTCCCGACCGCAGTCGCCCTACTCCCGACCGCAGTCGCCCTACTCCCGACCGCAGTCGCCCTACTCCCGACCGCAGTCGCCCCCCGACACGCCCGCTCGGGGCGGCGCGCGCGGCGACCGCCTGGGCGGCGTGCTGGCGGACGATCGGCCTCCGTCTGTCTGTGCATGGATTCTCACAGCCGAGCGTCTCGTCGTCGGGCGTGCCCCCACACGCGGCGCTGGCGTACAGACGTGTGTAAGTCACACACGATTATAACTGTATCTCGCGTTCTCTCGCCGTGATTCTACCTGGCCCCGGTAACAGGTCCTCGACCCGTCAGATCCGCCTCGAGAACGAAATCGGGGTCGTCGCTCACGTCGACGCCCGCGTAAGCGACGTCCGAGACGTGACGCGCAGTCTCGGGGATCAGTACGCGCGCCCGGTCGGCGCCGCAGTCGGCGGCGTCCCGGGCGACCGCGGCGAACAGGGCGCGGGCCGCGGGGAGGTCCGTCCAGGCCGCGAGACCGTACTCGGCCCATCGGTCGGTGGCCGCGGCGTCGTCGCCGCTCCCGTCGTCACAGTCCTCGCCAGCGTCGCGTTCCGTCCCGTCGTCGCACTCGCTCTCGTCGCCGCTCTCGCGCTCGAAGACGCGCGAGCGGTAGGTCGCGGCGCGGGTCCCTTCGGAGCTCCGAACGGCGAGGACGGTCGACTCGTCGGCGGCCCGGCGGAAGCGGTCGCGAGTTACCTCCGAGAGCGCCCACGACTCGTCGGGGTCGAGGCCGAGCCCCGAGAGGTGTGCGCGAGCGTCGCTGCGACGCCAGGCGCTCCAGGCCGCGTCGGGGTCGGACGCGACTTCGAGGGCGTCCGCATCCCCGTCGCCCTCGACCCCGGCCTCGGCCTCGGCGTCGGGTTCGGGGTGGGCCCAGCGGAACTCGGTGGCCGGGTCGAACCCGACGCCGCGGGCGGTGCCGAGACCCGCTCGGTTCCACGAGAACACCATCGCTCGGCAGACGGTCGCGCCGCGGTCGCGCGCCCAGTCGAAACAGGCCGTCGAGAGGGCGGCGGCGACCCCCGACCCGCGGTGGGCCGGCGCGACGCGTATCCCCTGGCTCCAGGCCTCGTGACCCGAGAGCGCGACGCACTGGCAGACCCCGACAACAGCCCCGTCGACCTCGGCGGCGAACGTCCGCTGGTCGGGGCCGTCGCTGGCCACCCACTCGGGGAACACGTCCGGGAGGTAGTCGCCGCCGTCGAAGCGGTCCCAGGTGTCGCTGGCGAAGGCCGCGACCGCGTCCGCGTCGCCGGCGCGAGCCCGTCTGACGGTCACGTCGGTCATCGGCGAATACGACCGCGCCGCGGACAATAGGAGTGGCGGTGGTCGGGACCGGGAGACCCTCGTTTCAGGTCCACGGGACCGACCGCTCGGTGAGTTCGCCCGCGAGCGACGTTTCCATGGCCTCGCAGACGTTCTCGCTGTTTTCGAGCGCCCACATCAGCTTCACCTTCGCCGTGCCGGGGAGGGTGTCGCCGGCCTCGACGACGCCCGCGTCGAGGAGGTCGCGGCCGGTGTCGTAGACGCGGTCGCAGACCCGCCCCTCGATGCACTGGCTGGTCATCACGACCGTCGTCCCGTCGTCGACCAATCCCTCGATCTTCGGGATCCACTCCGTGTTGACGTGACCTAACCCCGTGCCTTCGAGGACGACCCCCGAGTTCCCGGAAACGGCGTCGAGGAGAGCGGTGTCGGCGCCGGGCGTGAACTTCACGAGGTCCACGTCGGTCGCGATGTCGGGGTGGATGGCGAGGTCAGTCTGGTCGCGCTCGGCGTGCTCGCGGCGGAAGGAGACCTCGCATCGCTCGGGGTCGGTGTCGTAGTCGACTCCGCCGAGCGGTTTCGCGCCGACGGTCTCGAAGGCGTCCCGGCGCGAGGTGTGGTTCTTGCGGGTGCGGACGCCGCGGTGGAGCGCACAGCGGTCGTCGGACTCGTCGGCGTGCATGCAGATCAGCACCTCGGCGCAGTCGGCTTTGGCGGCCTGGACCGCACAGACGGCGTTCATCACGTTGTCCGAGGAGGGGCGGTCGGCCGAGCGCTGGCTCCCCGTGAAGACGATGGGAACCGGCGTGTCGAGCATGAAGGCGAGCGCGGCGGCGGAGAACTGCATCGTGTCGGTGCCGTGCATGACGACGACGCCGTCGGCGCCCGCTTCGATCTCCTCGTGGACGGCGCGGGCCAGATCCTGCCAGACCGCGGGGGTCATGTTCTCCGATAGGATGTTGGTGACGACGCGGCCGCGGTAGTTCGCGAGGCCGGCGAGATCCGGCACGGCGCGCAGCACGTCTTCGGCGTCGAACTGCGAGGTTACGGCGCCGGTGCGGTAGTCGATGGTCGAGGCGATGGTCCCGCCGGTGGAGATCAGCGAGATCGTGGGCAGGTCGTCGTCGAACTCGATGCGCGATTCGCCTTCCTCGGACTGGGCCTCTTCGACGTCGTGGACGTCGGTCTCGAGGACCTCGACGGCGGCGGCGGCGCGGTCGACGCCGACGTTGTAGCCCCCGTCGAGTTTGACGACCAGGTGTTCGTCGGTCGTCGAGGGCAGGAGCACGCCCTCGTAGGTCTGGTCCGCGCGGTCGACGCGGACGCGGTCTCCGGCGTTCATGTCCCGGGGTTGCCCCGCGGCGGACTTGAATCCACCAGATCGGACCTTCCGGCGGACCGCCGATGACCGTGTCGTCGCTCGCGCCGGCCGAACGTTTATCCGCGATTCCGGCCTATCCCATCGTATGAGCACTGGGCGGGAGATCCGACTCGTCGAGGAAGCCGACGGCTGGTGGTCGGCTATCGACGAGGGCGCGGGCGTCGCAAGCCAGGGGCCGACCCGGACCGAGGCGCTCGCGAACCTCGACGAGGCGGTCGCGGCGACCGAGGCCGCTCGCGACGACGAGACGGCGCCACCCGAACCCGATGCGCCGTGGTTCGAACGGAACTGATGGTCTCGCGGGACCTTTCCGGCGAGGAAATCGTGAACGTCCTCCGAAAGTTCGGCTACCGACACGACCGGACCCGCGGGGACCACGGGGTGCTGAAGTACACGCATCCGGAAACCGGCGAATCACGGACAGTCACTGTCCCGCTCCACGACCGGGTTCGGATCGGGACGCTACAGAACATCGCCGAGCAGTGCGGCGCGAACGACTTCCGAGCGTGGTGTCGATGGATCGACGAACATCGGTGAAGCCGCGCGCGCCTCTTATATCTCGTCCAGAAACGCCCGCAGTTCCCGCGTCGCGACTTCTCGCTGGTCGCGGAAGACGCAGTGGCCGGCGCCGTCGACGTGGACGAGGCGGGCGTCGTCGATCAGGGCCACGCGCTCGCGGTCGAGGTCACGCGCTCGTTCGTCCACGTCGGCGCGAAGGACCAGCGTCGGCGCCGCGATGTCGGGGAACCGTTCGGCGGGGTCGAGCCACCCTTCCTCGAACACCGCGGTGATGTTCGGGCTGACGCGGAGTCGCGCGTCGGCGAGCAGCGAGGCCAGGTCGCGGTCGCCGGCGGCCGCGTGACCGGCGATCTCCTCGTCGGCCTCGAACAGTTCCGCCTTGGAGTGGTCGTGCCACCAGAGGACCTGGTCGCGGACGCCCGCGGCGGGGTTGTCGTCGCCGTCGTCCGAATCGGCACTATTCTGATCGTCGCGGCGGTCTTCGTTGTGCGCCAGCAGGCAGGCCGGATCGACGGCGACGACGGCGCGGGGGAGGTCGGGGTGGGCGGCGGCGGTCGCGAGGACGGTATCGCCGCCCATCGAGTGGCCGAGAAGGATCGGGTCGGCGAGGTCGAGCGCGTCGATCAGCCCTGTGAGGTCGGCCACGCGGTCGGCGACGCCGTAGCCGGAGTCGGGGGCGTCGGAGCGGCCGTGGCCGCGGGCGTCGAAGGCGACCACGTCGTAGTCGCCTTCGAGGGTGCGGACCAGCGGCGTGCGGCAGGGGCCGTCGTCGAAGACGCCGTGGGCGACGACCAGCGGCGGGCCATCGCCGCCGGTGCGGGTGTAGTGGAGGCGGACGCCGTCGGCGTCGACGTTCCCCTCCTCCCAGCGGTCGGGCACGGGCGACTCGATCGGGACTTCCGTGTCTGACATGCACTGGCGTACGACGATTTCTCGCAAAAGGCTGTGGGATCCCGAGAATCTGTCGGTGGGTGTGGCAGTGGCGTTGTGGTTGCGGTCGATGCGGAGCGTGGTGGTGCGGTGGCGGGGCGGGGCGAGGCGGTACGGTGGCCAGGAGCGCGTGCCGGCGCGAGTGCGCCGGTCGCGCGACTCGGGGAAGGGCAGGCCGGCCGCGGCCAGGAGCATCCGCGCCGGAGGCGCGGTTCACCGGACGTAAGGGAGCGAAGCGACCGCGCCGTCCGGCAGTTTTTCCCCATGTTTTTGCGGCGGAGGATTCCCGCAGCGCGCCCCCGGCGCGCGAGGGACTCTCCGCCGGAAAAAGTGGCTAGTCGTCAGCGATAACCCGGTCGGACTCGTCGGAGACCAGCCGGTCCATCGCGTCGACCATCGCCTCGACGGACGCGCGGGTGATGTCCGAGTCGCTGGCGGAGACGGTGACGGTCTGGTCGCCGCGAGACATCTCGACCTCGACGGTGACGACGGCGTCGGTGCCGCCGGTGATGGCGTCGACGTGGTAGGAATCGAGGCGGGTGTCGAACGAGTGCGAGAGCGCGGCCTGGACGGCGTTTATCGCGGCGTCCACGGGGCCGGAACCGATCTCGGCCTCGGTGCGTTCCTCGCCGTCGACGACGAGCGTGACGGTCGCGGTGGGGGTGGCGCCGCCGGCGACGGTGGTGAGTTCGGTTATCTCGACGCGGCGGTCGCGCTCGCGGCCGGTGACCTCCTCGGCGATGGTGAGCAGGTCGGCGTCGGTGACGCGCTTGCCGCGGTCGCCGATCTCCTTGACGCGGCCGACGATCGCCGAGAGGTCGTCGTCGCTCACCTCGACGTCGTGTTCGGCGAGCGCGGCCTCGACGCCGGCGCGGCCGGCGTGTTTGCCCAGCGCGAGGCGGCGCGAGCGACCCACCTTCTCGGGCGGGTAGGGCTCGTACATCGCCTCGTCTTTGAGCGTGCCGTCGGTGTGGATGCCCGACTCGTGGGTGAAGGTGTTCTGACCGACGACGGCCTTGTTCGGCGGGAGCTGGATGCCCGTCGCGTTGGCCACGAGTTCCGCGAGGTCGTAGATCTGGGTGAGGTCGAGCGTCTCGACGCCGTAGCCGTGGTCGAGCGCGATGGCGACCTCCTCGATGGCGACGTTGCCGGCGCGCTCGCCGATGCCGTTGATGGTCCCGTGGACCACGTCGGCGCCGGCAGCGACCGCGGTGAGGGCGTTCATCACCGCGAGCCCGAGGTCGTCGTGCGTGTGGGCGCTGACCGGGCCGAGCTGCGAGAGCCGCGAGACGGCCTCGACGGCGCCGTCGGGCGTGGCGTGGCCGACGGTGTCGGCCCAGCAGATCCGGTCGGCGCCCGCCTCCAGCGCGCCCCCGAGGAGTTCTTCGAGGTAGTTCAGGTCCGCCCGCGAGCCGTCCTCGCCGATGACCTCGACCCAGAGACCGTGGTCTTTCGCGTACTCGACGAGCTCTTTGGTGTTGCGGACGTTCTCGGCGCGGCTGGTGCCGACTTTCTCCTCGACGTGGCGGTCGCTGGCGGGCACGACGAGGTCGATCCCGTCGACGCCGCACTCCAGCGCGAGGTCGATGTCGCGCTGGATGCCCCGGCAGAAGCTCGTGACCGTCGCGTCCAGGTCGAGTTCGGCGACTCGCGAGATGGTCTCGCGCTCGCCGGGGCCGGTGCAGGCGCTACCGGCCTCGATGTAGCCGATTTCGGCGCGGTCGAGCGATCGGGCGATGCGCGCTTTCTGGTCGGGCGTGAGCGACACACCCGGCGCTTGCTCGCCGTCGCGCAGCGTCGTATCGAGAAACTGTACGTCGCCGACGTCTGAGAGGTGAGTCGTCTCGGGATGGTCGCCGAACAGCGTGGTCCCTTCGCGCTCACCGGAGCCGTCACACATGACGGAGAATTTCTCGGCCAGCCGCCGTGAGGCGACTTCCTCTATCCTCCGTGTCGGTATAGTCCGACATCGTAGGCGTCACTGACGGTATCCTCTGCATTAAACTGTTGGGTTTCGCCGTCCCGGGGTCTGACCGCGAATCTACCGCTCACGCCCGGACGCGGGAGAATCCGCCGATTCCGCGGCGGCGTCCGTGACCGCCGCGGCGTCGCGAGCGCGGTGAGCATCGCCCTCGACTACGCGGACCCGGTCTCCGACCGCGACGCCCTCGGCGGCGCCGCCGGCCAGCTCGACCACGGTGTCGGCGGGCGCGGACCCCGTCCCGCGCCAGGGCGCGAGCGTCCGGGTCTGGACCACATCGCCGTCCGAGAGCCAGAGCACGTCGAGCGGCGTGCGGACGAACAGCATGTGGATCGAGCGGCGGTCCGCCCCGGCGGTGAGCCGGTCGAGGGGGGCAGGCACTCGCTCGTGGAGACGCTCGAGCGGGCCGGGCTCGAACCGGAAGACGAGCGCGTAGTCGTCGGGCACCGACGATCGGCCCATCAACCCCTTCGTCTTCGCGACGAGCGAATCGGCCGTCTCCACGTCGGTCGCGAGGACGCGCTCGCTCCCGTCGGCCGACTCGTGGACGAGGCGCATACCTCGACTCCGGTTCGCGCGGGGAAAAAGCGTTCCCGTCCGGCGAGGCTGTCAACGGAATAGAACTGCTACTTCGGGGGTAAGAAAGGGTTATACTGGTCCGGAGTCTAGGGATTCTATCGCTACTTCGACGCCGCCTGCCGACGCGGGCGACGACACCCCGACCGCCGTGCGAGCGTTCGAGTCGCTCGACGACCCCCGGCTCTCGACTGCGACCTATCGCGTCGTCAGCGGCGGCGCCGACCGGACGGACGGCGTCACGAGCGGTGCGACTGAGGGAGCAACGGGCGCGGGCCACGGCACCGTGGTCCTCGTCGGCGTCGTCCACGACCACCCCGCGAGCGTCTTCCGCGCCCGGACGGCCGTCGAGGCGGTCGATCCGGCGGTCGTCGCCGTCGAACTCCCTGACCTCGCCCTCCCGCTGTTCGAACACGGGACGGAAACGGACGGCGAGGAGAGGGCGGCGACCGACGGCGAAGGCGGCCGCGAGACCGTCGAGACCGACGGTGGCGAGCAGCGCTTCGGCGACGAGATGAGCGCGGCGCTCTGGGCCGCAGACGGTGAGACCGTCGGTATCGACGGTATCGACGCCGGGTTCCTGTCGGGACTCGCGGGCACGCTCCGCGCGGAAGACGCCTCGGCGGCGACCGTCCGCCGGACCGCGCGGTCCGTGGCGGGGATCGGTCGCCGCGCGCTGGCGTGCCGGGTCGCGGCGGTCACCGACCGCGGGGGACCGACGACCCGTGCGGACGGACCCGCGGACTTCGACTGCACGACCGCCGACGACCCGGCGACGCAGGCCGCCGACGAACGCCGGCACCGCTCGCGGAGCCGGTCGCTACTGGCGGCGATCGAGCGGCCACACGCGGACCGGGTCCTCGACGCGACCCGGGAGGCCGCGATGGTGCGCCGACTGGCGTCGCTGCGACGGTCGGGTGACGTGGTCGCGGTCGTCGGCTTCGACCACCTCGACGCGGTGGCCGACGGGCTGTGCGAGGCGAGCGAGTGAAAAACGGACGGACGGCGAAACCGGACGCAGGAGTGTGGGTCGGGGCTGACCGTCGCGGACTCAGAGATTGGACTTGAGGTGTATCTCGCCGCCGGCGATCTTGTCGACCGACGAGTGTTTCAGCCGGTAGGTCTCTTCGCCCTCTTCGGTCCACCCGAGGCGTTCCCGAGTTCGTTTCGAGAGGCCCGCGTCCGGTTTCACGTGGGCGTTGTTGCCGCTGATGCTCTCGACTGTGCCGACCATGTCGCCGTCGGCTGTCATGACTTTGTTCCCTTCGTCGCTGTCTTTGAATCGTCGTGCCATTGGTATCACGCCACGGCCCGTGGACGGCGGCGGGCCCGCTGCCCCGGCGTGGCGTCGCACTCTACGAACGAGCGACCCATTGCTATACACCTGCTATCCGTCGGGCCGGCTGACCCTGCGCCACGTAAGCCCCGCCAGCGAACGACGGCGCAGCGGTAGGTCGTCAAGAGAGCGCACGGGCAGCGAGTAACACCGACGGGGCGACGAGTAAGCGCGACGTAGGCCGCGAGCGAGACGCGGGGAGACAGCCGTTGTCCAGCGATACGGTGCCGTCTCCGGGTAGGGGTCACCACACCGTCGCGGCCCGGTCGGGTAAGTCGGTTGTGCGCGGGAACGGACGGCGGGCGGCGCGGGCGAGCGCGTGGATTAAGCCCGTGGCGTACGAGTGGTCCCGCATGGCGAAGACGCCCTCGGGCACGTCGGTGGGGGTCGCGGACCCCTACGCCCACGTCGACCGCTGCGACCACTGCACCGACGAGGGCCGCTGCCGGTTCGCCGTCGAGCGCGGCGAGCGCGACCCCGAGTTCGCGAACGCCCGCAGCCGCGACGACTTCCGCTGTCCGGTCGTCGGCGACCTCGACGAGGAGGGGCTGACCGGCTCCTGGGAGTGGGCCGACTGCCCCCACTTCCGGTCACGGAACCACGACCGTGAGTGCGCCCGGTGTGGGCTCGAAGAGCACCGCCTGGCTCACGACGACGAGCGCCCACTGCTCGAGGAGCACCACCTCTCGTACGCTGACGGCGGCGACGATGTCGGCCCGGGCGGCGCCGACCGGGACGGCGGCAGCGATGCGAACGTCGGCGCGGCCGGCGATCCGAGCCACGAGATCACGGTGTATCTCTGCCGGTGGTGTCACGCGAAGGTCCACGACTCGTGGGCGCGCATCGACGACGACGCCGGCCCGGACCCAGAGGCCATCGCCGAGCGCGAGGGACGGCGCTCGCGCGAACAGGACGAACTCGCCTTCGAGTCGGCGGCCGAACGGTACCGGTCGGGCGACGAGTGACCGGTGCGCCCGGGACGCGCTCGCGACCGCCGGGCCCCGTCAGGAGCCGTGCGGGTCGAGGTCGGGGTTCACGAGGTCTTCCTCGTCGGCGTCGAGGACCGGCGGCGGGTCGTCGATTGTCACCGACAGCGCCGCGGAGGAGACGGCGCCGAGCAGGACGACGAACCAGTAGTTCGACAGCCGGTAGAGAAAGAGCGCGGCGGCGGCCGTCGGCAGCGAGATGTCGCCGAGGTGGGCGAGGAGGGCGGCGACGGCCACGTCGAACCCGCCGAAGCCGCCGGGCAGCGGCATGACGTTGACCATCATCACCAGCGGGACGACGAACGCGACGAGCGCGTAGGGGACGTGCTCGTCGAGCGCGAGCACGCCCGTGTATATCGGCACCAGAAAGAGCGCCCAGCCGACGACCGAGAGCGCGGCGGCGAGCGCGACCCCTCGCCAGTTGGCGAAGACGGCGTCGACCGACGCCGAGAGGTCGGCGACGGCCCCGCGGACGCGGTCGGGCGCCAGCGCCTCGCGCACCCGGACCGAGACGCGACCGACCGTCTCGCGGACGCCGCCGGCGAGCCGAGCGGCGAGGCGTTCGAGGAAGGCGCGACGGACCCGAACGAGGACGACCAGCGTCGCGACGACGGTTATCGAGACGCCGAGGACAACCAGCAGACCGCCGTAGACCGGCCCCGACAGGTCGGTGCCCGCGGCCAGCAGGGCCGCGAGCGCGAGCGTCGCCAGCGTGAGCGACGTGACGATGTTGAGCAGGGAGAAAATCGCCGTCGCCGCCAGCGTCTCCTCGTAGGGCGTGTCGGTCTCCCGGCTGACCAGATAGGCCAGAAAGAGCGGCGCCGCAGCCTGTCCCATCGGGAGGAGCTTCTTGACGAACTCGGCGGTCATGTACGCCGCCCGGTAGCCCAGGCCGGAGACCGTCCCGTCGAGGTCGCCCAGCAGGGCCGCGAGCGCTTCCGACCAGCACCACAGCGCCCCCAGCACCGCCAGGAAGCTCAGCGAGAACACGACCGGGTCCGTCCGCGAGAGGCGCTCGGCGATCTTTTCGGGCCCGACTGCGAGTAACAGGACGACGAGCAACACGCCCGTCGCCGCGAACCCGAAGACCAGCTGTCGACGTCGCCCAGTCACGTCCGAGAAGAGTCCGGGGGCCGAAATAAACGACTCGGTGGAATCCCCGACCGGAGCGCCCGCTCCGTCGCTGTCGCGCACGCTGTCGTCCCGGTCCCTGCCGTCCCGGTTCCGCTCGCTCCCGTTCCGGCCGTTCCGCGGCCCTTTTATCGCCCGCCGCGCTACCGGAGGGTAATGACTCGCGTCGACGTGATCGACAACCACGGCCAGTTCACCCACCTGGAGCAGCGCGCGCTCCGGGACATGGGCGTCGACGTCGAACTGGTCGACAACACCACCCCGCCCGAAGACATCGAGGCCGACGGCCTCGTCCTCTCGGGCGGCCCCTCGATCGACCGCATCGGCAACTGCCCCGACTACCTCGACCTCGACATCCCGATTCTGGGTATCTGTCTCGGCCACCAGGTCATCGCCCGCGAACTCGGCGGCGAGGTCGGCGAGGGCGACTACGGCGGCTACGCCGACGTCACCGTCCGCATCGTCGACGAGGACGACCCGCTCGTCGGCTCGCTCGCACCCGAAACGCGGGTGTGGGCCAGTCACGCCGACGAGGTCAAACGCGTCCCCGACGGCTTCGCCCGCACCGCCGAGAGCGACGTCTGCGGCGTCGAGGCCATGAGCGACGCCGACCGCGATCTGTACGGCGTCCAGTGGCACCCCGAAGTCGCCCACACCGAAGAGGGCGAAGAGGTCTTCGAGAACTTCCTCGCGCGGTGCGAGTGAGAACGAGAACCCGCGTTTTCCCGTGATAGTCTCGGTTCGAACGGTTTCGCCCGGAGAGGTCCGCGTCTGTCAGCGTGGTGCTCGGTTTCCGACGGCACTACTGTCGCTGTCGGCCGCCGGGCATCTCGGCGCCTTCGCCGACGGCCGCCCCGGGGACGAACAGGGATACGACGAGGAGAACCATGCCGAGCCCGAGCATGCACGTCTGGATCGCCCCGGAGAGAAGCACCGACAGGCCCAGGACGCCGTAACAGATGCCCTCGAGGACCGAGCCGACGCTGAGGAAGGCGAAGCCACCGGCGACCGCGAGCATCCGCTGACTCCGCTCTCGCCTGGCCGCTCGGTACCCCTGGAGCGCGATGACCAGACCGAGCGCGACGATCGCCGCCTTCGCGACGAGGAGACCGGCGAACATTACTCCCACTCCGGTTGCATCGCGTCCCAGATAGCGCGAAAGCGGTCCGGCGGGTCGTCGCGCCTCTCGACGTCGATATCGATGTCGCCGTCTTCGATAGAGACGGCGAGCCGGTCGAGGTTCGATTCGAACCGCTTGTAGTGGTTGCCGTCGGCCTGGATCTCGACCTGTTCGCGGAGCAAGCCGAGTTCGAGCAAGTCCTCGATACGCCGGTAGACCGTCGCGAGCGACGCGTCACAGTGACCTTCCAGCCGCTGGGCAGACATCGCCTGCTGGTCGGTCGTCACGAGGATGCGCTTGCCGATGTCGTCGCTGAGTATGTCGATGATCCTCTCTTCCGGTCGTTCTATTTCGACCACGGGATGACGGGGATAGCGCCGCCACGGACATACTTAGCCGCCTGCTAAACCGGGACCGCACCGCGGTCGAGCCCACAGTGCGGGTCCGGCCTCGACCGGGGGAATAGGTCCTTCGGAGCGTTCGCAGCCAGTGCGAACGCGCTGGGTCGTTTATTCTGACGAGTCACCTCTGCCCGGGTACAGTGACTGCCCGACACGGCAACCGGACGACCGAAGCGACGCGAACTGATCGGCGGAGCGAAGCGCGTGGGTCGGCCGAACCGCCGGACCGACGGCGACCCGCGGCGGCCGGCCACTGGGACGGCGAACAGGACCGAGCCGGCGCCGGACGCGAGAGCAAACGGGTCCTGCGCGACCGGGCGGTGAGCCGATGACCGACCGGCGTGCGACCCGGCGACGAGTGTTGCTCGGAACGGGCGCCCTTCTGGGACTGGCCGGCTGTCTGGGATCCGGCGACGAGACCGGCGGATCGACCCGCTCGTCGCCGCCGAGCAACGACACGGCGGTCACACGCACCGGGTCCGCGACCACCGCGTCCACGGGGTCCGCGACCAGCACGCCCACGGGGTCCGCGACCACCGACGGGACCGCCACGCCCACAGAGACCGCGACGGCCTCCGAGACTCCCTCGGAGGCCGAGAGCGAAACCGAAACGGACGACGCCGGCCCCGGATACATACGAGATCACTGGCACGGACGGCTCTTCTTCGAGATCGACGGTGAACTCGTCGACTTCGACCGGCCGAAGTACTACCTGGACACCATCGAAGACGAGCGTCCGGAGACGGTGTACTTCCACTTCCACGACAGCGCACACGGCCCGAACGAGTGGAGCAACGAGAAGCGGATCGTCACCTTCCAGCGGGCGTTGAATCTGCTCCCGGGTATCGGGTACGAACAGCGCGACGGGGCCCACCGCGTCACCTACGAGGGGACGACCTACGACGGGTCCCGGACCGGGACGGACGTCACGGTCCACCGCGGGACCGAGCGGATCGACCCGACGACCTACGAGGTCCGACACGACGACAACTTCTGGGTCCGGATCCGGACGGCGTCGGGTTCCCCGACCGAGACGACCGTCCGCAGCGGACTGCTCGTCGTCGACGTGAACAACCGTCGGCTCGAGTTCGGCCCAGCCGCTCGACGGGCGGGGTCGGACCGGTTCGAGTTCCGGGACGACGACGAGCCCTACACCTGGTACAGCGCGGGCGACCCGGTGACGCTCGAGCGGGCGCTCGCCACCGTCCCGACGCTCACCTACGACCAGAACGGCGACGGCGCCCACGTGGTCACGTACGAGGCCGACGACGCACTCGGCGGGACCTACCGCGAGACCGACGACGCGACGCAGATCATCGTCCGACAGCGGACTACCCCGGTGGACCCCGCGTCGTACACCCTGCGGGACGGCGACATCATCTGGGTGTACGTCCACACCGCGAACGCCCCCGACAACGAACACTGACCATGCCCACGTACACACTCGCGTTCAAGCCCGCCGTCGGTCTGTACGGACAGCACGACCCGAGCGCCGCCCTCTTCGAGGACGGCGCGCTCGTCTACGGGATCGAAGAGGAGCGTCTCACCCGGCAGAAACACGCGGTCGATACGTTCCCCGAGCGCGCGATCCGGTCGTGTCTCGACCATCGCGACCTCGCCCTCTCCGACGTGGACCGGGTGCTCCTCCCCTACGACCCGTCCCTCCAGTCGAAGCTCCTCCCCCACTACGTTCGGGACGCCCTCCGAGTGGACGGAACGGTTCGAACGCTCTCCGCCGCGGCGAACCTCGTGGAGACGCAGGTCAAGGGTCGGTTTTTCCCCACGCGCCAGGTCGAGGACCGGCTGGCCGCGCTCGGCGATTCCGTGCCGCCGGTCGAGACGCGCCCTCACCACGCCTGTCACGCCGCGAGTGCGTTCCACCCGTCCGGGTTCGACGAGTCGCTCGTACTCACCGTCGACGCGAAGGGCGAGTACGACTCGACGGTGGTCTGGCGCGGAACCGCTGACGGTCTCGAGCGCGTCCGCACCTACGAGCACCCCAACAGCCTCGGGCTCTTTTTCGCCGTCGTCACCGAGTACCTCGGCTACCGGATGTTCAACGGCGAGGGGAAAGTGATGGGGCTCGCTCCCTACGGGAGTGAGAACCAGGCCATCGAGCGGACGCTCCGGTCGCTGATCGACACGGGCGTCGACTACGACGTGACCGAACTCACTCGGCGCTGGGGAACCGGACACGGCGTCGACCGCCTGGAAACGGCCTTCGACCGCGACCGGACCGAGACGCCGGAGGAGTTCACCCAGTGGGAGCGGGACCTGGCGTACACCGCGCAGAAACTCCTCGAGGAAACGGTGCTCGCCATCGTCGAGGAATACACGGAGACAGCGGACACCGGGAATCTCGCGCTCGCGGGCGGTGTCGCCCTCAACTGCAAGCTGAACAAGGCGCTCCGGGAATCCGACGCCGTCGACGACGTCTTCGTCCAGCCGGTGGCTCACGACGCCGGCCTCGCCGTCGGCGCGGGCTGGCTCGACCGGCCCCCCGCGGAGGTGCCGAAACTCGACGCGGTGTACTACGGCCCCGAGTACGACGCGGACGCGATTCGCGACCGCCTGGAGACGAACAAGATCGCCTACAGCGACCCCGAGGACACCGAACGCGTGGTCGCCGAGCGCCTGGCCGACGGCGACCTGGTCGGCTGGTTCGACGGGCGCCTCGAACTCGGTCCCCGGGCGCTCGGGAACCGGAGCATCCTCGCCGACCCGCGGACCGCCGAGTCCCGCGACCGGGTCAATCGGTTCGTCAAACACCGCGAGGAGTGGCGGCCGTTCGCCCCCTCGATGCTCGAATCCGCGGCCGACGAGTACCTCGTCGGCGGTGAGCCGGCGCCGTTCATGATCTCGGCGTTCGACGTCGACCCGGACAGACGCGACGAGATCCCGGCCGTCTTGCACCCCGCCGACGACACGACGCGCCCGCAGACGGTCACCGAGCGACAGAATCCGCGATACCACCGCCTCATCTCGGAGTTCGCCGACATCACCGGGGTCCCGGTCCTCCTGAACACGTCGTTCAACGACAACGCCGAGCCCATCGTCACGACGCCGACCGAGGCGCTGAAGGACTTCTTCGGAATGGGACTCGACGTGCTCGTCCTCGAGGGCCTCCTCGTCGAGAAGTCGGCCGCGAAAACCGAGCGCTCCGCTGTGCCCGTCAAGACCGTGTGACGGAACCGGCGGATACCCCACTCGGCCCCCTGCAGATGCGATACCGAGTGCCCCGCGCCGAGGAACCCCGGGCAGCGGAAAGACGGTGGCGAAAAAGATGGGTTTGAAGTACGCGTACGGATATTGAGAGGTAAGAGAACCGATGACGGCGACGCAGGGGAACCTCGCGAGTCTGTCACGGTTCGTGTTCCGCGCGCCGAGCTGGTACTCGAGCGTGGCGTTCGCGCTGGTTATCGCGGGACTCACTGGACTCGCGGCGTTCGATTCGCGGTTCGTGCTCGAAGACGTCTGGGAGGGGGTGTTCTACATCGGCCTGCCGACGGTGGCGGCGGGAGTGCTCACGCCGTACGTCGACCGGAAACTCGGGGGGAAACTCTCCCGCAACCAGGGGTCGTTGCTCGCGTTAGCCTGCGAGCTAGTCGTCATCGCGGTCCTGACGGGCGCGGCGGTCGTCGCGGTGCTGACCGACCTGCAACAGACGTTCGTCGTCGACGCCCTGCTGGTCGCGCTGGCGTCGATTTTCGCCCTGCGCCTGTTCATCATCATGGCCGTCTCGCGGCAGTCGCTCCCGGTCGCGTCGGTGTCCGCGAGCATCCAGACCGTCGCCGCCGCCGTCCTCCTGTTCGTCTACAGCGGAACGATGCGCTATCTCGAGTTCGGCGGCGGCCCCGTCACGCGCGCCTTCCTCTACCGGCCCCACGAGGCGCCCGAGCGCATCCAGGAGATGCAGTACATCGACCCCGGGAAGTTCGCGGTGCTCGCGGCGCTGTGTCTCATCTACGCCGGCGCCGTCTGGCTGTTCCTGCGGATCATCGACCAGCCCTGGAAGCGCAGCCTCGGCGTGAGCATGCTCGATTTCGTCGGCGGGTTCATCGGCCACGTCGCCGAGGGGAGCCGCGAACTCGAGAACTTCTTCGAGGACATCGGCGAAGAGGCCGTCGTTCCGGTGACGGTGCTCTCCGTGCGACGACCCGGCGGGAGCGAGAAGGCCCGGTTCGTCCTCCCGATGATCCACCCCGGACCGATGGGCGACATCGGCGGCGGCAACCTCCCCCGGCGCATCGCCGAGGGGGCCGACGGGATCGGGTTCCCGCCCCACGCCACCGCCGGCCACGACTTCAACCTCGTCACCTCCCGCGAGGTCGACACCGTCATCGACACGGCCGAGACGGCCTACCAGCGCATCGAGTACGACGACACGGGCACGCGCTCGGTGCGGGTGACCGAGGGCGAGGCGACGCTGACGGGCCAGGCCTTCGGCGGCGACGCCTTCGTCGTCTCGACGTTCGCCCCCGAGTTCGCCGACGACGTCGAGTACGCGGTCGGGCTCTCGGCCGTCTCCGAAGCGCGGTCGGGGCGGCTCAACGACGTGATGCTCGCCGACGCGCACAACTCGAACAACGGTCTCGAGGGCGATGACCTGGGCCACGTCGTCCCGGGGAGCAAGCGCTCGTTCGACCTGATCGGGGGCGCCGGCGAGGTGGGCGAACGCCTCGCGCGCGCCTCGCGGGGCCAGCTCCGACTCGGCGTCGCCTGGGACGAGACGGACTGGCGCCCCGAGGACGGCATCGGTCCGCTGGGCGTGCGCGTCTCCGTCTTCGAGGTCGCTGGGCAACAGACCGCCTACGTCCTGATCGACGGGAACAACATGGTGCCGGGCCTGCGCGACCGGATCGTCGAGTCCGTCGAAGCGACCGACTCGATCGACCGCGCGGAGGTCATGACGACCGACACGCACGTCGTCAACACGATGGAGGCCGAGAACCAGGTCGGCGAGGCCCTCGACGAGGAGGAACTGATCGCCGTGATATCGGGCCTCGTCGACGAGGCCGTCGCCGACGTGGAACCGGTCGAGGCGGGGATGGCCAGCGAGACGGCCGAGGTAACCGTCTTCGGCAACGACCGCACGGAGATGCTCGCCTCGACGGCCAACGCCGCCGTCTCGCTCGGCGCGCCGCTGGCCGGCGCCATCATCTTCGCCGCCTTCGCCGTCTCCGTCCTCGTCTTCCTCGTCGCCGGGCTGTGACCGGTCGCTGCAGGTACCGGCGATATCGCGATCGCTCGACCGAGGGAGGTCAGTTCCTGCGGGGGTCCACCCCGCCGGAATCGGGCGGTGACGCCTCGACCCAGTTCGACTCGTCGAGGACGAACCGGGAGACGAGCGCGGCGACTTCGCGAGCGGTCTCCTCGCGGGCGAACAGCGAGACGCTGCCGAGGGACTCGCCCACGGTCTTCGACACCTCCGTCGTCGGTCCCGCGTCCCCGACGACCGCCTCGACTTTCTTCGTCAGTCGCTCGTTCAGTTCCTTCCGGGTCGGCCTCGAGAGCTCGTGGCCGGCCGGGAGGAGGTCGTACGTGACGGCGTACCCGCCCTCGTATCGCTCGACGGCGAGAAACGGCGTCGACTCCCGCTCGGCGCGGTGATACGCCTCGTCGCGGGCGGCCGTGTCCTCGTAGACGGGAACGTCGGACGGATCGTAACCCACTGGCACGACCGGCGATACGAGTGGCGCGATGATAAATCTCCGCGCCCGAGTAAACCAAACGGGAGAACGCACCGTACCGAGCGACACGCGAGGCGGTCGCTCTCGGATTCGCGCCTGCAGAACGCCGAGGGAGAGATTTGAACTCTCGAGTCCGTGAGGACACCTGCTCTCGAGGCAGGCGCCTTGGCCAGGCTAGGCTACCTCGGCTCACTACCCGATACTGGCATGCCGGCTTTATCGGTTACGATCCGTCGGGCGGATCTCAGTTCCGGTCGTCGGGCGCGTCGTCGGCCTCTTCCCCCGCCGCTGCGAGCCGGTTGAGTTCCCGCTCGGCGGTGTAGCGACCGTTGTACGCGGGGTCGAGGTACCCCTCGCCGGGTCCGTCGATGCGCTCCTCGGGGTCCTCGACGGCCCACCACTCGCGCAATCGGGCCACCAGTCGCCCGACGGTCGCTCGGACCATATCGAATATCGTGTCGTCACAGTAATAAAAGTGGTCGGCGCGGACCCCGACCGCGGCGTTCGGCGTCAGTACCAGTCGGGGGCGTCGATCTCGACCGGGCCGTAATCGTAGGTCATCGTCTGGGAGATCTCGAAGGTGCTCCCGTCGGTGGTCATCGTCGCGCTGTACTGCATCTCGTAGACAAGTTCCGTCGCCGGGTCGTAGAGGATCACCATCTCGATGGTGTCGTAGGTCACGCCGTCGGAGGTGTCCGACAGTTGCGCGAGGTCGTCGACGACGTAGCGACGCATCTCGCCCGCGTCGGTCTCGACGAGCCCCTCGTCGCGGAACGCGGGAACGCCCGTGATGTTCGTCTGCCCGGTCACCGGCGATCTGACGTCGGTGAGCTGGTTCGAGTCGCGGAGCGCCACCGCGTTCCGCTGGATGCACCCCTCGCCGGCGAGTCTGGTGCAGAGGGTCATCGTGTCGGCGCCCGGCGGCACGTAGATGTCGGTGATGACGGAGACCGAACTGCCGTCCTCGAAGAACGTCGTGGTGGTCTGGGTCTGTCGGATCGCATCGGTCTCGTAGTCCAGCAGGATCGAGCCGTTCCCGCTCGTGACGACGCCGTCGATCGACGAGCGGGTCGTGTAGGTGACGTTGAGTCCGGCCACGGACTCGATGTTCGCCTCGTGACGGTCGAGGAAGGCACCGCTGTCACCGGGCGTCGGCGTGGGCGTCGCGGTCGCCGGGACCGGCGTGGGCGTCGGTGCGGGCGTCGGCGTGGGGGTCGGGTCCGGCGTCGCGGTGGCAGTCGGTGCCGGCGTCGCGGTCGCGGTCTGTGCAGGCGTCGCAGTCGATGCGGGCGTCGCTGTCTCGGTCGCGCCCGGCGATGGCTGGGTCGACGCGGGCGTTACCGTCTCGGTCGATCCGGCGGGCGTGGGCGTGTCGGTCGCGTCGCTCGGTGGGGTCGGCGTGTCTGTGCCGCCGTCCGCGGTCGGTCCGCCCGACCCGTCGCCCGATCCGCCGCCGCTGCAGCCGGCCAGCACCACGAGGGCGGCGACCAGCACGAGGGAAAGCCGTCGGTTCATCTCGACGGTACAGTCGCGCGCAGATGCTATAAACTAGACGTATCAGGCACTGATACGGCACATCTCTGTCACAGACCGATGGGAGAACCGATGGGAGAACCGATGGGAGAACCGATGAGAGAACCGATGAGAGAACCGATGCGTGAGGTGTTTCCAAACGACTAACTATTCGGGGGGCTATCCCGCAGTCATGGACGTCACCGAAGCCAGCGAGGCGTGTGACACGGTCCTCGACGAGATCGGGTCGGCCGTCATCGCCGACCGCGAGTTCCTCGAAACGGTCCTCCTCGGGTTCGTCGGTCGCGGCCACGTCCTCATGGAAGACGTGCCCGGCACCGGCAAGACCCTCACCGCCCGGAGCATGGCCACCGCGCTCGGCCTCGACTTCTCCCGGGTCCAGTTCACCCCCGACCTCCTCCCCGCCGACATCACCGGCACGCACGTGTTCAACGAGCGCGAGCGCGAGTTCGAGTTCAACAGCGGCCCGCTGTTCGCCAACGTCGTCCTCGCCGACGAGATCAACCGCGCGCCGCCGAAGACCCAGTCCGCCCTCCTCGAAGCGATGGAGGAAGAGCAGGTCACCGTCGACGGCGACACCTACGACCTGCCCTCGCCCTTTTTCGTCCTCGCGACGCAGAACCCCGTCGAGATGGAGGGGACCTTCGAGCTCCCCGAAGCGCAGGTCGACCGCTTCCTCGTCAAGTCCTCGATCGGCTACCCCGACGAGGCCGGCGAGGAGGAACTGCTTCAGCGCCGGCTCGCCCGCGACGAGCAGAGTCCCTCGGTCGAAGCCGCGCTCTCGGCCGACGAGGTGACCGGGCTGCGCGAGGCGCCCGAGTCGGTCAGAGTCGAGGGTGACCTCGTGACATACGTCGCGGCTATCTCGCGAGCGACCCGCGAGGACCGCCGCGTGGAGGTCGGCGTCTCCCCGCGTGGCACCCAGCGGCTGCTCGAGGCCGCCCGCGCCCGCGCCGCGATGGTCGGCCGCGAGTTCGTCACCCCCGACGACGTCAAGCGCGTCGCCCAGCCCGTCCTCGCCCACCGAGTCGTCCTCACCCCCGACGCCCGCGTCGACGAGGTCCAGAAGTCCGCCGTCGTCGACGCCGTCCTCGAAGAGGTCCCCGTCCCGACGGTCTGACCGACGCCCCGTCTCTCACTTCGGTCAGTCGCGGCCGCGCGCGAGTCAAGACTACTGCGGTGGCGCGCACCGTCGCGGCAGGGCCGGTCGCGTCGCGGCGCACGGCGCCGCGCTCGCCGCGACGACGTGTGCCGCTGTGGCTGTCTCACCGGCAGATCCCGAACGTCGCCGGTCGAGCGGGTCGTGGCTTTATAAGAGTGGGGTGCTATGACTCGCTCGGAGGTTTACACGTTGGAGATCTCAGATCAACTCCTGTGTCTGTTCAGTGCGGAAGTTTCGGATGACGGCGACAGGTACGTCGTCGAGGTTCCACGGCGAGAGGTCGAAACGGGATCGATCGAGCCGGGTGACACCTACCGCGTCGCGCTCATCTCTTCGGAGGCGGAATCGACGCCCGAGCGGGACGAAGACAACGTCCCCTCGGAGCCACAGCCGCCGGTCGAAGCCGGCGAGATCCGCTACGTCGAGATCGAGGACATCGGCAAACAGGGCGACGGCATCGCTCGCGTCGAGCGAGGGTACGTCATCATCGTCCCCGGCGCCGACGTCGGCGAACGCGTCAAGGTCGAAGTGACCGAAGTCAAGTCCAACTTCGCCGTCGGCGAGATCATCGACGAAGGCGTCTGACTCTCGCCTCATCTCGACACCGTCCCTTCACGCCCCCAGTCGCGACGCCGTCCCTTCACCCTCCCAGTCGCGACGCCGAAGTTCCGGTCTCGAATCGCAGCTATCGGGCTCCGACAACCGATTAGCCGACGGCACCAACCCGACCGGTCCAGCCGTCTCTAGGGTCCCACTGCCAGACCCCGTATCGTGAAAACCGCAAGACAGCGGCGGTTTTACCGACCGTACCAAACCCCCTATAGGTGTCCCGGGAAAAGAGAGATGTATGAGCGCGACTCCCGCGAGTGTGAGTGCGGACGCACCGACTCTGTCGGAGAAACAGCGGCGCATCCTGGCGTACCTCCGCGAGCGCGTCGGCGACCAGACCTACTTCAAGTCCCGCCTGATCGGCGACGAACTCGACCTCTCGGCCAAGGAGGTCGGGACGAACATGAGCGCGATCCAGACCAGCGACGTCGACGTCGACGTCGAGAAGTGGGGGTACTCCTCCTCGACGACCTGGAAGGTCACCGCCTGACGGCCTCGCCGGACTCCCGCACACCTGCTCTCGTTTTCACGTCCGTCCCGCGATCCGTCCGTCACCGCTCCCGTACAGCCACCTTACCGGCCGGACGACCCGCCCGGCACACGCGGGCGAGTCCGTACTATCACACCAAATTATACCGGTCACGCGAGTAGCCGGGGGATATGCCTGGCTACGACCAGACGCTCCGACCGTTCCTGTGGCGCGCCGAGAAACTCTACCCGGACCGCGAGGTCGTCTCGCGGACCCACGAAGGACTGACACGGACGACCTACGGCGAGTACGCCGACCGCGTCCGTCAGCTGGCGAACGCGCTCGACGCCGCGGGGGTCGAATCGGGGGATCGGGTCGGCACGGTCTGCTGGAACCACGACCGCCACTTCGAGACGTACTTCGCCGTCCCGAACGTCGGCGCGCAACTGCACACCATCAATCCGCTCCTGCCCGACGAGCACATCCAGTACATCGTCGAGAACGCCACTGACAAACTGCTGTTCGTCGATCCGTCTCTCGCCGAGAAGGTCGCGGGCGCGTACGACCCCGACGCGTTCGATAGCGTCGAGCGCGTCGTCGTCGTGGGCTCGGAGGTGCCCGAGGTCGGACTGGGCGACGCCGACCTGACCGTCGAGTCCTACGACGCCTTCGTCGGCGGCCACGACGCCGACTACGAGTGGCCAGACCTCTCCGGCGAGGACCCGGCGGGGATGTGCTACACCTCGGGGACGACGGGCAAGCCGAAAGGCGTCGAGTACACCCAGCGGATGCTCTGGAGCCACACGATGGCCGTGCTCACCCCGCAGGGGCTGGGTATCGAGGACTCGGACGTGGTGATGCCGGTCGTGCCGATGTTCCACGTCAACGCCTGGGGGCTGCCCTTCGCCGCGACGGCCGCCGGCGCGAAACACGTCTATCCCGGACCCGCGCCCGAACCCGCCGACCTCGCGCAACTCATCGAGGAGGAGGGCGTCACCATCGCCGCCGGCGTCCCGACGGTCTGGCTCGGCCTGCTGGAGTATCTGGAGGACAATCCGGTCGACCTCTCCGCACTCGAACGGATCGTCGTCGGCGGCGCCGCGGTGCCCGAGAGCGTGATCCGACAGTTCGACGACCTCGGCGTCGAGGTGCTCCACGCCTGGGGCATGACCGAGACCGCCCCCATCGGCTCGGCCGCTCACCTCAAGCCCGACATCGAAAGCCGGAGCTACGACGAGCAGGTCGCCGCCCGCTCGACACAGGGGCTGATCGTCCCCGGCCTGGAGTTCGAGGTGCTCGGCGACGGCGACGAACCGATCGACTGGGACGGCGAGGACTTCGGCGAACTGCTGATCCGCGGCCCGTGGGTCACCGACGAGTACTACGAGCGCCCCGACGCCAACGAGACCGACTTCGAGGGGTCGTGGCTCCGCACCGGCGACATCGTCACCGTCGACCCCGAGGGGTACCTCGAGATCGTCGACCGCGCCGACGACGTGATCAAGTCCGGCGGCGAGTGGATCTCCTCGCAGGAACTCGAGAACGCCATCATGGCCCACGACGACGTGAGCGAGGCCGCCGTCATCGGCGTCCCCCACGAGAAGTGGGGCGAACGCCCCGTCGCGTTCGTCGTTCCGGTCGAGGGCGCGGACCGAGAGGCGCTGGTCGAGGAAGTCGCCGCGCTCGTGCGCGAGGACTACCCCGACTGGTGGGTGCCCGACGCCGTCGAGTTCATCGACGCCGTCCCCAAGACCGCCACCGGCAAGTTCTCCAAGAAGGACCTCCGCGAGGAGTTCGCCGACGAATCGCTGATCGAGGGTGACGCCCCCGAGTCGCGGGAGTGAGGGGTCGGTGCTCGTCGTTCTCGTGGTTTTTGTGGCTCGCTAACTGCCGTTTCCACCGCAGACGCCACCGCCCCCCCACAGCACCGCGCCGCCACCGCCCCCCACAGCACCGCGTCGGTCGGGGTCTGTCCGTCGCCGTCCGCGCCCGGCGGCGTCGACTCCGTCGACGATCCACCACCCGGACAGCCGGCGAGCGCGACGACGCTCGTCGCAACGGCTGCGAGGTACGCCCGCCGCGTCACGTCCCTGTCGTCCGCCGTACTGCTACCCGGATGGGTCGCTCCGATTATAATATTTTTCGTGTTGGTAACGGTCGGAAATAGGACCGCAAGTTGTTGTGTACGGAGCTACACAGCGTTTCGCTCGCGGGCCCCGGAGACCGGACAGCGGCCGGCCGGTCCGGAGTCGCTCAGCGGTGCTCCCAGCCCAGTCCCGCCGGGTCGGTCGGCGGGTCGAGCGGGCTCGGGGGCACGTCCGCGTGCGGTTCGGGGACGTTGTAAGCCCGCGGCGCGGTGTCGTTGGGGGAGTCGGGGTAAAACGCCGAGGCGACGGCGTGGATGTGCTGGCGGCCGACGTCGAGTTCGTACTGGCCGCCGCCGTACATCGTGATCTCCTCACCGAGGCAGTACTCGACCGTATCGAGCAGCGACTCGACCGTACCGAACCGGGAGGGTTTGATGTTGAGCCACTCCGGTTCCACGGGGAGGTCGCGGACGCTCTCGACGCCGGTGATCGGGTAGTCCCACGAGAGGCGCTCTTCCGTGCCGGCGAGCGCGTCGCGGGTTTCGCCGGTGAGCTTCGCGTCTTCGAGGACGGCGTCGGGGAACGCCTCGGCGACCCGGCGGTAGAACTCGGGTTCCGGCGTCACGTCCACGTCCGTTCCCTCGTAGAAGGCCTTGAAATCGAGGATGCGGACGCTGTCGGTGGCCGCCAGATCCGCGAGGAGGGCGTCTGACCACTCCGGCGTCGGGTCGAGTTTGAACTCCAGGGTCGGGTCGACGTCGAGCCACCCCTCGATCCGGTCGGTCGAGGGTTCGTCGCCGGTGTCCAGTCGCGTCGAGACGACGAACTCCACGGGGTCGTAGCTGCGGTCGAGCGCGGCCGCGAAGTGCGTGTCGGCCTGTCGCAGGGCCAGGTCCAGCGCCGCGCTCTCCACGGCCCACCGGCGGTAGTGCCGGAACGTCTCCTGTTCGGGCGGTTCCGGAAAGAGGTCGAGACCGTCGAGCCGGTCGGAGAAGGAGTCGAGCGTGTACTCGCCCGCCAGGTCCCAGTCGAGGGCACCAGCGGCGTGGGCGTCCAGCAGCGTCTCCTGGTCCTCGGCCTCGTAGGTCACGTCCTCGCCGCGGCCGACCGCGGAAGCGTCGGAGCCGTCGCTGCCGGTACCCTTGCCGTCACCACCGTCACCGCGCAACTCGACGACGGTGGAGACGCGCGTGAAGCCGGCGGAGGTGTCCATCTCGCGGCGTTCGAGATCCATCGCGTCGACGGTCAGCGGCAGGTCCGCGACGCGGTCGTAGAGGCTCATACTCGTCGGAGGGCCCCGATGCGGTTAAATCGGGTGGCGAACGGGGACCCGTCGACGGAATATCAGAACACACAACTATCGGATGGACGCAGTGGCCGCCAGAGGTCCCCACAGATGTCGACACAGGCAGTGCAGGTCGAGCAGTTGCGCAAGCGCTACGGCGACGTGCAGGCCCTCGACGGGCTCTCGTTTTCGGTCCGTCGCGGCGAGATATTCGGGCTCGTCGGCCCGAACGGCGCGGGCAAGACCACCACCCTCCGCACGCTCGCGACCCTCCTCAACAAAGACGACGGCACAGTCGCGGTCGCCGACCACGACGTCGACGGCGACGCCGACGGCGTCCGGGACGCGATCCGCTACCTCCCGGAGGACGCCGGCGCCTACGAGTCGATGACCGGCCGGCAGTTCCTCGCGTTCGTCGCGGATTTCTACGCCGGCGGCGACGCGGCCGACGCGATGGTCGGCCGGGGCGTCGAGATAGCGGATCTCGGCGACCGCATCGACGACAAGACCAAGGGCTACAGCAAGGGGATGACCCGGAAACTGTTGCTCGGGAGCGCGCTGATGACCGACCCGCGGCTGGCCATCCTCGACGAGCCGACCTCCGGGCTCGACGTGCAAAACAGCAAGACAGTCCGCGAGGTCATCAAGGAGTTCCCCGGCGACGAGCGCTCCATCCTCCTCTCGAGTCACGACATGCTCGAGGTCGCGTACCTCTGTGACCGCGTCGGCCTGTTGCACGACGGCGACCTCGCCGTCGTGGGTACACCTGACGAACTCGTCGCCGAGTACGACGCCGAGAACCTAGAGGACGTGTTCCTGGAGGTGGTACAATGAGACCGTTCACGCGGCTCATGTGGAAGGAAGCCCGCGAGTTGCTCCGCCCGCGGTACATTCTCCCCATTCTCCTCGTTCCGGTGATGTTCATCGCGCTCGGGCAGGGGCTGGGCGGCGTCGAGGCCCAGCTCAACGACCAGCCGGTCGTCGGCGTCGTCGACGAGGACGGCGACCGCTACGGCGCGACGGTGGTCGAGACGCTGGCGAACGAGTCGAACATCGTCTACAACGCCACCGGCGGGAGCGTCGACGCCGCGCTCGCCAACACCACCGGCGAAGGGGGGAGCGCGGTGATACGGATACCCGCGAACTTCACCGAGCGGATCGAGGCCGATCGCAGAGGCGAGGTCCACCTCTACACGAACGTCGAGAGCGTCAGCATCGTCGGCATCGCCAGTTCGGCCCAGGTCGAAGACCTGGTCGACAAGGCCGCCCACAACGTCACCGTGGCCGCGACCGGCGCGACGGAGGTCGAACTCGACCCCATCGAGCGCGACCACACCACCTACGTCAAGGGCCGCGAGGTTGCGGCCTCGCCGGGGTCGGTCTCGGCGACCTTTACCTCGCAGTTCATCTTCGTCCCCGTCGTGATCATGGTCGCCATCGTCTTCTCCGGGCAGATGGTGATGAACTCGATGGCCAGCGAGAAGGAGAACAAGACCCTCGAGACGCTGCTCTCGATGCCCGTCGACCGGCACCACATCGTCGCCGCGAAACTCCTGGGCGGGTCGCTCATCGGTCTCGTCGCCACCGCCTTCTACACGGGCGGGCTGGCCTTTACCCAGCTCTCGGTCGGCGGGTTCAGCGGGGCGTCGACGCTCTCGCTCGGCGGCGGCGACTACCTGCTCATCGCCGTCTCGCTGTTTTTCTCGCTGGTCGGCGCGCTCGCCGTGGCGCTGTGTCTCGGCCTGTTCGCCGACAGCCAGCAGGGCGCGCAGATGCTTCTCCTCCCGCTCTCCGGGCTCGCCATCGTCCCGATGTTCGCGACGATGTTCACCGACCTCGACACCCTCGGGCTCGGCGCGAAGACGCTCCTGCTCGCCATCCCGTTCACCCATCCCATTATCGCGCCCAAGCGGTTGCTGTTCGACGACACCGGCATCGTCTACGCCGGCATCGCCTACGAGATACTGTTCGCCCTCGGCGCGGTCTGGCTCGCGGTGAAGCTGTTCGCCTCGGACCGCCCGATCACCGGGAACGCCGGCTGGCTCGACCGCCTGCTGCGGCTGGTCCAGCAGTAGGGCCGAGCGGTTGCAGTCGAGAGCCGTCGTCAGGTGGGCAGGTCAGTCGGGCGGTGCGGTGGCGCGCAGCGGCTCGAAGCGAACGACGTCGCCGTGAGCCGGCGGTGCCGAGAGCGCGGATATCCCGCAGCGACCGCGAGCGCGTCGAGGGGGTTCGTCTAAAATCCACAGCGATGGCTCACTCGTCGGCGAGGTAGTCGTCCTGGACGGCGACGACATCGGAGGAATCGTCACAGTCGGCGTACCGGCGCAGCGGTTCCTCGTTGAGTTCGAGGAACGTATGACCCCACGAGAATTTCGAGAGGATCGCTTCAGCCTGCTCACGTTCGCCCAGGATGGCGAGCGCACCCGCGAACGCTTCGACGGTGTTCAGCTGAAACGCGGTCCCGTAGTTGACGGGATTGGCGGCGACGAGGAAGGGCAGCGAGCGATGCACGCCCTCCAGGTCGAACGCCTCGCGCTCGGCGGTCTCCCACGAGCAATCGAGGGCGACGAGTCGGTCGCGTCTGCGACCTGCTCCCTCCAGATCCGCTGGCGAGAGCGCCTGCTCGGCGAAGGGGTTGAGGACGATCCCCGGCGGCGTCGCTCGCGTCGAGCGGTGCAAGGTGGCGAGGTCGAACCGCGCGAGTTTCCGCGCGGAGCACTTCTCGGGGTCGTCGTCGCCCTCGTAGCGCACGTGCAGGTCCACACCCACCGTAGCCGGCCGCGGGACAAAAGCCGCTCGGGACGCGCCACTGGTCGTTCGGGCCGCCGCTCCCCCACGGAGCGAGCGACAGCAAGCTGCCGGATCCGGCGACGGATCCATCTCCGCCGGGTACGATCAGTCGGCCTCGCTCGAACGACCGACGCCACCCACGTCGACCCGTCGAAATCGGATCCGGACCGCGGCGAGTCGCCAGCCGACGGCGACGACCGTCGCGCCGACCGCGTCGGCCGCCAGGTCCAGCCAGTCGAACGAGCGGTGCGCGAGGGGCAACTGCAGGAGTTCGATGACGAGGCCGAACGCGACCGTCCCGACCAGCACCGCGACGGCGGCCGCGGTCGGGTCCCATCGAGCGAGCGCGTAGGCCAGCACCAGCGCGAACCCGGCGAACCCGAGCGCGTGGAGGTACTTGTCGGCGCCGACGACGCCCAGCGGCCCGCGGACAGCCTGCCCGGTCGACGGCGACACCGAAGCGACCACGATACCCGCGGCGGCGACCGCCACGGCCGCCCACCGCAGCCGCGACGGCACCAGCGGCACCCTGACGCGACTCATACGCTCGCCAGCGGCCGGAGCGCGAAAAGCGCCGCGGTGCTCCGGGACAGCGCCCGCCCCACTCGTCGACCTCAGTCGTCGACGTGGGCCTGTTCAAAGGGCCGGGGCGGGAGCAGTAGCTCCTCGAGGTCGGGGATGTGCTTGACGTTGTAGACGACCAGCATCTCGTCGGAGGTGGGGATGCCGTTACACGAGAGCTGGAAGCCGCGGTCGAGCATCTCCTCGGGCAAAACGTGGTCGACGCGGGTGCGCATCTCCCCCTCGACGACGTAGATGGCGCAGTTCGCACACGCACCGCCCCGACAGGCGAACGGCCACGCGAACCCGCGGCGCTCGGCCGCCTCCAGCAGCGACTCGCGGGGGCGCACCCAGAACTGCCCGTAGTCCTCGGCCGACAGATCGGCCTCCGCGGCGGCCTCGAACAGGTCCGGGTCGTCCAGGTCCCAGCCGTGGTCGTCGAGCACCTCGTAGTCGAGGTACTCCACGCGACAGCGGTCCTGGCGCTCGGGCTCGTCGTCGGACTCGCCGGCGGCCGCTCCCGCGTTCGTTCCCGACCTCGCCCGCGCCGGCGCCCGCGAGCCAGCCTCGCCGTCCGCGTCGCTCTCGTCGATATCGGTCCCGTCTTTCAGCTCCTCGTAGGCGGCTCTCACTCGCTGGAACTCGCGTTTGGACCCGCCGTGGTCCGGATGAGACTCCTTGATCCGTTCACGGTAGGCCCGCTTGATCTCCTCGGGGTCGGCGTCCCGGTCGACCGAGAGCACCTCGAAGGGCGACGCCACGGGCACCTCTAGCCGAATCAGCGCAATAAACCCTGCCACCTTTTTCTGCGTCCGGTGTCCTCGGCGCGCGGAGCGCGCCTGCGGGCACCATCCTCGAAAAAGCTGGACCAAAAAGCCGCTCGCGCGGCGCGCGAGCGGTGAACCGGCGCCTGCGGCGCCGGATGCTCGTACGCGCGCCGCCCTCTCGCCGACGTACCCACCGCCACCACGCTCTTGATGCTCGGGGTGTTACATCTGTGTACAAATGTCAACAGCACAATCTGATCCAAGTGGAATGGCGACCGACGACGCGACGCCGCTCCGGGAGGCGCCGCGGTACCGCACTCTCCGCCGCTGGAACGCGGTGATGGCGGTGTTGCACTTCGTCCAGGGCGCGGCCATGCTCGTCCTCGCCGACGAAGTGCTGTGGCCGATCACCCGCACCCGATACGAGTTCGACACCGCGACCGAGACCATCGCGCCGGTCAGCGTCCCCTGGGTCGACGCGAACCTCGCCGTCCTCGTCGCCGCGTTCCTGTTCCTCTCGGCGCTCGCTCACACTGTCGTCGCCACCGTCCGCTACGACGCATACGTCCAGTACGTCGAACGAGGCATGAACCCCTACCGCTGGTACGAGTACGCCCTCAGCGCGTCGCTGATGATCGTCGTCATCGGCATGCTTGCCGGCGTCTGGGACCTCGGAACGCTCGTCGCTCTCTTCGGCCTCGTCGCCGTCATGAACCTCTGTGGCCTCGTCATGGAGAAACAGAACCAGACCACCGAACGCACCGACTGGACCGCCTACTACGTCGGCACCCTCGCCGGCATCGTCCCCTGGGTCGTCATCGCCATCTCCTTTATAGGCTCGGTCACCGCCAGCAGCGGCGACTTCCCCGAGTTCGTCATCTACATCTACGTCTCGCTTTTCGTCTTCTTCAACCTCTTCGCGATCAACATGGTCCTCCAGTACCTGGAGGTCTCGCGCTGGGAGGACTACCTCTTCGGCGAGAAGACTTACATCGTCCTCAGTCTCGTCGCGAAGTCGCTGCTCGCCTGGCAGGTCTACTTCGGCACGCAGAACTCCCCGATATAAGCGGCGCGTTCTGCTCCAGCGGCGACTGCTCCCCGACCGGATTACGCGTAGCGTGTCATAGAGGCGTGGCGTGGGTCTGGGTGAACCGGAGCACGACTTACTCAAGATGCCCTTTCAATCGTTCGCCATCAAATGGCGGATAGAATCCAGATTCAAACTGATTCGCACCGAATATCGGGACTTCAACCTTTGTCTTAAATCCCTCTATTATTTCCCGACGTTTGTCAGAGTACTCTACTTTATCAATTTCGCTCCACACAAATAGGGAGATTAGGTTTGCGAGAATCCCGTACTGGAAGTCCCAGGAATCCTCTCCATGGAGCAAGGTATTCCGCCAATTCTGGATCATTGAATACGCTTCATCACCGTCACCGAACGTTTCAATCTCCGAGGTAAGGTTGTCCAGTTCGTCAACTACCGAAGAATCCAGTGCGTTCTGTTCAGTGTGGTAGAGCAGATCGCGTAGTGAACTACACCGATCTTCGCTGGCATAAGAACCATTAACCCCCTCAAGCGTTTCTCCCGATTTGATTTCTCCATCAGGCTTGATTACATCGCTCAAAATCGATTTCATGAGTCCTTCCAAGACTGGGTATGAGACAAAAGCAGCTAACTGTGCTTTCTGTCCTACCATTTCTCTATAATGACGATTGGTCAACTGGTCAAAATCAGCCATCTGACGCCGCTTCCGATCGATTTCTTCATCCGTATCATCGACGGAGAACCCCCCTGCCCGTTCAGCCAATATCGTATGCATCAAGAGGGCATATGCACGGCTGAGGCGTCTATCGAACAATTCAAAAAAGCTCGCTACTTCTGCTGTCCACGACCAGTAGTAGATATGATCTGGGGTTTTCTGGACTTTTAACAACCTCGTCAACAGCACCGGCATGCTCAATTGTGTCCCGTATCCCCACTTGTGAGGGAATGGAAGGTCGTCACGATAGACATAGAGATACGTCCGCTCTGTCTCTCCATCATTCTCTGAGAAATACACCTTCGAATCTCTCTGGATAATGGACTGTGTATAGTTCCGAGTTACGGAATCCCCATCATCGAATCCGTATTCAGCTAGATAAGCATCGTAATTCGATTTAATGGCCTCATAGTCTGTAGTTGTCATGTATACGTTTCTCCCCCCGAGTGAGAAGAAATTTTCGTGAGTGAAACCAAATGGACACTTCAAGCAGTGCGAAATACGCGCCCTCCATCTTGCCGCGAGTCTTGACGATCTATGGATGGATAGGCTGCGTGAACCCTTATATGACAAGCTCTACGCGAACAACTCTCGCGCACTGTCGAGCGCTTCGACCAGTTTGTCGACCTCTTCCCGCGTGTTGTAGATGTAGAACGACGCGCGGGCTGAGGCGGCGACGCCGAGTGTATCGTGGAGCGGCTGCGTACAGTGGTCGCCGGCGCGGATGGCCACGGCGAACTCGTTGAGAATCTCGGAGGTGTCGTGGGCGTGGACGTTCCCGAGGTTGAACGAGATCAGGGCCCCGCGGTCGTCGCCGGGCGGGCCGTAGATGTCGATATCCTCGAACTCCGAGAGGCGGTCGTGGGCGTATTCCGCGAGTTCTCGTCCGTGACGGTCGACGTTCTCCATCCCGATGTCGTCGAGGTAATCACACGCCTCGGCGAGCGCGATGCCCTGCGAGATGACCGGCGTGCCGGCCTCGAACTTCCAGGGCAGTTCGTGCCACGTCGAGTCCTCGAAGGTCACCTTCGAGATCATCATCCCGCCGTAGAGATACGGCTGCATCTCTTCGAGGAGGTGCTCTTTCCCGTAGAGGACGCCGATACCGGTCGGGCCGCACATCTTGTGCCCCGAGAAGGCGAAGAAGTCGGCGTCCATCTCCTGGACGTCGACGGGCATGTGCGGGACCGACTGCGCGCCGTCGATGAAACAGAGCGCGTCGTGGTCGTGGGCCAGATCTGCGAGTTCGCCCACGGGATTCACCGTCCCGAGCGTGTTCGAGACGTGGACCGCCGCGACCATCTCAGTGTCGTCGGTGACGAGTTCGCGCGCGTGGTCCATGTCGAGGTAACCCTCGTCGTCGACGCGGATGTACTTCACCTCGGCGCCGGTCTTCTTGGCGATCTGCTGCCAGGTGACCAGCGCGGCGTGGTGTTCCATCTCGGTCATCACGATCTCGTCGCCCGGATCCAGCTCGGCGAGCCCCCAGGCGTAGGCGACGGTGTTTATCGCCTCCGTCGTGTTCTTCGTGAAGACGACCTCCTCGCGGCCCTCGGCGCCGATGAACTCGGCGACGCGGTCGTGGGCCTCCTCGTAGGCGATGGAGGCCTCCTGGCTCAACTGGTGGAGCCCGCGGTGGACGTTGGCGTTGGTGTGGCGGTAGTAGTGCGCGATGGCGTCGACGACCTGGTCGGGCGTGTGACTCGTCGCCGCGTTGTCGAGGTAGACCAGCTGCTCGCCGCCGAACTCCCGCTCGAGGATGGGGAAGTCGGCGCGAACGTCCGCGACGTCGAGCGCCGCTCCCCCGTCGGCGTCCGATTCTGACAGTCCCATTACTCCGACCCAGGCGCTCGACGGGCAACTTTCCTTCGGTTCGCGCGAACTCTGTTTGGCGCTTCGCGAACCTACCCGTCGACCAGGGAGAGTCTGTCCCGGTCGCTCTCGGGTATCGGGTTCCGGTAGGTGACCGCTTCGTCCGCACAGAGCCGTTCGAAGTCGTCGTCCGTCGTCACGAGGTAGTCGGCGTCGTGAGCGCGCGCCATCGCGAGGACGAACGAGTCGTACACGTCGTGGTCCTTCTCGGCGCTGATGTCGTACGCATCGGTGAGGACAGTGTCGGTCGCACCGATAATTCGCGCCGGGCTCGCGAGCAGCGACCGGACCGCGTTCCCGGCTGCGACCGTCGCCACGTCGAAGTTCCGGGTCATGATGTACTGCGCTCGGAGCGGATAGTAATCCGGGACGAGCAACGTGTTCGGGCCGTCGAGCGCGCCGCGGATCCACGGAAAGACCTCGCCGTGGACGGGGTGGTCGTCCGTCAGTCCGATCGCGACGACGTTGACGTCTGTGAGAACCGACACCTCCGTCGGAATCCCGTCACTCATACCTCGTCGTCCGTCTCCAGCGGGCCGAACAGCGCTTCGCCCGCATCTGTCGGTGTGCTGTCCGCCCAATCGTCGCGCCCCGCGGTCGCCGTCTCCAGTCGCGCGCTCGGCGTCGGATCGATCTCGAGCACGGACCCGTGTAGTTGTGCCGGCAACCTGTCGTTCGGCTCGATCCCGAGCCGTTCCCTCACGGCCTTCGGGATCGTGATCCGTCCGCGGTCGTCGACCCGGAGTGTCACCCGTTCCCCGTCGTCGTCACCGTCTCCAGTACGCGTACCCATTTTCGATCCCTCTATTCCCACTAGCGAACTGAGACGGAAATGGATTTCGGCGAGCGAGATCGGTTCGGAGAACTACATCCAGAGCAGTTGCGCGTGGCGCGTGCCGTCGACGTCGAGGACGTTCGCCTCGTCGACGAAGCCGTGCTCGACGGCGAGTTCGACCGCCTCCGTGCCGACGATGTTGGCGACCGCACAGCTGGCGAGGCTCTCGACGATCTCCTCCTCGGTGGCCTCCCGTCCTTCGTAGAAAGCGGGGTCGACGTGCAGCGACACGTCGCCGTCCTCGAAGGTCTCCCCGAGGTCCTCGGGGTCACAGACCGAGACCAGTACGCCCTCGTCGGTGTCGCGTTCGTTGAGCAGCATTCCTCACTCGACCATCTCCGCCTCGGCCTCCTGGCGGAGTTCGTCGGCCTCCTCGGCCAGTTCCTCGGCGCGGTCGTACTCGCCCAGTTCCTCCAGCGCGCGGGCTTTCTCCTCGAGTATCTCGGAGTTGCGAAAGCCCAGGCGGATGGCGTTGTCGAAGGCGTTGCGGGCGTCCTCGGCGAGACCGCGCTCGAGCAGGAAGAAGCCGCGGTTGTACCAGCCCTCGGCGAAGCGAGTGTCGATCTCGACGGCGCGCTCTGCGTGTTCGAGCGCCTGCTCGGTGCGGCCGGACTCCCAGAAGGCGTAGGCGAGGTTGGTCTCGGCGGTGGCCGCGTGCTCGCTGTCGTCGTCGATGTTGAGCGCCTCCTGATACGCGCCGATGGCGGCGTCCCACTCCTCCAGTTCGGCGTGGGCTGCGCCCTTGTTGGTCCAGGCCTCCTGTTCGATCGACTCGTCGTCGGCGAAGCGGGCGACCCGCTCGAAGGCCTCGGTGGCCTGCTCGTAGCGGTTGATGCTCATGTAACTCAGCGCCACGTCGAGCAGTTCCTCGGCGTCGACGTCGCCCACACCGAGGCTCCGCTCGTCGAGCATGTCCGTGAGGACGCGCGAGTCGACCGGGTCGACGCGGTCCGGGTCGACCTCGAACTCCGGCGGCTCCAGGTCGAACTCCTCGTAGGACGCGTCGAGGCCCTGCCCCTCCGAGAACTCGTGGTCGTCGGACTCGTCGGTCATGCCACCGGATACGCGAGGCGGAGGGTTAAGGGCTACGTCACGGACTCCTCACGGACGCGGCGACTCTCCCATGCCTCGGTAGCACATGCAGTCGGCTAAATATGACAACCTGATGAAATTATACTGTGTCCCAAAAGACACATTGGAGCGGATCGCGTGCTCCGATCCATGACCGACGCTGCCGACGGCACCGCCGGACGGGCGACGTCGTCGCTCCCGCGAATCGGCGGGCACTCGTTCGTCCTTCTGCTGGGGTTCGCGGGGGCGGCGACGGTCGGAGTCAGCGTCTTCCACCACTGGCTCGGGGGCAGGGGTGCCGTAATGCAGGGGTATTTCTTCGTCGCGCACAGCGAGTTCTACGCCGCGCGGACCGTCCTGGCCGCGCCGCTCGGGATCGCGCTCGTGCTCGTGACCGCTCGGCTGTTCGGACGACTCGAGTCCGAACGCTACGACAGAGCCCGCTCGGCCCTCCTGACCCTGACGGGACTGGCGAGCGTCGGGTATCCGGTCTGGCTGTGGGTGCTGGCGAACCGGCGGAGCGAACTGGTCACCTGGGACCCTCGGCTGGCGTTCTACACGACCGTCGCCGGGGGCGTGCTGCTGGTCGTCGCCGGCGGGTCGCTGCTGAAGCGCGCGAACGAGCGGTCCGCCGCGAACGGGCGGGCGGACCGGGACGCCGCGCGAGCCGACACCGACCCGTGAACCGGGTGAGACGACGAACGCCCACGAGGACGGTGGTCGATTCACCGTCGCGGGCAAGCGACTGTTCGCCAGCGCCGACCGCGACGCGCTCGCCGACGCCGTCCGATCGAACCGCCGATCCGGACGCCCTCGCGTTTCCGCCGAAGGTTGAAATACGGGGAGGCGACCAGCGCGGACCATGCACGAACTGCTGTCGCGACTGCCCGGGACCGGTGACGCGGACGACTCCGGGTGCGGGTGCCGACCGGAAGCGGACGGCGGCCGGCTCGTCGTCGACGCGACCGACTGCTCCGAGAGCGGGACCCTCGAGCGCGCGCCGGCCTGTCGCGCGACGGTCGTCGACGCGCTCGCCGAGCGGGACGCCGAGACGGTCCTGACACGGACCGGGGGGACGGTCCGCGCCTACGAGGACGGGGCCGCGGCGCTGCTGGGGGCGGCCGGGCGCTTCGTGGAGGCCGCGGGCTTTCGCGACGAGCGACTGGCCGAGCGCGCGCGGCGCGACCCGCTGGCGGCCGCGCGGGAGGCGACCGGTCGCGCCGGCCCCGTCGCGCGCATCGCGGCCGAGACCGGGCTCGCGGAGTGCGCGGCTCGCGCCGACGGGTACGAGACCGCACTCCGACCGTTCGTCGGGCCGCGGGTGAGCCGCTCCCGCGTGGCGGCCCGGCCGCCGACCGACGCGCGGCTCGTCTCGACCCGGGACCTGGACACCGGCGCGACCGCCCGCGTCTACGAGCGCCCCGACGACGCGGTCCGGACGTATCACCTCGAGCCGCTCGAAGCGGGCTTCGACGAGGCGGCAGCCGCGAGGCTCGCCGCGGCCCGAGAGCGCATCGCCGAGGGGAGCATCGCGGGCGGTGACCGCGCGCCGGGCCGGGCGATCCGGGCGGTCGCGAACCGGAGCGGGGACGGAGGCGAGAACGAGAGCGAACAGCCCGCCGAGGATCTCGTCGCCGTCCTGCGAAAGCACACCCGCGGGTACGGCGTCCTCGAAGACGTCTTCGCGGACGAGCGCGTCTCGGACGTGTTCGCGACGGCGCCGGTGGCGACGACGCCGCTGCGCGTCCGCGTCGACGGCGAGGCGATGCGGACGAACGTCCGTCTCACCGGCGAGGGCGCCGCGGCGCTGGCCTCGCGCTTTCGTCGCGAGAGCGGACGCGCCTTCTCTGGCGCGGACCCGACGCTCGACGCGGCCGTCGAGACCGAAAACAGAGGCGTCCGGGTCGCCGGCGTGACCGACCCCGTGAGCGACGGCGTCGGCTTCGCCTTTCGCGCCCGCGACGCCGAGGCGTGGACGCTGCCCGCGCTGGTCGCGAACGATACCCTGTCGACCGATGCGGCGGCGCTGTGCTCCGTGGCTATCGAGCGGGGCGCGGCGACGCTGGCAACGGGGCAGCGCGGCGCCGGGAAAACCACCTTCCTCGGCGCGCTCCTCTGGGAGGTCCCGCCGGGCACGCGCTCGGTCGTCATCGAGGACACGCCCGAACTCCCGGTCGTGTCCCTCTCCGACCGCGGCCGCGACGTGCAGGCGCTCCGGAGTTCGCTCGACGGGACGGGCCCCTCGCCGACCGAAGCGCTCCGGACGGCGCTCCGGCTCGGCAGCGGCGCGCTCGCGGTCGGCGAGATCCGCGGCGAGGAGGCCGGCGCGCTCTACGAGGCGATGCGCGTCGGCGCCAACGACGGCGCGGTGCTCGGGACCGTCCACGGCGACGGCGGCGCGGCCGTCCGCGAGCGCGTCGTCGCCGACCTCGGTGTTCCGGAGAGCTCCTTCGGCGCGACCGACTTCATGGTGACCCTCGAGTCGGCCGAGACTCCCGCGGGCACCGAACGACGCGTGCGGCGGATCGAGGAGGTCCGGACCGGTCCCGAGGACCGGGACGTGACCTTCGCGGCGCTGTACGAGCGCGACGGCGACGGGCTCGGATCGACCGACCGGGTCGAGCGAGGGAACAGCCGCCTCGTCGACGGCCTGCGGCGACCCGGCGAGAGCTACGCGGACATCCGAGAGCGCCTCGCCGAGCGGGAGGCGTGGCTGGCGGAACTGGCCGACACCGGACACACCGATCCGGAGCGCGTCGAGCTGGCGCGCGCCCGGCGGCTGACCGACGAGCGCGATCCGGGCAACGCCGACGTCGACGGGCGCGACCCCGTCGACGGCGGCACCGGCGACCAGACCATAGACGCGGGGGGCGCGCCGTGACGACGGCGACGGGACCGTCCGAACCGACCGCGCCGGGGGTACACGCGGTCCGGGCGCTCGCTCGACTCGCTCCGTGGGATCCGGCCGACGACGCGGACCTCGCGGCCGCGCTCCGGTTTCTCGGGTCGGACCTGGAGGGCGAGACGGTCCTCCGGGCGGGCGACGGCGCCGCGATGGCGGTCTGTCTCGGGATACTCGGTCCGGGCCTCCTCCTGGTCGGACCGGCACCGCCGGTGTTCGCGGTGGCGCTCACGCTCGCGCTCGTCGCGTCGCTGACCGCGCGGTATCTGCCCAGACTGCTCGCGACGGCCCGGCGGACCCGCGCGCTCGGACAGGCGCCGGGGCTGGTGAGCCGCGCGGTCCTTCGAATGCGGCTCTCGCCGACGCCGGAGACGGCGGCCGCCTTCGCCGCCGAGACCGGCTCTGGGCGGCTGGCGCAGAGTCTGCACGCGCACGTCGACCGCGCCGCGGGGTCCGGCAGTGCGGGCCTGTCGGCGTTCGCGGACGAGTGGGCCGAGTGGTTCCCGGCGCTCCGGCGGGCGCTCACGCTCGTCGAGTCCGCGGGCGAGGCGTCCGGTAGCGAGCGCGAGCGGGCGCTCGACAGCGCGCTCGAGGTGACCCTGGAAGGGACCCGCGAGACGATGGCTGACTTCGCCGCCGCGGTCCAGGGGCCCGCCACCGCGCTGTACGCCTTCGGCGTGCTCCTGCCGCTCTCGCTCGTCGCGCTCCTTCCCACCGCGGGGGCCGTCGGCGTCGAGGTGTCGCTGCTCGCCGTCGTCGCCGGGTACGACGTGGTTCTCCCGGTCGCGCTCGTCGTCGCGAGCGCGTGGCTGCTCGCCCGGCGCCCCGTGGCGTTTCCGCCTCCCGAGGTCCCGCGCTCGCATCCCGAGATACCGGACCGGCGGTGGCCGGCGCTCGCGGCCGTCTGTGTGAGTGCGGTAGTGGCGTGGGCGGTCACGGCGCGGTTCGTCGCGCCGTGGGCCGCGGCGGTCGCCGCGCCCGCGGCCGGCGCGGGCGTCGGCCTCGTCGTCGCGTATCGACCGGCGAACAGCGTTCGAGAGCGCGTCGAAGCCGTCGAGGCGGACCTCGCCGACGGACTCTATCTCGTGGGTCGCGAGGTCGGGCGAGGACGGTCGGTCGAAACCGCACTGTCCGACGCAGTCGAGTTGCTCGACTCGCCCACCGATGAGGTGTTCGCCGACGCCACGCGACAGCAGCGCCAGCTCAAGGCGGGCGTCCGCGAGTCATTCCTCGGGGAACACGGCGCGCTGGCGACGGTCCCGAGCGAACGCGCCCGCAGTACCGCCGAGTTGCTCGCAGTCGCCGCCTCCGAAGGGAAACCCGCGGGACCGGCGATCGTCGAGATGGCCGACCACCTCGACGACCTGCAGAGCGTCGAGACGACCGTCCGGCGCGACCTCCGGCAGGTGACGTCGACGCTCGCCCACACCGCGACGGTGTTCGGGCCGCTCGTCGGCGGCGCGACGGTCACGCTCGCCGGCCGGATGAGCGCCGACGGCCCGCTGACCAGCGCCGTCTCCGCGTCGGCGCTCGGTCTGGCCGTCGGCGTCTACGTCGTCGCGCTCGCGGTGATCCTCACCGCTCTCGCGACGGGCCTGGAGCGCGGACTCGAGCGGTCGCTCGTGGGCTACCGGGTCGGTCGCGCGCTCGTCTCCGCCGCCGCGGTCTTCGTGTTTGCGCTGGTCGCGACGCGCCTGTTCGTCTGACCGCAGCTCCGGGATTCTCGTCTGAACGTTTAAGTCCGAACCCGCGACCAGACCGGCCCATGTTCGACGTCCCCGTCGAGTCGACGTACGTCTGGGTCGCGCTCGCGCTGGTGAGCGCGTCGGTGCTCGGGCTCGCCGTGCGAGTGCCGTCGGCGCCGCCGCCCGACGCGACCGGGGTCGCACGCACGGTCGATTCGGTCGCGTCCAGCCCCTACGAGGCGACAGCGAGGCACCCGATCGAGGCGGACGAGATCCGCCTCGGGAGCGAGCGGGTCGGCGTCCGTACCGACGCCGGCGCGAGCCACGCCGGCTTCGCCTACGACAGGGTTGTCCCGGCGAGCGGGGCCGGACCGCTCGGGTACGTCCTCCGCGGGCGGCCGCCAGAGCGAGTCTTCGACAGCCGGCGAGCGTTCTCGGTCGCGGTGAAACGGGCGCGAAACGGTACGGCGTCCTGGCGGCCCGCGCCCGAACGACTCCTGGTCCGACGGGTCTCCTGGGGGGGTGTGAATGCGACGCTCGTCGGCGCGTGAGGCGCAGGTCGAGCCGCTGGCGGCGCTCGCGGCCGTCAGTGTGGTCGCGCTCGCGCTCGCGGTCTACGCCGGCGCGTTCGAAGCGAGTCTCCCCGGCCCCGCCGAGCGGAACGTCGCCGAGGACGCCGCCGATCGCGTGGAACGCGCGGTGACGGTCGGGGGCGTCGCGCGACGGTCCGAACTCACCGCCGAGACGCTCGAGCGAGTCGGTCCCGACGGCTACCACACCAACGCGACGCTCGTCACCGACGAGCGCACGTATCGCGCCGGCCCCACCGCGCCGGCGACGGCTGACACCGCTCGCCGACGCGTGAGCGTCCGCGAGAGCGCGGTGATCCCCGGCCGACTGGAGGTGCGAGTGTGGCCTCGTTAGCGTCGGCCCCCGAGGTGGAGACCGGTCACGGTCGAGGAGTCGCGGCGGCGATCGCGCTCGACCCGTCGGGGTCGAGCGCCGTCCTCGATGTTGTCCTGTTCGTCTTGCTCGTCGGCGCGGCCGTCGGCGTGCTCGCCACCGCCGACGCCGGCCGCTCTCCGGAGCGAACGAGCGTCGCCGAAGAGACCGCGGACGTGCTCTCGACGAGCACGACACACGTCGAGTATACGCAGTCATACACTGTCGTACACGAGCGGCTACTCGGGTCGGGCGAACGCCAGCGAGTCCGACTTCGGCGGGTAGCGGGCGGCACACACGCGGAACTGCTGGCGGCCGCGGTCGTCGCGACGCCGTCCATCGACGGTATCACGCTCGCGTCCGACGATGGGGCGCTCGAACGCGAGGTGCGCCCGGTCACGAGGCGGGCACTGCCGACGCGGGCGGTGAACGTGCAGGTGCGCGCGGTCTGGCGCCCCTACGGAGGGAGTCCACCCGGCGGCGCGCTCGTCGTCGGCGACAGTCCGCCGCGGGACGCCGACCTCTCGGTGGCGACGACGGCGGTGCCGAGCGGCTTCCCGAACGCGACGGGCGCGGCCGTCGAGGCCGCGCAGTCCGGCAGGTACGACGGCGTCGCGAGGGCCGTCGCGGACGGCGTGATCCGTGGGCTGTTTCCGCCGGCAGGGACGCGAGCGGCGCTCTACAGCGAGGGTGGGGAACTGGGCGCGGTCGCCGGCCGGTACCAGCGCGTCTCGGATCGACTGGGCGTCGAGACGGCGCGACTACTCGAGCGGCGTGACGTGCACGCGGCGAACGAGCGACTCGCGAACGCGCTCGCCGACCGGATCCGCGAGGACCTGCGACGGGAGTTCGAGTCACCGACGGCCGCAGCGCGGGCAGTCCGGATCGACCGGGTCCGACTCGTCGTCAGGACGTGGTCGCCGTGAGTCGGACGCGGTCAGAAACCGACCGCGGTCGGTTCGCGTTCGGCGACCGCGGGCGGGTTCCGTTCGCGCTCGTCGGCGTCGTCTTGCTGGTGACCAGCGCGGTCTTCGCCGGCGCGGTAACGCCCGAGCGGTCCACGCCGGATCCCGCCGTCGATCTCGTCGTCGAGCGGACGACTGCGGACGCGCGAAGCGCGTTCCGTTCGGCGGTCGCCGACGCGAGCGCGGCGGCTGCCGCCGAGCCGGTCGTCTCGAGAGCGGACACCGAGTGGGGTCGTCTTCTCGACCCCCGGGCGCCGTTCGAAGACGCCCTCAGAGTCAGGATCTACCTCGCAGCTCGCGAGCGGTTCGCGTCGGTGAGCCGGACGAGTCGAGGGGTTCGCGGCAACGCCTCGCTGCCGCCGACGCCGACGCCGGCGGCGCTGAAGGAGGCGATCGAGCGCGTGAGTCTGGCGCGGACCGACGGCGGCGGGGCGGGCCTCCGCGCGGAGATCGCGAACGTGACCGTGACCGCGACCGACGGCGGGCGAGTGGTGGGGCGAGAGAACGTCACATTCGCGGTCGACGTGCCGACGCCCGTGGTCGAGGCCCACGAGCGCGTGTCGACCTTCGAGCGACGGCTGAACGCCGGGGCGCGGGAGCCGGGACTCACCCAGCGGCTGTCGGGGCGGCTGTACGCCCTCGCCTGGGCCCGCGGCTACGCGCAGTACGGGGGCGCGCCTATCGCGAACGTGATCGGCACCCGGCACCTCGAACTGATGACCAACGGGGCGGTGCTGGAGATACAGGAGTCCGCCTTCGGTACGAGCGACCCCGCGGGCCGAGACGCGATGACGAAAGCGACGACCGCCGTCGGGCTCCACGACGCGGTCGCGGCGCTGGGCGGCGTCGCGCCGGGGCCGACCGGGCTGCTGGAAGAGCGGCTCAGGCTGGCGACGCAGTCGGGCGAGTCGGGGTCGATCCCGCGACTCGCGGGGTCGCGACCGAACGCCGGTCCCTACCCCGCCTCGCGAGCCAACGAGACGACCGAGGTCCGCATCGGCGTCTCGGCCGACCGCGCGTTCGCGGCGGTCGTCCTCGGGTACCCGCGCGCGCCGTCCGATCGACCGACGCCGCTGAACCGGTCGGTGGCGGCGGTCTACAGTGCGAACATCAGGGCGCTGGTCGCGGTCCGAAACGCGAGCGGCGGCAGGCCGGACTGGCCCGACCCGCCCGCGGGTAGCCACGTCGTTAGACGCAACGAGTCGACCGCGGTGACGAACGTCTCGGTGGCCGCGACCGGTCCCGCGGTCGAACCGCCCGGCGGCTTCCATCGCCTCCGGACGTACAACCGGACGGTGACGATCGAGCATCGACGGACGGTCGCAGTGCGCGACAACGAGAGCGTCGGATCGGCGTCCGGAACGGCGACGGACGCGGACGAGGCCGTCGAGCGCCGTACCGCGACCGCCACCGAGCGTCGTCGCGTCAGGATCGTTCTCGTCGGCTCCCACGCCCAGAGCGAGGTGGCGCCGGACCGACCCATCGCGCCGGTCCACGAGCGCGGCGGGCCGCTCGACGGCCCGAACCTCCGGAACGTCAGTCGCCGCGCCGAGTCGATGCTCCTGTCGGGTCGCGGCGGCGCGAGCGGTGTGGCCGAGCGAGCCGCGCTCGCCGGTGAGAACGTCTCGCGCCTGTCGGGCCCGGTACTCGCGTCGGCGGTCGCCGGCGACGAGCCGGACGGACTCAGGGCGTGGCTGCGCGCCGACCTCGCGGCGTTTCGCGACCGGGTCCGGAACGTCTCGGTGTCGGTCCAACGGGGATCGCTGGGCACCTACGAAGCCCAGCCAGCGCGGCGACTGCTCGATCACGTCCGGGCGAACCGGTCGCGGCTCCTCGGGATGCCCGAGAGCTACGACGGGGTCGCGGCGAAAGCCCGCGTCGCGGTGCGCACCCGCTTTCTGAACGCGGTCGTGACGCTGCTCGAAGAGCGCGCACGGAATCGCGACAGCACGAGCGAGGACATCGGCGACCGACTCGACGACCGGAAATCGCCGGTGTCGTTCCAGACCGTGCAGGACTCGTTCGACGCCGCGATGGAAAACGGGAGCGGGACGCCGCTGGACGCGGATGTCGACTTCCGGGTCGACGGCGCGCCGCCCTATCTCACGACGACCGCGCTCGATAGCGGTCACCTCCCCTCGATGCGGGACGGGGAGACGACGTACCCGCTGGTCACCGAGAACGTCAACTTCGCCACGATCCCGTATTCGGACGTGGCCGACGCGCTGTTGACGAACCTGCTCGGCGGGTCGAGCGATCCGGAGACGGAACTCGCGACGGCCGGTCAGGCGCTCCGGGTCGCGAACCGGACCGGCGGCGGGTCCGTCCCGGCCGTCTCGACCGACAACCGAACGGGTCTCACTGCGGAGATCAAGGCAGAGCTGTACAGCGGTGACGGGCCGGAGGACGCGCTGGGGCTCGTCACGCATCTCGGCATCGTCCTCGAGCAGTACGGGGTCGCGGACGGGCCGTCGCTCGTCGGTGACGTGCTCGCCGAGACGGGGCCGGTCCACGCGCGAGCGCTGGCGGTCGCGAACGGCTCCGTCGTCGACCCGCTGGTCGAGGCGGCGACCGGGAACGCCAACGGCACGCTCGAGTCTCCCGGCGCGCGCGAAGAGCTACGAAGCACGCTCCGGGGCCGACTCACCGCCCTCCTGGACTCGGAGCGCGTCAGCGTCTCCGGGGCGGTGACCACGGCCGTCGCCAAGGAGTTGAAAGCCGAGGTCGGCGAGCAGATCACCCGCGGGATCGATCGGACGGTCGCGCGGCGGACCGGCGGGTCGGTCAGTCGGCTCCCCGCGGGGATCCCGGTCGTCCTGCCCGGGCCGTGGTACGCGACGGTCGGGATCTGGTCGGTCAAGGTCCGGGGCGAGTACCACCGCTTCGCGGTCGAGACGACGCGGCGGACGCCCGACGCGACCGACCCGGCGCTGCGATACGTCCGGGACGGCGGGAACGTCACGCTCGACGTGAACGGCGACGGCGAACGGGAACTGCTCGGCTACGCCGACCGCGTCTCGTTCGCTGTGGCGACCGGCGTCGTGGTCGTCGTCCCGTCGGGACCGCCGGGTGTGGGTGATGTCGACGGTCAGCTGGATGAGGAGTCGCCCGGCTGGCCGTTCCCCGGCCTCGCGAGCGAGCGGCCCGAACAGTGCAACGTCACCGCGCCGCCGAGCATGGGGGCTGGTACGATCCGGCTGTCGGCGGGCGACTGCGGGCGGCTGCGCGAAGCGAGAAACGAGTCGGACGGCCGGTTCTCGGTTCTAGCGTGGCTCCGCCGGAACGCCGGGAACCTCTCCGCGCCCGACGCGATGGAGGACCTCCCCCCTCCACGAGCGATAGCGAGCGGACCGTCTGGCACTCCGGACAGCGCCTCCCCGCCGTCGGTGGCACCCTCCGCTGTCGGTGGCGCCCCCGCCGTCGGCGGTGCCCGAACGTTCGTCCGCGATCGGCTCGTGTCAGCCCCCGCGTCCGGGCGGCCGGTATCGCGTCGAGAGTAACAGAGACTTGTAGGCGGAGCCGATAGGACGGGTATGCTCAGAGGGGAGTTCGAGTCGGCGGCGGAGTCGTCACCGGAAGCGTTGCACGACGCGTACCTGACCGTCCTGCGCGAGACGGTCGAGGACGTAGGAGTTGACGCGGTGGTCGAGGAGTCGGGCGTCGAACGCGAGACGGTACGGGCTGTCGCGGAGGGCGAGAAGCCGGAACTGACGCTGGAGAGCGCGGCAGCGATACTCGCGGCCGATCCCGACCGGCCGGACGCCGGCGCGATCGTCGCCGAAGCGCTCGACATCCTCCTGATGGGGATGACCACGGCGGTCGTCGACGTCGACGGTGTCGCCGCCGGCATCGACAGGGAGATGGATCCCAAGGAGGTCCAGCAGAAAATCGAGGGGCGCTACCCGATCACGCTCGCGGAGTACGCGGCGATCCACGCGTTCCTCGCGGACGGGAGGTAGCATGCGCGTCGCCGTCCTCGGTTGTGGCTACGTCGGCCTCGAACTGGGTCGACAGCTCGCGCCCGACCACGATGTCGTCGGCGTCCGGCGCTCCGCCGACGGGGTCGAAGCGATCGAGGAAGCGGGACTGTCGGGCGTGCAGGCCGACGTGACCGACGCCGAGGCGCTGGGGACCGTCCCGGACGCCGACGCCGTGGTCTTCGCGGCCAGCAGCGGCGGCCGCGGTGCCGAGGCGGCCCGCGAAGTGTACGTCGACGGGCTGGAGACGGCCATCGAACACTTTTGCGGACGCGATGACCCGCCCGACAGAGTGGTCTACACCTCCAGTACGGGTGTCTACGGCGACCACGACGGGGGCTGGGTCGACGAGGAGACGCCGATCGAACCGACGACCGCGAAGACCGATGTCCTCGCCGAGGCCGAGCGGATCGCGCGCGACCTGCCCGCGGAACACGGTGTCGATGGGACGGTCGCGCGCTTCGCCGGCCTCTACGGGCCGGACCGCTACCGATTGGAACGATACGTCGAGGGGCCGGTCACCGAGGGATACCTGAACATGGTCCATCGCGACGACGCGGCGGGGGCGGTGCGGTACCTCCTGACCGGGGATCTGGCGCGCGATGCGGTGGTCAACGTCGTCGACGACGAACCCGTCTCGAAGTGGGCGTTCGCCGACTGGCTCGCGACCGAGTGCGGGCGGCCGGCGCCGGAAAAGCGGACGATAGCGGAGCGACTGGCCGACGAGGACCTCTCGGAGACCGTCGAGCGCCGACTGCGGACGAGCAAACGCGTCTCGAACGAGCGGCTCCGCTCGCTGGGCTACGAGTTCGACTATCCGACCTTCAGAGAGGGGTATCGGGCTGCGATCGAGGCGTATCGCGAGCGATCCCCCGAGTGAGGACGCCTCGGGGGAGGTCCGAGTCGTGGTACGTGGTCATTACCGGGCAAACGAGTGAGAAACTACTTGGCACTGCACACTGACACCACCGGGTATGGTGCGCGCCGCGGTGGGACCAGTGGGTGCCACAGCCCCCGTGGACACAGCGACGACCACTGCTCAGCAGAACCCGCTTGTCGTCGCCGCTGCCGTCGTGGGCCTGGTCGTCGCGCTCGCGGTGCTCGTCTGGGGGATCCGGCGGTTGCGCCGGACGAAGGGCGGGACGTTCGTCCGCGCGCTCGGCAAACGCGAGGAGGTCGCGGTCCTGATGCATCCCAATCCCGACCCGGACGCGATGGCGAGCGCGCTCGCGGTCGGCGAACTGGCCGAGTCGGCAGACGTCGACGCGACGCTGCAGTACTCCGGGCAGATCCGCCACCAGGAAAATCGCGCGTTCGAGACGGTGCTCGACCTGGAGTTCGACCGCGTCGAGACGGCGGGCGACATCGCCTGTGACGAAGTCGTGCTCGTCGACCACAACGAGGCCCGCGGGTTCGCGGGCGCAGACAGCGTCGACCCGTTCGCCGTCGTCGACCATCACCCCGGCGACGGCAGCGGTTCGGACTTCTCGGACGTCCGCCCCGACCACGGCTCCTGTGCCAGCATCTTCGCCGAGTACTTCCGGCAACTGGGCTGGGAGACGGTCACGCCCGACGAAGAGGACGATGTCGAGGGCGACCGCTATCTCCCGACGGCGGTCGCGACGGGCCTGCTCTACGGTATCCAGTCCGACACGAAACACCTGACGAAGGGCTGTTCCGAAGCGGAGTTCTCCGCGAGCGCCTACCTCTACGACGGCATCGACGAGGACAACCTAGACCGGATCGCGAACCCGCAGGTCGACGCCGAAGTGCTGGACGTGAAAGCCCGCGCGATCAACGAGCGGTCGGTCCGCAACGCCTTCGCGGTCAGCGACGTGGGCGAGGTGTCCAACGTCGACGCCATCCCGCAGGCCGCGGACGAACTCACCCGCCTCGAAGGAGTGACCGCCGTCGTCGTCATGGGGCAGAAAGGCGACACGCTCCACCTCTCGGGGCGCTCGCGCGACGACCGCGTCCACATGGGCAAGACGCTGCGCGCGGTCGTCGACGACATCCCGATGGCCAACGCCGGCGGCCACGCCCGGATGGGCGGCGGCCAGCTCTCGGTCGACCACATGGAGGGACTCGGCCCCGGCGACGGGATGGACCGCGGCGAGTTTACCCAGAGCCTCTTCGACGCGATGGCCGGCGAGGTCTAGGAGCCATCTTTTTCGCGGGAACCCACCCGCCAAAAACATGGGTGAAACAGGGCGGACGCTCCCTCCGGTCGCGTCCGGTGAACCGCGCCGCGCGAAGCGAGGCGCGGATGCTCAATACAGGGACTATATTGCACAATACAGTGTCTACACAGGGAGGACTGAATGCCCAATGCAGAGGGGTTATGTTTCGGTTTGTGTTTTCGAATCCGACCGTTTTATCGCATTTATGTCTACGTGACTGATGTCGATCAGTTCTGGTGAAATAACGATAATTATCCCAGCAGCATTTTGCCATTCATCCTTGTCAAACTTCTGTTGGAACCATCCGTTTTCCATCTGTTGTACATCGGCAGATATCAGGATCTGATTTGTATTCTCCAGGGAAAACTCCTGTAGAAGAAGTGTTTCAGTTGCTTCTATCTGGACACTCTCTTCAAATCTATCCTTGATACCGGTTGTCTGAACGAATACAGACTGAGTTTCCGCTGTTTCGTTCCGGAGGACTAACGGATAGGTAGCGGACGAAGATTCAGCAAGTGCACCACACCCGGCGAACCCCGCGATAAAAGTAGTACCACCGAGTTGGAGTAAACTCCGGCGGTTAATGTCTGTCATGTATCCTCTAAACGTGATTGAAGTAAGTACTTTCGGGAAAATAGTGTTCAACTGTGGAACACCAAAACTGCTCAGTACTCGCTCAGTTCGCACATAGAATGAACGGGTAATTCCCCACACTCGAAGTCGAGAGTGACGACCTAGGTCAATTCGACGAGTCGGAATACGCTGTGACCCCGTCCCGAGACTGTTTTCCGCCGTGCCGCCCCAGCGTGCGTATGGCAACGAGCGACGCGACCTGGGCCTACCGCGAGCGCTTCGGCGACGACTTCGCCCGGACGTACTTCCGGCGGTTCGGCGACGGGGTCGTCTCCAGTATCGGCCTCGGGACGTACCTCGGCGACCCGACCGACGCGGCCGACGAGCGCTATCACGACGCCGTCGTCGAGGCGCTCGAATCGGGCATCAACGTCGTCGACACGGCGATCAACTACCGCAACCAGCGGAGCGAGCGCGTGGTCGGTGACGCCGTCTCGGCCGCCGACGTGGACCGCGAGGCCGTCATGGTCGCCACGAAGGGCGGGTTCGTCCCCTTCGACGGCGAGCGGCCCGACGACCCCGGCCGCTGGATCCGCGAGGAGTACGTCGACACCGGGATCGTCGATATCGACGATCTGGCGCGCGGTCAGCACTGCATCGCTCCCGACTTCCTCGACGACCAGTTCGACCGCTCCCTGTCGAATCTCGGCCTCGACACGATCGACTGCTACTACGTCCACAACCCGGAGACGCAGCTGGTCGCGCGCGACCGCGAGGCGGTCTACGACCAGATCGAGGACGCTTTCGAGGCGCTCGAACGGCGCGTGGCCGCTGGCGAGTTGCGCAATTACGGCGTCGCGACGTGGGAGGCCTTCCGCGTGCCGCCCGAACACGACAGCTATCTGTCGCTGGCCGAGGTGGCCTCGCGAGCGCGAGCGGCCGCCGAGCGCGTCGGCAACGCGGCGACGAGTTTCCGGGCGATACAGCTCCCGTTCAACGTCGTGATGGCCGACGCGTTCACCGTCGAGGGGCAGTCGGGGTCGGAGGGGCTCCAGTCGGCGCTGTGGTTCGCGCACGAGGCCGGGCTCGACGTGTTCACGAGCGCGTCGCTGGCGCAGGGCGAACTCACGGCGGGTCTGCCCGAGGACGTCGCCGCGCGGGTCGAAGGAGAGACGAGCGCCCAGCGGGCGATCAACTTCGCGCGCAGCGCGCCCGGCGTCACCTCGTCGCTCGTGGGGACGGGGTCGCCGGAGCACGTCGCGGAGAACGTCGCCGCCGGGACGCACCCGCCGCTCGGGGCCGAGACGTTCGACGAGATGTTCGAGTAAGAGTCGGGGTCCGCACGCGAGCGTCGTGCGATCCGGTCAGCCGACTTTCTTCCACTCGCTGCCGCACTCGGGGCAGACGCGAACGGTCCCGATCTCGTCGGGGTCGTTCTTGGTCGCGAGTTCCTCCCCGCACTCCGCACAGTTGAGGCGCTCGTAGACGTCCTTCTCGATCTCCCCGGCGCGGAGCCCCTTGCGGACGGATTTCATGGCCGAAGGTTCGAGACCGACCGGCAAAAAGCCAGTGCCTGTAGTCGGACGCCCGACCGGCGGCCGTCGGACGCTCGCCGTCGGCGCAGGCGACGGGGGACGACCTCCCCCGGACCCGCGGACATTAGTGGGTCCAGTCGCTAGGCGCGAGCGATGGAGTACGTCCAGGAGCGGGTGGCAACGCTGCACGATTTCGGCGACGCGGTCCCGGAGGCGCCGCTCGACCGCGTGACCGTCGTCGTCCCCCTGACCGGTCGCGATCACGCCAGCCTGGCCGCCGAGCGCGTCCTCACGGCGCTCGGCGAGGTCGACCCGGCGTCGGTACTCGTCGCCCTCCGCGCCGACGAGGGGCAGGTCGCCGCCGTGTGCGAGTGGAGCGACTCGCTCGCGGTCGACGCCGACCTGCTGTGGTGTAACGCCCCCGCCGTCGAGGCACGCCTCGCGGACCGCGGACTCGGCGGCCCGAGCGGCAAAGGCCGGGACGTCTGGCTCGCGCTCGGCGTGGCGGCCGCGCGCTCGGAGTTCGTCGTCGCTCACGACGCCGACGCGACGACCTACGGCCCCGAGCAGGTTCCGCGGCTCGCCTTCCCGCTCGCTCACGGCTACTCGTTCGTCAAGGGCTACTACGCTCGCGTCGAGAACAACCGCCTCTACGGCCGGCTCTGTCGACTGTTCTACGAACCCGTCGTCGCCGCGCTGGACGAGCGCCACGACCACCCGCTCGTCGACTACCTGGGCGCCTTTCGCTACGGCCTCGCGGGCGAGTTCGCGGCGACGAGCGCGCTCGTCCGACAGCTTCGCCCGCCCCGCGGGTGGGGACTGGAGGTCGGCACCCTCGGCGACGCCTTCGACGCTGCCGGCTTCGAGGGGAGCGCGCAGGTGGACCTGGGCGTCCACGAACACGACCACCGCGCGGTCGGCGGCCCGCAAGGCCTCACCGACATGGCCGACGAAGTCGCCGACGCGCTCTTTCTCGCACTCGCCGACGCCGGCATCGACGTGGACTACGACGACCTCCGGGCGCGCTACCGCGAGACCGCCCGCCGCTTCGTCGACCAGTACGCCGCCGACGCGGCGTTCAACGGCCTCGAGTACGACCCCGCCGCCGAGCGCGACCAGGTCGACGCCTACGCCGAGGCCGTCCGCCCACCCGTCGGCGACGACCGGATGCCCTCGTGGGCAGAGACCGATCTCGCGCCAGAGAGCGTTCGGGCCGCATCTCGGGACGCGATCGACGACGTGATCGGTTGATCAGGGGCAGTTGCGGTCGAGGGGAGCGGTCTCCGGTGCGGTGGCGCGCGACGGACTCGTGCGAGGTCTTCGCGAGCGTGCGAGCGAAGGGTCGTCAGAGCTCGCTCTGACGGTGGACGAGCACCGAGAAGCGAGTGGACGCGAGGAGGCTGGGGGAGGTGTGAGGGTGTCTGCGGTGCCGTACGGGGCGGTCCCTGGTGGACTGAAAGGGCGAGGCGCGCTCGCGCTTGCCTGGTCGCCTGAGCGCGGCACTATTCTCGCGGGCGGTGTGGAGAGCGAGAATATCCTGCTCAGCGACCGCGAGCGGGTCGAGGGCTTTCACCACTCAGGGTCGTCCGCGGTCGCAGTAGCGTCTGTGGTTGCGGTTACGACAGCTAGCGAGCGGGTCGCGGGCTTTCAGCGCGCAGGATCACCTGCGGTTGCGGTGTTCGCTAGCGGGATGGAATCCGGTGATCGGTCTGTCCTGCAAGCGGACACACCACCTCTCACCCGAACCCTTCGCAGACGATGCGGTCGTCGGTGACGCCGACGGACGACGCGGCGGCCGCGAGGCTGTGGACCATCGCGTTGAGGCCGCAGGCGTACACCTCGCAGTTCGCGGGGTCGATGCGCGCCGAGACGCCCGAGTCGGGTTCGCGGGTCAGCCACCGCTCCAGGCGCCGGCCCAGCCCCGCCGTCACGGCGGTGTCGTCGACGTGCTTGAGGAGCGCGTGCTGGACGTAGTCGGTCTCGCCCGCCCAGTCCGAGAGATACGACTCCCGGCTGAGACAGGGGACATAGTGGAAGTTGTCGCGCTCGCGGGCGTACTCGCGGAACGCTCCGTGATAGGGCAGGTCGTCCGCCCAGGCGGCGCCGAGGAAGAGCCACACGTCGCGTTCGCGGCCGTCGACGACGTCCTCGCCGCTGTCGAAGCAGTAGTCGATCATCCCCTTGAACGGCGCGACGCCGGTGCCGGTGGCGAGGAAGACGAGATCGCGCTCCGAGGGCGAATCGAGGACGAGATCGCCGCGGGGGCCCCTGAGCGTCACCTCGTCGCCGACCGAGAGGTCCGCACAGAGCGTCGGAGAGAGCCGGCCGCCGGGGACGCGGCGGACGCAGATCTCGACGTTGTCGCGGGTGGGCGAACTGGCGAGCGAGTACGCGCGGGAGTTCCCGCGATAGCGGAGACCGACGTACTGGCCGGCGAGGTACTCGAAGTCGTCGTCGGGTTCGAGTTCGACGCGGGTGAGCATCGGCCACGGGCGCTCGTAGCGCTCCAGCAGGGCGGCACATCGGCGCGCGAAGTCGTGGTAGCCGTCGTCGCGCAGTTCCGCGACGAGCGTGTCCCAGTCGTCGTAGTCGTCGACGGTGTCGTAGCGGTCGGCCAGTCCAGCCTCCTCGAACCAGTGGTCGACCGCCTCGCGGACTTCCCCGGTCCTGTCGCGGTCCATCTCCTCGCAGGCGACGACGGTCGCCGACTCCGTCACCAGCGGCAGGTCCGCGATCCGGTCGTGTTTCGACGCGTGTTTCCTGACGGCCATGACACGGAGTGAGGGTCGGCGACAGTAAGTAGTGGGGGTCGGATCCGGGTGGTGTATACTTTAGCGCAGGGTCGACGGAAACGACCGCGAACAGCGTGAAAGGGGCGATCCGTTCGGCGAACCCGGACGGCACAAACACGCGAGCCCAGCGAGCGCGCGCAGCGAATCCCGGGAGCCGAACGGACGGGGCTTTCACGCAGTCTGTCCCGGCAGTCTCGGCAGCAGTTGCTTTACTAAACACTACCGTCCGAGCCGCGCCGGCGTGCTATTCGGCTCAGCTCCCCTCGACCAGCCGCCGGAGGTGCTCGGGCGGGACGGCACCGCGGGCGGCGTAGCCCTCGTAGACGAACGTCGGCACGCCGCTGACCCCCTGCCGGCGCGCGGCGTCGAAGCGCTCCCCGACCGCGTCGCGGGCGTCGGAGTCGTCGAGCACCCGGTCGACAGCCTCGGGGTCGATCCCGACGTCGGCGGCGAGGTCGGCGAGCACCGCCGGGTCGCCGATGTCGCGGCCGTCCTGCCAGAGCGCGTCGAATATCGCCACGTCGAACGCGAGCCAGCGGTCGTAGGGCTCGCTCTCTTTCAGGTGGAACGAGACGACCTGCGCGGGGCGGCTGTCGATGTCGGTGGCGAGGTCGAGCGCCATCTCGACGTCGTATCGCTCGGCCAGACGCTCGACGTTCTCGCGCGCCTGCTCGTAGTAGTCGTCGTCTTTCCCGTCGTCGGCGTCGGGGACGATCTCCCCGTCGGGGCCGCGCTGGCCCGCCCGCAGGTCGAAGGGGTGCCAGTCGATCTCGAGGGAGTCGTCGCGCTCGTCCTGGTATCGCGCGAGCGACTCGCGCCCGAGGTAACAGAACGGGCAGACGTAGTCGGAGTAGACGGTGATCGACGCTCCTCGATCGTCGTCGGGCGCGGCGGCGTCGGCGGTGTGGTCGCTCATACCCGTGCTGGGGGCTCGCGCCGGGTAAGTGCCGCGACCGTCGGACGGGGCCTCCCGCTCGAATCTCGAACCACGAGACGGGGTGGGGCGACGCTACTTTTAAGTCGTTTATCTCCGCCATAGCGGCTATGTCGACGTCGACGATCCGCGGCACGATCAGGGGTATGGGAACGCGAGCGAATCCGGCCTTCGCGGTGGCGATCGTCTTCCTGCCGCTGGCGGCGCTTGGCTACGCAGTGACGATGGGTTCGATTCAGACACACACCTACGTCCACGTCATGGCCGGCGTGCTCTGGACGGGTATCGACCTCTTCATGGGCGCCGTCCTCGGGCCGGTCGTGGGCGGGCTGGACGACGACGAGAGCGCCGCCGTCTTCGAGCGGCTCACGCCCAAGACCGCTTTCCTCCTGCCGACGCTCGCGACGGTGACCATCGCCGGCGGGATCACGCTCGTCCGGCGCATCGGGTACGCCCTCCCCGACGCGTGGCTCGCGGTCTTCACCGCCGTGAATCTCATCCCCGTCATGCTCCTGCTCGGCTGGCGACTCAAGGCCTGGCGCGACTGGCGCTGGCAGGCCGCCACCGCCGTCGTCACCGTCGGCTCGCTCGCCTGGGTCGGCCTGACGTTCGGCGAACTGGGCTACGTCGAACCCACCGTCGCCGTCGCGCTCGCCCTGGTGACCGTCCTCTCGGTCCAGGGCTTCGGCTTCCTCATGCCCGGCGAGATCCGCATCTACAAACAGATGCAGTCGGCGAACCCCGACGCGTCGGTCATCGCCGCAGTCGGCAAACAGAACGCCATGCTCGGCGGCGTCCAGGGCGTGTTCCAGCTGCTTTTGATCCTCGACATGGTCTATCTCCGCTACGCCGGCTTCCCCTCCTGGGTCCCGCTCTAGGAGACGGCTGTTTTTCGACTCTCTGGCCCGGTCGCTCGCTGCCACTGTGGCCGCAGACGGCACCGCGGTCCCAGTCGATCCTGCGCGCTGAAAGCCCGCGACCCGCTCGCTACGAGAGACAGCCACCGTAACTGCAAACGCCATCGCGACCGCAGTCGATCCTGCGCGCTGAAAGCCCGCGACCCGCTCGCTTCGAGTGACCGCACCCGCAGACGACACCGCGGCCGCACTCGATCCTCAGAGTCGAAAGCCCTCGACCCGCTCGCGGTCGCTGACGGGACATATCCGCACGTCGAACACCCGCACCGCGCCGCACTCGCGCGGATAACGGTCCCGCAGCGACTCCACTTCGACGCGAGCGCGCCTCGCCCTTTCAGTCCGCCAGGATGATTCTGTGGAAGCGGGCTGTGAACGGCGGCCGATCGGGCAGGCGTACACCTCACACCTCCCCAACCTCTTGCGCTACTCGGTCTTCGACCTGCGTTGCTCGTCCCTCGCGCGGTTTTCGTCGCGCGCATGAAAGCGCGCGACAGCACGCGCCACCGCAACCGCGCGTGGACGGTGAAATTCCGGCAGATACCGTCGAACACGCAAGCGGCTCAGACGTATCCCTCGGGCGGGTCCGGGTCGGACTCGGCGGTCGAGCCGACGCCCTGGAGCACCTGAATCGCGGAGACGACACCGGCGCCCGTGACGATGCCGACGAAGTGGCCGTCCTCGACCACGAGCAGTCGGTCGACGGCCTGCTCGTTCATCGTCAGGATGACTTCGAAGGCCTCGGTGTCGGCACCGATCGTCCCCGGGTTCGCGTCCATCACGTCCTCGACGGTCGTGTCCTCGCGGTCGGCCGAGGCGACCCCGCGGGCCTGGTCGAGGGTGACGACGCCGACGAGCGTATCGCCGTCGACGACGGGGAAGACGGTCTCGCGCTCCTCGAAGACGCGCTCGATGAACGCGGAGACGGCGGTGTCGGGCGCGACGGTCGGCGCGTCGCGGGTCATCAGGTCCGTCGCGGTGAACCCGCGCAGGAGTTCGCGCATCATCACGGCGCGGGATTCCGAACTCGCGGCGACGTAGACGAACAGCGCGATGATGATGAGCAGGGGCGCACCGCCGAGCAGGGCGATGATAGCACCGAAGACCGCCAGTATCTTCGCGAGGCGAGCGGCCCGCTGCGTGGCGATGGCGTAGGGCTGGCGCCGGGCGAGCAACGCCCGGAAGATCCGCCCGCCGTCCATCGGGAACGCGGGGATCAGGTTGAAGACGGCGAGCGAGAGGTTCACGACGGCGAGCCAGCCGACGACGAACGTCAACACCGGTGCGTCGGCGGGCGTGAACTGCAGCGCGCCGAAAAAGACGCCCGAAAGCAGGACGCTCGTCACCGGGCCCGCGAGCGCGACCCAGAACTCGATGTGCCAGTCCTCGGGCAGCTCATCCATGCGGGCCATCCCGCCGAAGATCCACAGCGTGATCGAGGAGATGACGATGTCGTACCGCCGGGCGGCCCACGAGTGCCCGAGTTCGTGGATGAGGACACCGACCATCAGGCCGACGGCGCTGGCGGTGCCGATGACCAGCGGTGTGTTTCCGCCCTCGAGTGCGGCCCGGTCGATCGAGTGGCCGGCGAGCGACTCGATCAGGTCCGCGTAGACGTCGATCTGCTCGGGGCGGCTGATGAGCCAGGCCAGTACCGGGAGGAAGAGAACGAGCGTCAGGTTCAGGTAGATCGGGATGTCGGAGACGCTCCCGATTTTGAAGTTCTTCATGAGTGCGTTCCCGGAGCCCTGCGGCATAAACACACTGCCGAGAGCGGCGAGCGAACTCAGTATCAGATCTGACACCGAGTCCCCGGAGGCTTATCTATCTGTACCGCATACGGCGGTGGTAGTAGTCGATGAGTTACCTGTTGACGGAGCCGACGGCTGTCGTGGCCGTCGGCGGGGCGG